>ENA-OSEO01005634-OSEO01005634.1-sediment-metagenome-genome-assembly--contig:-NODE-5634-length-11867-cov-3.392027_pt1 | contig 11867 bp, 6 predicted proteins | sample MGYA00237883_ERZ534232 | MGnify/ENA metagenome assembly ERZ534232
ATCACGGTTATCCTCAGGGTTGACCACGGCGTGACCCTGCCCGGGGCCGAGAACGACTCCAGCGTCTCCGTTGAAGAACAATGCCGGATCACCACCCAGGCTGCCGAAAGACACAAAGGCCGCCTCATCTGGGGCGTGTGCGCCGACCCCCGCAGGCCGGGTGTGCTGAAGCTGCTGGACCTCTGCCTGGGTGAGCTCGGCGCCAGACGGATAAAGCTTTACCCCCCGGCCGGATTCTACCCCAACGACCGCATGGTCTATCCCATCTACGAGAAGGCCATACAGTACGGTGTCCCGGTGAACTTCCACACCATGCCGGTGGTTGCCAGGCCGACCCGAAGCAAGTACGCCCATCCCATTCACCTTGAAGATGTGGCTATCGACTTTCCCGAGCTCAGAATTTTGGCCACCCATGCCGGTGGTCCCTGGTGGTGGAGAGACATGCTGGCCATAGCCGAGGGAAAGGATAACATATATCTTGACGTGGGGGCCTGGCAGGGTGAGCACAAACGCGACTCCGTCAACTGCTACCGCATCATACGCGAGATGATGGACCGCGTAGGTCCGGAAAGGCTCATGTGGGCCTCGGACTGGGTAGGGCCCGGGGCTCTTGACCAGGGTAGCTGGCTTAAGGCCTTTCAGGAGATACCTGGTAGTGTCAAAAAGGCCGGAATCGAGTTCTCGCAGAATGAGCTCAAGGCTTTCCTGGGCGAAAGCGCGGCCAGATTCCAGGGACTGCCATCCAAATAGCTTGATATCTGAGCGAACCACAGTTGTGGAGGAAAGTACCGAAATGGAAGTTACTTTGCTTGAAGGAGTCAAAGTCCTGGAGATAGGAGAATACATATCGGCTGCCTTTTGCACCAAGCTGATGACCGGCCTGGGCGCAGAGGTGACAAAGATCGAGAAGCCAGGCGATGGAGACCCAGCCCGGAGGCTGGGGCCTTTCCCCGACCACAGGCCCGACCCGGAAAAGAGCGGACTGTACCTTTGTCTGAACACCGGCAAGAGAAGCATCACGCTTAATATCGAGACGGCTACGGGACAGGGTATCCTGAAGAGGCTGGCAGCCGGCAGCGACCTGGTGGTCGAAAACCTGCGGGCCGGGAAGCTGCAGTCGCTGGGTCTGGGTTATGAAGCGCTGGCACAGGGCAACCCATCCCTGGTGATGTGCTCTATTTCCGATTTCGGCCAGACAGGGCCTTACCGCGACTTCGCGGGTGGTGAATTGACCAGCCAGGCCCTGGGCGGCATCATGGACCTTACAGGAGACCCGGAACGCAACCCGTTGAGGGTAGGCGTGCACACCTTCGCCTACATTTCCGGATTTGCCGGTTTTGAAGGCTCGCTGGCCGCCCTGTACAGCGCAGGTGCCACAGGACGCGGCCAGCATGTAGATGTTGCCACAGCAGAAGCCGTAGCCTCCGGCCTGGGCCAGTCGGTGGTACGGTACCAGTATCTAAACAGGGTAGAACAAAGGGGTAAGAGCTTGATCTCTATGTTTATTCCGTGTCAGGATGGATTTGTGATGGCGGCGCTAGCTGGAGACATGTGGTTCAGGTTGGCTGAACTCATGGGCGGAGAACTGAAAAACGATCCCCGATTTTTGACCGACGTAGCCCGCATACAGAATTTCGCTGAGCTTGAAGCCCTGACCGCGATGTGGACCTTGCAACGCACCAGGAAAGAAGTTGTCGAGTCCGGGCAGAAGTTTGGCCTGGCAGTGGACTACCTGGCCTCTGTAGATGACGTGGTCGGTTCTCCGCAATACAGGGCGAGGGACTTTTTCTATGAGATGGAACATCCCAGGGCCGGCCACCTGCAGTATCCGGGGTTGCCGTTTACGGTCAACGGAGTCCGGTCCAAACCGGACCGGGCGCCGCTTCTCGGCGAGCATAATGAAGAGGTGTACAGAAACCTCGGCTATGATGTCTCCGGCCTGACCAGGCTGTACGGGGCTGGAGTCATTTGAGCTGCGGCAAGCATGCGGGACTTTCTAAGGGACATACAAGTTAGACATGGAGGTTGCCCCGATGTCAAACCTGCCACTTGAAGGCGTTCGAATACTAGACATGGGAAGATTCTGGGCAGGCCCTCAGCTGGGCCTCAACCTGGGATACCTGGGGGCCGAGGTGGTCAAGCTCGAATCCTGTTCCAGCCCCGACCCGCTCCGGATGTTCGCCCGGGGAATAGTCCATCAAGGCGAGCCTGGAGATGACTACTGGAACCGCTCCGGCCTGATAAATGAACGCAACCGGAACAAGTACGGATTGGCGCTGGACCTTAAGACGCCGAAAGGTCAGGAGATATTCCGCAGTCTGGTGGGAAAGGCAGACGTACTCATAGAGAACCTGAGCACCGGCGGAGCAGAAAAACTGGGATTGAACTACCCGGCGCTACAGAAGATGAACCCCAGAATCATCTGGCTGTCACTGCGGAGCCGAGGCGATACCGGGCCGGAGAAAGACCGGGTGTCATTCGGGCCGGTCCTGGAGGGCTGCTCCGGCGTGATAGCTTCAACCGGATACGCAAACGAGGTCTATCAGTTTGCATCCCAGGGACTGCCTGATTTTGTGGGCGCCACGGTATCGACCGGACTGGTGGTAGCCGGGCTGTACTACCGGAGGAGAACAGGAAAGAGCCTCCATATCGATGTGTCTCAGCTCGAAGGAGCCAGCTGTCTCGTGGCCGAAGCCTTCATGCAGTATTTCATCACCGGTGAAGTGGCCGGGCCTGCTGGAAATCACCACCCGGTGTGGTCCCCGCAAGGATGCTATCGATGCCAGGGGACAGATGAATGGGTGACCATCTCGGTGAACTCGGATGAGCAGTGGGCACGCCTGTGTTCCGTCATAGGCAGGCCGGAGCTGGCCAGTGACCCGAGGTTTGCAGACCTTGTCGAACGGTACAATAACCAGAGCGCTATCGCTCCGCTTATCGAGGAGTGGACCAGAAAGCTGGGGGCGTACGAAGTTATGACAAGGCTCCAGCGTGAGGGTATTGCGGCAGCGCCTGTGCTCAAGGCCAACCATCTATTGGAAGACCCTCATTTCATGGAACGCGACCTGTTCCAGAAGCACGCGCAGCCAGGAGTAGGAGTCTGCCGTCACTGGAGACTGCCGATGCTGTTCAGTGAAGCTAAGCTATCGGTACGCCTGCCTGCTCCGCAGCTGGGTGAGCATAACCGCCTTATCCTCGGCTCCTGGCTGGGAATGACGGACGGCGAGATCGGCCAGCTCGAGCGTGAAGGTATCATCGGCGCCGAGCCGCTGCACAAGGTGCGATAGCTGACCCTGGTCACCTGGCTCAACAGGAAGGAGTACTGAAGTTGACCCTCAAGAACAGCCTGGAATATCTGGACAGCTTGAGACGGCTGGACCTGCAGATGTTCCTCTTCGGCGAACTGACCACAAACGTAGTTGACCACCCCATGACAAGGCCTGCCGCAAATGCTGTGGCCAACACTTACGGACTGGCCCAGCAGCCAGAGCACGAAGACCTGCTTACGGCTTCCTCGCACCTGTCCGGCGATAAAATCAACCGTTTCACCCACATTCACCAGAGCCGGAATGACCTCATCAGGAAGATAAAGATGCTTAGGCTCATGGGGCAGAAAACGGCCACCTGCTTTCAGCGCTGTGCCGGCATGGACGCCCTGAATACTGTATCAGCGGTCACATTCGAAATGGACCGGCAGATGGGAACAGAGTATCACCGCAGGTTCAATGATTTCCTCCACTACGTGCAGCAGGAAGACCTGGTCTGTTCAGCGGCTATGACCGACCCCAAAGGCGACCGCCGCCTGACCCCCGGCCAGCAGGAGAACCCGGAGGCATACTTGAGAATGGTGGACCGTAGCGCTGGAGGCATCGTTATACGCGGCGCCAAGCTACACATAACCGGCGCCCTGAACGCACACGAAATACTGGTCGTCCCCACTAGAAATATGAGACCCGAAGACAAGGACTATGCCGTTGCCTGCGCCGTTCCAAGCAACAGCAAGGGAGTCTCTTATATTTACGGTCGTCAATCGTGCGATACCCGCAAGCTGGAGGCCGGTGAAATAGACGTGGGCAACTCCGGCTTTGGAGGCCAGGAAGCAGTCATAGTCTTCGATGATGTCTTCGTACCAAAAGAAAGGGTTTTCATGATGGGCGAACACCAGTTTTGCAGCCGGGTGGTCGAACTGTTCGGCGCCTATCACCGCAGCAGCTATGGCGGATGTAAGTCCGGGCTGGGAGACGTCCTCATAGGCGCAGCAGCTCTCATCGCCGATTACCAGGGGACATCTCAGGCAGCCCATGTTAAGGACAAACTGGTTGAGATGACCCACCTCAATGAAACGCTCTACGCCTGCGGCCTGGCGTCCTCGGCCGAAGGATACCGCCTCCCCTCCGGAGGCTACGTAGTGAACAGCTTGCTGGCCAATGTCTGCAAGCTCCACGTCGGCAGGTTTCCATTCGAGATCGTCAGGCTGGCACAGGATATAGCCGGCGGCCTGATGGTCACTTTGCCCTCGGAAAAAGACCTGAAAAATCCCCGGCTATCAGAACTGCTGCACAGATACCTGCAGGGGGTACCAGACATACCAGCGGAATCGAGGGTGCGCGTTTTGAGACTGATAGAAAATATAAGCCTGGGGACAGGGGCGGTAGGCTATCTGACCGAGTCGCTTCACGGCGCCGGTTCTCCACAGGCCCAGCGCATCATGATTGAGCGGGAATCAAACCTGGAACACAAGAAACGCCTGGCCAGCGATATAGCCAGACTTGGCTGATTCAAGCGACTGACTAATTCAAAGCGTTGCTCGGGGCTAAAAGCCTAAGCCCCGAGCAACCTTGCTCTCTATGTATAAGAGCTTCTACCTGATCTTGGCTTCCTTATAAGCCCTCAGGGCGCCTGGATGAAGCTCGTCGTCGGACCAGTCCCAAGGAAGGTTTTTGACGTCTGCAAGAGGCGTGAACTGCTTGTGGTACTCCTGCATCTGCTTGGAATTTTCTATAAAGAATTTTGTGACTTCATAAGCCAAATCCTCGGGAAAATCAGCGCTGACGGAAAAGGCAAAATGGTCAACGCCTGTCACCACCGCTTCCGTAACACCTGGAATGCCTTTGCCTGGCTCCATAGTCATGGTTGGCAGATTTACGCCAACTTTCTTTGCATTGGCTATCGTCTTATCAGTGATTGTGAGCCAATGAAAATCCCGCTTTGATGCTATCAGGTCATTCAAAGAAGCAGTGGCGAGGAACATGGAAGCATCGGGAGGGGTGATTATATTCATACAGGCAGCATCCACCACTCCCTCTATCATTGCCTTCACTGCCTCCTGTGGGCCGAGATAGTCCAGCTTGGCTCCTGTTACCTTGGGATCAGACCAGTCCTCGATGAGCAGCTTCTGCCACAGTGCCCAGACGCTCTGCCCGACCTTGCCCAGGCCTATGCGTTTATTGGCCAGGTCCTGCTCGCTCTTTATCTTTGGGTCCAGAGCAACAAAGCCAACAGGCCCGAAGTTGTAATTGAACAGCACTTTCACTTTCTGCATCGGGTCAGGAAACGGCTTATCAAACGGGCCTATGGCAAGCGGCGCATACTGCGTATCGAGTTTGGAAGTGCAAATTATCCTGTCTTTCCACTCCTCAGGTTTGGCAAGCATATTGTAAGTAGCTCCGGAGCAGCCAGGACCTTCGGCAGCATTGAGGCGCAACCAGGCATGCTGCTTCAGGGACAAATCCTGTAGCGCTTGGGCTATTATGTAAGCGCTTGACCCAAACGCCGACGGCATCACGGCAACCTTGACCTCAGGGTGAGGTTGAGGCGTCGGAGCAGGTGTGGGTGTTGGAGACGGCGCAGGCTTCGGCGCGCACGCAGCCAGGGCAACCGAGAACACCAGCGCCAGAATGAGCAGAACGTAAACCAGCCTTCTTGACATTGCTTCCTCCTTGCTAAATTCGTTTATTCTGGATAAGGTGATATTAGTAAAGTAACAAAAAGCTGCGGCGATTGTCAACAGCATAATCTTGAGCTCTGGCGGCCTATCGCAGAACGCCATCAGATAGAAGCGGCTGCCTCATAACCTTCCCTTACGGCCTGCCTGATGTTTCCCGGCCCGGCGCAGTCCCCTATCACAAGTGTCTTGGCCACCAGCCCTTTGAGTTTCTCTACCACCTCCCTGTCCGGCACCGCACCTAAAGCCAGCACAACGGTATCGGCCTCGACAGGTCGCCTCTGTCCTCTATATTCGACTATTACCCCGGAATCAGTTACTTCAACAACCTTCGTTCTTGTAATTATGTCAACATGCTTACGTCGAAGGCTGATCAGCAGAAGTTGCTTCCGAATATTCGGCATATCACCGCCGACATCGGCCAGCATCTCGATGACGGTTATCTTATCGTGACCGCGTTCCGCCAGGAACTCGGCGGTCTCAAGGCCTACCTGCCCGGCGCCGAGTATAGCTATCCTCCCCCTCGCAGCCGACCTTTCTTCAAGGACGTCAACAGCGTCCACCACATTCCTTCCCCCGATACCCGGGATTTCAGGATGAATTGGCCTGGAACCGGCGGCTATTATCAGCACGTCAGGGCTGAGCTTCCTGACCAGGTCGGGGCCGGCTTCCTTGCCCAGCTCGACCTTTACACCCAGCTTCTTAATCTGCGTCTCCAGGTACCTCTGGAAATTCGGCAGCTCGGGCGACTTGCCGGGCGGCCTGGCGGCAATATTCAGCTGGCCTCCCAGCTGTGCAGACCTTTCACAGAGCGTCACGTCATGGCCGATAGTCTTAGCCACCCTGGCCGCCTCCATCCCCGCCGGACCACCACCTACTACCAGCACCCTCTTCGGTATTGGTGCGGGAACAAGCTCCAGCTCGCGCTCCCTGCCCAGCGCGGCGTTTACCGTACAGACGGTGCCCTCACCAGACTCGAGCGTAGCCTGTATACAGCAAAGGCAGCCGATGCAGGGCCTGATGTCTTCAGTCCTCCCTTCCCTGGCCTTCCTGGGTAATTCAGGATCAGAAAAGGTGGTGCGTCCCATCGCCGTCAGGTCAGCGGCGCCTTCCTCCAGCACCTTTTCGGCGAACTCAGGACTGTTTATTTTGTTGGCCACGCCGACCGGTATCTTGAGCAGCTTCTTCAAAGCCGCAGCGTAGGGCACCAGCGGGCCTGGAGGAAAGCGGTCCGGCACCATGGGCACGATCAGGTTTGGATAATCGCCCAGCGCTGCCGAGCCGATAGACAGGAGGATGGCATTGACGCCGGCCTCCTGCAGCCTGAGGGCCACCTGCTGCATGTCCTGCTGCGTCAGACCTCCCTCCATCTGTTCCTCTGCATTCATGCGGCACATAACCGGATAATCACTGCCGACCTTCTTCCTGGTGGCGGCTATTATCTCAGCCCAGAACCTGAACCGCCCCTCGAAATCGCCCCCGTACTTATCCCGGCGCTTGTTGCAGGTGGGCGATAAGAACTGGCCTATCAGGTAAAAATGAGCGCCGTGAAACTGCACTCCATCAAACCCGGCCTCGCGGGCGCGTGCTGCGGCGCCGGCAAACTTCTCCACTATGTCTTCAATCTCATAGACGGATAGCTCCCTGGGTACCACGTAGCCGGCAACCGGGTTGGGAAGGATCGAAGGCGCCACTGGTACACGCCCCTGGGTGACTTCAAGCTGTCCGCTCCTCTTCTCCACCCGGCCGGCCCGTCTTCCGGCATGGCTCAGCATCAGCACCACCTTAGAGCCATGAGACTTGATATCCCGGGTCAGGCTGCGCAGCGCCGGGATAAACCTGTCCTCGTCTATGCGCAACGAACCAACGGCGTGGGCGCCCAGCGGGAAGTCCACAATGGCATCCTCGACTATGATGAGGCCCATGCCGCCTCTGGCTCGTTCTACGTAGTAGTCCTTGAACCTCTCGGTAACACAGCCTTCTCTGGTAAAGTTGGTGGTCATGGGAGGCAGCACAATCCGGTTGGGCACCTCCATCGTGCCTATCCTGCAGGGCTCAAATAGCCTGGGAAACCTATTGTTCGCCATTCTTCCTTCCTTTCCGACTATTATTCACTACTTCTGCATTCCCTGGTCTTATAGAATTCGTGTATCCCGTCAAGAAGCCTGCATAGCTCTATGCCGGCGCTTTATAAACCTTGCAGACCGTACACCGCAAGTTCGGTGAACCCATCTCCCTGTTGAAGGGTGGCTGGTCATAAGTGAGCATGTTGACATTTGATTTGGCCCATCCATATAGGTCGGCAGCATCTTCGGGGAACCACCATCCATAATCAACCATGACCACCCTAGGATCGATGTCAGACGATAACGTAGCCCTCTGTCTTATCCTGCCCCCTGGCGTCTCGATATATACCGGGTCCCCATCTCCTATCCCCAACTCCCCGGCCGTAGCTGGATGAATACTGATGACCGGCTCGGGATAGCCCCGGCGCAGGCGGGCTATCTGTCGCCCGCCTGAGTGTTTATAGCATTCCCGTTTACCCTCAGTGAAGACCAACGGGTATTCGCCGGCAAGCTCAGGAGCGCTTTTAGGCGTTTGAGGAGGCTCGCGATAGGTTGGGAGCGGGTCGAAGTCCCACTCCTTGAGACGCTTCGAATATAGCTCAACCTTGCCTGAGGGTGTGGCAAAGCCCCTGGATAGATAGGCATGGTAGCTCCTGGTCCCGGTAAGCGCTGCGGTCTTCCTGAACTCGTTGAACGACAGGCCACATGGCCCCAGGATAAAATTCATATACTCTTCCTCGGTATCCCAAAAGTAGTCACCTCCCCCAAGCCTCCGGGCGAGGTCACGCAGTATCTCATAGTCCGACCGGCATTCGCCCACGCGTGTAACCCTTTGTTGAATGAGGGCCACCGCTTCAGAGTAAGGCGGTATGGCAATGCCATCGAACTCCAGGTAGGTGGTCACAGGCAGGACCACATCAGCTAGGCTCGCAGTAGGCGTCATGAAGATATCGGCTACCGCCAGGAAATCGAGCCCGGTAAAGGCCTGGTACACTTGCCGGGCATTGCTGTAGGTCAGGAGCGGATTACATCCCTGGATATAAGCCGCCCTGACTGGGTACGGGTCTCCGTCGAGCATGGCCTTGATTATGCCCTGAGGTAGAGCATAGAAAAGAATAGGCAGCGGTTTATCCTCCGTAGTAATCCTTCGCTGGCGCACTTCAGCGGGTATCTTTTCAGGCAGGCTCACGCTAGGCGAGGCTCGTGTAAGCAGTGGTGGAAGCGACCATTGAATTTCTCCACCGGGTATTTCCAGGTTTCCGGTAATGGCTCTCAAGATACAGATAGCCCGGGCTGTCTGAAAGCTATTCACCCCATGGTCAACGGCATTGCCCCACTGAATACAGGCAGGCCTGGCGGTTGAGTAGAACCTGGCCGCCTCTCTAATCATTTTTGCAGGCACCCACGTAACATCGGCTACCCTCTCAGGAGAATACTCCTGGACATGAGTTGCAAGTTCATCAAAGCCAGCAGTCCACTGGTGCACGAAGGCTGCGTCATACAGGCCTTCGTTGATTATGGTATTGATCATGCCCAGCGCCAGCGCCAGGTCGGAGCCTGGCCTCGGCTTCAGCCACAGGTCAGACTTTTCCACACCGGCTATCTTCACCGGGTCAATAACCATGAGTCTGGCGCCCTTCTCTACGGCCTTTACCATACGCCGGTAGACATGGTGCAGGTTTTCGGCCAGGTTCATACCCCACACAACGATGCGGGCCGGCGGGTAATCAAAGTCCGGAATAGCATAGAAGCCATAAGTAAGGGTTGAGGCTGTCGTCCTGGGTATGAAACACAGGTGTGCCATGGCCAGGATATTCGGTGAGCCGAAGACATTGGCAAACCTAGCCAGAGCTTCATCCTGGAAGCCTACCTTGGCGCCGCCGCGGATAAAGGCGACTGATTCGGCTCCATACTTATTTCTAATCCTAGTCAACCCATCAGCCACTAGTGACAGGGCATCGTCCCAGCCAGTCCTGGCCCATCTACCCGCCCCTCTTTCACCAACCCGTTTGAGCGGATACTGAAGCCTATCCGGGTGGTAAAGGTACTCCAGAGATGCCAGTCCCTTAGAACATAGAACGCCCCGGTTCAAAGGACTCTCTGGGTAGCCCTCTACCTTGACCGCGCGGCCACCGTCCACGTACACCAGTACACCGCAGCCGATCTGGCAGAGACCGCAGGTGCTTCTTACTACCTTGTGCTCTGTCATGACTACCCGACCAGCTTCCTGTCTCTTCCAGCATCCCGCCAGTCACATTAGCAAAGAGATTCTATCCTGACCCCAATATGATGTCAAAAAGCGCCAGACCCGTCACCGGGACAAACTCCTGCTAAAGCTGCGATGTTTAACGGTGAAACCGTTGACAACCAGCACACCTTCTGTTACTCTTGGCATCCAGATGTTCAGGTCGAGCATGGCACATACCGGCCCCCGTCTCCTTCAACACTTAGCTCTGCTGATTTTCACTGAAAGCCAGATTTAGATAAAAGGAGCGTGCTGTGTTATCGAGAGTGCTGCAGCGGTCCATCCAGGTCATAGCACTGGCAATGGTGGTGGCACAGCTTGTCTATATCTTCAACCCCTTCACCACATTCTCGCGTTTCAGTATCATTCACGTGGCCTTCTCAATGGCGCTTGTCATCCTGGCGAAAGCGAGCCAGTCGAAAAAGAAAACAGGCACAGCTATGCTGATCTTTCTATGTTTGACCAGCATAGCTGTCCTGATATACACCTACTCACAGGCAAGCCGGCTCGAGCTACGTTTCGGAATGGGCCTCGACCTTGCTGACTTCTGGGTTGGAGTCGTCATCCTTCTCGTTTTCACCATAGCTATCTATCTTGTCTGGGGGCCGATTATTCCTCTGATAATGGCGATAGGCATACTCTTTTTCTTCTTCGGCAGCAATATCCCCGGCGTACTGGGCTTCCCGTCAGTAAACAAAGAATACGTCATGACCTATCTGGCCATGGGCATCAGCACGGGGGTCTTCGGCTATCTCCTGCCTGAGTCGGCGAAGATGATCTTCTACTTCATGCTCTTCGGCGGGATCCTCGGCTCAGTGGGCGTCATGCCCCTGTTCTTGGAGATCGGCAAGTGGCTCGGACATCTTATCAGGGGCGGCGCCGCCATGACTGCCATCGTCGGCAGCAGCCTGGTGGGTACGGTCACCGGGGCCACGGTTGCCAATGTGGCCTTCACCGGCCAGTACACCATCCCCACCATGAAGAGCCAGGGCTTCACCCCACAGTCAGCAGCCGCAATAGAGCAGGTCGCCTCCTCTGGTGGACAGATAATGCCCCCCATCATGGGCGCTGGCGCTTTCCTCATGGCAGTCATCTTGGGCGTGCCCTACTGGGACATCGTGACAAGAGCGATAGTGCCGGCACTGCTATACTACATCATCGCCGTTATCGGCATAGTCATCCTCGTAAGGCGGTTTAATATCAAGCCGGAACCTGTGGCCGTCGACAAAACTCTGATAGCATCCAGAGCCCCTCTTTTCATATTGCCCCTGGGCCTTCTCATATTCCTGCTGTATATGATGTGGTCCCCCGGCAAGGCAGTAGCCATTGCGTTCTTCTTAACCACAGCGATGGCTATTATATATGCCGTATTTGCCCGCCTGGGATTGAGTTTTTTCCAGAGAGGGCACAAGTTCACTGTCAGTGGTTATGCTGATGGAGTCGTCAAGGGCGCTCTCGCAGGAGCTGAAATGGCTGTGGCCATAGTGGCTATTGCAGTCGTGGCGCAGGTAGCCATCAGCACACAGCTCGGGCCGAAGATAGGCCACGCCCTTATGGGTCTCGCCGGTGGCTCCGAGCCGGTTGCCCTCCTTATGATCATGGCAGCCTGCAT
>ENA-OSEO01005635-OSEO01005635.1-sediment-metagenome-genome-assembly--contig:-NODE-5635-length-11866-cov-8.172958_pt1 | contig 11866 bp, 14 predicted proteins | sample MGYA00237883_ERZ534232 | MGnify/ENA metagenome assembly ERZ534232
ATCGGAACGACAGGTGTCGGTAAAACAACAACGATTGCAAAGCTGGCCGCTATGCTCATGCTTGAAAAAACAAAAAAAGTTGGTTTAATTTCAATGGACACCCATAGAATAGGAGCGATGGAACAATTGAAGACATATGCAAATATCCTGGAGATTCCCTGTTTTCAGGCATTCAAAACAAAAGATCTTCTTTTTGCACTTCGAAGGATGGACGGAAAGGATATTGTCCTCATCGACACTGCGGGCCAAAGTCAGTATGATATACCCAGAATAGAAGAACTAAAAAGTTTAATTCCCAAAGATTTGGATATTAGCGCCCACCTTTTATTGAGCATTGCAACTGCCGAAACCGAGATGAATAAAGCAGCCGTTAATTTCAGCCCTTTAAAGTATCAGAGCTACATATTTACAAAGCGTGATGAAGCTAAGAAATCTGGTTCAATATTGAATCAGATTATGGAATTAAATTTACCAATATCATTTATTACCACGGGACAGAATGTACCAGAGGATATCGAACAGGCGGATAAACGGAAAATATTGCAATCGATTATTTCGTAATTGGAGAAAGATAAAATGGATCAGGCGATAAATTTGAGGAAGATTGTAAAAAAGGAATCAGGGAAGGTCCATAAACTTCGAGTAAATAATGGATCGTGTTCCCAAATAAACCGTCCTATGGTTTTTGCCGTTACGAGTGGCAAGGGCGGGGTAGGTAAGACGAATATCGTTGGAAATCTTGCAGTTACATATCAGAGAATGAGAAAAAGAGTTTTAATATTTGATGCGGATCTTGGACTTGCAAACATTGATATTATCTTTGGTATCAGCCCTAAACATACAATCGAAGAGGTTATAAAAGGTGAAAAAGAATTGTCTCAGATAATTGCCAATGGCCCGGAAGGGGTATCCATTATACCCGCAAGTTCAGGAGTTCAGGAACTATCGCATCTCACTGAAGGGCATAAAATCAATCTCTTAAATGAATTTGATTTATTGAACAATATGTTTGACATTTTACTGATTGATACAGGTGCAGGGATTTCTTCCAATGTTATTTATTTTAATCTGGCCGCTCAGGAAAGGATTGTTGTTGTAACCCCGGAACCAACATCTATTACAGATGCCTATGCACTTATTAAAGTTATGTTTAAAAAGCATGGAATAAAGAATTTTATTCTTTTAATGAATATGGTCAAAAATGAAAAAGAGGCAGTATCGGTCTATAGACACATAAGTAAGGTTATAGAAAAGTTTATGGGAAGTATATCCATAGATTATGCAGGATATATTCCCTATGATAAACATTTACATGAGTCGGTAAATAGGAGAGAACCGGTTACTTGCTGTTTCCCCGGATCATCTTCAAGCCAAAGCTTTAAAAAACTGGCCGAATATCTTTTAACACAATCAGGTGATAGACATCATGATGGAAGTATAAAATTTTTTTGGAAAAAACTGATGGTTGGTGCAGCAGGTTAATAATATGAAAGCAGGAATTAAAAAATACCAGCAGTTAAACTATGCCGATCAGGAAGGTTCAGATTGCCAAGGACGAGAGGAGCTTATTCTAAAATATGCGCCTCTCGTTAAACAAATTGCTGAAAGAATGGCAGTTAGGCTTCCTCCTAATATATCCAAGGATGAACTCATAGGACCGGGCGTCATGGGATTGTTTGATGCTATTGATAAATTTGATTCAACAAGAGGGATTAAATTCAGGACATATGCGAGTCTGAGGATAAAAGGGGCGATTTTAGATGAGCTCAGAAAAATGGACTGGATTTCCAGGTCGGTTCGAAGAAATATTAATAAAATTGAGGATGCTATAAGAGTACTCGAGTTGAAACTCGATAGGGAACCCAAAGATAATGAAATCGCCGAAGAATTGGGGCTTGATATTGATTCTTATTACAAAATGATCAGCAGATCTCATGGTGTCAGTCTTTTAAGCCTTGACGAATTGATGCTTGACGGTACAACATCCAGATTAAACAAACAAGTTGCGGATGGACCTTCACCTTTCGATGAAGTAAAAATAAAGGAAGTCAAAAAAATTATATCCAAAGCACTTTCAACGCTTTCAGAAAAGGAACAATTGGTAATGTCTTTATATTATTATAATGAGTTGACATTAAAAGAAATAGCAAACGTATTGGACCTTACCGAGTCGAGGATATCTCAAATTCATTCGAAAGCAATAGTAAGATTGAGGATAAAACTTAAATCTTATTATGAAGGCTGATTATGAGCTTAGTAAAAAATGAAGAAAATAGAATGGAATCTTTCAGTAGTTTGGATGAACAGAAAGGTAAAGATAAAAAAGGATATCCCGGATATAAAAGTATAAAAGATAATCCGAATTATAAAATGTGGAAACGGAGGTCATTATTATTTATTGCAATGGGAACATTTTTTTTAATCGGACTAACATCATATCTTTATCTGAAAGCAAGACAAGTACACATTGGAGCGCCCATTGTTAAATGGTTCTCTGTTCTTGATAAGCAATCTGTCAAATTTGAACCATTTATTATTCCCTTTGACGGAAACGGCAAATTCACTTATATATCTTTAAGCATTTCCTTTGAATTGCCGAATAAAGAATTAAAGGATGAAATGATAGAAAAAAATAATCAGCTCAGAGGTATCATTTATAATATATTGAGCCAAAATATAAATATATTGGAAAATGTTTCATCCTTAACGATGCTCAAGAGGTTCATCATAAATGGTGTAAACGGAGTACTGAGAGCAGGAAAGGTTAATGAAGCAATTATAACGGATTTTTCGACAGTGTAAGATTTAGAGTTCCCGGTTAAGGTCAGTGAGGCGAGCTTCATTTGAAGGAGAAGGCCATGTCAGCTACGACTCATATGAATATTATTCTCGGTCAGGGGAATACGATTAATGAGGTACATAATGTAAAAAAACATAATCTTGAGATTAACCAGCAATGTATTGCACAAAATTCAGAAGACATAAAGAGAGAGGACAAATCAAAAGTACAAAAGTTTGAAACAAAGAACAGAATCGAGATGAAAAACGAACAGAAGCGAAATAAAGATCAAAAGGAAAATAAAAAAAAATCAAATCATGAAAAAGAGAAAGATGACGTAAATCTTCCAGAACGAAAGCTTATCGATATTAGAGTCTAACTATGAATTTCATTGAGTTAAAGCACTTAATTTTTTTACAACTTGGGATTGATTTTGCAATTTTTATTGCTTTTATTTTTTTAATAAGACGATTGAGATTTGCTGATAAGGATTCTTCGTTGAATGCTAAACTGAAACTGTATGAATCTTTGCTTGCCGATGCAAATAATATGTCATTAAAATTCAATGAGATGTTACAAGAAAAAAAGGAAATAGTAAAAACGCTCAATGAACATTTAGAAAAAAGGGTAAACAGCCTAAATTCGATGCTTAACAGAACTGATGCACTGCTATTTAAGCACCGGACAGGAAATCAGGATGCCTATAATAAAGACTCATTCAAAAACCATAAAAAAAAGATTGTTCAACTTGCAAAAGAAGGGTTTGACTTAGATTACATCGCTGATAGCCTTTCTATTCCTAAAGAAGAGGTGATGCTGGTCTTAGATCTTAAGAAAAAGATATCACAGCTAGGTTCTAAAGAGGACGTTTCTTGACAGAAGTCAGTTATTCACCAATACCCGAATCAAAGTTATCACTCCTATCCGTGGATAGCGATACTCCCCGTTCCAAATTGGTAAAAAATGAAATAGTTCAGGGTAAGGTTTTAAATCCATTTCAGAGCTTCAGGATACTCTTCAATCCATTCAAAAGCGGTAAAAAATTCCAATAGGCATTTTTTTCCGCTTTGGCTATAAAAAACCAAACCCCATGTAATGACAAATAAAGAAGCTAAATCAATATGTTGAATAATATTTATTATCATAAGTATCTTGGCATTAATATTGCTTTTAAAGGTAGTAAACATTAAAAGGAGAAAAAAATGATATCCGGCATTCATAATTTAATTGACGGTTCTATGACACAACAATTGAGATTTGAAACCATATCAAACAATATTGCCAACAGTAATACAAACGGTTTCAAGAAGGATATCATATCATTTTATCAGGCACTTGATATGCGAAGTATTTCAAAAACGGACTTTTCGCAAGGTCCTGTAAGATATACCGGAGATGATCTTGATATCGCATTGAGCTCAAAAGGCTTTTTCAAAGTCGAAACTCCCAACGGATTGCGGTATACGAGAGACGGAGCGTTTTCTATTAATGCAGAGGGAAATCTGGTAACCGCAAATGGAGATAAAGTATTGGGAGAAAATGGTCCGATAACCATAGAGAACGGCAAGGTGTCCATAAAGACCGACGGACAGGTCTTCGTGGATAATGAACCGGTAGATAAATTGGTGGTCGTCGATTTTGATACGCCTCAACTCCTTAGAAAAGAAGGCGGATCATATTATTCTTACCAGGGAGATAACAATGGGATATCAATAGAGACCGATATTATGATTCAACAAAAATATTTAGAAAGCTCCAATGTTAATCCGACACAGGAAGTAATAGAAATGATAGAGACGTTCAGGGCGTTTGAATCGGTGGAAAAGGCGATTCAGACCATTGATGGGTTAACCGCAAAAATAGTTAATGATTATGGCATGGTTCCATAGGAGGAGATAATCATGTTAAGAGGATTGTGGTCTGCAGCTTCAGGAATGGCTGCTCAGAAAATGAACATCGATGTTATTGCCAATAACCTTGCAAATGTGAATACTGCGGGTTTTAAAAAGAGTCGAACAGATTTTCAGGACCTAATGTATCAGACGGTAAATCAGGCCGGGTCTGAAACATCAACCGGTGAACAGATCCCTGTCGGTATCCAGATCGGCATGGGGACCATGCCTGTTGGGGTTCATAAAGTATTCATGCAGGGAGATTTTCAGGAAACGAAAAATGAATTGGACCTGGCGATTGAAGGAAATGGGTTTTTTAAAGTGATCAGCAATGAAGAAGAACTCTATACCCGATCGGGCAATTTCAAATTGGATGTGGATAGAAATATCGTCACTCCAAATGGAGATAAATTACAACCGGAGATGACAATCCCAGATAATACAGTTTCAATTAAAATCGATGCCGATGGTACGGTAACCGCCTTTGACCCCCAAGGCACAGGTGCTTCCCTTGGGACAGTAGAACTTTATTCTTTTCCGAACCAGGCCGGTCTTTTCAGCCGAGGCCATAATTTATACAGGGCCACGGACGCATCAGGAGAGGCCGTTGCCGGTGTGGCTGGTACGGATGGTATGGGGACAATTGTTCAAGGCTTTGTTGAAGTATCAAACGTGGATGTCGTGCAAGAGATGGTTGCTATGATTATGGCCCAAAGGGCGTATGAGATCAACAGCAAGGCAATAAAAACCGCGGACGAAATGATGGCCATCGTAAATAATATTTCGAGGTAATTATGAAGATGACCAAAAATATAACGGCAGTGTTTTTTCTGGTCTGTATTTTGGGGTTTAATGTACCTTCAACAGGTGCGGTAAGCACCAATAAAAGTGGTCAGGATACCATCGATCAAGGCTTTCAGACAATTCCGGAGGCAAAATTTAGAGAGACCTTTCAAGAATATTTTTGTCGTAATTTAAATAAGAATAAATCCGATGTAGTTGTATCCAAACTGAAGATTACCGGTAATGTACCTGTGCCGGATGGAAAGATCGGCCTGCAACCGTTTCAAAAAGGTAAAAGAAGACTAGAAGGACAAGTGAGTTTAATCGTCTTGGTCAAAGTGGATGGTATTGTAAAAAACAAGGTTAAACTATCCGGTTGGGTCGATATATTTGAATCCATAGTTTGTGCTTCTCGAGATTTAAAAAGAGGACAGAAAATCCATGAAGATGATCTTTACCTGGTTAGAAGAAACACCTCTCATTTATCTTCGAAGATTCTAACCGATACACATCAGATTATTGGACTCACGGTAAAGCAAAGCATAAAAGCAGACACTGGTCTTAAAGAATGGATGTTTGAAAAAACTCCGATTGTTGACAAAGGAGATATCGTTACAATCCTTGCGGAGTCTGGAGGTCTAAAAGTGACGGTTCCTGGCAGAGTTTTAATGAAAGGCTATTCGGGAGAACTTATAAAAGTCCAAAACCTGATGAGCAGTAAAGAAGTTTACGCAAAAGTCGTTAATTCTTCAATAGTTATTGTAGATTTTTAAAGAACAGGAGATTGTAATGGGGGCTCGGAAATATTTTATTTTAATTCTAATATTCATTTTTCTATCCGGGTGTGCGGGTTTGCAGAATAATGCTTCCAGAAAAAGCAATTCCAATATGAACAAAAACAATGTTCAGAACAATCCAGGGATGCAATTCTATGAACCTCCCAAACCGGAAGAAGGATCGCTTTGGTCGGAAGTGTCAGAGGTCAGCCTGTTTCCCGATATAAAGGCGAGAAAAGTAGGGGATACCGTTACGGTAAGGATCGTGGAGGATCCGGAAGCAGAACTGAATGCAAATACTCAAACGAGCCGGTCATCCGGTGTCGAAGCGTCAAAACTCAAGTTTCTGGGTTATATGCAGGCCCTTGCTGAAAAGAATCCAAGGCTTGCCCAGAATCCAGGATCAGATGATCTGATATTTGCAGCATTGGGCATGAAGCATGATGGCAAGGGTTCCACCGATAGGGACGGCCACGTCAAAGCATATATCTCTGCAGTGGTTGAGAAGGTCCTTTTCAATGGGAACCTGTATATCATCGGGAGAAGAGAAGTCAGAGTCAATAATGAAACACAGTATATTACATTATCGGGAATCGTTAGACCTGAAGATATAAGCTCATCTAATGAAATATCTTCTACATACATTGCTGACGCCAGGATCACATATGCCGGGAACGGTCCTATCGCAGACAAACAAAAACCCGGATGGATGGGGAGGGTATTGGATCATGTTTGGCCGTTTTAAGAATGTATTTATCATTGTCATGCTTTTTATAGTGATTGGACCATCTGCAGGATACCCTGCAAGAATAAAAGACATTTCCTCAATTAAAGGTATCCGGCAAAATCAGCTTTTTGGCTACGGTCTGGTGATTGGTCTCTTTGGCACTGGCGATAAGGGAGGGACCAGTTTTACCCGGCAGGGTCTGGCGAATATGCTGGAACATATGGGAATCCACGTCAATCCGGAAGATATTAAAGCCAAAAATGTTGCGGCAGTAGTTGTGAGTGCAAAAATGCCGCCCTTTGGCAGGGTTGGGAAAAAAATCGATGTCACCCTTTCTTCCATTGGTGATGCCAAAAGTCTCCAAGGGGGTACGCTTTTATTGACGCCGATGAAAGGCGTGGATGGCAAGGTTTATGCCTTGGCTCAGGGTCCAGTGGTCATTGGTGGTTATGCAGCCGGCGGTGCTGCAGGGGGTGGCGTTGCGAAAAATCATACTACAGTGGGCAGAATCAGTGATGGAGCGACCATAGAAAGAGAGATCCCCCTTTCAATAATGAATAAGGAAGAATTGACAATTCTTTTAGACAACCCGGACTTTAATACAGCCAACAGGGTTGCCGATGCAATTAATGCACAGATGCAGGCGAATATTGCCACACCAATGGACTCGGGAACATTGAATTTTAAAATTCCTGAAAACTTTAAAAATAATATCGTCAACCTGATCGCACAAGTTGGAGAAATTGAAATAAAGCCGGATACTGTGGCAAAGGTAATCGTCAATGAAAAGACCGGCACGGTTGTGGTTGGAGAAAACGTCAGGATCCTAAAAGTTGCGGTGGCTCATGGAAATTTGAGCATTCGTATAAAGGAGAGGAAAGAGGTTTCACAGCCGCTTCCCTTTGCACCATCGGGTAAGGGTGCCGCTGCACAGCAAATGAAAGGCGGCATAATTGCAGTGCCTGGCGGCAGCACAGTCGTTACTCCTGAAAGTGATGTATCTGTGAATGAAGAAGACAGTCGCCTTCTTTTGATACCAGAGGGTAGAACCATCGGAGAACTGGTCAATGCATTAAATGCGATCGGGGTCACTCCGAGGGATCTGATTACGATATTGCAGACCATTAAAGCAGCAGGTGCGCTTCAGGGTGAGCTCGAAATCATATAATTTTTCGAAGAGGATACCTTACCTGAACCATCACTGTGCGCGCTCGTCCCCCTGATCGCATCGCTTTGCGCCCGTCCGCCATCGGCTTCGCCTCAGGGCGATAACCGGTCGGACTTGGCTGGCTGGCAGGCTTAACGTGGCAGGCGGGTCAAACAGTAAATACAAGCAGGAGAATGAAAAATGATAAAATCGGTTGGAACAGCACCCAATCTAACGGATGCAGCTAAAGACCTCTCTCAAGCGAAACTCGAAAGCGCCTGCTCTGAGTTTGAATCCATTTTTATAACCTATATGTTGAAATCAATGAGAACGGCCTTTTCAGAAGATGGGCTTTTGGGAAATAATAATGAAAGCAAGATAATTCAATCGATGTATGATGAAAATCTTGCCCTTGCGATGACCAAGGGTGAAGGTATGGGACTCGGCAAGATACTTTTTGAGAGTCTCAAAGGTAGAATATGCACTTTAGATAACAATACGAATGACCGATAATGGAAGAGGGATGAATTTATGGATACGTTTACCGTTGATTCGATTGAACAGCTTTTTTACAGGAAGATCATGCTTTACAATGATCTGCTTCATTGCCTGGAAGAAGAGAGAAAGTCTCTTATTGAAATAAATATAGACAAGTTGTGGGGATTGTCTAAAAAAAAGGATGAGATATGTGAGGAAATAAAATCCATTAAGCAAAAGATTTTTTCCGCTACGAATCAGGGAGATGATCAGGGATCAATTAATCTTAACCGGATAATGGAAATTATTCCCGTGAAGAACAGAGATAGGTTTAAGAAATTATACTTAAGAATTTTAAAGTTAAAAGGTGAAATTGAGGTTTTAAGGAAACAAAACATCATATACATAGATGATTCTTTGGAATTTTTAGATGAGATGATATCGATAATAACAGGAGAAGCCGAATCTAAAATTGTTTACAATGACAGATGTCATTTTAATAAATCGGGCTCTCATTTCTTCCTGAACAGGGAGGTTTGAGCATGTCAAGTATAGGGATGGTCTTAAATATTGCAACAACTGCTTTAAACGCCCAGCAGTATGGCACGGGGGTGACGGCTCATAACATTGCCAACGTTAATACGGAAGGTTATTCCAGACAAAACCTTATCCTTGAAGCAATTCAACCTTTGGGGGCCAATGGTCTTATATTCGGGAGAGGGGTGGAAACGGATCAAGTGACGAGATCCAGTGACCGGTTTATTGAAAATAGACTCATGCAGGAAAAATCGAGCATGTCTTCATCATTGGAGATGGAAAAATACATGCAGGTGCTCGAGGGCTTCTTTAATGAAAATTCGGGCACCAGCATCAGCGCAATGCTGTCCGATTTTTGGAATGGATGGCAAGATATTTCAAACAACCCCTCAGGAGTTCCGGAAAGAATCTCACTTTATGAACGCAGCCTTTTAATTTCAGAGCAATTTAACGCCCTCGAAAGTGATTTAATCCAGATGGAAAGGGATTTAACCAATGCCGTAAGTGCTGGTATAAACAATATTAATCAGATTACACGCGAGATTGCAGAGGTTAATCAACAGATTATAAGAATGGAGACGACGAATACCGTTGCGAATGATCTCAGGGATAAACGCAACGCCCTTATTTCAGAACTCAATGAATATTTAGATGTAAAGGCCTTTGAGCAGAGCAACGGTTCTTTAAACATTGTGACGGCAAAAGGCTGTACCCTGGTTCAAGGAAGTACCAGTTATGACTTGGAAATGGGTGGCGTAAATGGGGACCGGATAAGATGGCAGAATTCCAGTGGCAGCTATGTTGATATCACGAACTATATCTCCAACGGGAAGCTTGGCGGATGGCTTGACATGCGAGACGAGATTGTTGCCAAGTATAAACTGGACCTTGATGCTTTGGCAAAAGAATTTATCTGGTCGGTCAACCGGCAGCACAGCCAGGGGGTGGGTTTGACAGGGTTCACCAGTACCACTGGAAGCTATCAGGCTACAGATACGGGCGCCGCCCTGAATTCAACGGGACTGAGCTTTGCCGATAAGATAGTTGATGGCGGTTTTAGGTTGTGGCTTTACGATTCCAACGGGAATTATGACAGCGATACAATCCTTACCATTGATGCAGATGTTACATCAATCGACGATATTGTAACGGCGATTAATGCCATCGATTCCACTAAGATTTCTGCAGCAATCGTTGATGGCAAAGTGCAGATCAGCAGCGTTAATGGTTATGAATTCGCATTTTCCGACGACACCTGCAATGTGCTGGCATCCCTTGGCATCAATACCTTCTTCTTTGGTTCCAGTGCCGGAAACATGAGGGTTAATGATACGATCGGTTTGAATAAGAACCTTATCGCTGCAGCCCAGATCGGCGGTGATGGAACGATCGCCTCAGGGGATAATACCAATGCATTGGCCGTAACCGACTTGCAATACACATCCATGAACATTTCACAATGGACCTGCGACAGGATCAATGGAAATACACAAAGGAGTATCATTTCAACCATTGAAGACTATTATCACTCTATGGTAGGCTCCATAGGAATCACATCTGCGAGTGTTTCAAGAGACAGGTCTTTTTATGAGTTGATGGTGAATGAAATTACCAACATCAGAGACAGTATATCGGCCGTTTCACTGGATGAAGAAATGACCAATCTAATAAAATATCAGCATGCCTATACTGCGGCAGCCAGACTTATCAGGGTATCTGATGAAATGTTGAACACCTTGCTTGGATTGAAGTAAAAGGAGTTGCTTTACATGCGAGTAGCAAACAAATCCATTTTCGATGCAGTAAAGTATAATCTTGGCAATATCAGCGAAGAGCTGAACAAGGCCAGTGAGGTTGCGAGCACCGGAAAACGTATCAACAATCTTTCTGATGATCCTGTTGGACTTACCCAAACACTCAATATCAGGTCTACACTCTCTAACATGGAGCAAATGGGTCGAAATATCAACTTCGGGAGGTCTTGGCTCACTGCATCTGAAAGTGCCTTGACCCAAGTGGAGAATGTCATCTCTGATTTAAAGGCGTTGTGTGTTCAGATGGCCAGCGGAACAACCGGATCCGCCCAGCGATTATCAGCAGCGGGAACCGTTCAAAATATGCTGGACGAAATCGTTTCTTTGGCAAACGCAGATGTGTCTGGAAATTATATTTTTTCAGGTTTGAAAACCGATGTTGCTCCATTCAGTCAGGATGGTACTTACAATGGAGATAATAACGCCTTTTCAATAAAAATCAGTAAAAACACTACTGCTGAAATCGGAAGTGACGGCCAGGCAGTGTTCGGCGATATTTTTAATACCTTGAGTAACTTAAAGACCGCCCTTGAAACCAATGATGTCAGTGGCATCCGGGATTCGATAAATAAGCTGGACGGTCACTTTGACGATATTTCTGCCAGGATTTCAGATGTGGGTTCAAAAATAGCCCGTTTGGATATTAAGGATAAAATATATCAGGATTTAGACTTTGCCAATACGGAAAGGCTTTCAAAAATCGAGGATGCAGATATTGTCAAGGCGATCATGAATTTGGAGGCTGCAGAGCTTGCTTATAAGGCCGCGCTGGCTTCATCCTCCAAGGTGATGTCATTAACTCTGATGGATTATTTATAAGGTCTCGGAAATTTTACAATTGTTTGAAATTAAAGATTTTTTAATGGTTCCTGGTTTATGCCACTTCCATGGAATGATGGAATACTGGAATACTGGAATAATGTGTTAAAAACGT
>ENA-OSEO01005636-OSEO01005636.1-sediment-metagenome-genome-assembly--contig:-NODE-5636-length-11865-cov-2.601035_pt1 | contig 11865 bp, 13 predicted proteins | sample MGYA00237883_ERZ534232 | MGnify/ENA metagenome assembly ERZ534232
GAGCCCCGAGCCGTTCCGCTATAGGTCCACCCTTTCTTGAAGTAGTGCTCCTCGTTCCTCACGACGCTGGCGGGAAAAGTCTTGATCCGTGCCCCTTTATGCTCCCATTCAAGTGACCAGAATTGGTGGCCGAACCATTTTCCATAGCCCCCTCCCTTCTCGAAGGGCACCCAGCGCTGATGCGTCTTCTCATCCGCAGTGTCACCGACTTGAGCGGCCCTGCGCCCGGTCACGTGCTCAAGCGCAGCGGGGTCACTGTCGCGCGGCTCCAATCGGTGATCGCGGACGGCATCGCTGCAGGGGAGTTCAAGAAGACCGACGCCCGGCTGGCGGCAACGGCGCTCTTCGCGCTCGTGAACACGCTCATCACTGCTCGCGTCCTGGACGCGCCGTTAGGCGAGACCGGTGGCGTGTCGATACAAGAGCACGCCGAGTTCATGACCCGACTGTTTCTGGAGGGAATCGCGGCGTGCTCCTAAGACTTGCCCGCACGATAGTCCGAGGACGCAAAGCGATCCTGGCAATCACCGCGCTGCTCGTGCTCGTGGGCGCCTTCGGCATGATGAACAGCAGCATCAACTACGACCTCATGTCGTACCTGCCCGAAGACCTCGACTCGGTCCAAGGCCTCGAGATCGTCGACGAGGAGTTCGCGCTCGGCACGATGATCCAGGTCCTGGTCAAAGACGAGAGCGACGCGACCGTCGACGCGCTTGCCGGCCGCATCCGCGACGTTGAGGGTGTCAAGGCCGTGCACTGGATCACGGACCTCGCACCCGTGAGTCAACCGTCCGAGTTCCGCGACGATGCGGTCATCGAGAACTACTACGCCGGCGGAGGGACGCTGCTGCAGGTCGCCTTCGAGGGCAGCTCGAACGATCCGGCCGTCAAGGAAGCCATCCGCGAGATCACCGGGCTGCTGGAGGAGTACGACACGCTCGTCACCGGCAACCAGCAGCTCGAGCTCGAAGAGGTCATGCAGCGAGACACGGTGCGCTTCGCGCTCGTCGCGCTCGTGCTGGTGACCGTCGTGCTGCTGCTCACGCTGCCTTCGATCGTGGTGCCGCTCACGTTCGTGGTCACCATCGGTGCGGCCGTGGTCCTGAACCTGGGGCTGGCGTACTACATAGGCCAGGAGATGTCCTACATCACCGGCGTGATAGTGTTCGCGCTGCAGTTCGCCGTGACCATGGACTACGCGCTGTTTCTGTACCACCGCTTCGAAGAGGAACGGCGCCGCTCCGAGCCCGAAGAGGCGATGATCACCGCGGTCGCGACGACCTTCAAGTCGATCGTCGCGGCGGCGGCGACCACGATGGCGGGCTTCCTGGCTCTCACGGTCATGCAGCTCGGCTTCGGCGAGGACATGGGTGTCACGCTCGCGCGCGGCGTGGCCATCACGCTGGTGGCCGTGATCACGCTGCTTCCCGCGCTCATCCTTACAGCGCTCCCGCTGATCGACCGCATCCGCCACAAGACGCCGTCGTTCGACTTCTCGCGGCTGGGGCACTTCGTGGGCAAGCACGCCGGCATCGTGGCGGTTGCGGGCGCTTTGCTGTTCGTACCGGCGCTCTGGGCGAACGCGCAGCTCGACGTCACCTACGACCTGAACACGAGCCTGCCGAGCGACATGCCCTCGGTGCAGGCCGACGAGGCCATCTCCGAGGCCTTCGGACGTGCCTCCACGATGATCGTGGCGCTCGAGGACGCGGGCTCCTCGGTCGATCTCGAGCGACTGAGCACACGGCTCGAGGAGCTCGAGGGCGTGACGCGGGTGTTCGGCTATGGGGCGCTCGTGGACCCTCGTATCCCAGTGGAGTTCGTGCCTGCCGAAGCCCGCGAGTCCTTCTTCTCGGGCGGCTACACGTACCTCACGCTCGACGCGGCGTACGACATGGCCGACCCGCGGCTGGCCGAGACGATCGAGGCGGTACGAGAGGTCGCCGACACCGAGTGGCCTGGCGAGTCGTACGTGACCGGGCAGTCGGTGCTCATGAACGACATGGAAGACGTCTCGCAAGGCGACGACACGCGAATCAACCTGCTGTCCATCGCGGCGATCGTCATCATCGTGGCAATCGCGTTCAGGTCGATCGCCGTCCCCGTCGCGCTCGTGGCCGTGATCCAACTCGCCATCCTGATCAACCTCGGCATCGAGGCGTTCTCGGGCGGCAACCTGATCTTCGTCGCATCGCTTGCCATCGGCGCCATCCAACTGGGCGCCACGGTCGACTACGCGATTCTCGTGACCACCCGCTACGAGGAGGAGCTGCACCGCACGCGCGACCGGCTCGAGGCGATCAAGGTCTCGATCTCGGAATCGAGCCAATCGATCCTGGTGAGCGCTTCCACCATGTTCGCGGCGACGATCGCGCTTGCGGTGATGTCGAGTATCGGCATCATCTCCTCGCTCACGATGCTCATCGCACGAGGAGCGGTCATCAGCTTCTTCGTTGTCCTCGTGGTCTTGCCCGCGATCCTGGTCGTGGGCCAACCCGTGTACGAACGGCTCAGCTTCGGCTGGCCTCGCCATACCGTGAAGGGTGAGTAGCATCATGGAAAGAGCTGTGCGAACGGTCCGGGTCAGGCGCGTGCGGTCGGTCTTGGTGGCGCTGATGGTGGCGAGTCTGCTGTCGGGCACTCTCGCATCGTCTCAGCCGGCCCCCGGCCAGCCGGCCAGTATCGTGGACAACGAGACGGTGTACGTGGTTGCCGACGCGACCGGCGCACCGCAGACCACCGTCGTGGTGGACTGGCTGCAGGTGCAGGGCACGGGCACGTTCGAGCTGTCCGACCCTGCCGCATCTGCCGAACAGATCGAGTCGCTCACCGACGGCTTCGAGCCGGTGAAATCGGGGGACGCCGTGCAGGCCACCGTGGATGTCGACGGCTACGGCGACTTCTTCTACCGCGCCGAGACCGATGCTGCCCTGCCGTTCGAGATCAGCTTCGACTACTACCTTGACGGCGCGAAGACCGAGCCACAGCAGCTGGCCGGCAAGTCCGGAAGGCTGCGGATCGACATCTCGATCGTGAACCACCTCGAGCGCACGGAGACGGTGCACTACACCACGGCCGGCGCAGCGATGGAGTCGTCCGAGGTCACGTACACCGTGCCGCTGCTGTGCGTCCCACAACTCGAACTCGACGGCACCAAGATGACCGATATCGAGGGACCTGAAGAGGCGCAGATTGCCATCGCCGGCCAAACGCTCACCTACGCCATCCCTATGGTGCCGGTGCCCGAGGCCGAGGCCTCGATCGAGATGGACGCGCGGGATATCGAGCTTGCCTCCACCATCGTGTCGGTCTTCCCCAAACTCGCGGCCTCTCCTGACTTCTCCGTGACCGAGGAGTTCATCGACCTGCGTGACGGCCTGATGCAGCTGGGCCAGCTTTCGGAGGGACACCTGCAGGTCGTGCGGGGCATCTCGGAGGGCATGGCCGACTACGATCTGTCGGCGGCGGCCGGGGCGGCCGAAGGGTTCAAGCAGCTCCAGGAAGCGCTCGAGCAGATGGAGGACGGCGCGGCCGGGCTCGCGCAACTCTCAGCGGGGCAGTACACGTACCTCGACCGCGTGATCGGCGGCATCGACACTTCGCAGTTCAGCTCGATCGATCAGCTCGCAGGAGCTGTCGGGCAGATGCGCGCGGCCGCATCCCAGCTCGAGACCGGCGTGGCGGGGCTCGTATCGCTCGTGGACGGGCAGATTAGCTTGGTGCAGCAGATGGACGCGCTCAATGCGCAAGCGCTTGCCGATGCTCAGGTCCTTGCGGCGCGTTACCCGGCGGATCCCGAGGTGCTCGGGATCGTTGGTCGCCTCACGCAGCAAGACGCGCTCTGCGACCAGCTGCTGGCCGCCGACGCCCCTCCGGGGCTCCCATTCCTGCGCGCCCAGCTCCAACAGACCGCAGCAGGGCTCACTGGCTTACGTACCGGGCTCGAGCAGCTGGAGGCGCAGGCAGGCGGGCTCACCGCGATACCCGGTGCGTTCGAGCAGCTGAAAGCGGCACTCGTTGTGTTGCGCGACGGCGGTGACCCCGACGGCGGCGGACCTGCGCCCACGATGCCCGGCCTGGGGGCCACGCGCGACGGGCTTGGCGGGCTGGCGTCGGGCCTGGGGCAGGCCGCGAGCGGCCTTGCGCAGTCTTCGGCCGACCTGGCGATGCTCGAACAGCTGCCCTCGATGATGGATGAGTTCCAGGCCACGCTGAACGCGCTTGCCGAGGGCGGCACGCTGCAAGGTCAGCAGCTGCCGGGCATCTCCACCACAGTTCAGGCGCTCGACGAGATCGGCTCGGGGTTGGGAACGGGTGTGAGCGAGATGCGCGAAGGCGAGGCGCTCACAGAAGCGATGGGACGAGCTGCCGACGAGTACACGACGTTCATGGGCCTGCCCGAAGGTGCGACCGGCCGTTTGAGCTTCCTGTACAAGGTCGAGGGCGTGTCGTCGGAGTAGGGTACGAGTGCGTGCGCGCGGCTTTCCTCGGCCTGCATTGGCCTGACTTCGCTTTCACGCGCTAAGCTCGACACGCAGCGTGGCGATTCGAGGGGGAGCGTGGTCATGGGCGACGCGGTGATCCGAACGTCCGGCCTTGTCATGGACTACGGCACGGTTCGCGCGCTCGACGGGGTCGACCTGGAGGTCGAGCGCGGGGAAGTGTTCGGGTTTCTCGGCCCGAATGGGGCGGGCAAGACCACCACGATCCGCATTCTGCTCGACCTGCTGCGCCCGAATGCGGGGCGTGCCGAGGTGTTCGGAGTCACACCAAAGGACGGTGGACCGGCGCTGCGAGCGCGGATCGGGTATCTGCCGGGCGACCTCACCATGAACGGCCGACTCAGCGCGCGGGCGCTGCTCACGCACCTGGCACGCGTGCGGGGCGGCGCAGGCGCCGATCGCATCGAGCCGCTGGCCGAGCGGTTCGGCCTCGAACTCGACCGCAGGTTCCGCGGGCTTTCGAAGGGCAACCGGCAGAAGGTCGGTGTGGTGCAGGCGTTCATGCACGAGCCGGAGCTGCTCGTGCTCGATGAGCCCACGAGCGGACTTGACCCCTTGCTGCAGCGCGAGATGCTCGACCTGATCTTGGAGGCGCGAGAGAAGGGCGCCACGGTGTTCATGTCGTCGCACGTGCTCAGCGAGGTCGAGGACGTGACCGACCGCGTGGCCATCATCCGCGCGGGCAAGATCGTGGACGTTGACGACGTGCACGCGCTGCGCACCCATGCCGGCCAGCTCGTGGAGCTGCGGTTCGCCGAGCCGGTCGACCGCGCCACGTTCGCGAGCCTGCCCGGCGTCGAGGACGTCACGGTCGAAGACTCGCGCCTGACCTGCCACTTGCACGGCGAGCCCGACGCTCTGCTCAAGGCTGCCGCGCGCTACACCGTCACATACTGGGCGGCCGAGGACCGCGAGCTCGATGACCTTTTCCTGAGCTACTACCAGATGCCACCTACCGCCGAAGGTGAGGAGGCCGGCAATGAGTAGCCCACTGGCGGTCTTCACCGGGGCGCTTCGCGAGAACCGTCGGCGCATCGCGCTGTGGTTCGTGGCCATGTTCGCGCTGTGCGCCATGTACATCGCGTGGTACCCGCTGATGCGGGACGCAGGAACCGACCTGGTCGAGAGTCTGCCCTCCGACATCATCACCGCGATGAACTGGGAGGACATCGCAACCGTCCCCGGGTACCTGACGTCGACGATCTTCGGCCTGATCGCACCTGCGCTGGGCTCGGTGTTCGCGATCGGCCTTGGCGCCAAGATCCTCGCGGGCGAGGAGGAGGACGGCACGCTCGAGCTCGAGATGACGGCGCCTGTCTCGCGGCGCAGTCTGCTGCTGCAGCGCGTTCTAGCGTTGTGGGCCGGCTCGATGGTTGTCGCCGGCGCTGTGGGCGCGGCGACGGTCGTGATGGTTCTCGCTCTGGACATGGACATCTCGCTCGGCAACGTCTTGGCCGGTACCGTGGGCTTGCTGTTGTTGGTGATGGGGTTCGGCACCGTGGCCTTCGCGGCGGGTGCTATCACAGGTCGCCGAGGAATCGCGCTCGGCACAGGCGCGGCACTCGCCGTGATCAGCTACGTCCTCAACTCGATGGGCCGATTCTGCAGGCCGACTGGATGCTCGATATCTCGCCGTTCGCGTGGTTCTTGGAGCCGCGGCCGCTGTTCGACGGATTCGACATGTGGAGCATCGCGGCACTCGCAGGACTCTCGATCGTAGCCGCCGCTATCGCAGCCATCGGCTACGATCGGCGCAACCTGATGACGTAGCGGTCGGCGCCTACTTCCCGCGTCTGGCTTCGAGTCCCTCCATGAGCGCCACGAGTCCCTCTTCCATCCCGCGGCTCCAGTCGCGCAGCTCGGATGCGAGTCCTGCCGCCAGAGGCACGGCGTCCCCCGCTGCCTCGACGGCCTCTTCGGTAGGCCCGCTCCACGAGCCTCCCTGTCCGGACGCCAGGATGTACCATCCCGCGGTGTACGCGAATATCGCGTGGGCTGCGTCCACGAGTTCCTGACCGCGGAACCCCGCACCGTGCAAGATCTGCAGGGGCGCCTCGAGCATCTGCAGCGATATCGCAGTGCTGTACTGTCTGCCCAGGAACAGCCAGCCGGCCTTCGGGTGTGCCTCGATGGCCCGTCCGGCGGCGGCCGGTCCCGAGAGCATCACTTTCTTCCAGTCCTCTGCGGCGTCGATCGGCTCTGCGGGGCCGGTTTCCTCGATAATTCGCGTGGCGACGGCGTCGAGGATCGCGTCCTTGTTAGGGAAGTGGTGGTAGAGAGCCATTGCCTCTACGCCCAGCGCGTCACCCAGACGGCGCATGCTCAAGCCCTCGGCACCCTCGGCGTCAATCAACTCGATGGCCTTCTCGACGATTCTTTCCCTGGTCAGAGGGTCACGACCCGACTTGTTCGGATGTGGCGTCATCTCTTCCGGCCTTTCTTCAAGAAAAGTGTTGACTTTACGGTGTAAGGGGGTAAGATGCCTTACGGCGTAAAGTATACGCTGTAAAGGCAGCGGGGGCAAGGCCCCTGAGGGAGGAAAGGAACGGACATGCAAGTCACGACAAGCCCGTCCTGCCGGGTTGGTTGGCAGGGATCCACGCTCCGCTATGTCGTCACAGCCGAGGGGGCCAACGAGGTTGTGGTGCCGCCCAACGGCATGGAGGGGATGCAGGTCCGCGTCGTTGACACGCGGCAGACGGCCGGCGGTGTTGAGGCGCAGCTCGAGGTCGAGGTGCTCGACTCCACACCTGTTTGAGATGACCTTGCGATCGAGGCGCGTGCCGCCTCTGGACAGGTACAGCAGGTGGAGTTCGAGGTCATGACACTACCCGCAGCGGTGATGCCGGCGTGCGCCATCGTGGGTGTCCTCGCCTTGGTGGGAGCCGTGTACGCCATCAAGTGGGGTGGCTGGGGCGGTTGGACGCTCGGCGTCATTGCGGCGCTCGTTGCGCTGGCCGGCATTGGCATGGCGGGGTTCCTGGCCTGGGGGCACTACGCGGGATTCCCGTGGCACTTCGCGTAAGACACGAAGCCGCGACCGGTGGTCGGTGCGGCTGGGACCGAAGGAGTACAGCTATGAGTGACGTAACTGGAACGCACGTGAGCGAGCGGGCGGTGTCCGCTCGAAAGCTTGACCTACGCGTGCTCGTGGGAAGTGGCGACAGCATCGGCCGCTGCACCGCGCCGTTCTTGCTCGTGGGCCTGGCGCTCAACATCTGGCGCCCGGCTCTGTTCAGCGTCGGCGGTCCCGGTGCCGCATTGCAGGTGCTTTCTGTGATCATGCTCGTCCCGGGGATCGTCGTGTGGGCGTGGTCGGTCGGTCTGATCCTGGCCAAGGTGCCGCGACACGAGTTGATCACGACCGGTCCTTACACCCTGGTCAAGCACCCTCTGTACACGGCGGTCGCCCTGCTGGTCTTGCCATGGGCCGGGTTCCTGCTGAACACCTGGCTCGGTGTGCTGCTCGGCATCGTCTTGTACGTGGCCTCGCGACTCTACGCGCCTGCCGAAGAAGAGGCGCTCTCCACGGCCTTCGGCAATGAGTGGGACGAGTACAGCTCGCAGGTTGCCATCAGCTGGCTGTAGCGGCCAGCTTCACTGTGGCGCATCCCGGCTGGGCGGGAACGACTCACCCGGCCGGGTTGCCGCTTCGGGCAGCGTCGTACGAGTCGATGACCATTCGCAGCGTTCGGATACACGTCTCGTCGTGCCATTCACTCATACGCGTGGCCAGCCCGGGCGGCAGGTCGCTCACGTCGCTTTCCGCGTAGGCCGAGCTGAACACCGAGAACCCCACGACGAGAGCGATCAACGACTGCCACAGGTCAACCGCATCGTTGTCGCTGAAGCCGAGTTGCGTGAGGAACACCAGGCCGCTGTCCGGGTCTGTCTCCACGCGTCTGCCGGCAAGCGGCATCAGGTTCGGGTGCGCTGCAAGTGTGCGCCGATACTCGCCGAAGATTGCCGCCATGAGGTCCTTCCAGTCAGTCGGCAGCGGATCGGGGAGCGTGATCTCCGAGCGCATCTTGACCACCACGCCGTCGAGCAGCGCGTCTTTGTTCGGGAGGTGGTGGTAGAGAGAGGCGGCCTCCACGCCGACTTCTGACGCCAGCCGCCGCATGGTGAGTGCATCGAGCCCCTCGGCGTCCGCGATCGCCAGCGCGCGCTCGAAAAGCTCGTCTGTGGTGAGTGGTGTGCTGCGCTTCTTCGATGTGGCCACGTCTGCGCACCCCTTCGGCGAATCGGGCCTTGACCCTAACAGTGTTAGGGTGCATACTGCGAATCGAACCTAACACCGTTAGGGTAACACGGTACGAACCGACATGCGAGGGGAGCCGGGCACGGACAGCCCGGCGAGTCTCGGGGAGGAGAAGCGGGATGTCGAAGCGAGTTCTGGTCGGGTACGCGACGCGCACCGAGTCAACCGTCGGAGTGGCCGAGGCGATCGGCGCAACGCTTGGCGAGCGCGGCTTCGAGGTGGACGTGCGACCGCTGCGGGAGCGCCCGTCGGTGGAGGGCTACGACGCGTGCGTGATCGGCAGCGCGGTCAACGGCGCGGCGTGGCTACCGGAGGCGATGGCGTGGCTCGAGTCCAACGCTCCCGCTCTGGCCAAGCGGCCGGTGGCGGTGTTTTGCGTGCACAGCATGAACGGCGGTGACGACGCAAAGCAGACGCGCAAGCGTCACGCGTACCTGGACACGGTGCGCACGCTCGTCACACCTGCTCACGAGGGCTATTTCCTCGGCAAAGGGCCAACGGCCGATGACACCTCGCTGATAGCGCGCTGGGCGTTCAAGGCGTTCGGCGGTACCGCTGAGGGAGACGCTCGCGATTGGGACAAGATACGCGCGTGGGCCGGGGAGGTGCAGCTGTGAGAGACGGTTGGAGACCCCTCTACCTCGTCGGCGGTGTTGTTGCGTTCGTGGCGCTTGGCGGCATGGTGTTCGACATCGCGCTGGCCATGGTGCCGGGCTGGGGTACGGACACCGTTCCGGTAGGCGCTGTCGCGTGGTTCGCGCAGTTCGCCTCGAACCCGTTGCTCGGCATGCGCAACCTCGATCTGCTCAACGTGGCCATGGCTGTCGCATCGCTGCCGATGTACGTGGCGCTTTACGGGTCACTGCGGCGTACGGAGTCGGCGCTGGTGACTCTGGGACTCGTTGTGGTGGCGCTCGGCACGACCCTGTTCGTCGCCGCCAATGCGGCGCTGCCGATGCTCGAGCTCAGCCGCAGCTATGCAGCGGCAGGCGATGGGCCGACGCGCGTGGCGCTCGTGGCATCGGCCGAGGCACTCCTGGCCCGCGGTGCGCACGGCAGCATGGGCGCGTTCCCGGGGTTCGTGCTGTCTGAACTCGGCACGCTGGTCATAGCCATCGCGATCGTGCGCAGCCGCACGTTCGGTCGGCGCTTGGCATGGTCGGGCGTCGTGGGTGCGACGACCCTTCTCGCATACACCGCGGCATACACGTTCGGCAACGCCGACAGCGCGCTTGTGATGGCTGTGGCCGTGCCGGGCGGACTGCTGATGATGGCGTGGCACGCGATGGTCGGTTCGCGGCTCCTGAAACTGGGCGGCGCGGAACGTGCCCGCTCGGGTATGTCTATCACGAACGGGAGTCCAGCTGTCCATGCAGCCGAAGGCGGGCGGGCCTGAGCGCCCCGGACCGGCGGTGAGGAGGGCGCGTGAGCGATAAGACAGTCGCCGAGAAGGCCCGCGTCAAGCCGGGCACAACGATTGCGGTCCTCGACCCGGTACCTGGCGTTGTCGAGTCACTTGGACTTCCCGCCGACGTCGAGTTCGTCGAGCCGAGCGCCGCGCAACTCGTGTTCCTGTTCGTCAACGCGCGTGCTGAGCTCGAAGAGCGGATGCCGGGAGTCGTAGCAGACTTCGCTCCGAACGCCTCGATCTGGGTGTTCTTCCGCAAGGGGTCGAAGACCGCAGGCCTGGACATGAACCGCGACACCGTGTGGGAGGTCGCCGAGAAGCTGGGCCTGCACCCGCTCGGTCTGATCAGCGTCGACGACACTTGGTCGGTCTTCCGGCTGCGTCCGCCACAGTAAGCCCCGCGGTTCGCCGAGGACTTCAACCCCGTGCGTGCTGCTACCCGATCTGCGCGTGGTAGTCCTGCAGCGAGCGGACGCCGTCGCGCGACTCGCGGTGTGCGGCGATTCCTTGCGCTGCCGCCAGGGCGGCCTTGGTGGTCGTGATGTAGGGGACCTTGTGCCGGATAGCTGCCTTGCGGATGTAGGAATCGTCGAACTCCGACGTCTTGCCCGCCGGCGTGTTCACCACGAGCTGGATCTCACCGTTCTTGATGGCGTCTTCGATGTTCGGGCGGCCCTCGTGCAGCTTCAGGATCGGCTCACTGACGATGCCGTTTGCAGCCAGGAACGCGTGCGTACCCTCGGTCGCGCGGACCGTGAAGCCCAGCCGCGCGAACTCGGCGGCAGCGGGAAGCACGAGTTCGCGATCGCGTTCGGCGACCGTGATGAGCACCGTGCCCTCCTCGGGCAGGCGCTGGCCGGCCGCGTCCTGTGCCTTGAAGAACGCCAGGCCGAAGGAGCTGGCTATGCCGAGGACCTCGCCGGTGGAGCGCATCTCGGGTCCCAGCAGCGGATCGACCTCGGGGAACATGTTGAACGGGAATACCGCTTCCTTCACGCCGAAGTGCGGCACGTCACGCTGCTCCAGCCCGAGGTCGGCGATCTTCGCGCCCAGCATGACCTGCGTTGCGAGACGCGCCATCTGGATGTCGCAGACCTTGGACACGAGCGGCACCGTGCGCGAGGCCCGGGGGTTGGCCTCCAGCACGTAGACGGTGTCCTCGGCGATCGCGTACTGCATGTTCATCAGGCCGACGACCCCGAGCTCTGTGGCGATCCTGCGCGTGTACTCTTCGATCGTTGCGAGGTGCTGCCCGGGGATCGACACCGGCGGGATCACGCACGCCGAGTCGCCGGAGTGCACGCCCGCGTACTCGATGTGCTGCATGACGGCCGGGACGAACGCGGTCGTGCCGTCGGCGATCGCGTCGGCCTCGCACTCGAGCGCGTTTTCCAAGAACTTGTCGACGAGGATGGGCCGCTCCGGCGTCACGCCCACGGCCGCCGCCATGTAGCGCTCCAGCATCTCGGCGTCATGGACGATCTCCATGCCTCGGCCACCCAGCACGTAGCTCGGGCGCACCATGACGGGGTAACCGATGCGCTCGGCGAGAGCAGCAGCCTCGCCGAGCTTGGACGCCATGCCCGATGCCGGCATCGGGATGCCCAGGCGCTGCATGATGTCGGCGAAGCGGTCGCGGTCCTCGGCAAGATCGATGGTCTCGGGGCTGGTGCCCAGGATCGGCACGCCGGCCG
>ENA-OSEO01005637-OSEO01005637.1-sediment-metagenome-genome-assembly--contig:-NODE-5637-length-11863-cov-3.700492_pt1 | contig 11863 bp, 11 predicted proteins | sample MGYA00237883_ERZ534232 | MGnify/ENA metagenome assembly ERZ534232
TTCCCTGCCAGGTAATTCCCGGGGTCACCGCCGCGTCCGCCGCAGCCGCGGCCCTGGCCCAGGAACTCACCCTGCCGAAAGTAACCCAGACCATCATTTTGACCCGGGCCGCGGGGCGCACCCCGGTTCCGGAGGCGGAGTCACTGGATAAGTTGGCCCGGCCCGGGGCCTCCTTAGTCATTTATCTCAGCACCAAACTGATTGACCAGGTGGTGGCGGACCTCACCGGCTCTTACGGCCCCAGCGCGCCGGTGGTGGTGGCCTACCGGGTGAGCTGGCCGGACCAGCGGATCATCCGGGGCACCCTGGCGGATATCGCCGCCAAGGTCAAAGAGGCGGGCATCGAGCGCCAGGCCCTGATCATGGTGAGCCCGGCCCTGAACGCCAGGGAAAGTAAGCTTAAGGCTCAGTCCAAACTCTACGACCGGACTTTTTCCCATGGGTATCGTTCAGGTTCAGAAGATTAGAGATAAAGTCTTTGACCACCATTATTGTGAAAGAAAGTGGCCCGGCTGATTTTTACCCCCCTTTTCTAAAGGGGGGCAGGGGGGATTTTCATGGGCCTCGCAAAATCCCCCTAAATCCCCCTTTAGGAAAGGGGGACTTTAACAGCTTTCCGCCCACCATTAGATTGTATGGATGGTCTGGTGAATGATGGAACGCGCCATTAGGGTCCTGGCCCTCACCCCCCAGGGCGCGGCCCTGGCCCGGGAAATCTGCCGGGGCCTGGCGGGAGCCCGGTGCTGGCTGCCGCGCTCCCAGGGCGGGGAGGACCCCGAAGTCGGGGCCTTCGATAACGTGGCCGCGGTTTTTCAGGAAGCCTTCGAGCAGGGGGAAAATCTGGTCTGCGTCATGGCCGCGGGGATTGTGGTGCGGGGTATTGCCCCTTATCTTCGGGGGAAGGATAAAGACCCGGCGGTGGTGGTGGTGGATGAGGCGGGGCAGTTTGCCGTCAGCCTGCTCTCCGGGCACCTGGGGGGGGCCAATGACCTGGCCCGGGAAGTGGCGCGGATTCTGGACGGCACCCCGGTGATCACCACCGCCACCGACGTGCAAAAACTGCCGGCCCTGGATTCCCTGGCGGCTGAGCGGGGTTTGCTGATCGAAAATCTGGCCCCGGTGCGGCAGGTGAGCATGGCGCTCTTGTCCGGGCGGCCCGTCCGTTTAGTGGACCCGGAGGGTTATCTGGCAGATATCGTCAGGGAGAATCCCGGCCTATTTATCATTGAAAGCAAAGTGAACGCGGCCCCGGCCGGTGCAGGCCCCGGAGTCTATGTAGGTTTTCGGGAAGGGGACTGGCCGCCGGAATGGCTGATTCTAAGGCCCCGGAACCTGGTGGCCGGAATGGGTTGTCACAAGGGCACCCCTGCCGGAGAACTTATTGAATTTATACAAAAAATATTCAGGCAGGAAAGGCTTTCTCTCGCATCCCTAAAGGCCCTGGCCACCATTGAGGCGAAAAAGGAGGAACCCGGCCTGCGGCAGGCAGCCCAAGAGTTGGGAGTGGAATTTCTATGGTTTACCGCCGAGGAACTGAAAACCGTAAACGTACCCCATCCATCCCCGCAGGTGGCAAAACATCTGGGGGTGATGAGCGTCAGCGAAGCCGCGGCCCTGAAGGCCGGGGGCGGGGAGCTGATCCTGGCCAAGGTGAAGGGGGCCAACGCCACTCTGGCCGTAGCCCGGGCCGCCTGACAGTGGTGAGCCTGGGGCCGGGTTTCCCGGAATACGTCATCCCCCGGGCCAAAGCGGCGCTGGACGCGGCCCAGGTGGTGGCGGGCTACCGCACTTACCTAGACCTGATAAAGCCATTTTTAACCCACCAAGAGATTCTATCCTCGGGGATGAAGGCCGAGGTGAAACGCTGCCAGGCGGCCATTGACCGGGCGCGGGCCGGGCAATGGGTGGCCCTGGTGTCCAGCGGGGACGCGGGCATCTACGGCATGGCCGGGCTGGTGCTGGAGATTTGCGCGGCCCGGGGGCTGAAGGTGGGGCCTCCGGAAGATAACGGCGAGGTGGACTTCCACCTGGAGATGGTCCCCGGGGTGCCGGCCCTGGGCGCGGCCGCGGCCCTCTTGGGCGCGCCGCTGATGCACGATTTCGCGGTCATTTCCTTAAGCGACCTGCTCACCCCCTGGGAGATGATTCAAAAAAGGGTGGAACTGGCCGCGGCCGGGGATCTGGTCATCGTCCTGTATAACCCCAAGAGCAAAAAAAGGGACTGGCAGTTGGGCGCGGTGCGGGAAATATTGCTGAAAGTCAAAGACCCGGCGACGCCGGTGGGCATTGTGGTTAAGGCCAGGCGGGAGGGGCAAGAGGTGACGGTCACCACCTTGGCCGAGATGCTGACGCATCAGGTAGACATGCAAACCATCGTCATCGTGGGCAATTCCCAGACTTTTACGTATGGTCCTTATATGATTACCCCGCGGGGTTATCTGAGCAAGTATCAGGTGGGGGAAGATAGTAGCCAGTAGTCAAACTGACTACTGACTACTGGCCACTGGCAACTTCACATGAAATACCGTCCTTTAATGATATTGGGTTCCGGCTCGGACGTGGGCAAAAGCCTGATGGTGGCCGGGCTCTGCCGCATCTTCCGGCAAGAGGGAATCAAAGTCGCCCCCTTCAAGGCCCAGAATATGGCCTTGAATAGCTTCATTACCCCGGAGGGCGGGGAGATGGGCCGGGCCCAGGTGGTGCAGGCCCAGGCCGCGGGGCTGGACCCCCACGTGGATATGAACCCCATCCTGCTTAAACCCAGCAGTCAAGTGGGGTCCCAGGTAATCGTCCACGGGCAGGTTTACGGCGACTTTGCCGCGCAGGACTATTACCGGCACAAGCCCCGGCTGGTGAGGAAGGTGATGGCGAGCTACCGGCGCCTCAGCGCCGCTTATGAGCTCATTGTCCTGGAAGGGGCCGGCAGCGCGGTGGAGCTGAACCTGAAGAAAAACGACCTGGTGAACTTCAATATGGCCAAAAAGGCTGGGGCCGCGGTGCTCCTGGTGGCGGACATCGACCGGGGCGGGGTCTTTGCGGCCACCATCGGCTCGTATCACCTCCTGACCCCCGGGGAGCGCCGTTTGCTGGCCGGGTTTATCATCAACAAGTTCCGGGGGGACCCGGCCCTCTTTGCGGCGGGGGAAAGGATCATTGAGAAGCGCACCGGGCGGCCGGTTCTGGGGGTGCTGCCCTATGCCCCGGATTTGGTGATCCCGGAGGAGGACAGCGTGGCCCTGGGGCGCAAGCATTGCTCCAGTGATTGGTCCGCGGCCGCCTGTCTGCGTATCGGCGTGGTGCGCCTGCCCCATATCTCTAACTATACCGATTTCGACCCCCTGGACCAGGAGGCGGGGGTTTCCCTGCGGTACCTGGAGCCGCGCCACGGTCTGGACGGGGTGGACTTGCTGATTCTGCCCGGGACCAAAAACACCATCAGCGACCTCCTCTATCTTAAAGAGACCGGGTTGTTTGCGCAGATTCAAACCTTTGCCCAAAATGGCGGCCAGGTGGTGGGGATTTGCGGAGGCTACCAGATTTTGGGGGAGGAGGTCCGGGACCCCCTGGGGGTGGAAGGGCCACCCCGGACGGAGAGGGGCTTGGGGCTGCTGCCGGTGGTCACCACCATGGCCGGAGCCAAGACCACCACCCAGGTGAAGGCCCGGGCGGCCGGGGTGGAAGGGGACGGGGCGCCCATTAACGCCTATGAAATCCACATGGGGGAGAGCTTGCCCCGGGGCGAAGGCCGGCCGGCCTTCGAGATTATCAGCCGCAACGGGGCGCCGGTGCAAGTCGGGGACGGTTGGCTCAGTCCTGACGGGCGCGTTTGGGGGACTTATCTCCATAGCCTCTTTGATAACGACCAATTCCGCCGGGATTTTCTATTAGAGATTTCCCGGGACCGGGGGCTGGCTGGGGAGGCTAACTCGGCCTTGTCTTTCCGGGATTTTCAGGAGACGCAACTGGACCGCCTGGCGGATTTGCTGCGCCAGCACCTGGATGTGGACCGGATCAGGGCCATGATTCAATTATAAGCAGAGCGAAGCAGGAGCTTCGCGGCCAATGGCATTCCCAAGCAGAGCTTGGGAATGAGCAGTGTGGAAAAACGACTTTCAAATTATCCTCGAACTGATGCATATGGTTAATAAAACACTGGAAAAGACCCCGCCCCACGGGGGCGACGTTTATCACCTGGCCCGGACTTTGGGGCTGGAGCTTAGTGAACTTCTGGATTTTTCCGCCAATATCAACCCATTGGGATTCCCTCCGGGAATCCCCGGGGCCATCCAGGAGGCCCTGCCGGAAATCGTCCATTATCCGGACCGCCGCTGTCTGGAGTTGCGGCAAGATCTGGCGGCCTACCATGACCTCGACTCCGGGCAGATCCTGGTGGGAAACGGCTCCACGGAACTCATCTACCTGGCGGCCCGGGCCCTCAAGCCCCAAAAGGCGCTGATCGTGGCCCCGGCCTTCAGCGAATACGAGCATGCCTTAAACGCGGCCGGGGTGCCGGTGGAGTATCAGATCACCACCGAGGCCCAAAATTTCACCCTGGAAGGGCCGCTAGACCCCCAGGGCGCGGATTTGGTCTTTCTGGCCCAGCCCGCCAGCCCCAGCGGGGTTCTGCTGAGGCCGGAGTTGTTGGCGGAGGTGGCGGCCCGGTTGGATGTTGCGGGCGTCATGTTGCTGCTGGATGAGGCCTTTGTGGATTTTGTGGAAGAGGCTTCTTTCAAGACGCATCTGGCCCAATTTCCCCGGGTGTTGATTCTGCGCTCCTTCACCAAGTTTTTTGCCATCCCCGGCATGCGCCTGGGGTACCTTCTGGCGGCTCCGGAGAGCATCAGCCGCCTGGCCCCACTCCAGGAGCCCTGGTCGGTGAACACCCTGGCCCAGGCCATGGGCCGGACCTGCCTTGAGGACCGGGAGTATATGGCCCGCTCCCGGGCTTTGATCCGGGAGGAGAAGGAATTCCTCTTCCAGGGTCTTGCCTCCTTGCCCGGGCTGAAAACCTTTCCCAGCGAGGTGAATTACCTCCTGGTGAAGCTCGCCCGCCCGGGTTTTACCGCGGCCGCCTTGCGCCAGGCATTGTTGCCGCATAGAGTCGTGATCCGGGACGCCAGCAACTTCCGGGGTCTGGATGAGAGGTTCATCCGGGTGGCGGTGCGCTCCCGGGGTGAGAATCAGCGGCTTTTGGAGGCCTTGAGGGAGGTTTTGAAGTAGTGAGCAGCGAGCAGTGAGAGTGAGCAGTAAGCAGTGAGCAGTAAAAAAAACCGAAAACCGAAAACCGAAAACCGAAAACTAAGAACCATACTTACAGGAGCACCTAATGGGACTGGCCTTCCCTTTTTTGGCGGCCTACTTTCTCGACCTCCTCCTGGGGGACCCGCCCCAATGGCCCCATCCCATCCGGTTTCTGGGCCGGGTTATCGAGTATTGGGAAGGGGTCTGCTACCGGTCCCGGGTGGGCGCGGGAGTCCTCTTTTGGCTGGGGGTGATGGGGACTACCTTGATCGGGGCTCTGGGACTGTTGGGGGCGGTGATGTTTCTGCCCCGGCTGGCCGGTTTCGCGGTCCTCGCCTATTTTTTATACACCGGTCTGGCCACCCGTAGCCTGCATTATGAAAGCCGCAAGGTGGAAGAAGCCTTAAGCAAAGGGAACCTGGAGGACGCCCGGTCCCACCTGGGCATGATCGTAGGAAGGGATACCTCCCAGTTGGGTCCGGAGGAAATCAGGCGGGGCGTCATCGAAACCGTGGCGGAAAACCTGGCGGACGGGGTGGTGGCCCCTATGTTTTTCATCCTTTTGCTGGGCCTGCCCGGTCTTTTCCTTTATAAAGCCGCCAACACCATGGACAGCATGGTGGGCTACAAAAACTACCGTTACGCCAAGTTCGGCAAAATGGCGGCCCGGGCCGACGACGTGCTCAACTTTCTGCCGGCCCGTTTGACCGCGCTGCTCATGGTGGCGGCCGCGGCGGCTGCGGGCCTCGATACCCGGGAGACCTGGCGGATTTTACGCCGGGATGCCGGCAACGCCTCCAGCCCTAACGCCGGGTGGCCCGAGGCCGCCATGGCCGGGGCCCTGGGGGTGCGCCTGGGGGGTCCCAGCACCTACTTCGGCCAGATAGTGCAAAAACCCTTCATTGGCGAACCCCGCGAACCCCTGGCCGCTAAGCACCACCGCCAGGCTATCCGCGTTCTCTACGCCACCTCCCTGATGATGGCAACAATCACTTTTATCGGCCTCCTGGCCGGGGGGGCCGGACCCTGGGGGTTGCTGGGACTGGTGAGGTGAGCAGCTACCATTCGATCCCCCGCCGGGACTTTACCCCGGCCTGGTAGTAGTGTTTGACGGAGCGCATCTCCGTAACCAGGTCCGCCAGGGCCACCAGTTCCGGGGGGGCCTGGCGGCCGGTGAGGACCACCTCCACCCCGGGAGGCCGCCCTTGCAGGACCTTCAGGACCTCCTCCAGGGGAATAAGGCCGTGGGTCAGGGCCAGATTGATTTCGTCCAGGATTACCAGGTCATGGGCCCCGGCGCTGATCACCTGCCGGGCCAGGTCCCAGGCCTCTTTTACCCGGGCCAGGTCCTCCGGGGCCGGGGCGCGCAGATTCACCAGGCCGGGGCGGCCCAAGTAACGCAAGGTCATCTCCGGGGCCAGGCGGGCTGCGGCTTTGGCCTCCCCGGTCTCCCGGCCTTTGAGGAACTGGATCATATAAACCTGCAACCCCTGCCCCACCGCCCGCAGGGCCAACCCTAGGGCGCAGGTGGTCTTGCCCTTGCCATCTCCGGTGTAAACCTGGATCAAGCCTTTAGTTAAGTGTTCTCTGGTCATAAAACTCCTGATTTTTGCGGAAGATGAATTTTTTTTTGCCGGATTAGCGATTCTATGAGACCGCAGCTATTGCCAGCCACTAATCACAACATTATTTTCTCCATATATCCAGGATAAACCCGGTGGATCACCGGAGAAAGGCGAAGCTCAGGGAGGAAAGTCTCATGCCAGAGAAAAGTTTTCCGCCATGGTACAATTTTATCAAGAAGAATCATCCAGGTTTTTTGGAGGCCGTGGAAGGACTGGGGGAGAGGGTGCGCCAGGCCGGACCCCTGGAGGCGAAGACCTCTCATCTGATCCAGTTGGCCGCGGCTGCGGCCATCCGCTCCCAAGGCTCGGTGCACAGCCATACGCGTCGGGCCCTGCAAGCCGGGGCGTCACCCGAAGAAATCATCCACGCCCTGGTCCTGCTCACCAGCACCATTGGCTTTCCCAATGTCTCGGCGGCGCTCAGTTGGGCCTACGACGTCATGGGGCAAAAATAGAACCCGGGGATATTGATCCCTGTTTGCAATAGGCCGGGCTTCCCCGCTTAGCCGCCTGCACGTCAAAAAGGCCAGCCGTATAAGGGCAGGTCCCTGGACGCTTCTTCTCCTAACCCCCAAGCTGAGGGTGGGTGCAGGCCCGCCCTCGTTTCCGCCTAGTTACTGATTTTCCCCGGAGAGAAATTCCAGGATGAACCGGCCCAGCTCTTCCACCTGGCGGGAGGAGAACACCGGCAGCCGGGATTCATAGGGCTCCTCGCTTACCAGGGCAATGACTTGAGAGAAGTCCGTGAGGACCTTTTCTAATTGGGAACCCACCAGGGCGATTTTCGGCAGGGAACTGGATTTGTAACCTTCCACCAGGATGAGGTCTGCATCCGGAGACCAGGCGGCCAGGACCTGCTCCGCGGTGGGGTCGGCCGGCAAAGAGCGGGTGATCTGGAGGATTCCCGGTCCGGCCAAAGCCACGTTTAAGGCCCCGGCTTGGCGGTAGCGCCCGGTGTCTTTGCCGGTATCCCCCAGATTAAGGTGGTGGCTGTGCTTCAATACCGCCACCTCTTGTCCCTGGGCTTGAAACCAGCCCAGAAGCCGGCAGATAAGCCCGGTCTTGCCGGAATTGGCGGGTCCGACAATGGCCACGGCTTTTAAGAGAGGCTCACCTGGGCGCAGGGCTTGGGGTCCTTCGGTCATAAAGAAGATTCCTCATCATACTGTAGACTCTTTGGCGGTAAAAGACCGGAGGCCCAGGCAACCAGGGTTAACGCCCCACCGGGCACCCTTGGACCGGGGAAGAGCCTGTGGCCGGGACCAGGGCCAGCAGCCTTTTCTTTCCCGCCGGTGAGAGGCCCAGGCCGTCAATTTCGGCCCGCAGCCTTTCCCGGTTGCCGTAACCGGCGGCGTAACCGTTAAGGCGGGCTGCGGCGGTGGAGGCGATTAAATCCGCCGCTCTGGGGTAGACGCCGGTCAGCTCCCGGAGCAACTCCGGTTGCTGCCGTAGATAGTACTTCTGATGATAATCCTCTGCCAGGTAAAATTTGGTGGCCGGGAGGACCTGGGTGTATACTTTCCCTTTTATTTTTGCGGCCATCCGGGCTTTGGTCTCCAATGCCAGCCTCTTTTGCAAGGGATTATGGTAAAAGATTGCCGCCCGGTATTGCCGGGACCAGGCCGGGGCGCCAGGAGGGTGAGCTTTCCAGAAGACCGCCAATAAACCCTCATAAGAGATCCGGGCAGGGTCGAAGTCGATCTCCACGGTCTCGGTGTGGTCGCCGAGGCTATGATAAGTGGGATTCTTTTTGCTGCCCCCCGCATACCCCACCCGGGTGCGCAGTACCCCTTGAAGGACCCCGAACCGGGCGTCCGCACCCCAAAATCAACCCAAGGCAAAGGTGGCAGTCTCGATTTTGGCCGGAACGGTCAAGTCCAGGGGCGGTATTCCGGCCTGCCCAGATTGCCGGTCTTGACCGGCTCCTTCCCCTGGAGCCGCGGCCGTAGGCCCGCTGGCCTGGGTCAACCAGGCGACGAGTAAGACCGGGAGAATCAAGGGAAAAGCTAGCCGCAAAAATGGAGCATTTTTAAGCATTCTTAAGCATGGTTTGGCTATATTATCGAAAATATATCTACACGAAAATAAGATAATAAGCCAAAAACTTGCCGTCAAGATGCACTATTAAAAGAAATTGTGCTATTCTATCTTCCGAAAACCAATCCATGGCTGCAACCGGGGAGACTTTTAGGGGTTGTAGCCGGAATCATCGGACTCAAAACCATTTTTTGCAGGTGGGCGCCGAGGCTGCCGCACAATCTCGGAAAACTACCAGGGGGGTGAAAAGATGGGAGGCACGGAATCGTTCTTTTTCCCGCGGCTACGAAGGAAGATGCAACCGGGCCTGGTTAAGTTAATGGCCTTCGCATTGGTATGCTGCCTGGGCCTGGGTCTGGTTTCCGGCTTAGCGTGGGGAAACGAGGCCGGAGAAGTCTTTTTAGCACGGGGGACCAAGTTTTATCTGGACCGCAAGTACGTTGAGGCCAAAGAGCAATTTGCCCAGGGCGTGAAAGCCGATGATAAAAATGCCGAATTATGGGTGGCTTTGGGAACCGCCCATCTGGCTCTCAAAGACTACCAGGCGGCCCGGGAGGCTTTCAGCAAGGGAATCGCCCTTGATCCCGAGGTGCCCCGGGGTAAAATGTACTTGGGAGTGACCTATTATCTGCAAAGTAACTTCCAGGAGGCGGAACGGCTTCTCCAGGAAGCCAAGGCCCAGAATCCCAACGACGCTCTGGCGCATTACTATTTGGGACTGGTGGCGGCCCGGGACCAACGCTCCGATTATGCCTTGCAGGAGCTGGAGGTCGCCATGTCCCTGGAGCCGGGATATGGTCCGGGGTTCAAGAGCGCCATCCAGGCTGCTCAAGAGCCGGAGAAAAGGGGCCGCCCATACGGCATTTCCTTTGCGACCGGGGTGGAATACGATGATAACGTCAAAGTGCTCCCGAATAATATCTCAGCTTTAGGCTTACAAAACTTTGCCGGTCCGTATAAAGGTCACAAGGCCGATATGCGGACCCCCTTGATTTTGCGGGGTTTTTGGGAACCCTTGCGCACCCAGAACTCAGCCTTAGGGGTGCGCTATTATGCCTATGGCGGGTTAAATTATTATCTGGATAATTTCAACGTTGCCGAACAATTCGGTGAACTCTATTACAAATATAAGGTAAACCGCCTATCGATCACTCCTTATTATATTTTCGATTACACCTGGGTTGGCGGGCAGCCCTGGTCTATGTTTAACAATGCCGGTTTGAGGCTTACCCTCCAGGAAACCCCGAATCTCTCCGGCGATCTGGTGTACATGTTCAAGGCCCAGGATTACAAGTGGCTAAGATCGCGTGGTCTGCCTGATCAAATCAACCGCTCCGGATATGTGAATCAAATCGGTTTTTTCCAAACCTTCAGTTGGAGTAAAGGGGCGGTGCGGGCCGGCTTTTACTGGGAAAGAGAAGTCACTGAGGGAATCAATTGGACCCAGAATGTCTATCATTTCCCCCTAGAAGTTTCTCTGGCGTTGCCGTGGCAGCTCAGCGCCTACGGCTATTTTGAATATGCTTATGGCGACTATTCAAATCGGGATTATATCTATAACCAACGTCGCCGTGACAACCTCTTCACGATAATTTGCCAATTACGCCGTCCGATTACGTCTTGGGCATCGGTTATTGCCATGTATACCCATTCAAATAACGATGGGTGTAACATTCCTGATTACCGGTACCATCGCAATATCTACTCCCTGCTGTTAAACGTTTACTACTAATGTCTTAAAGCATTGAAAAAAAGAGGGCACTCTCATGCATAGGAAGATAAAGTTTTTTATGGTTTGTCTGGCATGGGTTTGGATCGCGGGCACTGTCATGACCGCCGTCAAGGAAATTCAGGCCCAAGAACGGAAACCAGCGGCGGAGATCATCGCCCTGGTGGGTAAGGCGGAGGTCAAGGCGCCCTCCGAGACTAAGTTCCGCCCGGCCAAGCTCAAAGATGCTCTATATCCCCATGAGGAGATTCGCACCCTGGCGAAGTCCCGGGCCAAACTTTGGTTTCAGGATGAAACCATTTTGATGCTGGGGGAAAACACCAAGGTGAATATCTCCAGTTTCCAGATGGATAACCAGGGCCGCCGGCAGAATGCGCTTTTTAAGGTGTTTGAGGGGACCATGCGGTTCATTATCCATAAATTCTATTCCGGCATCCCCCCGGGAGTGGAAGTTGAAGGGAAGACCGCGGTCCTGGGTGTTCGGGGCACTGATTGTATCATCGAAGTGCACAGCCCTGATCTGTTTTTGAATATCGGCACAAATCCTGAGGATGTGCGTGATCTTACCGGTAAATATACCAAAGTTCTGGACCCCGGTTACTGGGCCCGCGTCATCCCCGGGCAGCCCATCACCATTGGGAAAATTCCTCCCATGATGCGGCAGAAATATATCAATATGACCCAAAGCGGGCAAACCGCAATGCCCGACAATGTCACGCAGCCGCCGACACTGCTGCCCGCGGGGCAGGTGGCGGTATTCGGGAACCCCTTGGTGCCTCAAAGTTCGGAATACAGGGATCTTACTAACCCGGGCATTCAAAATCAAATCCAGCCGGCGCTGCCTTCGATCCATCATCGCTGACGGCTGGCCGGGGTTTTGCTTGACCATTAAATTTTGGGAACCTGGGAGGTGCGGATCAGTCCTGGCCGGTAAGATTCCCTGACTGGATTTGGGTAACCAAGATCAGATCAGACAGGTATCCTTGCCAAGCAGGGTGTTGGTGCATCGGCAACTGGCGGACCGGTATGCTCGATTGAGAAAGAGCACCTTCCTTATTTACCCGGGACAGAATCTCCGGCAAGAAATCCACCAGGATCTTGCCGGAGAAAGTTTTTTCCGGCCCCCCTCACCCTGACCCTCTCCCCCCCGCCTTATCATTACCCACAAATGGAGGGATGGAGTAAATCGGACATTAAAGCAGTCTCATGTTGCTGACAGATGAATATCTAA
>ENA-OSEO01005638-OSEO01005638.1-sediment-metagenome-genome-assembly--contig:-NODE-5638-length-11854-cov-3.506581_pt1 | contig 11854 bp, 9 predicted proteins | sample MGYA00237883_ERZ534232 | MGnify/ENA metagenome assembly ERZ534232
AGTTGCTTGCAGTTGTATCCTACTACTTGGCGCATATATTCGACATTTTGATCAAGGTATACTACGGTTCCATCCTCCTTGATCTCCTCGATTCCATCAACTCTCCCGCCAGCCTTGTTGATCTCTATCGCCTCTTTCCGGCTGATTCCGGGCAGGACGACTTCTGCGCCAGCGGCGGAAACGCGAGCCGGATAGGCGCCCGGCAGGCCTTCCGGAGCGGGCACGGTTTCATGGATTTTCTTGGTGTCGTAGTAAATGCCCAATACGTTGTTCAGGAAACTGACTGCGGTCTTCATCTGGTCCACCAATGGGCCGGCAAACTGCACGGAAGCGGCATACCCTGCCTCACGGTACATCTGGGCCAGTTTTTCATTGGGATATTCTTTGGTGACATCCGAACCTTCGACGATGATTTTGACCCAGAATGGTGCGTTATAGCGGGCAGTATAGAATGCACCGTGGTGACCCACGCCATAGATGGTCACATTCTGGAAGGGGACCTTCTTATCCCTGGCGATTATTCTTTTAAAGCGTTGAAGGCCGATATCCATGTTACCGCCGCCGCAGGTGGGCGCCAGGCCGACTTTGGACAGGACCACGTTGGTCGCATCGGGGAAAGCTCCATTGACCACCTTGATGTCGAGGCCGGTCATCTTGATGGCTTTCATCAATTTGTAGGCCAGGGTCAGATGATTCGGCAGCCACGGTCCGATGGGACCAATTTTTTTGTACTCGCTGTCCGGCAAAAGGCGGGTTATCCACCATGATCCCAGGCTGGCGAGATTGCAGATCACCGTCGGCTTTACATCGTTGATCAATTCAGCCGTCTGCTCAATATTGAACAGATCAATTTTCCTAAAACTGAATTCAGGATACAAGCCCAGGTTATGGGCGATCTGGAGACTCTCTTCGACCTCGGCCGTGCCCTTTACCTCATCGAAATCGGCTCCCACCACCTTCATGGGACGCCCCATTGAAGCCATGAGATAGAGCATGTCGTGCGCCACGCTGCCAGCAGAGCCAATCAGCATGATTGAATCCATTGTTAAAACCTCCTATCCTTTCCTTTTTTTGATCAGATTAAGGACGTCATCTGTCCGTCCGTTGCTAGATTCCCTTGTTGTGTTCATCGCATCAATAACTAAACTTCCTTGCATGCGCATATGGACCAAACCGGAACAAAACTAACCAATGGTTGGCCAACCGTTCCGGCATTCATTGTTTAAAATAGTTTGTGCTCAAACGAAGGCAGGTAAACCGTGCCAACGGTTTGAAGTTCCACCACATTATGACCGAACCCCGCCCAAGTTATGCGGCCTTGGCCCAACTCCATATCGAGGAAAGATTTTCTGGCGCCATAGGGGTCCTGGGTAAGGCGGCGGCTGCCCCATTCAAAAACGACCTGCCCCCGCTTTCCTTGGAAGTGAAGCTCATCTTTTTCCGCCATGGCAATACCGACGGCGATCGTCCCCGTGCCACACTGGGCTTCCAGCGGGGTTGGCTGGGGCACGCCCTTGCCCTTGAAAAAACGTGTAAATATCCTGGCGTCTCCGCCGTCTTCCGGATGAAGATCGTAAATCATGCTGTATAAAGTGGATGCGTTAATATGCCGTTCACGCAGATATTCCTGCTGTATCGCGCCCAGAAGTTCCATATGAGGTCCTGGGCGGCGGTGACCAAACTCCACGTCCGGATAAGCCTGGTTCAAGTCATCCATTTTGAAGATTAGGAAGTACCCGACTTTCATGGCGGGGATTCCCCTCACCGTCACGGCTTCGACGCCATCCTGATAAAGGAAGCGGGCATAGTCAGCCATATGGGTGGTGACGCGGGATATGCCATCCCCGCCGAATTCAACTTCAATGGGGACAAGACCGGAGTCGGTTTGCACATTAATCAGAGTGGAAGGAAGGCGCTTTTCAATCTTGAACTTATCTCGCATGGAAGTCGTGAAAGCCGCCAATCCGATCACTTGGCTCATGCCGCCGCACATGGGAAGCCAGGTGCGGGTCGTAGAATCGATGATCCTCAGTCGGATGTTCTCATCCCCTTCTGCAGGATACATGAACCCTATTTCCACCCCCCCGCTGCATGGCGGCTCAAATAAGGTGTGGGCGATCCGATGTTCTTCTCCGGCGGGAATTTCCTGGCCATACAGCAACGTAACCGAGTCCCAGCCGCAATGCCCTTTCACGTATTGATAAGCTTTCTGATTCATAGCTGTAACGCCTTTTTCAAAACAACCAAACCCGGTTAGGGGCTCCTGTGTCATGGTTTATAGTCTGGGCTAGACGAGTGGCATGGCTCCGAGATAGAGTCCCAGGTGGCTAGTTGGTTTTTCCCTAATACAAACTTTCCGGCTTCTTAAACCGCTAACAGCAACGTTTTTCATAAACAGCCGCAGCCAACTTTGTCCCGTTGCTCTGCGGTAATCGCGCGGTGAGCCGGGATTAAGCACGGTACACCAGGAGAAATCATCGGGATGGCTCACTGGTGTACCGTGACAATTTTATATTTGCTCCTAAAACCTTATTTCTTTTTGAAGCCCATCGCCTTAAGGAGATTGCCAAGCATGACGGAGTCGGCTTCCATGGACTCCTTGAATTCCTTTTGCTTGATCTTCACGGTCGGCATCATCAGCCTTGCGGTGACCTTTTTGAATTCCGGTGCGTCGGTAGCCTTGATAAAGGCGTCCTCGATGCGCTTTACCACGTCTTTGGGCATTTTGGCGGGTCCGCAGATACCTATTCCGGAGTTGATGGCGAAGTTGTAGCCCAATTCTTTCAAGGTGGGAACATCGGGAAGCGCGGGACTCCTGATGCCATTATAGCTGGCCAAAACCCGCAGCTTGCCGGCCTTTACCTCCGGCATATGAGTCTCGGCACCGCCGGCGCCTGAATAAGCGTCAAGGTGTTTGCCGAACAGGGCTACCATTGCTTCGCCGGATCCCGGGAAGGGGATCATGTTCCACTGCAGTTTTTCTTGGTCGCCAACGAACTTGAGGGCCAGGGCTCCGGCCTCCATGGCCCCGGGAGTACCGAAGGATATTTTGCCGGGTTTCTTCCTGGCCGCTTCGATGAAATCTTTGAAGGTTTTGTAGGGACTGTCGCCGTTGACAACCAGGAACATCGTATAGAGGCCATATTTCATAATGAAGGTGAAATCTTTGAAAGGTTTGTACACGACGGACAGCATATGAGGAGTTCTGGTAATCGCGGAAGTGGGCAACACGCCAAGAGTATATCCGTCCGGCTTTTCGTTTTTCAAAAGGCTCAACATAACGGTTCCGCCGCCACCGGTCTTGTTGACGCAAGTGATCGGCTGGCCCAGGATCTTTTCAGCCGCGGACGCCAGAACCCGGGCGGAGGTATCGGTCGATCCACCAGCTGAATAGGGGATATAAAGCGAAATCGGCTTGGTGGGGTAACCGGCCGCGAACGCCGCCGCGCTGATTAAAAAGCCACAGGTTAAAATCGCCACCATTACAAGAAAAAATTTCTTCATGACGTCTTTTCCTCCTGATTTAGTTAATTAAGTACGGCACCTTAGGTTCACGGTTAAGATGTTGTTAAGTATTTTTTTACCTTCCGTTTGTTGACTTACTTTTACTATCGTTATCAATCAATAATACTTATGACTTAATTACCTCTCACATCGTCTCGATGGGATGTTTGCTACCGTTACTTGACGTGTTTTTCCTGATAATGGCGAATATTGAAATGATGGTGAGAGCAAAAAACGCGTCGGCGATCGGCATGGTGAAGACGGCCCAAAAATCACCACGGTTCATCATGAGGAACTGCCGCAGGGCCCGCTCGCCGAATGGCTCAAGAATCATGGCGATCAAGAAGGGAGCCGCAGCGAATTTATATTTCCGCATGAGGTATCCCAGGATGCCGAAAACCAGGGTTACCTTTACATCAAAGAAATTTTGGTTCAAAGCGAAGGAGCCCACATAGCAGAAGCTGATGATGATAGGAAACAAGGTGACCTTGGGAACCCGGGTGAAATAGAGGGCCGCGTACTTTATCACCAGATAGCCGATGATGAAGAGCAATATGTTGGAAATAAACAGGCTGGCGAAAATTCCATAGACGGTAGCCCCCGCCTCCTGGAAAATCATGGGCCCGGGTATCAAGCCCTGGATCAAGAAGGCGCCCATCAAAATGGCCACCGGAACGCTGCCGGGCACCCCCAGGGTGAACATGGGTATGAGCGCCCCTCCACAAACCGCGTTATTGCCAGCCTCCGGGGCGGCCACACCTTCTACAATGCCTTTTCCCCACCATTCGGGATACTTGGACCTATCACGCGCGGTCGTGTAGCTTAGCCAGGAGGAGACCGATGAGCCAATGCCTGGAATGGCGCCGATGAGGATGCCGATTCCGCTTCCAATCAATATGCTCCGGATGCATTTTTTGAATTCAAGGAAAGTGACGCGATTGTCATCCGGGTCGTCCGACCTCTTCAGGGTGGTTACGTCATGGGTCAAGGGTTGTTCAAGCTGTTCGATAACCTCGGGAAGGGCGAACAGGCCGATCAGCATGGGCATGATGGATATTCCATTGTCCAAGTCGATTATCCCGAAGGTAAGGCGGCGGATGCCGATCATCGGGTCCAGGCCGACGGTGGCTACCAGGAGCCCGAAGGCCGCAGCGATCAGACCTTTGATTACCGACTCTCCCGCCATGCCGGCGATGATGGTAAGAGAGAAGATGATCAAGGCGAAGAAATCCCCCGGGCCTATTTTTATGGTGAGTTTGGCCAATTGGGGGGCAAGCAAGACCAGGGCAAGCAAGCTAAGCATGTCGCCGCAAACAGAAGCATATAGAGCGGCCTTGAGAGCCTTGCCGGATTTGCCCTTTTTGGCCATAGTGTATCCGTCCAAAATCGTGGCCGCAGCGGCGTCGGTCCCCGGCGTGCCTATGAGAATCGCGGAGATGGAGCCGCCATACAGGCCGCCCTTATAAGCGCCGATCAGCATGGAAATCGAGATTACGGGATCCATGTAAAAGGTGAAGGGGATAACCACCGCTATGGCCATGGTCGCGGTCAGCCCGGGAATAGCTCCCAGAATGACTCCGCCACCGACACCTGCCGCGATGGCCAGAATGACAGGAAGATGCAATATGGAGGTGATGCCCTCTAGCAAGCCAGGTACCATTTTATATTATGACCTCCTGTTCATTGGAATAAATAGCCGCGAGGCAAAACGAGTTTGAGGGTCTTTTCGAAAAAAAGATAGTTGACTACGAGGAATACCGCGATAATGAAAATGTATTTCAGCCAACTTTTTTTGCTGAGATAAAGCATTAAGGCAAGGAGAAATATGCCGGTAGCGGCCAAGTAACCAATTATCTCGATTCCCACGGCATATGCGATTAGAAACAGGATGATGCTGAAACTTTTGGGGCCGAACTTCGAAATCGGGGTCTGACTTTTGAAGGCATAATTGCCGACGATCATAAAAATAGATAGAACCCCTATGATGCCGGTAGCCACCTTAGGAAAGAAGGAAGGTGACAAACTGCCAGCGCCAAACGATATGTCATCGATCTGATTGGGAATGATGATGAAGTAGGTTATGATACTTAAAATGAACAGCCCGATTCCAATTATTCCGTCAATGTGTTCGTTTTTTTTCATCGATTAACCCTATTTATCTTGTCAATAAAGGTTAACACTTGATGCCCTTTGCCCAACATCTCTAACTTTGTTACTGCCATTGTGTGGCGCATGGTTGTCAATAGCGCCGCCCTGTTAAAATTATTTGTTTTGCCACGCGATTCCGTGCTTATCCGACCTGTTTTCTCTTTAAGTTAAAGATTTTTGTGGATCATTCGGGCTCTATTAATATTCGATTTTTCATTTTTATGCTGGGAACCGCTCCATTGATATTCGCGTGACCCAACCTAAGGCGCGCCTTCCCTGAAACTGTTGGCCTCCAGGGAGAACCTGATTGCCCGGGCCGAAATGGGCGTTACGGAAATCAACCCGGCCATAGCCGTCTAGAAAACCACCCGTAAACATTTTTCGGCGTAGAAGCAAAATATGTCCGCCCTGGGGCCCCGATATGGTTCGGCCGACAATCCTCCCTGGGAAATGGCTACTAACGCGGAAATCGCAAAATGACCATTGGAAGCCGAACTCTCTCTGGCCGTTAGGCCTAGACTTATATAAAATTTTACTTTTGGTATATTGATAGTATACCTATAGTATTCTTGTCAAGGATTTTCTTGCCCCGCCCAGATATAATTTGGAGCGGGAGGGTATGGCCGGTTCTGCCCGGGGCGCTGCTATAATATTATTTTTTATTTAAATGGGTTATAAATATTTAACTCAAAGAGGGTCGGGATTTTCGCTTAATGTCGTGTCAAGCATCCAAGGGAGTTGTTTTATTTCATGCAACTTGAAAAAAATAAACTTAAAATGCTATTTAATTGTATACTTTACTTATACTTTCTGCGACAATGGCGTAGAAACCCATATTTACGGAATTTACGGAGTGTCTTTCTGCCCTCGAAAATGGTCACAAAAAAACTTGCATCGCTATATTGGAGAAATGTAGTCTCGTGAAAGATGTGCTTTGCCACCAACTCCTGGGGGGCGGGTACGAGTTTATTTGCTTTTTCCTTTTGTTTTAATATGTTGGCGAGTGCAACCATTGGGAGATATTGTGAATGCCAAATAAATTGACCAGAATCCTGCGGGAGCGGATTATAGAAATTCATTACCGGCCTGGCATTCCCCTGAGCGAAAAAAAGCTGGCCGAGGAATTTGAAGTTAGCAGAACTCCAATTCGGGAAGCGCTCATTCGGCTGTCACAGGAAGACCTCGTTACATTGTCGCCTCATTCCGTGGCCCGGGTTTCAGACATAAATCTCCAAGACTTCCAACAGCTTATACAGTGCAGGCTCGTATTGGAACGGGGGGTTGCCCGCATGGCGACCATGAATGTAACCGAAAGTGAAATCCAGGAGTTAGATAAACTTGGCAAGCGGGCGCTTAAGATCAAGGAAAATGATTATGTCGACTTTGTGCGTCATGACAGAGAATTACACCGGATCATAAGAAAAGCGGCGGCGAACTCCTTCATGGAGCGATACCTATCGAATGCGCAGAATCATTTTACGCGGATTCAATACCTTATGGCCCACCTACCCGACAGGAACCGGCTCCACGCCGAGGTTGTGAATCTCATCAAAGCCTTGAGAGATCGGAATCACGAGGCCTTGGAAGCTCTCCTGGTGAACCACGTGGAGCGTTTTGTCACGGTGGTCAGGAATTATTTTAAGATATATTAAATTGTTAGCCCGACGGAGCGGGATAGCCCCAGAACCGACATTTTATGGGGAGGCTGGCTGGCGCCCTGCGACGTACCCTGGTTTTGGATCAGGGTCGGTTACAGCGAAAAGACCATGATCGGTCCTTCCGCATTTTGTCGGGAAAAGCCTCTCAACGGGCTTTTTCAACGAGTTGCCCGGCTTATTCCCTTATTTTATAGGCACCAACTCGCAACGGCAGCCCACGTGCATGCTGATGCGATCCAGCTTGGCCAAGTCACTTTTTAAAAAACGGCAGCCTTCCAGGGCCCGACACTGGGGGCAGACCAGATCGTCGCCGCGGGTGGTCCAGACCAGGCCGAGGATGTCCCCCCGGCCGGCGTCGTAGACCACCCGGTGCCAGACGGCCCTCTTTTCAATCTCAAACATCCGGGCCTCCGGTTGGCTCATGTTGCCTTGGTAGGGCAGGTTTCTAAACCAGTCCGGATCCTGGGCGATCAGCCCGTCGATCTCCCGCCGGGCCAGATCGAAAAAGTCCGGCATGGAAAAGTTCGGCGGGGTGGGTTCCACTTGCTCGGATTTGCTTTTTTTGCGGATGAAAGGCCACATGGTAATTAGCCGTTCCTCAGCGGGGTGTCTGTTTTTTGGGTAAGGGAGATGCCTGGTCTTTGGGCCCAGAGGTCGTCTGGTCCTTTACGGCGGAGGGCATCCGGTCTTTTTGCAACCTGGGAGGGTACTTCAATAAAAACTGGTCCGGGGCCATCTTGCCGCGGGCCAGGGCTTGATAGGCCTGCGCGGGGGCGGAGAGAACCACCGCCGCCTTTTGCGGCAAGGCATAGGGATCGTTGGCCGGTAAAATTTCACTTAGGAATTTGAGGCTTACCTCGTTTACCCCGGGCAGGGGGACCAGCTCTTCCCCGCAGGCCAGGGCCAAGGGCATGCCGGCGCTGACCACCACCTTGGCCGTGATAGGGGCCGCATCCAGCCCGCCCCAGGCCACGCCTTTCCAGGCAAAATGCAGGCTGAGGCTGGAGCCTTTAAGCACAAAGGCCGGCCAGGCGAACTCACAGCCCAGCTTGCCCACCACCGGCCCCAGGCTTTGCTCAAAGGCCAGGCAGCGAGCCACGAGCGGGTCCTGCAAGGGCCTATTGGCCAGATCCCCGCCTAGAAGATCCTTGCGGCTGCGCAGGACCACCGTCTCCGCCAAGGGGCGTAGCGCCGCCTGACGGCTTAGGCTTTGCAGGATTGGCGAAACGACCCGGCGGGTGGAGTCGCGGCCCTGCATGACCCCGCTTATCGGCATGAAGCCCTCGGCCTGGATCAGATACTTGGTTCGGGTGACAAAGGCTACGAGCTGGTCGCCGATCTGGGTGCCTTTGGTCTCGTCAATGGACTGGGGCTGCCAAGAAACGGTCAACTGGCCTGATTGGTCCGTGAGAAAGGGGCCTGGGGTGCGGGGCCGGCCGGCTTGGGGCGTAAAGGTTATTCGGGCGCCCACCACGGGGCGGTCGCGGCTGTCCAATACCCTGATAGTTATCTTCTGTTCGGGAGCCGGAAGCTCCTGGAGGGCCACCGGGGCACCGGCGCAGCCGCCCGCGAAAAGCAAAAAGGCCAGAAAAATGGCCATGGGGCGGCAGCGGGCCGCGGACCATGAAAACAGCAAGTGGAATAAGGGCATTTTGGTCTAATTCCGTTTAAGTTGCCGGAAGCAAAGGCGGATAGCCCCTGTCGGCCCGCCTTGTCTATCTGGCCAGGCTGTTTTATCAACATGCAGAACAAGGCCGGCAAGTCGCGGGGAAGGCCGCGGCCGCCGGAGATTGTCCGCCCCGACTTTTGCCCGGCCTTGACGCCTTGTTCGCGGCCAGCAAACCGAGTTTAAGGATGATTATACCTTGCCGGGTCATAGAGTGGTCAAGCCCCAGGCTAAAGGCATGAACTGGCAGAGAGATTGACTTGCCTGGGGGGGCGTGTTAATTTTATCCTTCAATTTTTTTAGAAAAATGGAGAAATGCCGCTATGCTGGAGCTAATGCGCCGTCACGCCACCAGTTGGATCATCAAAGTACTTTTAGGAGCCGTTGCCCTGGCCTTTGCCCTATCCTGGGGGGTCTCCTCCTATTACGGCCGGGAGCAGGAGGTCGCTCTTACCGTTAACGAACAGGCCATCACTATGAACCAGCTTCGGGAAGAGATGGCTCGGCTCAGCGAGGAGGCCAGGCAAGTATACGGGAAGCAGTTCGACAAACTGGAACCTCTCTTAAACATTAAGGAACAGGCCGTCGCCCTTTTGATCAACAAGACCCTTTTGTTCCAGGCCGCCCAGCAGATCGGCATCAGCGTGAGCGAGCGCGAGGTTCAGGACAGCATAGCCAAGGCCCCGATATTCCAAAGAGACGGCCGTTTCGACATGAACACCTACAAACGGGTGCTGGCCCGTTCCCGCATCTCCCCCGAGCTCTTTGAGTTATCCCAGCGCAACGATATGCTGATGGCCAAGCTCTCGGCCCTGGTGGCCGGTTCGGCCCAGGTCTCCCCCCTGGAGTTGGACCAGTACCTCAAGGAAGAGATGGCCAAGGTAAAGGGGGCTTACCAGGTCTTTGCCCCCAAGGATTTCTTGTCCAAGGTCCAGGCTTCGCCCCAGGAGATCAAGGACTTTTACCAGGCCAACCAGCGTCGTTTTGCCGTGCCAGAAAAGGTCGTACTCAGCTACCTTGTTTTCCCGGTGGCCGACTTCAGGGACAAGGCCGATGTGCGCCCCCAGGACGTTTCCGACGCCTATGAGATCAACCGGGAACGCTACGCCAAGCCCGAGCAGGTCAAGATCCGGCACATCCTGATAAATCTGGCCAAGGACGCGGTGCCGGCCGAGGTGGAGGCGGCCAAAAAGAAGGCCGATGAAATCATGGATATGGCCAAGAAGCCCAAGGCCGACTTCGGCGCCTTGGCCAAAAAGTACTCCCAGGGCCCCACCGCTTCGACGGGCGGTGATCTGGGCTGGGTCGTCCGGGGTCAGTTGGTGCCCTCGCTGGACAAGCTGACTTTTGGACTGAAGCCGGGCGAAATGGGCGCCACGCGCACGGACCTCGGCTACCATGTGATTAAGGTGGAGGAGCACCAGCCGGCCAAGGTAACTCCCCTTAAAGAGGTGGAGAGCGAGATCAAAAAGGCCCTGGTGGACAGGCAGGCCAAGGACCTGGCCAGGGCGGCGGCGGAACGCGCCTTTGAGCGCGCCGCGGCGGGGGCCGATGGGAGAAAGATGGCGGCGGAGCTCAAGAAGCCCCTGGAGGAGACCCCGGCGGTGGCCCCGACGCAGCCGGTGCCAAGATTGAAGGGGCTGGAGGGGCTGGCCCAGGCGGCGGAGGGGCTGAGCGCGGGACAGGTACTGCCGGTTCTGGACTTTGCCGAGGGCAGCATCCTGGCCTATGTCAAAGGCCGGGTTCCGGAGATGATAAAGCCCCTGAAGGAAGTGGAGGAGCAGATCCGCCAGGCGATTCTGGAAAACAAGGCCACGGAGGCGGCCCAAAAAGCGGCGGCCGGGCTTTTGGCCAAGCTGGCCAAGGATAAAGAGCCGGCCAAGGCGCTTATGGCCGAAAAAGGGGCCAAGCAGACGGGATTTCTGGGGCGCGAGGACAACGTGGAGGGGCTTAGCTCTTCCAGCGAGCTGGTGGACGCCCTGTTCGCGCGGCCGGACTCGGCACGGGTGGTGCCGGCGCCCATAAGGGCCGGCGACGTCTTTCTGGCCGCGGTTTTGCTGGAGCGCAAGCCGCCCACGGCCGCGGACATGGAGAAAAACCGCGCCCGGCTGAAGGATCAGCTCTTGGCCCAGAAAAGGCGGGAGATCGGCCAGGCCTTCCTCGTCGACTTAAGAGAGCGGGCCAAGATAAAGATGATGGCCAAGCTTTAGGCCGCAGCCAAACAGGCGGCCGTTGCCAACTGGCCGGGATAGGGTCTGGGCGTTTATCTGGCAAAAGGCGCGGAGCAGCCGTTTTGGAGGAAATGAACCCCTTTAAAGTGGAGCCCATCGGCCGGGTACGCTCCCCCTGGAGCCAAACCGGCGAGGCCCCTCACCAAGGGCCGGAGGAGGGCGCCGAGTCGGTGATCGAGGTCGACCCCCGCTGGGCCGAGGGCCTAAGCGGCCTGGAGCCGGGCCGGGATCTGTGGGTTATCTGCTACCTGCACCAGGTTAAAGGGCCCAAGGTCATGGTGCACCCCCGGGGAGACCGCTCCCGGCCCCTGACCGGGATGTTCAATACCCGCTCCCCCCACCGGCCCAGCCCCCTTTCCCTCACCCTGGTGCGCCTTTTGGCCCGGGAGGGGACCAGGCTGACCGTGCGCGGCCTGGATGTGATCGACGGCACGCCGGTGGTTGACATCAAGCCCTATGTGGCCGGCGTGGATCAGCCGCGAGGCTAGCCCGGACATTTCACGAAAGTTGAGCGTCCGGCTGCGCCAGGCGCCTTGAGGCCGCGTTGTCGGCGGCGCTCAAGCCTCGCTGTAGCTTTGGCTACACCTCCGGCTCTCGCTTGCCGAACGCCTCGCCTGAAGGCGCCCGGCTGTGCCGGTCCAGTACAA
>ENA-OSEO01005640-OSEO01005640.1-sediment-metagenome-genome-assembly--contig:-NODE-5640-length-11852-cov-4.241274_pt1 | contig 11852 bp, 13 predicted proteins | sample MGYA00237883_ERZ534232 | MGnify/ENA metagenome assembly ERZ534232
ATTTTATAAACCTGATCAATCACCCGGGAAGGGGAGTGAATCTTAAAGAGACATTCCACCAGACCGGGTATGATCTGAGCGACGGGATAATTCATCCGGAAAAGCTTCATGTGTTCATCGACGGCTTCGTTGAACAGCCCCAGTTCTTTGAGGGCTGAAATGCTTCCCAGGATGTCGTTGACATCTTCCGCCGCCTCCCAGGTCTGCTTGAAAATGGCAACCTCATCGGAGGTAATGGTATCGTCAACTTTTTTAAAAGCGGCGATTTCATGATAGAGAATATCACTGGCCGTAACCGAGCCGCCCGGGGAATTGATTTTAAGAACCACCGCTTTGATGGATTTGTCTTTTTCTGCCAGCGCCAGCTGCGATACGACCATCTGAATCAGGGAGGGTTTCGTGGTGATCGTCCCTTTGGATTTGTCCGAGATAATGCCATTTATCGGAATCATCAGCACCTTGTCTTTGCCCGTACCGGAAATGGTAAATTCTCTCAAGGGATCCGTGCTGTCCGGGAACAGTTTAATTTTTGGTGCGCAACTAATGGTAATGATTGACAGGAAAACAACAAATAACATTTTGAATTTTTTCATTTTATCCTCCTTTCAAGTCGATTCTTAATCAAAGATGACGAATGGGACTCTCAGTTAAAAGCAATCACCCCAACACTACTCATGAGGGCTATTAAATGACAATAGGCAGGTGTTGACATTCCCCACAAATTGCCTTTCAGTGCAGTATCGTCTGTTGGCCTGTTGCCTGGGTTTTCATTAAAATCTAGAAAATCATATTCAGGCCAATAACATATGAAAAACGATAAGCCTCGATATTTTAGCTCTCCTCATCGGTCCGTTTTGGATTCCAGCGTTTCTTTAAATCCGTCAGATTTTCAGCATGAGTTAAAATAACGACTTCATCCCCCTCCTTAAGATAGGTGTCTACATCAACGAAATTAAACTTGTCATCTCTATAGTAAAAGACGACCTGAGAATTTTCCGGAAGGTTAAGCTCACTGATTTTATTTGTCTCTTTCTTGCCGGAAACAAAAGTAAAAAATCGAGCGCCATGCTTCAGAAAAGTGGAGAGCTCAACCGTGTCGAGACCTCTAACCATATTTTCAAGATACTGACTCATTGTATAGACCGGAATGATAGTATCTTCAAGTTGGAGTTCACGGCACAATTGCTGTAATTCAACGTCCTCAATGCTGGGTACGACACGCTTGACTCCCATTGATCGCCCGAGAAGAGCGGTGATGATGTTTACCTGGTCGCTGTCGGTGAGACAAAACAGAAAATCACAATCCTTGGGATCTACCTGGCTGAGGATGGCAGGTTTTGAGGCGTCTCCATGGACGAAACTGCAATCTAATTCTTCAGAAAGACGATCGATCTTTTGCTTATCCACCTCAATAATGATGATTTCATTCCCCTGTTTTGTTAGTGCTCGGGCTGACAAGACGGTCATTGGGCCAGCCCCTGAAAATACGATTCTCATGTTATTCCTCCAGTCTTTTTCCAAACCATGTACCCGGGAAAAATAGTATTAACCATGCAAAAATTTCCAAGCGTCCTAAAAGCATATCGACACATAAAACGGCTTTTAAGAAGGGATGAAGCGCCGCATCGGTAATACCGGCAGAAAGCCCAACAGTGCCCACAGCCGAAACCACCTCAAACAACGAATCCAGAGGGCTGTGGCCCATTATGACAAAAGGGAGCCAGGAGGCGGCAATTGTCGCAATAAATACAAGCACAATAGAAAGCGCGTTTTGAATCTCATCGGCTTCAAGACGCCGCCCGCCCAGCTGTACATCTGCGACGGCATTTAGGGGCATTCCGACTCGCTGGATTAACAAATAAAGCAGTCGCATCAAAATCAGCAGTCGCAGAATCTTAATTCCGCCGGCGGTCGAACCAATGCTCCCCCCCAAAAGCATCGAAAAAATCAGGATTAATTTTGAACCGGAATCAAATTCAGATATTCTCAGCGACGAAAATCCTGCGGTCGATTGGGCTGACAACGCATTCAAAGCTCCATGGCCTAAAGCCTGGGACCAATGAAACCTGCCTTGCATCCCAAGCGACCACGCCAAAAGCAGCGTTATTGCAATGCCAGCGATCCAGAACCCCTTCACTTGAGGGTCACTAAATAGGAGGCGCCACTTATCGCGAAAAATGCGCCGATATAAAATCAAAGAAACGCCACCGGCCATTGACAGGAAAATGATTATTGCTTTTGCCCAATGACTTTGCAAACCGGCGAGGCTGCCGTCATGCGGTGAAAAGCCGCCTGTGGAAACCGAGGCGAAGCAATAAACAATCGCTTCAAACCAGCCGATATCCAGCAATCCTAATGCAACGATACCAACACCGGTTAGAATCAGATAAACAGTAAAGACGAGGCGCGCACGCGTTCGTGTGCCGCCGATTAAATCTTCTTCGTAATTCTGGATGTCGCCCAGACGCTTAGCAACCACTCCAGGCTGGATCAAAATTGCCAATGAAAGCACTACAATACCGAGCCCCCCGATCCACTGCATCCAGGCCCGGGCAAACAGGAAGGTAAGGGGTTTGTCGGATACCGTAGATAGGGTCGTCAGTCCTGTGGTTGTGACCGCGGAAATAGTTTCAAAGAGTGCATCCAAAAATCCCAAACCAGAAGCCATCATCGGCCATGTCATAGCCAGCGGGGCAAACAGGAAAATCATAGCGGTAATGACCATTGCTTCATTAGACTGCAATCGTTTGGGGGCCGGCAAACGCATCAGCATTAAACTCAAAACCAGAATGCTGGCTATTATAATTCCGTATCGGATGCCGACCTGATGCTCAGCAAACAGAAACGATACGCTCAATGGCACTAGTGTCATTATGCCCAATACAAGACACAACAGTCCGAAATATTTGAGTATTGCCGAGGGCCTAACAGCATAGATCAATATGCCCATAAAAAACCTCATGGCCGCTTTAATCCTTTATGTAAATCCCGACCTTCAGGGTCGGATCAAAGCTGCCGACGTCGTTTTTTAAGCAAAAGAAACGTCCAAAATTTATGATTCATCGATCAAGCCAAATCTTTCTTTTAACCCGGAAAACAAAGGCTTATCGTCTGAGCCAGGGTTCTTGACTCAGCTGTGGGATCGCAGCCGTTTTTGGAGCAGCCAGCCGGTAGTCACCAATACAAGAGCGATTGCTGCAGCCACGGCAATATTGAACCAATCCGGGTTTTTGAAAAGGGCAAGCACTCGATCGGCAAATACCGTGATGGCCACGATCCCGGGCAGCATGCCTAATGCCGTCCCTATCAGAAAATCCTTGAGGTTTATCTGCGATGCCCCGGCTACCATGTTGACGATGGTAAACGGCGCCACCGGGAGATTGCGAACCACCGCGACCGTGAGAATTCCCTGCCGGGCAAACCGCTTGCTCAAGCTGTTCAACCGCCGGCCCGCAGCCTTGCGCACCGTGTTTCGACCGACACCGGCACCGAGCAGATAGGTCGCCAGGGAGCTTAGAAGACACCCGGTCAGTGCATAAAGCGTAGCTAGGTGGACGGGAAATATTACACCGGTAACGCCGATCAGCGCTGTGATGGGAACCATCAGCACGCCTCCGACGACAAAAGCCCCGATCACCCCGAAAGGTAGAACAGGACTGTCCTTCAAGTACTCAGCCAGGCTCGTCAGGGTTTCCACACTCACCCATTGCGACAGGGGCGTCCATCGCCAGGTCCCCGCCAGAAAGAGGAGCACCAGCAAAAAGACGGCTATTTTAAGAGAATGAATTTTACCCGACTCACCTTCTTCCTCATGGACAAATTGATCGAAAATCCGGTCGATTTCAACGGGTTTTTCCGGATCCAGCCAATGGTTGTCAAGGACCAAATTGGTGCCGTCCAAGGGTGCATTTGAGTGGGTGAGTCTGCGAAGGCTTCGGCCGCTTCCGTTGAGGGACTCGATCGCCTGAATCAAAGACTTTTCGTTTGCCACAGCCCGGCGGACATCTTCGGTGGAAGAATCCAGGTGCTCGGCGATCAACCGGTTTCGAAATCCGCTCACAGCCTTTGAGATTTCATCTTTGCCCCCGGATTCCAGCGCCAGGGAACACTCCGAGTCAAGCCCCATGGAACGATTGCTCAAATTGGCCGACCCGACCACCGCCAGCCGGTCATCGACCACCATGGTTTTGGAATGCACATAGACCGATGTTTCACGGTCGGCCAATACCGGGTAAAGGACCCGCAGCCGCTCAGTGTGGTCCGCTTGGTACAACCGGGTCAATATCTGTGCCCGAATCGCATCCATGGTGCTTTGTTCCAGCCAGCCCGATGACTTTTCCGGCAGCACCAGGACGATTTCAGGGCCGCTTTCCTGTTGTAAGCTTTTTTGGATGGCGCGCGCAACTGCCACCGAACTCAGGTACTGATTTTCAATGTATATGGATTCTCTGGCCGCGGCAATAGCATCACAATACAATTTTTCCGTTTCTCGCACCTCCTTACGGCTTTTAAACGCCGGCAGGGTTCGAACGATACCGATGGGCGTATCCGTTAGACAGGGGGAAAGACCCGAGGGCCATATGGGTTCAACCCCCTCAATCGGCGCCAAGGTTTTTCCCGTCGCCCATTTCCAGCGATCTCTGAACAGGTCTCCCAAGGCTGCAGCCGATTTCCCGTCAACAATCATCTGGATATCATGAAAAGGCAGGTAAATTTTACCATCAGAATCCTTGCGACGCGGATCGTCTAAACGGTGTTGCGGGGTATCCCAGCGATTGCGGGTCAGATCTATGCCGCCACAAAATGCGACTGCATCATCGATTACGACGATTTTCTGATGTTGTGAGCCTCCTACAGGATGCTGATCATCTAGTTCGAAATGGACGCGGCGGTGGGTTTTCCAGGACAGATTGACAATTGGAAGCCACTCACGCTCACGAATGTACAGCATGGGAAAATCCCAGGCCAGGATATAGACGTTTAAATCGCTACGTCGCTTGACGGTGGCGTTTAAAAAATCTCCCAGCCGCGTGGAGCCGTGATTGCCGGACCGACGGCGCAACAGATCGACATGACTGTCGATATCCCATGCAGCGATATACACGGACTTTTTGGCCTGCGCGACCGCATTCACCAGTGCTTCAAAATAGGCAGCAGCGTCGATGAGGCTTGCCACACGACCAGCGGATGCCGTTCGCCAGCAATTCTTACCTTCGTTCAAAATTGTCATCTGATTTCTCTTTTCAAAATTTACTGACCTGCCTCCTTGAGCTCACTTTTGGCTTCTTGTGCTTTCTCTTTGATGGCTTCACCAGCCTCTTGGATCTTTTCGGCCGTTTTTTCAACGGCCTCGTCAATTTTTTCGCCGGCTTTTTCCGCCGGCCCTTCCTGTTCACATGCGATAAAGGCTATAGCAAAAAAGATTAAGACGACAATTGTAAGCACTCTTTTAAGAATCATGGTTCCTCCGTTTCTAGATAAATTATGTTTTAAAGTCAGGGACTACATAAGCCAAGTAAATGAGTTGCTGAATTTCTTGTCAGTCATTGCGGTCTTCATCCATGACATCGCGTTTAAAGCGGCCAACTACCAACAGCGTGATAAAATTCAGAAAGCTTAAGACTATGGCGATCTCAAAGCGGTTAAAGGCAACTGCCAACCCGATTGCACCGGTATTCCAGATGCTGGCAGCAGACGCTGTTCCCGAAACGTGATCTTTGTTCTTAAAAATCGCACCGCCGCCGATAAATCCAATGCCGGTAATAATGCCTTGAAAAATCCTGGCTTCTCCCTCCGTGCTTTCAATGACCGACATGCCGACCATCATAAACCCACAGGAGACAACCGCCACAAGAGGAAAGGTCCTCAAGCCGAACTGCCTACGGCTTTTTTCACGGTCTAAACCGATCGGAATTGCCAGCACATAGGCAAACAGCAGATGCCATAAATGATAGACAACCTGGTACCAGTCAATGTCGGGTATTTGCAATAAGTTCATCGCTCATTTTTCCAAGTTATGCAAATCCATATAAATATTGAAAACCGTGAGATTAGAATTGCCTGTCAAGATCTTTTAACTGCTATTCGGATATGGATAAATGAGGTGGAATGTGTATTTCGTGCAGTTTTTTATTGTATCGGACAAATTGTTCCTACTGGGAATATAATACCCTCTAAATAGAAGCGCCTCTTAGATAAACATTTCCTTGGCGGCGACCAGGACTAAACTGGATTATTGCTGTAAATGGGTAAACGACCTTATTGCAGCAAGGCTAAACACCAGCTATTTTCAACTATCAAGCTTGAACTTCGACCGGAAGGGACAAAATTTTTTCCCAGAACGTAATCACAATCAATACGCATAGCGAGGAGGAGTCATGCTTTATTGGGCGGTTGTATTTTTCGTCATTTCCATTATTGCAGCACTATTTGGGTTCACCGGCATAGCGGTTGCCACGGCAGGAATTGCAAAAATACTGTTCTTCATCTTCTTAGTTCTTTTCGTACTGGCATTAATATTTGGCATTCGAAGCCGCCCCCGAATTTAAGGCAAAACAATTATAGATCCATAGGTTTTTATTTTCTTACCAATGTCCCGTTACACGCAGTGGGGCTTTGTGGCAGCGATATTGTAAATGCCGGACCAGGCATACAACAGCGCACCCCCTCCCAAAACAGCCAGTGTAAGAAAAACGCCCAACACATATTTCATCATTCACCTCCGAACCGTTTATGATATTCTCCGAAAGAGACCCCCAACCAGCGGCCGGGTCTCTCCTCTCTTGCTTGGCGGCATAAAAAATCATTTTCGTTGTTCTGCTCGTCATGCATTCTGGATTACCATTTTCAGCTTTTGGCCAATTGTCTCGACTATGCGGATCAAGCTATTTTTCAATTTCACGCTTAATCCTATCAAATTCTTCTTTTGAGATTTCACCCTTGGCGTATCGTTTTTTCAAAATATCCGTTGGGCTCTCTCTTTCCGAGTCGATCGAATCTCTGGATTTTTTGCTCTGACTGAAAACAAAATAGATGATAATGCCGGAAATAATTATCAGAAACAGCCACATAAACATTCCTCCAAAGCCTCCGTATCCCATCATATGGTCCCATCCACTCAGGGATCGATCTGCCGGCCTGTGGGTGCATCCAGGGAAAAACAGCGTTAAAATCACTGATATGAAGGAGACGAAAGATTTGGTTTTCACAATTATTAAAGGTCTCATAATTTTCCTTACACAGTTATTCCGGCCAAGGCCGGGCACGCAGGAAAGCGTCGGCGCTATCCAGCCTATTTCTGGATGCCGGATCAAGTCCGGCATGACAAAATATCAAGATTATTCCGAGGCAGTTAATATGCCCCCTGCTGTAAATTAGAGCTGACCTCAGCCAGATGATGAATGGGCCGCCAAGGCCATGCGAACCTACCTCTGGCCATGACGGCAGGCAACATGGCATAAAATAAACCGCCTCGCCCTAAAAGTCGCCGAATTTAGGAAAAATCGGCACCTAAGCGCATGCATGCATTATTCTATTTTAATTATCGATAGATTGAGATTGCGCAATATGGCGAACCATGTATTTCTCCAAAAAAAATTTTGTATATTTCAACTGCGCCTGTTCATAAGTTTCACGGAGAAGGCCTTTCGGATTTAGGCTTCAACGTTCCCAAAAATACCCCGATTGTTCGCTCCAAATACCCTTAAGTCTGTATTTCATCATGGTCCCACAATATTTAAAATACAAATCATTCTGGAACCCTTTCTTCTAACTAACCCCCATGCCCGGGCTTGGGGACAACGAATCATGAAATCCCCCCTTGCGCCCTTTGGCAAAGAGGGGGAATGGGTAGGGTTTTCATATAAATTGGGAGGAGAGCCTAAAACACTCACAACTTACACTTAATCCAATTAACAAAAGAGGTGCTTAATGAACAGAAGTATTGTCGAACGATTATTTATGATCCTAGATATTCCTTTTCATACCAGCATGGGTATGAAGGGACAAATTCAGGTGGGTTCCGCTCAGCCTTGATTTCGGCGGTTTTATCCGACTGTGGTCTGCATTTATCGCAACTTATCTTCGATCCGATGCGGAATGATCAGATGCTGCCAATAGTGGGTCGTATGACAGCGCCAGCATTCCTCAGAAGGAATATTTTGCAATGATCTTCCGTGGGTCTCTTCGATTTTTTCCCAGAACTCTTTTTCTCGATGGGAATAAGGGGCTTGATGGCATCGGTTGCAGTTCCTTTTATCTTCTGACGGATGCCTAAAGCCCGGTAAATCCCACTTTTTTATTCCGTGGCACGCCCTGCACTGACTGCCGAAGAGACCATCGTGCATATCCACATGACAGCGGGTACACTGGAGCTTCCCGCTAAAGAGCGCGTGATCAACCATTGATATGTTTGCGTCGGAACCGCGATGTTCCCTGTGGCATTTCAGACAATGCTTCTCAGCTTCGTGGAAGCGGATTTGAGGTTTCAACACCTCACCATCAGCAAATGCATGACACTGCAGACACATCCGGTCCGACACTCCCTGCCACGGCACGTGGCAGTAGTCGCATGCCATCCCCTCGTGAAAGACACTAAGCGCGCCCGGCCGGGCCGCCTCTTCGTCCATAAAGAGATAGACGCCTAAAATCATTGCCGCCAGAAAAGCGGCGCTATAGGCAAGCTTCATGAAACCCACCCCAGCCCATAGTACAAGACGGTGACAATGTGCAGAATGATAAATGCGAAAAGAAATATCGTCAGAAAATGATGCACTCTCATCCACCTGGAAAAAAGGGTCTTGGTGGAATCGAAAATCGTCGCGGCGTACTCCAGTTCGCTGATGGACCGGGCCAGTTCCAGAATCTGTTCGCACCGTTCCCTTTGCAGCTCCGCAGCCGGTTCGCTATCCATTTCAGCCCCGTTTGCGGCATCGTCTTCAGATCGCAGATCCAGAGAAACGCTGCAGGCAGCGGCTTCTTCCCTGCGCTCATGGAATCCATCTTTAAGCGTTTGAAGGTCTTTGCGCTGCTCCTGCAGGGTCCGGCCGACTCTGCGAAAAAGAAATCTCCCGGTAATGCCGCTCAAGACCACGATCAGCATGGCCAGGAAAGTCAGCAGGCCGATCAGGCTGTCGAGCTTATGGGCTGAATGAATAATTACCAGGGAAGGGCCTGCCAGCCCGTAAAAGATGTGCGAGGTGAGGGGATTTTGTTTTCCGCGTCTTCCCAATAACCGTTTTTTAAAAGGGTAGATGAGCGTTAGAACCATCATCACCGTGCCGACTATGCCGATAAGATGGCCGGGCAGACTTTTCGCAAACGTTTCGCTCTGATGGAAAAAAAGACCGGCAGCCAACACCATAAAAAAGACCGCCAGAAGCCCGTTTATATTCTTTTCGGTCAGCATTGGTCACGCATCGAGCGCAATGTCCGTCGTTGGCACGGCGACGCAGGGAAGGATCTTTTTTTGCGTCAGGTCGTCATTATCCAGGCCGTCGGTGACTTCCATGGCCACTTCTCCGGAAAGCAGACCGGTCTTACAGGTCCCGCAAAAGCCCTGCCGGCATTCACTGTCGATTGCGATATCGTGCGCCTCGGCCAGATCTAGGATGCTCTCAAACCGGTCCTCCCATTCCACTACTTTTTGTGATTTTTTAAATTCAACCGTCAGCGCCATCTCTTTCCTCCTTTAGCAATCGATTCAAAAGCTGTTTGGTTCTTCTGCTTCTGATTACAAGGGCCGCCAGGGAGCCCAGAAAGAACAGTACCAGGAACAGCATGGTAAAAAAATGAGTCCATGACATTCCCAGCATCCCCTCTTTCCTTTCCATATATTTCGGGGAAATTTTCATCTCCTCGCGAAACCACTGGATATCCGGTTCTTTAGTTTCTCCCTCGGCCCGGCCCTGGGCAAATCCGGCGGTTATAAGGGTGTCTGTCGGCCACCCAGATATCTGAAACGGCATGTGCTCCCAGGCCAAGAAAGCCAGCAACATGAAAAACCCCATTCTCAATCGATACGTGTGCATCCTCTCCTCTTATGCCTTCTTCTTCTCAAGGTTCTTTACATAAGCAGCCGCCTCGAGGCCCGCAATACACCCTTCGCCGATAGCTTTAGCCACCTGCCAGGGCGGACCGCAGATATCGCCGGCCGCGTAAATGCCGGGCACGTTGGTTTCCTGCTTCTTATTGGTTTCAATATATTGCATGGATTCGCCGTCCAGGGCGACCCCCAGGGTTCCGGCCAGCGTAACGGCGCCTTTGGCTCCCAGTTCAATGAAAATGCCGCCGACATCGATGCGCGTTCCGTTATCCAGTTCCAGTCCGGTTACCGATTCCTCGCCCAGGATCCTCGCAACCTTTCGGCCCTCATGCACCTCTATGGGGCTTTCTTTAATTTTTTCGATGAGGTAATCGGTGGTGTCCAGCTTCTCACAAACCAGGTGCACCTTATCCGCATAGAAAAGCAGTGTCAGTGCTCCGGTCAGGGCCGCGCTCTCACACCCCACCACGGCCACGGTTTCTCCATTGTAAAAGCCCGCATCACAGTCCACGCAGTAGTTGACGCCCCGCCCAAGGAATGTTTTTTCCTCTTTTAGTCCCAACCTTTTTCGAGATATGCCCATGGCCAGAACCAGGGCTTCGGCCTGAAAGTTTCTTTCACTCTCCACCTGCAGGCGGAAACGGCCCTCCTTTTCGCTGATGGCGGTGACATCTTCCTCAAGGAAAGCCGCACCCGTCGCTTCCGCCTTCAGGCGGGCTTGTTTCAAGAAATTTTCGCCGGTTTCCCCGTGAACGCAACAGTAATTTTCAATGTGCGAGTCGTAGGCGCTGCTTTTGGGAAGTTTTCCCAACACCAAAACCCGCACCTTTCTGCGAGCCGTATGCATGGCCGCTTGTATCCCGGCGGGTCCGGCCCCCAATATCACTACATCGTAAGTTTCATCGGTCATTTCATCCTCCTGAAATCGTTTTTGGATTTGTCCCTCTCTATGTTTGACTTTTTCTCCCTTTTTCAGCTTCAGCGGCTCAAGATGTGGATAGATCCTGCCGTTGACTGCAAACCCGTCATAGATCGGTTCGCGCAAGGGGGTGCCGGCTCGGCCGAATCGTCCGCGCATGCCCATCATGCCCAAGAACGACCTGCGCGGCGTCGCCGCCCGGCCGCCCTCATCCGTCATCACCCAGTCTTCGAGCACCAGGCTGTATTCGCGGTCAAAGGAACCGGTTGCATTGGCCGGTTCGATAATCAGCGGGCCATATAGTCCCTGGTCGAGCGGGTATCCGGCATGGGATTTCCATGACTTTCTTCTCAAGCAGGGCGGGGTGATCCCAGCTTAATAAACGGAGCGCATCCAGCCGGTGCGCTTATCCACCAGCAGCTTATCCACCAGGGACCCATCCTTGGTTTGAATTTCAGCCTCAAAGGCATTGCTTTTATCCTCGATTTCTCCGAGCTTTAAATTGGGATTTCCGGTAGATCGGAGATAATTTTGCAGCAGATTTTTAGCCTCCTCTTTATCCAGCGGCTCCTGGGACTGACGGGATTGCGAGTCTGGATATCCGGGGCCGTAGGGCCGGTTGTACTGTGGTCCCATCATGCCCGGGTTCCTGCCGTAGCCAGGCCCCATCATTCCGGGTCCCATCCCGTAACCGCGACCCCGCATGCCCGGGCCCCTGCCGTAGCCAGGCCCCATCCCGTAGCCGCGTTGCGGCCCCATATATCTGCCGCAATAAGGGCAATAGTTCCATCCTTCCGGGGATTCATAATCATATTCCGGTCCCATCATCCCCGGTCCCATCGGTTGGGCATGGCCGGCCGTTAGGCCCATGGCCAAAATCAGGACGGCCAT
>ENA-OSEO01005644-OSEO01005644.1-sediment-metagenome-genome-assembly--contig:-NODE-5644-length-11844-cov-3.814566_pt1 | contig 11844 bp, 7 predicted proteins | sample MGYA00237883_ERZ534232 | MGnify/ENA metagenome assembly ERZ534232
CGGCGGAAGGCGCCGTCGAGATCGTCGTCATCAGGACGACCGGCGACGCCGTGCAGGATCGGCCGCTCTCCGAGATCGGCGGCAAGGGCCTGTTCACCCGCGAAATCGACGAGGCCATGCTGGCGGGTCGCATCGACCTCGCCGTGCACTCGGTCAAGGACGTGCCGACGTGGCTGCCGGACGGCATCGCCATGCCCTGCATCCTGCCGCGCGAGGACCCGCGCGACGCCTTCATCTGCAGCAAGGCCACGCGGCTGGCCGATTTGCCGGCCGGCGCCGTGGTCGGTACCGCCTCGCTGCGCCGCCAGGCCCAGGTGCTGGGCCGGCGGCCCGACCTCGTGGTGACGATGCTGCGCGGCAACGTCGAGACCCGCCTCAAGAGGATCGCCGAGGGCGCCGTCGACGCCACCCTGCTGGCCATCGCGGGCCTGAAGCGCCTGGGCCTGGCCGGGCACGCCGGCGGCACGCAGGTCGTCACTCGCCCCCTGACGGATGCAGAGCAGGTGCTGCACGCGGTCGGCCGTCGTTTCGCCAAGGCCATAGACCATCGTCGCTGTGGTGCGCATCCCCAGGCCGTGAGCAGTCTCCATGACCTCAAGCCATTGGCGCGTCGTGATCTTCGCCGGGCTGACCTTTTGGCGGACCGTATCCACGAGGATTTCGGCGCCGCCGCCCGGCAGCGAATCCAGTCCGGCCTCCCGCAATTGCTTCAGCGTGTCCTTGAGGGACAAATGCGAGCGCTGGGCGAGCCATAAGACCTCCGCAGGTGACAACGAATGCAGCCACACACCGGGGCTGTGGTCCTTGATGGCCCGCAGCATGCTCTTGTACCAGTCGAGGCTCAGGGCCGGATTCAAGCCTCCCTGGAGCATGATTTGGGTGGCGCCGAGGCGAGTTGCTTGCTCTACGTGCTGCACGATCTCCTCAATCGACATCGTGAACGCGTCGCCATCCCCAGGTCCCTTGTGATAGGCGCAGAACCTGCACCCGATGGTGCACACGTTCGTGAAACTGATGTTCCGGTCGACGATGAACGTGGATCGCTCATCTCCCACGACCTGCCCGCGGCGTTCATGAGCGACACGCCCCAATTCGTAGAACGGCGCAGCATCATGGAGCAAGACCGCCTCCTCGGCGGCGAGCCGCTGCCCCGCCTGGGCCTTGCGTAGAGCCTTTCGAGCCGGTAGATCGCCCGGCACAGAATGAAGCTGGCGCGGCCTGGGGTCGTGATGATCGTACAGGCTGTTCGTCAGCACCGAAGCGAAGCCCAGTTCGCGTATGAAGCTCGCCATCTCCTCGGGGTCGTGAAAGGAACAGTCGTCGGGGGCACCTGCCGATCGCGCGATCCGCTCGTCGATGCTCGTGCCGCCGATGTCGTCGGCCCCACAGAACAGCAACGTCTGTAGGAGTTTGTGGTCGAGGAAATTGGCGAGGACCCGAATGTGCGGGAAGTTGTCGAGGAAGACGCGGGCCAGAGCGACGATGCGAACGATGCTGTGGCCGCCAGGACCGCGCGAGACGCCGATCTGGGTGCTCTTCGCGTGGAAGGGCAGAGGGCAGAAGGCGAGAAAGCCACCGGTTTGGTCCTGGAGATCACGGAGCCGGCAAAGATGATCGATGATCTCTTCCGGCGTCTCCACATGCCCGAACAGCATCGTTGCGTTGCTCGGAATCCCCAGGCCGTGCGCGGTGCGGTGCACGCCGAGCCACCGTTCGGCGGACATCTTCTTGGGGCAGATGCTCTCTCGCACCCGTGCGGAGAAGATCTCGGCCCCGCCGCCGGGCAGCGCGTCCAAGCTGGCGGCTTTCAGTGCCGCCAGCGTTTCGGCGACCGATTTGCCGGAATGCTCCGCAAGCCAATCGATCTCGACGGCCGTCAGAGCCTGCACCGCGGCCCGGGGCAGCATGCGCTTTGTTGCGTCAAGCACTTGAAGATAGTAGTCGAGACCCAGTTGCCGGCTCAAGCCGCCGACGATATGGACATCCGTAAGACCCCACTCCTGGGCCCTTTGCAGCCGGTCCTCGATCTGCCGGAGGCTCAGTGTGTATGACTCACTCGATCCGCGTTCGCGCCAGAAGGCACACAGGCCGCAACGATTCTCGCACAGGTTGGTGGGATTCAGATTGAGGCTGTGGACATGGTGGACATCTACCCCGTGCCTTCGCCTGCGAAGCCGGTCGGCCATCGACATTAGTTCGGCGGTGTCCGCTTCGGTCAGCAGATCCAGCGCTGTTTCCGGGGAGATTCGCTCGCTCCGTTGTTGCTGCATGTCAATTCCGCCTGAGGATAGGTGTGGTTTGCTCCTCCCGAGGATGGGAGTCCACCGCTATTACTCGGTTTGCCTCCTGCTCCAACAGCCCTGCGGAGAGGGTTTGGAACCGGCTTATACCCCTGAGTTCCGCTGGTCCGACATCGTAATGCAGATGATCGGCAAGGTACCGATGGCAGCGATCTTCGGGCAAGGCCAGCCGCTCCGCAGCAAGCCTCGCCAGTTCGCCGATAGACCGACGCCCGAGGTCCTTGGCTCGGTGCAGGAGCTGTGAGATCCCCCGGATGTCCGGGTGGGATTCCCGTACCGCCCACACGGCGAACACAAAAGGCAGTCCGGTCATCTCCTTCCACTGCCCGGCAAGGTCGTATGTTTCCGGGGCGGACGCGGCGCGTAGGGCCCGGTCCCCGATGCATACGCAGGCGTCGGCCTCATGGGTGTGCAAGACGTACGCAACCGCATGAGAAACGCAAAAGTGGTCCCGCATGAGCACCTGGACCAGCGTATTGGATGTTTTGGATTCCAAGTCGAGAGCGATCGTTTTGACCTGCGCCAGCGGCCGCTGGCATTGTAGCAGGACGCTGGTCACATCGCCATCTGCGCAGATACCGAGCCCCGGCACCATGACAAGCCCGGGATGACTGAAGAGATCAACGACGGGAATGATCGCCGCATCGACCTCCTCTTCCAGCAAGGCCCCAACAGTAGATCGAGGCGTCCGATAGATCAGTCTGACAGCCGGATCGACTTCCGGAAGAAAATGCACTAAAGGCAGGGCATTTGCATATGGCAGAATGCAAAACGTCTGTGACCCAATTGTGCCCATAAGATGAGCCCAAGTCCCCATAGACCGAATCGCTCAAAATCGAACGCCTCGACCCTGGCACAAACAGCATCAGAGACGATCTTGTTATCCAACCTGATGCCCACTCTCAAGAATCCCGGAAAACACGGCTCGGATACGTACGCAGACATCCGGGCACGGGTTCAGTGTCCTATGTTGCCGTTAACCGACTGGCTAACCGTCTCATAATTACCTGTACGTCAGGCGGCGTAGGCGATTGATGGTGCACGGAAGAAGGACCGAACAAGGTCCGGTGATCTCTGCAGGGAGCGAAGATGACGAAGGACTTCCCGCTTCATCCCCAAACCAAATCACCACCTTCCGGGCCTTGGCCAAGGCTTCGATCTTCGGGTACTCCTCCCGCAGCCAACGTGCCACCTGTTCCGGCGATTGCCCGGCCTGCACCGCGGCCACACCACGTCGTCGAAGATCCGTCAACTGGTCATGAGTCAGCCGTCGAGCATCCGTGTCTTTCATGCCCGCCAGTATCGCACGTCACCGGACCCATGTGAAGATAATGCTGCTGGCCGTGCAGGATCACACAACCACTTGATTGGGAGAGAACGGCCTTATGGAATCGCGCACCCTACGCGATTTACGCCCGGATGGATTCCTGCACCTTGCGGGGGTCTGTCTATTACCAATCCACCACGCGGCCTAGCCCCGGGGCTGTCGGGCATGCAGACGAGATCAATTGGGGGACGTCAAGCGATACCAAGGCAAACGTGCCAGCGGCACATGAATCTCGATTTCGCCGGGGCCCCTCACCTCAGAGCCGTCGTCGCCGCGCCAGGTCCCCGGCGGAACGACAACTCGGCGTTCGCGGCCGCCCTTCTCCAGCACGGGGGCGACCAAGATACCGTCGCCAAGCAGGAATTGGTCCTTGATTTCCGTGTAGCCCCGATACGGATACACATACTCCAGGGGCCGGACGATCGGTTCACCCGTTCGGGCAGAGGCTCGAGCGAGCGCCAGGATGTCGGGGCCCAGCTCCACATGCAGTTGCGCCATCTGGCGACAGATCGCCATATTCTCCTCGCTCAAGACACGCCAAGGCGCGACGGAGAATTGCATCATGGGCATCAACGCCGAGCACTGGGCGGACCGAACGATGAGTTCCTGATCGAGGGGCCTGTTGGGATTGTCGTAGAAGTAGGAATACTCGCCGCCGCCGATCATGTCCGGACAAGTATAGGCGTAACCCATCAATCCCAGGGCCAGGGCATCGGGGATAAGTTGCCGCAGGTCCTCCCAGTTGTGTCCTTTGTCCCGCAGACGCTGGGCCAGAGGCAGACCCGCACACCTCCAGCAGGCGCGATACTCGTTGAGCCGATAGGGCAACCCCAGTTTGGCCCACAATTCGGAATGAGCGTTGGGCCTGACGTCCTTCATGGCCTTGATGGCCGGGTCCCTGTAGCTGTCCGCGTCCCCGGCGTCGAGCTTGAAACCGTCGACTCCGTATTCATCCACCAGGCGGGTCATCTTCGCCTGGAACCACGCCACCGCCGCGGGATTCGTCAGATCCAGCGAGGCGCTGTACCCGTTCCACCATTTCGCAATGTACGTCCCGCCCGACTTGTCCTTGAGGAAGTAGCCCTGCCTGTTCGCCAGGCGGAAGGTCTCCGAATCCGGGCTGAAGTATGGACAGATCCACAGCATCACCTTGAACCCCTGCTCGTGCAGGCTGTCCATCATGCCCTTGGGGTCGGAGAACCGGCCGGGATGAAAGTCCCACACCCCGTAGTCCTCCTGCCAGTTGTCATCGATCATCAGCACCCCGGTCGGGAAGCCGTTGTCGATGATGTCGCGGGCGTACCGCCGAATGCGATCCTCGCGCTGGTCGTAGATCAGTTCGATCCACGTGTTGTACTGCGGCCGGACGAAGAGCAACTCATCGGGAATCTGGCCGTTGCTCGGAAAGAACGTGCGACTGACGTGCAGGAAAGCCTCCCGCAGAGTATCGCCGCAGCGACCGACTTCGATTGGGCCGTAGTCGGATGTCACCTTCAGCGTGCGTCCGGAGAAGGAGAATGTGAAGGGCTCTTCCGACCACACGTAGCGTCCGCGGTCCGAAATCAACAGGGGCTGGGCTTGATTGCCCCGCGTATCACCGTAGAGGTCTCGCGTGAAGGCTTCCCCTCCGAAGGGCATGGCCCGCCCGTCGGTGACACACCCGCCCCAGAAGCCTTCGCCGTCCAGCAGCTCGATCTCCCGGCTATGTTGAGCGGACCATAGGAGTCCTGCCGGACACAGAAGAACGGCGCCAATCAGAACGATTGCGCATCTGCCAGTCATCATCGTTTACATCTCCTGCCCATGTTCCCAAGACGCCAATCCGTCGCGGCACCCAGAGCCAAGGATCTCGCCTGGAGAACTCACAGTCTGCCGTGGTCCTGGTGCGACCCATTCGTCGTGGCGGTCGACCTTCTCAGCGATTCGCTGTAGATATGGCCAGACCATTTCTGGGACTTCTTTTCACTGACCTTCTCCACGTCGGCAGGATTTGTACCATTATCCTGGACGTCGTGCAAGTTCATCCCCTGACACAACGACACACGGGTTGATTGTCCATTCGTCCCCCCATAAGCACGGCAATGGCAGTGAGTTATGACGCCGTCCCAAGACCAAGCGCCAGAACCACAGGCGGTATGCAGATGCCCATATCCTACCCGCTGGCCTCCTTGACTCCTTCCAGCAGCAGCACGGCATCCTCCCAATGGCCGGGAGTGGTGAAGAACTCGATCTGCCCATCGGGGAAGGTCCTGCCGTTGAGGTTGCCGGTGCGGTACGTGCCAGCGGGCCGTCGCTCGCCAGTAAGCCAACGTGGCGGTGTACTTGTCCGGACGGGTCTTGCGCACCTCGCGGGCGACGGCGTTGACGAAGGAGAACCAGTAGTCGCTCATCTCGCCGCTGCTGAAGAAGCCGGTCTTGCGATCCTCTCTGTTCCGGAGAAGCTCCCGGCATACCGCGCACGTGCAGAGACTGATGTTGTCGTCGGGAACGAGGGCAAAGTAGTCACCCATGGCCTTCCAGCCCTCGGGCAATTCCCCTTTGCCGTCGAAGAAATCCCGTGCCATCTGGGCCACCTGGCTGACCAGCACGGGGTTGGTGTAGCACAGTTGCGAGCCCAGGCCGCGCGGGTTCCGGCACTGGTGTTCGGGGTCGTTGAACGCGGTTTTGATGATACTATGGTGGAACGTGTGATTGCCGGCCCGGCGTTCACCGCCCAGGCGCATCCGTCGCCAGTAGAGATAGACCTGCTCCGGTGATCTTCATGATGTGGCACTGCAGTTCAAGGGCAGCCAACCGTGCCGCCGGAGAGGGTCTTTCGGCAATGACGATAGAGCACGCAGGCCTGCCCTGCTCCACGAGATCGAAAGCTGCCTGTGCCATTCCCGCCCGACCGGAGATGAGCTGGACACCCGCCAACAGCGTGAGCATGAAGAGAATTCGTTTCAAAGCCGGCTATAGTCCGACCACCACGTGTAAGCCGGCACCGGCCGCCGAAATCGCCAGAGAACCTGTGGTCAGGAATCGTCGTCGCGTGGGCTCTTGCCGAATCACGCTCCGGGCAGGATTGGACGTAGTCATTGCCACCTCCCTACTCGATGTTCTTTCCAGATGGCTCTTTCCCACACTGGAATCAGCATGCCACATGAAAGACAACTGCGCAGTATAGCAGCAACTTCCCGAGCGCGAAAGACAGAAGCCTCGGCGACTTTCGTGAACCGCCTCAGCCGCGAATCCGGACCTGCTCATGACTCCCTGTGTGAACCGCAGCCATTCAAGCCCTCGACAATCGCAGATATCATGGCTATCCTGTGCACCGACGGCGTCGGAAACCCTGGTACGGGAGACAACCTGATGACATGGCGGTTCTTGCACGAAACCTTGGTGACGGTCTCGATCGTGCCAGTATATCTGCTGGGCTGCCCTGCCGCCGCGGCGCAACAATTGGGAGCAGCGGTCGCCCCATTTCCCGGGTTCAAGTTCCATCTCGTGGACCGTCTGCCGGGAGGATACAAAGCCGCGGTTGTGGATATCGACCAAGACGGCAAGCCTGACATCGTCGCCCTGGCCACCACGCCTTCAAATCTCGTGTGGTACAGGAATCCCACCTGGGAGCGGCTTGTGATCGATGCAACATTCAATGAGGGGCATGGTCTGATATGTGCCGATGCTGACGCCGGTGCGGATGACGAGATGGTCGCCGGGTATCGCGGTAAAGACCGAAGCCTCTACATCTATGGCGGCATTGATCTTAAACAGGCCCAATGGAGACGAATTCCTCTGGACGAGGGGGACATGGCGGCCTCGGGTCTTGATGTCGCGGATGTTGATACCGACGGACGCCAGGAACGCATTATGTTTGCATGCCTCGACCCCTGTACCTGGCAGGGCCGGGAATACGACAATCATTCCACGCCGCTGACGGAGACGACCCTGCCGAAGCTCAACACCACACTCTACGATCACTTCTGGTTTTGGGCGGCGGGCAAGGAGGCCCTGCGAAAGAGCCTCGATGAATTGAAGCACGTCTACTACCAGTCCGCCGGCCAGGGGGCGGTCATGCTGCTCAATTCCACCCCCAACACGGACGGCTTGATCCCGGCGGACGACGTTCGCCTGCATCGTGCACTCGGCGCTGAGATCGAGCGGCACTTCGGCCGTCCAATCGCCCGCACCGACGGTCGCGACAATACAGTCGAACTTGATCTGGGCCAACCGACGATAATCAACCACGCGATGATTATGGAAGACCACTGGTTCGGCGAACGCGTGCAGGCACATAGAGAAGGAAGGGATCTCTGATGAGTGAACGACGAACGTGGGCCGTTGTCCTGGTTGTGGCCCTGGTAGCCGAGGCGATGCCAGCTTGTGCGGGAGAGATGATTCCGTTCACCAAGGCCCTGGATGATGCAGCGATCTCGGTGGAGCGGCTTGATGATATCCTGGATTGTGCGCTGCTGATCGGCAACGGGGACATCAACGCGCTGGTCCACACGGACTCCGGTAATATCGAAATGGTGTTGACCAAAAACGACGTCTGGGATGCGCGGCTCGACACGGCCCTCGATCCGCCGCTGCCCACGCTGACGCGAATCAAGGAATTGAGTCGCGGCGCTTGGCCCAACCGCGACGTGATCCTGCCGGAAGGTTCCACGTGGGAAGGTTCGGACAGTTACCACGCCCACCCTTATCCATGCCCGCGGGCCTGCGCTCGATTGGTCCTGGGGACCCGCCCCGAACGGCCCCACTGGCGCAACATCCGGGCCCAGGGCCGCCACAATGGGTGGGAGCCCCACGACGGCGACACCGTCATGAGCATCGAGGGCGACGCCGGCGTGTCAAACGGCTGGCAGTGTGAGCCCGTAGCATTCTCGACCGACGATTATCATACGATGCGTCTGACCCTTTCCGGCTCGGCCAACGCCCAATACTACGTGGATGTGATCGGCCCGGCAGGCAGCATCGTCTTTGCCACAACGTGGCAGGCGACGCCGGTGGAAACGCAGATCCGTCTCTTCTCCCTGCCCTCCGGAAAGACGGTCGCCAGTGTGATCCTGTACACAATGACCCGCGACGGCAAGCAGGCCCAGAACCGATTTGAGAGGCTGCAGTTCGAGGGCCCCCGGGGGACGCTTCCGGTGGTGTTGAATCTGCCATCGCTGCCGACCACGCGGGCGCATCTGGACCTGCGCCGGGCCATCGCACAAGTTGATGGTGTGGCCGGCGGTCCGCCCCGGACAGCGATTCGTGCCCTGGCACAGCGAAACGCATTTCTTATCGAGGCGGATGCCGCCGCCCATCTGGAGCCATTCCGCACGGCCGACACGCCGGACGCCGAGACCGGAGAAACCAACGGCATCCGGTGGCTGCATCAGAGAATCCCGGGCGATGTGGACTGGCCGGGCATGGAGTTTGCCGTGGCCTTGGCCGATGTGGGACGATACAAGGCCGTCGCCATCTCGACATCTTTGGAATCGAACGACCCGGTAGCGACAGCCGTGAAGGAGGCCCGGGCGGTTGTAGAAGCGAGGAAGGTCTCCCTGATCCGTGACCATGAGGCCGTCTGGGACAGGTTCTGGGCGGCCAGCGGCGTGGAGGTGGAGGACGAGCTGATGGAGCGAACGTGGTATCGCGGGCTGTATTTCCTGCGCTGCGTCAGCAAACCGGGTGTAGTGGCGCCCGGGCTGTTCGCCAGCTTGACGACCGGCAGTCCCGCCTGGCACGGCGACTACCACACCAACTACAATGTTCAGCAGACATTCTGGCATTGCCTCGCGGCCAATCATCCGGAGTTGGCCGAGCCCTACGACCGGCTGATCCGCGGCTATTTCCCACGGGCCCACTGGCTGGCGAAGACGGTCTTCGACATGGACGGCGCGTTCTATCCACACGTCCTGTTCGCCTATGAGCCACCCGATCCGTCGAAGGTCAAGAGCCCCATCGGACGACAGTACATCCACCACGTATGGGGCCTCACCCTGGGGGTGTCCGGGTTCACGGTCCAGCCTCTGTGGTGGCACTACAAGTACGAGCCGGACCGCCGGTTCCTGGAGCAAACGGCCTACCCGGCCGTCCGGGACGTCGCCGTCTTCTACGCCGACTTCATCGACCAGTGCGAACGCCGGGACGGTCGTGCAGTATTGGCGCCCTCCGTTTCACCCGAGCATTGGGGCTGGACCGCCAATTTCGAGCGCAACCGCAACTGCACGTTTGATATCGCCATGGCCCGCTACACCTTCCAGGCGGCTATCGAGGGGGCGATGACTTTGGGACGCGACCCGGATCTCGTGACGCGTTTCCGGGCGGCACTGGCCCTTTTGCCCGAGTATTCTTGTACGCAGGGGGACGAACCCGTCGTCGTGGACGTCCAGGATGCGCCGCCCATCAATTACAACATCGTCGTACCCACGACACCGGTGTTTCCGGGCGATGTCGTCACCTGGCAGTCGCCGACCGGGCAGCGCGAGTTGTTTTCGCGCACGCTGGAGTCGATCCAATGGAACGGCAACAACTCCATGGTGATGCTGGGCGTCGCCCGGGCCCGGCTGGACATGGCGGGAACGCTCGACTGGATGCGGGAAGAAGTTGCAGCCCGGCTGCGACCCAACGGCACCCTGACGCTGAGCCGTCGCGGCGCCCATTTCAACAGTTTCGGCCACTACACGGAACAGTTCGCCGCCACCATGGTTCTATCCGAACTCCTGCTCCAGAGCGTCGATGACGTGATCCGAGTATTCCCGGCGTGGCCGAGGCATCGAGAAGCCCGCTTCCGGCACCTTCGCACCCAGGGCGGATTTTTGGTCTCGTCCAACCTGGTCGGCGGTCACATCGACTTGGTCGAGGTGGAGTCCACGGCGGGAGGACCGCTGCGCCTCGTCAGCCCCTGGCGGAAGATCGCTGTTCGCGCTTCTCCAGAGAGGTCGTCCCGACCGCTGACGCCGGACGCACGGGGCATTGTGCAGGTGTCTACCCGTCCCGGCAACAGATGGGTTTTCGAAGAGGATCGGACAGGGGCGGCGAACCCGTAATGGACGATCGACGGATAGTCGGGAACAAGCAGACGGACACCCACAAGAACAGAACGTGAAAAAACGACATGCGCAGGATGGCACTATTGTCGATCTTGACAACTTGCGTGGTGATTGCCGCGGCTGGAGAAGGCTTGGCTGCCTCAGACAAGCCGAAGGCTACTGGGTGCCATGTCGCAGCGGCGTGGCGCAATCCGTCATCTCGCGGGTTGTGGCAGCCCCGCCTGCTTCCCGGAGGGCATCTTGGACCGCGGTACGCCCCCTCCGGCCTGCACTCACGACACAAAACCACTGCCCAGGAGACTGCTTGCCTGTTCTTGTGAGGGCCGTGACATCTGCCGTCGCTTGCGTTCTTGCACATCGCTTCAGGCCCTTCTTCAGCAGCAGCATCCCCAGCCGGGAATCAACACGGTTGAAGCTGGCTCACCTGTTGGAGGAATTGTGGCCCTTGCCTCCGCCGTACAGTGTTTGGGCACACTGGATCGTCTGCTCACGGTAGTGATAGCAGTCCAAGACCATTGTATTGAGCATCAGCAGTTGCGGGCGGTACTGGTTAAGAGTCCAGTCGGCCTCGCGCTGACCGAGTACTCGCGGTTGGCCTGGTTCAACCGCAGTTGGGCCGTTTGATGCCGCATCAGACGGCCCAGCACCCGGCAGTCGGCGGTCGTGTCTTCTGAAGTGTTCCATCCACAGGCAGCGCCCCTTGCTTAGGTCTTCTGCTCGCTCTGCGGGCGTGTGTGGCTGACACACGGATTGATTATCCATCGGTCATTCCGTAAGTGTGGCAGTGACAGTGAGTTATGACACCGCCTCAAGGCCGCTTACCCAAACTACAGGCCACATGCAAGTCGGTACACAGGTAACCGGCAACTCAGTGGCCACTACTTGTTGACGAACTTCCGTACGAGCATCCTGCTCCCGCACCCAGAGCAATACCTGCACCTGTGGAGCGGTAGGTGGTTTGAAAACGGCGTTTCAGGAGCGCACGTCTCAGGGTAGAATGGATACCGGCAGGATCTTCAAACGGTCGTTTGCCGGATGTGCAGCCTCGACGGTGATGCTTGATGGACGATCAGTGAAGAGGTGACCAGATGGATAGAAACCGAAGGAGAAATCCAAGATATGGTACCGGCAACCTCTGATCCGGCGAGGAACCGAGACGAAGACGATGGATTCTCCGCACACGACTCTC
>ENA-OSEO01005645-OSEO01005645.1-sediment-metagenome-genome-assembly--contig:-NODE-5645-length-11843-cov-3.228540_pt1 | contig 11843 bp, 4 predicted proteins | sample MGYA00237883_ERZ534232 | MGnify/ENA metagenome assembly ERZ534232
GCTATCGATCGGGTTAAGATCTCTCTGGAAATGAACCAAGAACTCAACACCGATTTTGCCGTGGTGTGGCCCGGCGGTGATGGTTATGAGAACTCGTTTGGGATGGATTTCGTGGCGGCCAAGGATCGTTTCGCGCAGGGTTTGGCCGAGGCGATGGATGCGGTCCCCGGTATTCGTGTCGCCGAGGAACCCAAACCATACGAGCCGCGCGGCCACATCTTCTACGGCACGAGCTTCGAGGGCATTCTGCTCGGGCAGAAAGTGGAATCGCTGCTGCAGCATCCGGTGAACAAACAGCTCCTGGCGGAAGGGCATGCGCTGTGTGCCATGAACCCTGAAGTGGGACACATGAAAATGGCCTACGAGGATGTACCTTACGCATTCGCCGCCATCATGGAGTACGGCCGTCTGTGCCACACGCACTGGAACAGCCAGCCGTTCGGCAATTACGATCAGGATATGAACGTGGGCGTGCTGGCGCCGGAAGAGACTGAAGCGGCGCTGTATGTACTGAAGATGTACGGCTATCAAGGTTTCTACGGTCTCGATATCGATCCACAACGTATGCCGGTCGATGTGGCGCTGAAGAATTGCATGGACGCCATGCGTGCGGCAAACGACCGTATCAACGAAGTCGATCACGAGCAGGTGATCTGGTCTACCGAGAATCCCGAAGACTCGCGCGGCTGGCTGGAGGCGTATCTCACCCGGCTTAGAGCTGCAAAGCCCGAGCGGCTATCACCGTTGGGGAAATTGCCCGTTAAGTGGTAATATCCTGAGCGTTCACCGTGAATCCACCCATCCTCCCACAGAGAGATGAAGCTGCGGGAGGATGGTTTTGCCGTCCCGTGGCAACGACTTCAGACGTGCCCGAATTGCAGACGCCTGAGGTCGTTGCTGTGAGGGGTTGATTGCGGTAACTGTGCAAATCTTCGACTGGGGAGGTAGGATATGGCATATCTGCTGGGCATCGACATTGGCACGACTGGTGCGCGGGCGTTGTTGGTCAGTGAAAAGGGTGTAGTTGTGGCCGGTGCAACGGAGGAATACCCGCTTTATACCCCTGAACCGATGTGGGCTGAGCAAGATCCACTCGACTGGTGGCGGGCAACTCTGGATGCGGTCCGGAGAGTGTTGGGCACCCCCGGCGTGAAGCCGGATGAGATCAAAGGGATTGGGCTGACCGGCCAAATGCATGGCGTCGTACTACTCGACGAGAAGAACGAAGTGCTGCGTCCGTCTTTGATCTGGTGTGACCAACGCAGCCAGGCACAATGCGACTGGATCACAGCACGGGTTGGGGCAGAACGGCTCATCGAATTGACCTGTAATCCGGCTTTGACGGGTTTCAGCGCCCCCAAACTGCTCTGGGTACGCGACCACGAGCCGGCGATCTTCGAGCAAGCCAAGAAATTCCTGTTGCCCAAGGACTACATCCGCTTCAAGTTGACCGGTGAGTTTGCTTCAGAGGTGTCGGATGCTTCGGGGACCTCTCTGTTCGATGTGCGCCAGCGCAAATGGTCCGATGAGGTGTTGCACGATCTGGAATTAGACCGCTCTCTGCTTCCGGACGTATACGAGTCAGTCGTGGTCAGCGGTCGAGTCAGCCGCGAGGCCGCACGTCTGCTGGGGTTGCCGGAAAACACTCCTGTGGTCGGAGGCGGTGGTGACCAGGCAGCAGGCGCCGTTGGCAATGGAGTCGTCGAGCCGGGCATCGTCTCGTCGACGATCGGCTCATCCGGCGTCGTGTTTGCCTTCACGGAGCAACCCCGCCTGGATCCCAAAGGGCGCATGCAGAGCTTCTGCCACGCTGTCCCAGGGAAGTGGCACGTCATGGGCGTCACGCAAGGAGCGGGTCTGTCATTGCGCTGGTTCCGCGATCAATGTGGTGGTGCCGAGATATTGGTTGGCAGCTACGCGGGCGTGGACCCGTACGAGTTGTTGATCAAAGAGGCTGCACGCGCGGAACCGGGCTGTGAGGGGCTGCTGTTCCTGCCCTACCTGATGGGCGAGCGAGCACCGCACCTGGACCCCAACGCGAAAGGAGTCTTCTTCGGCCTGACCGGGCGGCACATCCGTGCACACATGATCCGCGCGATCATGGAGGGAGTCGCGTTCAGCCTGAGAGATTCGCTGGAGATCATCCAGCAGGAGATGGAAATCCCGGTGACCCAGGTGCGTGCCTCTGGCGGTGGAGCGCGGAGTGAATTGTGGCGCCAGATTCAAGCGGACATATTCGGCACGGAGATCGTAACTATCAATTCCAGCGAAGGACCGGCGTATGGGGCCGCCCTGTTGGCCGCTGTGGGAGCAGGCTTCTACGATACCGTCGAAGAGGCCTGCCGGAACGCGATTCGGATTGTCGAACGTGTGGAGCCGCTGGCTGACAATGAGGCGCTTTACGCAGACTACTATGGCATCTACCGTGACCTGTACCCGGCGCTGAAGTCGAGTTTCGACCGGGTGACGGAGATCGTTACGCAGCGGAAATCCTGGTAATCACGTGTCGGGAGGAATCAGCCGCGCGCGAGAACCTGCCGGCTGCAATCGTCTTGTACTTCGCCGGATCACGCGAGCTTGGGGACATCTCGCGGCGGCGACCGGGAGCCGTGTCCTCGCCGGGTCCTTCGCGTTCTGCGGGCCGTCGCCAGCGGCGCTGAACGCCTGTTCGTCGTGACCGCGATGACGACCTGCGGCGGCCCGCAAGTGGAGAGAGACATCCCCGGTGCGCTGCGCCTTGCGCAGCCCCGCTATCCACAAACGGATTTCACATACAATGGGGCGGGTTCTACCCGCCTCTTAGGGATGTGCCCTGGAGAATCGGCGTGCACGTCGGTGCAGCTGGGCCCATTCGAGTATTCGTGCCTGATTCGTGGACGGCATGGTCCCATCGCATGGAGACCGCCCAGTGCTTGCGGGACACCCCGCGGTCTTGCAGCAACCAGACGCGGAGCCGCGCGGGCCTCGACGGTCACGGGAACGTGTACAGGGCGCTCATCCCGACCGACTGGATGATCTCGTCCTTGAATGTGTCTCGATCTGCGTACGGATAGAGCCGTGCGAATTCTGACCAGGCCGTGTCCCATTGCCCCGCGTAAAGGTAATCCAACACTACCGGCAGTACCGCGCATTTGGTTGTTTCGTCCCACTCACAATACTCGCCGGCGACTGCCTTTTCGGCTGCCGCGGTGTGTTTGGTAATGTCGTCAGCGTACACGGAACGGAACTTGGTGCTTGCCGGCAGATACCCCTCGCCCGGATAGTATTTCATGATTACTTTGACCATCGGCGAGCCGGCGAAACAGCAGTACCGGTACGCCAACCCGTCGTCACAGGTGATGAACTCCAGCGTTCCGTCGTTGTCCAGGTCTTCGAAATATCCGCTGCAATTCGATTCGGGCGCGCGGAGAACTTCGAGCGGCGCTGCGCCGAGATCATAGACGATTGTCGAAAAGCAGCAATGTGCGCCACCCGAGTAGGTTTCGATGACCACGTCGGGGTTACCCTCTCCGGTGATGTCGGTTCCGGTCAAATCATGTAGACCCGGTGCCGAGCCGACCTGGATCATCGGCTGGCCGGCAGCCTGAATGGTGACGATGCCATCGAATCCTAGCAGGCTCTGACTCGCCGTGTTCTTCCATGTGCGCACGGCGTATGCTCCGATCATCCGTTCTGCTGTGATCTCGTACACGGCATCCGGATCGGTATCCACGACAGGGAGAGCTGGAGTGGGTACAGGCACGCCGGAAGACAACAACGGCGCCGGGCGGCGACCCGAGTCCTGTAAGGCGCTCCCAGCGGAATCCACGGGCATTTGTTCTCTTTGGCCACCGCTTCCTGCGCTGCTGGCCTTGCTGCCACTGAATCCCAGATCGGGTGTTGCCGTCGGACCAGCAGATTCTTGACCCGGATTGCCTGCATGAGCCAAAACAACCGCTGCGGTGAGCGACAAGATGACGAGCAAGGTGACGACAATCCAGCGTTTCACGATGGACCTCCTTTGCGGCAACTCGAACGGACGTATTGCTTCGATTCTACTCCATCCGCGAAGTGCGTGCAAATCGACCCGTTGCGCGGATACAGCCCTGCGATCTGCTGGCTTGGTCGTTGTGTGGAGAGCGTGATATAATGAACGAGGCGTTGCAGTGTGTATGCGCGGCCGAACGATTCGCTGCAGGAGACTAACCCGCCGTGATCCAACGATTCGCCGTATCCGACTGGTGCGAGGCAGTGCGTTTTTCCCTCATCGTCGTATCCATCGCCTCGCCGGATGGAGAATTTCCGGAGGTTATCGCTGATCGCTATGATGACCCAAACGCGGACGTCAACCTGCAGCTAACCAAAGACTTCAAGCTCAGCCAGGTCAGGCCAAGAGGCCCAGCCCGATAGGGTATTGCCCCAGGGGGAGTACTGAACCGAGCATGATCGGCAAAACAATCAGGGAGCAGTATCACATTTCAGAAGAAATCGCCAGAGGCCCGTTGGCGGTGATCTACGGAGCCATGCAGAAGCAGCCCGACCGCCCGGTCGCGGTCAAAGTCTTCTCCGCGCAGGTTGCGGGAAATCCGGCAATTGCCACGCATTTCGCGAGCGAAATGGCGATGATCGCACAGCTCACGCACCCATCCATCGTGCCTGTCTACGATTTCGGACTGGAGGGTGGTCTTCCGTACGTCGTGATGCCGCGCATCGAACAGCCCACGTTGGTGCATAATCTGGGAAAACAATTATCGCTGCGCTGGTCGCTGGAGGTCATCTATCAGTTGACCGCTGCGCTGGAGTATGCCCACACCAAAGGGATGATGCACACAGATATCAAACCGGGCAATATATTCATGAGCGAGCCTGAACGTTTGCTTCTAGCGGATTTTCAGCCGCGCTGTCTCGCGCGGGCTCGCCTCGATTTGCTCAAGACTGGGGTTCCGGTGGGAACGCTCGCCTACTTTGCGCCAGAACAAGCGTATGGGCGGCCGGCTGATTACGCCAGTGATGTGTATAGCCTGGGATGTCTGCTCTTCGAAATGCTGACCGGGCGGGTTCCCTTTGAGGCGTCGAGCACGCTTTCCGTCCTCATCAAACACATGACCGAGGTAGTCCCTGCGCCCAGATCTCTGAATCCTGCGATCCCGCTTCCCTTAGAGAACGTTATCGTGCGCTCACTGGCGAAAAATCCACGCGACCGCAGCCAGTATGCCGGCGCACTGGAAATGAGTTTGCGCACGGCTATGGAGGGATGCGAGCTGACGGATGAGACCGCAACGGACGCAGCATGCGAGATTGAGCCGGAAGAAAAACCGCGCTGCAGAAAACCGCTATGGCGCTGGATCGCGTTGGTGGCGGTCTGGACAGGCACGGTGATCCTGCTGATTGTCGGGCTGATCAGACTCAGTTCCATCTATGGCGGGATGATCGAGGTTATTGGCGATATGGCACGAGAACCGGCTGTCGCGGTCCTGGACTCGATGCCGCCAGCTTCTCGCTTGCCGGTGGCTACTGCCACAGCGCTCAATCCGGCCGGCGAATCAGGGGCTGGGCTACCGAGCCAGACTGTGGAGTCCAGCACGGTCGTCACTGCAACATTGATCGTGGCGACTGAGACCCCTGTACGGACGGAGACTGAGACAGCCCACGGAGCGGTTGTTCCGGCGGCGACCGCAGCGGCAAACCCTTCCCAGACGGCGATGCCGGTTCCTTCGCCAAGCCCTGCCGCAGCGGAACCCTTGGCGATACCGCCCCCCAACGCGGATGTAATCGGCCCAAACGGGATCTATTCCGCAGATGGGCTGCTGGCCGCAGACGCGCAAGATGGGGTCGTGCGTCTATACACGCTGGATGCAGCCGTTGAACCGCGGCGAATTGAGGTTGGACATCCTATCGCGTCACTGGGCTTTTCCCCGAATGGCAAGATCCTGGCGGTAGCGATGAGCGATGGGTTGGTACATCTTTGGGATTCGCAGACGGGCGATTGGCTCCGAACGCTGCAGGGACACACCGGATGGGTAACGAGTGTGGCCTTTTCCCCGACCGGAGACCTGCTGGCGACAGGCAGCCAAGATAAAATGGTGAAGTTATGGCGAGTGGCGGATGGAAAACTGATCCGCGACCTGGGTGAGCATCGCGCGGCAGTGGTCAAGGTTTTGTTCTCACCGGATGGCAGGCTCGTGGCGTCGGGCAGTTTAGATGGCAGGATCGAAATCTGGCATCTCGATCGCTAAGGCCGCGTGGCATACAACAGGGCGGCTCAGTCGGAGCCGCCCTGCGCTGTCGATCGGTCAAATCTATTTCCGATTATGGATACAGCCGGTTGAGCACGCGTGGGAACGGAATGGTCTCCCGCACGTGATCGATCTTGCAGATCCACGCGACGGTACGCTCGATGCCCAGCCCAAAACCGGAATGCGGCACGGAGCCGTAACGTCGCAAGTCGAGATACCATTCATAGGATTCTCTTGGCAGATTGTGCTCTTTGATACGTTGTTCTAAGAGCTCCAGACTGGCGGTACGCTGGCCGCCACCAATGATCTCTCCGTAACCCTCGGCGGCGATCAGGTCGACGGACAGCGAACGAGACGGATCAGTGGGATCTGCCTCCATGTAGAACGCCTTAATTGCACTGGGGTAGCGATGGACGAAGACCGGTTTGTCGAATGCCTCGCCCAGGGCGGTCTCCTGTGGTGCTCCGAAATCGTCGCCCCACTCTGCGGGAACCCCTTTGGCCTTCAGCATCTCGATTGCCTCATCGTAGGAGATGCGCGGGAACGGGGGGACGATATTCTCCAGATAGGAAGTATCGCGTTCCAGGGTTTCCAGCTCTCTGCTCCGATTCTTGAGGCAACGTTGCACCACGTAGCTGACGAGCTCTTCCTCGACGCGCATACACTCGTCCAGATCGGCAAAGGCCATTTCGGGTTCGACCATCCAGAATTCGAGTAGATGGCGACGGGTTTTTGATTTCTCGGCGCGGAACGTGGGCCCGAAGCAGTAGACGCGGCTGAACGCCATGATGTTTGCCTCGTTGTAGAGCTGCCCGCTCTGTGACAGATAGGCGGGCTCACCGAAGAAATCGGTCTCGAACAGGGTCGTCGTGCCCTCACAGGCTGCCGGCGTCAGGATGGGCGTGTCCAGATTGAGGAACCCATGATCGTCGAGCCAATCGCGCACGGCGCGGATCACCTCGGCGCGGACACGCAGGATCGCGTGCTGGCGCGAGGAGCGAAGCCAGAGATGGCGGTGATCCATCAGGAATTCGATGCCGTGCTCCTTGGGTGTGATGGGATACTCCGCGGCGATCTGCACGACCTGCAAATCGGTGACGTCCAGCTCGAAACCGCCGGGGGCACGTTCGTCGGCGCGCACCTTACCAGTGACGATGAGCGACGATTCTTGCGTGAGGCTCTTCGCTGCTTCGAAGACTTCGGGCGTGACCGCCTTCTGGAAAACGACGCATTGCAGCAGGCCCGTCCCGTCACGAACCAGGATGAACTGGAGCTTACCCTTGCCGGTCTTGCTGTAGATCCAGCCTTTGATGGTGACGGTCTCCTCTACATGCTCACCGATGTGCTCAATGAATACCCTTTCTGTCACTGTGACACCTCCTGGCTCTTCGCGCTGAATCCTCGACATCGCCGCTAGACTGCTCGATTATAGCACACTCACCACCTGTGGGCAAGGGTTCACCCGTGGCGCAGCTTGCTCGTAGCCTCTCGCAAACGGCCAAGCGGCAGATGTGCGAGAATGATGCTCATGTCCTCATCGCGGAAAGCACCCAGTACCACCAAGCCACTCGCATAGACGATGGCACCCAGCGGGATCGTGAGCAGATGGCTGACCCCGCGGCTCGTCCAGAGCAGAATCCCCATGGCGGCGGCGGAAACGAGCGGGCGCCACGCGATGCCAAGCCACGACACGGGGCCCAGATGTGTTCGGACGCAGTAGTAAAACGGGATCAGCAGGGCGATTTCCGAGAATATGGTGATGATGGCAGCCGCTTTGTAACTGTATGCGGGAATGAAGATCAGATTCATGACGATATTGAACGTGACACCGACCAGGAAAGCGCGTGTCAGGTAACGCTGCTGGTCGATGGCGATGAGCACGTATTGGGTGACCTGGTTGATGCAACTGAATGGGAAGAAGAAGATCAGCAATTGGAGTGCGATCATCGAGTCGGGCAGGTACTCGCCTCCGCCCAGAATGAGGATGAGCTCGCGGGCGACGAAGGGCGTCGCGACGGCGATCGGAATGCTGATCAAGAGCAGCAAGCGCAATGCAAGGATGTAGGCGCGTAGCAGTGAGTCGCGCGACTCACTGGCGAAGCGCGACATCAAGGGGAAAATCGCCATCGTGAACAAAGACGGCACGACGTTGAGCCCATCGATGTACTTGTACGCCGCACCGTAGTAGCCCACGACGGCGGCTCCGTGCATCGGCTGCAGTATCCAGACATCGATGCGGAAGAAGATTGTCTGCAGCAGGTGATTGATCATCAGTGGGAACGAGATCGAGAACATCTGTAGGGCCAACGGGCGATCGAGAGCCAGATTCGGCTGGAAGAAGGCCCGTCTCACCAGCGAATAGAGCACCGTCACCGTGAAAACGTTCGTCACGATCGCCACACCTGCCAACCCGACGAAGCCCCAGCTCAACGGCGGCAGCAGAACAATCGCGCCCAACAGAACGCGGAGGATTGTCGTCATCGTCGCCAGTGCGGCGGGATGTTCCATTTTCTCATACGCATAGAATACCGCGGTCAGCGCATCGGCGACGACACTGAACCACAGCGCAATTGCCAGCAAGCCGATGGCGGTAACCGTGTCCGCTGTTACGCCTCCGTAGCGCACGTACAGGAACAAAATCACGCCCATCACTGGCAGCGAGACCAGCCATAGACCCGAACGGAGGAGAACCGTGTTGCTGAGATAACGGTTAGCCTGTGTACGGTCCTTGGCGACCTCGCGTGTGATCAGCGTTCCGAAGCCGAAACGGACCAGAATCTCGAAGAAGGTGAAGAACGCCACCGCGAACTGATAACGTCCGGCGTTCTCCGGAGCGAGGATGCGCAGCATGAGCATGGCAAACGCCATGTCGATGACCTTGTTGAGCAACGAGAGCGACATGGGCGTCAGGCTGTTCTTGGCGATCCGCTTGACGTGGGAATCATCATCCCGTTCGCGATAGTAGCGTCCCCACAACCAGGCACAGGCCAGCAAGAAGAGAATGACCGCTGCCATGAAGCTCACGTACAACCCGAGTTTGAAGGACATCGGCGTGTACTTGAAGTGGACGAGGTGCGTCCCGGCGGCGAGTGGAACCGCTCTGAAATTGCCGTTGGCCCGATAGATCGGGATTTCCTCCTCGCTCTTGGCGTCGGCTCCAGGTGGCTGTCTGTACGCTTTCCAGCCGGGGAAATAGGAATCCGCCAGCACCAGGAACCCCGCATCTGGCATATCCACACTCACCCAGACGTCGGTGATGCCGTATTGTGTCACGCTGGCGGGGGAGGTCCCGCCTGTATTGTGGGGCGAACCTGCCCAAGGGAACGGGAATTGCTCCGTCTGTTCACTCTCGAGCAGCAATTCGCGCCGCGGGTTCAGTTCCGGTAGGGCCGGCAGTATCTCCGCCTGCGGCAAAATGCGTGCGGCGCCGGCTGGCAGAACAAAGGCCCTGGGCATGACATCCAGGTTTTCGTACACACGGATCTCGGCATCGTAGACCAGCTGGTATCCGGCGTTCGGGATGTACTGCGTCGTAACGATGTATTTGACGTTCAGCAGATCCAGCAGCGGCGAGTCCAGCGAGTCATAGTCCGAGAACGGGGCGATGCGGTTGTACAACAACTCGTCTTGTTCTTCGATGGCACCCATGTAATCGCTGTATTGTTTGGGAAAGATGGAATCATAGCCACGAATGTCGTGGAAGCCGTAATACATACCGCTGTTGGCGATGAACGTCTTCTCCCCCGCGCCGACGAAACTACTGAAGCGCCACAGTCCGCTGTCCTGCTGCAAAAACTCAGCCACGGGCGGGGTGAAGTCGAGCAATTTCTTGTCTGTCGCCGGGTTGAAGCCGATGAGCATGACGATCAAGTTCAAAGCCAGGACAACGACCGCCAGCGGTTTCCAGACGCCATACCCTCCCAGGCGTTCAGGGAGATAGATCGGACAACGACTGATACGGATCACTGCCCCGGCTGAAATCATGAACAGGGCCAGGAGCAGGAAATTGCACCACTGGTAGGACAGCAGCATTTGGCCGCTTGCAAATGCCCGCTGTGTCAGCTCCGAGTGCGCCAGCACCCGGTCCGCCAGCGCCACGAACGGTCCGGGAACGGTGAGCACGATGAGCAGCGCGCCAAGCCCCGCGAGGCCGGCCCAGAACACCGGCCAGCCAATCCGCCGCGCCGTTTCGCTGTTGATGAACGGGGACTGCGCGCTGGTCGTTTTCCGGCCCATGCCGGACAGGTAGGACACGCCGATTCCGGCCAACATCGCCACGCTCAGTGTGTAGGGGAATACCCAGCGGAAAGGTGAATGCAGTTGGTTGAACCCGGGCAGGAGATAGAACAAGACGGCGTATAGCGGCGTGCCGAAGGCGAAGAGCAGCGAGACTATGGCGAGCACGGCAAACAGCCAGACGTACCGCGTGCGCCGTCCCACAACGGCGACGACGGCGAGGACCAGGGGCAGGATGCCGAGGTAGCTCGCCGACTCGACGTAGTTCTTCCAGGTCGGCAGCTCCTTGAGCCAGGCGATGGTCTGAATTGGCTGCCCCAAGGCGTTCCGCACGACCGGCAGCCACTGCCAGGTGACGATGTCCCAGTACGCGTGGTGGCTCGGGTTGCCGAAGAAGTCCGGTATCAGGAAGGTGATAATCTGTCGCCACGGGAATGCCCAGCCGATCACCTCGCGGTATCCCACCGATCCGAGGCGGAAGTTGCTCCCCACTACCTCGAACAGCGGGATGAGCTGCACCGCGCCCAGCCCCAGACCGAAGAGGACCATGACGAGCAGCCAACCGCCCAGCCGCACGGCCGGGCGAACGTCGCGCTGCCGGCGCCAGAGTGCGATCAGCCGCCACAGGGCGTAAAAGCCCGATACCATGAGCACATAGTAAGTGATCTCGATGTGACCGGCCAGGACCTGCAAGCCAAGCGCCACGGCTCCCAGGACGACGTAAGGTATCGGCGAATAGGGGACGGCGCCTTTTTGCTCCTGCTTCTTGATGATGACTTCGATGATGGCCAGTACGAGCGGCAGCCACGCCGCGGCGGCGATCACCATCGTAAACACCGTGCTGGCGACGAAGAAGGCGCTCAGCATGTAGGTGATGCCGGCCAAGAGCGCGCCGAAACGATTCAGCCCGACGACTCGTCCGAACAGGTACGTGAACGCGCCGGCCAGCGCAAGCTGAATGGCACTGAACCAACCATAGGCGCTTGCCAGTGGCAGAATGTAGAACAGCACACTCAGTGGGTACAGCGCGGAGTGTTGCCCGGCAGCCAGGAAGGGCAGTCCGCTGAACAACTGGGGATTCCACAACGGAAGCTGCCGTTCGGCGATCGCCGAACGGATGAATTGCTTCCAGACGTAGTTCTCGAGGATGAGATCGCTGAGCAGTTCATTGTGCGGGACACCGACGCCAAGTTGCGCGGCAAACGAACGCCACGGCTCGATGACGAAGAGATTATCCGCTGGCAACAGCGTGCGTGAGCCGAGTGTGACCGGCAAGAAGAGAATCAGGGGCAATGCGAAGAGGATGCAGATGGCGATGAAATCCGGCCACAGCTTGCGGATTTTCAACGTTTGAGCTTCCTGTGTCGCCACCGGATCTCCCATACCCGCCAG
>ENA-OSEO01005646-OSEO01005646.1-sediment-metagenome-genome-assembly--contig:-NODE-5646-length-11842-cov-5.962176_pt1 | contig 11842 bp, 9 predicted proteins | sample MGYA00237883_ERZ534232 | MGnify/ENA metagenome assembly ERZ534232
ATAGAATGAAAACCAGCCAGATAAGACTCAAGCAGAGAATAAAATTTTGATCTGCGATCGCCAGGAGAAAGACAAGAGCAAAAAAGGGGTGAGAAGGGTGAAGAAAGTCCTTATAACACTGCTATTGGTTGTTTTCTCGGTGATGGTTTTCTCGCTAAAGGAGATGGTTGTTGTAGAGAAAGGAAGTTTCACGATGGGTGATACACGCAATGTGGGAGCCAGCGACGAGAAGCCGACGCACAAAGTCGTCATTGAATACGACTTTTACATCGGCAAATACGAGGTCACTTTCGAAGAGTATTATCTTTTTCTTGAGGCTTCCGGTAAAACGGGCGATGTAGAAATCGTTGAGCCGGAGGCGAAAACAATACCGGTTACGAACGTGAGCTGGTGGGACGCGATAGCCTATTGCAACTGGCTGAGCAAAGAGGAAGGCCTTCCAGTCGCTTACAGAATATTCGGCGAGCCGGACGAGGGTCAGCTACTCGATTTTGAAGGTAATACAACGACAGACTTGTTGAAAGTCGTTGGATACAGGTTGCCCACCGAAGCGGAGTGGGAGTTTGCAGCGCGCGGTGGAAATTTGAGCCGGGGGTACATATACTCTGGTAGTGACGATTTCGACCAGGTGGCCTGGCATCCGTCGAATTCGGGAGGAAAGGCACATGAGATCGGAAAGAAAATCCCGAATGAACTGGGAATCTTCGATATGTCCGGAAATGTCTGGGAATGGTGCAGCGATTGGCATGCGCTTTATGCCGATTCTGTACGTATTAATCCTTATGTCGATACCGGTATTCTGAAGCCTGTTCGCGGTGGCAGCTTCGGAGATGATGTGACATGCTCGCGCGTCTCTTATAGAGGTTATGTTTATCCCAGCAGCGCAAATGATTTCTTTGGCTTTCGTATTTGCAGGAAAGCGCCATGACGCGGGATCGAGGGATATCCTGTTATAGGGTAATTCGCGCAATTTGACATCTATACGTTGGAGTTCACTATAGGTCGATATTCTGTGTGCGAATCGGAGGAAAGAATGAGAAAAGCATCGTTAGTACCGATGATCTGTTTATTGAGTCTTTTCGTTTTTACCGGTACCGGATTGGCTCAAGCCGTAATGAACAGTGGGCGTGAAGCGCTGGAATACCTTGTCGATTATCTGCCGGAGGACAACTTGATACACAATCCCTGGTTCCGTACGGGAAGCAGACCCAGCCTGGATGGCTGGGTCGAAGCAACTATCTCCGATGGTGGATGGACAGCCAGTCAAAAGCCAGGAAATCCTACACCGGATGATATTGTCGGTACGGCGGCGAGGATATCTACCGGTAGAGGGGATCGGCTCGCCGGGCATACAGTGAATCCGGGTGTCGATACCTATCTTTATCAGATAGTTGCGGCCGATTCCGCCAAAAGAACTCTGAAGTTCGATATGTACTGGGTTACGCACACGGTGAATCCTGCTGTTGTAACCGTATACGCGAGTCTCCTTCCTGAAGGGCCGTGGAAAGAGATATGGAAGCCTTTCTACCAGGTGCACACGAAGATTATTATCCCACCTTCGTTAATAGCCCAGGATTTGTGGCAATACTATTCAAGCATCACCGATCTCGCAACAGTGACTCTCGAAGAGGGTGGTTATTCCTACTACAAAGTGGAGATAAAGGCAAATCTTCCCGACCTTCAGGGGGGGTTGAAGATAACCGGGGTGTACTTCGCCGTTGAATAGATGTTTTTCAAAGCATCCGGCAAGAATTAAACATTCTGGAATCTGCGTACCTTTCAGTAGAGATTTCTCTTTGCGGTTTCCGATTTTACCCTGCACAGATATTGGAGATAAACAGAAGAACATATAGGATTGAATTGGCGAGGAAAGCAGATTTTCTGGAAGCATAGCTTCAAATCGTTTTTACTGGAGAGACAGGAGAGTGACGACTGATGAAGTTCTCGGATCTGAAGGTTATTCTATCGAGCTTCGACTTATGGGAAAAGGTATCGGGAGCCTACAATCCCGATGGATCTGTCAAAGACTTCAAGATGCTGGACAAGACGATTAACAAGCTGCCGACCATGGAAAAGATGGTTATCAAGGCCATGACCGGAATTTACCACAACCGAAACGCCGTCACATTCACGGAGCTTTACAACACACTGGATCGGACCAGCACGGATAAGCTGATATATTGGTGGTCGAAGAACTTCGAGACCGAAGGTGGTTAATAAAGCAGGATTCTGATTGACTCGTACCCTTTTCTTGCAGGTCTTCTGCGTGTTTTCTCTCGAAAGCCTGTCATCCAGAACAACAAATCCCTTGAGTCAACTTTCAAACTTTCCTTCTTTCTATATTCCTGCCTATTTGGAATCTTTTGTCCAATTCTGGTTCGTAAAGCATCGATTAAGAATCAGTTAAGCATTCGTTTGATTATTTGTGTATAGCTTTTCAGAAGAGCCACATCGGAGTTTCTATCACTCAATATAAATTGTTCGCTACCTTATTGACAGTGGTGATATTGGTGGAGTAAAATCAAATTGTCAACGATTTAGTTTTGAAAGAGCGAATTACAAATTCTAATATGAGGTGATGATTATGAAAAAGGTATTTCTGGTATTGGTTCTGATTGGATTGGTATTAACAGGTTTCTCCAATAACATCGTTGAAATAGCAGTTTCTGCCGGCAATTTCAGCACGCTAGTTGCAGCAGTTGAAAAGGCTGGCCTTGCCGGAGTTTTAACGGGCGAAGGACCATTCACAGTCTTTGCCCCCACGGATGAAGCCTTCTCAAAGCTCCCCGAAGGAACTATTGAAAGCCTCCTGAACGATATACCCGCTCTAACCAGAATACTTACATATCACGTGGTTCCAGGAAAGTACATGTCGACCGATGTAGTGTCTTTTGAATATCTCAAGTCCGCAGAGGGCAGCGCCATCCCCATAAAAGTTGAAGACGGTAAGGTCTATGTTGACAACGCAATGATTACAGCAGTAGATATAGAAGCGAGCAACGGAGTGATTCACGTTATAGACTCGGTAATACTTCCTCCTGAAAAAGAAACTAGAAGAATCCCAGAGATAGCAATTGAAGCCGGTACTTTCAAAACACTCGTAACAGCCCTCCAGGAAGCCTCTCTTGTAGAAGCTCTAATGGGTGAAGGTCCTTTCACGGTGTTCGCACCGAACGACGAAGCCTTCGCCAAACTACCCGAAGGAACCATAGAATCACTGCTGAATGACATTCCCGCTCTCAAGAATATTCTCCTGTATCACGTGGTTCCTGGAGTATACATGGCTGAAGATGTTCTGAACATGAGATCGCTGACGGCTCTCAACGGCGGCCAGCTTAATGTAAACCCGAACGAAGTTAGAATACATGGATCTAAAATCTTAGCAACAGACATAATAGCGGCAAACGGTGTTATACACGTAATCGACACAGTTATGATCCCGCAATGATCTCTGTATAACCCAAAACCCGGCAAAAACGATTAGTTCTATATGACTGGCGGAGTTCAAGGCTCCGCCTTTTAAATTGGACCTTCTCTAAAATGCTAGGAAAAGAGCTTTCTTATAATTTAGAATCTTATTAATTGAGAGCCAGAGAAATATTAATCGGGGGTGCCTATGAAAGGCAGTTTCTTTCCAGATAGTAGATACGACGTTGCAATAATCGGTTCGGGTCTCGGAAGCCTTGCGGCGGCTTCTTTACTGGCAAACAGGGGTCTCAAGGTGCTGGTTGCCGAACGGCACTATCTTCCCGGCGGGTGCTGCTCGATCTTCAGAAGAAACGACTTCACTTTCGATTCGGCCGTAGGAATGGTTTTCGGATTCGGCAACCGCGGCTTCAACTCTCACAGATTCGTTTTCAACGAGATCGGAGAGGACATCGACGTGATAAGGCATGAGGCTCTTTACTCCGTGACCTTTGGAGAGAAGAGAATCATCTTCTGGCCAGATCTCGACAGATTCATAAGCGAGCTCGGGAGGCATTTCCCCGGCTATGAAGACCAGCTCAGAAAGTTTTACGACTATCTCGCCGACTTCTATCACAACGTGATCGTGGCCGATCCCGTGATAGTGCCTCCGACTGAAATGAAGAGGAGCGACAGTCTCAAAGCCCTGCTCAAGCACCCGGTGCGGCAGGCCAGGATGATCAGATTACTCTTCAGGAGCACCGAAGAACTCATGAGTAAGTTCATCGACCCGAAAGCTGAAGAGCTTTATCAGTTCTTCGATGTTCTCACTTCCACCTACTGTTATACAACGGTTAAAGAGACACCCGGCGTTCTCGCGGTGACTATGTTCATAGACAATCACGAGGGCGGTGGTTTCTATCCCTCTGGTTCCTCCCAGATGATCCCGAACAAACTTGAGAAGTCAATTGAAAGAAACGGTGGTTATATGCTCTATGAGAACAGGGTTGAAGAGATCCTCTTTGAAGACGGCAAAGCGGCCGGTATTAAGCTCGAGGACGGAAGCGAGATCAGGTCGAGCTATGTTGTTTATGGCGGGACGGTATGGAACCTTTACGGAGGGATAATTCCAAAAGAGCGCATCGGGCCAGAGAAACTGAAATGGGTCGAATCCCTAGAGCCGACCTTACCCGCGATCGTCGTTTACGCCGCCGTCGATTCTTCGGCCGTTCCAAACGGAACTAATCCCGTCGAAATGTTCGTCGAGGAGTTCGATGAGATAGCCGAGAGCGATGTCACAGTTTATATATCCTCGATCGACGACCCCTCGATCTGCCCGGAAGGGACTCATGTAATGTCCATGATCGCTCCGTCAAAGAAGAAGTGGCCTCCGCGGGGCACCGAACAGTACAAAGAAATGAAAAAAGCAGAGACCGAGAGAGTTCTGAAGCTGGTCGAGAAGAGATTCCCCAAACTCAGGGATTCTTTGAAACATCTGGAAACGGCCACGCCGCTCACAATCGAGAGGTACACGCTAAAAAACGAAGGCCGGGTCGGAGGTCCAAAACAGTCCATCGGCCAGGAATTGCTGAAGAGACTTCACGCCAGGAGCGAATGGAAAAACCTGTTCATATGCGGGGATTCGACCGTGATGGGAATGGGAACGCCGGCGGTCACAGTCTCCGGTATCGGTGCCGCAAACTTGATTCTCAGAGATTTAAGAATGAAGGAGTACAGTTACAGAGAGCCCGAAGTCGAGAGGGTTCACTATCTTTCCGAAAAAAAGAGGAAGGCGGTGGATCTTGAAAAGACCGCGCTCGATCGCGATACGGTCCCTTTGATTAGCGGCTCCTGTCAGCTGTGCGAAATCCCCGGCTGCAAGATGAAGTGTCCCGACGGAAAGGATATTCGGGGTGTTTTGAGGCGTCTGGAGTCGGGAAACTTCCCGGGGGCGAAGCGACGGCTTCTAGAGACGAAGGTGAGCACCGATTGCGCCGACTGCCCGGGATACTGCGAGAAGAGCTGCAGAAGACTCTCCTTCGACGACAGGCCCGTACCCATTAAAAGGCTTCTTAGCTGGCTGGAAAAGGAAGTGATAATATGAAATTCGATTGCATCGTGATCGGCTCGGGAATAGCTGGTCTTAGCTGTGCGGCTTTCATAGCGAAGGCTGGCAAACAAGTCATATTGATAGAGAGAGCGGAAAAACCTGGTGGCTGTTTCTCATCCTTCGAGTACAACGGTTACCATTTCGACAGCGGAATAAAGGCAGTCGAAAACGCGGGGCTTTTATTTCCAATGCTTGAGAACTTCGGTATCATGGGTAAGCTAAATTTCGTAAAGAACAGAGTGTACGCTGGCTTCGAGGACAAAGTGTTTTCCATGGAGTCGGACGAAAGTCTTCTGGAGTACTTCGACTTCCTCGGTGAACGCTTTCCCGAAAGCAGATCCGGCATAGAGGATCTACTTAAGGAAATGGAAGAACTGAACAGCTTTATGGGTTCGTTATCAGGAATGTCGGGACCGCTTTACGGAAAGACTACGTTTCTGACCAAGTTGAAATCAATTCCCTGGTTTCTCAAGAACGGTAAGAAACTTCTGGGCTTCCTGAAGAAACTGAAATACAACAATATACCGTTCAGGGATTTCCTCAAAGTTAGAATCCCCGACGACGAGCTTGTCAGTATCATAGACGAGCCCTTCTTCGAGGGGACTCCCGCGTTCTTTGGGCTGGCCTACCCTACGGTTTTCAGGGATTACTTCTATCCCGAAGGCGGGATAGAGAGAATACCGCTCACCCTCGCTGACTTTATCAGGGAGAATGGGGGGACCGTCCTTACCGGTACGGAAGTGACCGGGATACTTCTCGAACGAGGCTTACCTTCGGGGGTAGTAACCGATACCGGTCAGGAGATCGAGTCTCCGATTATCGTGAATGCAGCCGATGCGAAGCGGCTATACAACAAGTTGCTCCCGGAGAATTCCGTAGATCGAGATTTCCTTCAGAGGCTCAACAGAGCGCAGGTTTCCGACTCTGTCTTCTCCGTATTTATGGGAGTTGAAACAGCTCCAGAGAATCTTGATCAACATGTGGAACACATAATCTATGTTCCGGCTGCAGCCAAACCCTGTGACTATGAATCGCCAGAGTACTTCAAAACCACGGGAATGGAGATCAGCATTCCCTGCATGAGAGATCCTTCTCTCGCTCCAGCCGGCAAGACGGGGGTAATTCTGAATGTCAATACGACTCAGAAGGCCCTGAACGGCTGGGGAAGAAGTGTTTCCAGAGCGGAATATGAACGCCTTAAGGAACAGGCCGCCGACGATGTAATGGCCAACTTCTTCAGGCTTTATCCTTCACTTAGAGAGAAAATTGAGTTCAGGATTGTCGCCACTCCCTTCACCATGGAAGAGAAAACCCTCAACAGCGGCGGTTCTATTACTGGATGGAACTACCATCCATCCGAGACTTTTCCCTTGAGGGACTTCAGAAAGATGAAGAAATCGATCGATACGCCCGTAGAGAATCTCTTCCAGATAGGCCAGTGGAGCTTCGATCCGGCGGGAGTGCCAGTTTGCCTGATTACAGCCAAACTGGCCGCAGATAGAGTTTTAAATATCTCCCGGACGTAAAATTCGCATCTTTAGGACGACACAGCAGGGCTCTTTGAGCCAGATCGGATAGATAACGGAGGTATCGAGGTTGAAAAAAGCACTTATAAAAGCGCTCAAAAGCGCAAAGGTCGAGTTTGTAAGGTCTCTCTGGTGCGATAACGCCAACGTGATAAGGGCCAAGTCGATAGATATCGATTTGCTCGAGGACAATTTCGAGACGGTGGCCGGTATCTCTCGCGCGCAACAGGGGGTGCCTGTCATGTACGACGGCGTGGTGCCTGAAAGCGGGCTGATGCCTGTTGGGGAGATATGGCTCAACCCGGACTGGGATACTCTGAACGTACTCCCTTACACCCCGGGGCACGCGAGCGTTATTTCGGATCTCTTCGCCGGCCGATACGAATGGAGTTTATGCCCGAGGTTTTTCCTGAAAAGGGCCATAAAAGCTCTTGACGAGCTCGGTTTTGCCATGAGGGCCGCCTTCGAGAATGAGTTCTATCTCTTCGACAGATCTCTGAACCCGGTGGACAACACGCTTTTTGCCAGCTCCTTTTCGATGGACCTCAACTCGAAGGTTGTGGGCGATATAGTCAGAAACCTCAAGGCCCAGTTCCTAACCGTCGAGAGATACTACGCCGAATCGGGGCCGGGCCAGCAGGAAGTCGTCATAGCTCACGCCCCTGCGCTCGAGGCCGCCGACAACCAGATCACTTTCAGGGAAACTGTGCGGACCACCGCGGCGAGAAATGGTCTAATAGCCTCCTTCATGCCCAAACCTTTCGAAGAGTTCGGAGGGAGCGGCTGTCATTTGCATTTCAGTCTTTTGAAAAACGGAAAAAACGTAATGAGAGACCGCAACGGTGAGCTTTCGGAGGTTGCGCTCTATTTCATGACCGGGCTTCTGGAGCATCTCCCCTCTCTCATGGCTGTGACGACACCGACCACCAACTCCTACAGGAGAATAAAGCCCTCCTGCTGGGCCGGTGCTTACAGATGCTGGGGGCTGGACAACAGAGAAGCCGCTTTGAGGGTTCCGACAGACCCTTCCGGCAGCGTTGCCGGCCACGTCGAATTGAAGAGCGTGGACGCTTCCAGCAATCCGTACCTCGCCCTGGGAATGATGATCTTCGCCGGGATTGACGGATTGAAGAAAAAGGTCCTGCCGCCGGTCAACCTGCAGGGAGATCCGGCCTTGATGAACGGAGAGGAACTGCTGCAGGGCATGGTAGAACCTCTTCCGTCCTCCCCGGGAATCGCGCTGGATATGCTCGAAAACGACCGATACCTTCTGAAAGTCCTGGGCGAGGATCTGTCCCGGGCCTATTTGGCGGTTAAGAGAGCCGAATGGAAGGCTATGGGAGAGCTGACGATCGCTCAAGAGCGCCAGATTCTACTGGAGCGGTTCTGATGGGACTGGATCTGTCGTCGCTTCCCGTTTTCGACGGTCATGCGCACAACCTTCTCCTCCCCGCATGGCTCAAGGAGTATCCTATCGAAGGGATATTCACCGAGAGCACGGACAGAGAATATTTGAATTCTTTTGCAGGTGAGACACTCGCCTTCAAGAGAAGTCTCAAGGATATCGCCGCCGTTCTGGAATGCGATCCCTCGATCGAGGCGATCAGGAACAGACGTGAAAAGATGGAACAGGCCGAACTGGCCGGTCTGTATTTCGAAAGGGCGAATATCTCTGGCGTCGTTCTGGACGACGGCTTCTGGTTCCACCGAACCCGGCCTCTGGAATGGCACTCAAGTTTCGTGAACACATACAGGGCTTTGAGAATCGAAAGCCTTGCAGAAGCTTTGCTCGAAGACTCAATCTCTTTCGATTCCTTCCTTTCCGATTTCAGAGATACACTCCTCAATCCACCCGGGGGCGTCGTGGCCTACAAAAGCATAATCGCTTACAGATCGGGTCTGAGAATCGGAGTGCACGACAAAAGAGCGGCCAGAGACGGCTATCTAGTTGAAAAAGAGAGGAACACCGGAAGGTTGACCGATGGAAGGTTGCTGGGCTTTCTCTTCAACCTGACTCTCGAAGTCTGCAGGGGCAGGGGTCTCCCTTTGCAGATACACACCGGTTGGGGCGATTCCGACCTCGATCTGCGCGAATCGAACCCGCTGCATCTTAAACCTCTACTAGACGAGGATAAATACTCCCGGACCAGGCTGGTTCTGCTTCATTGTTACCCGTACGCACGGGAGGCGGCGTATCTTGCCGCGATTTATCCGGAGGTCTATGTCGATTTCGGCCTCTCCGTTCCCCTTCTAAGTGTTGCGGGCATGGAGGCGGTGATCGGAGAGATGCTGGAGATCGCGCCGGTCACGAAGATCTGTTATTCCTCCGATGCGAGGTTCATGCCCGAAGGTTTCTATCTAGCCGCAACCTGGGCCAGAAGGGCTTTAGGGGAGTCTCTGGAGCGATCAGTGCGGTGTGGCGAATTGATGTTGAACGAGGCGCTGAAAACGGCCGAAAGGATATTGAAAGAAAACTCGGAGGGGCTTTACGGAGTGGCCCGATCGGCTGGAGGTGAAGCATAAGAATGACGATGCATACAGGGGGTAAGGAGATGCTTCTTCAGAGAGAACAGAGAGTTGTTTTTCAGGGCGATAGCGTAACCGATACCGGGAGAGACAGGGACGACTTTTTCGGTCTTGGAAGCGGTTATCCCGCGATCGTCTCCGGTACGGTAGGTTCGCTTTTCCCAGAAATGAGGATCGAGTTTCTGAACAGGGGAGTGGGCGGCGATAGGGTTAAAGACCTCAAAAACCGCTGGAAAGCGGATTGCCTGGATCTTTCGCCGGACTGGGTCTCCATTCTGGTGGGAATAAACGACTGCTGGCGTCTTTACGACAGCGATGACAGGACCGAACCGGCCCTATTCGAGAGCAACTACAGGTACCTTCTGCAGTCGGCGGCCGCTAAAGGCGCATCGCTGATCGTTATTGAACCCTTTTATCTTCCCGTTTACAGAGAGATGGAAATGTGGACGGAAGATCTGGGACCGAAGATACAGATAATACGCAGGCTGGCCAGAGAGTTCAAAGCGGTGTACGTTCCACTGGATGGAATCTTCGCGGCGGCCGCCACAAAGAGAGAGCCTTCCTTCTGGGCAGAAGACGGAATCCACCCGACCCCGGAGGGCCATGCGTTGATCGCGAGACACTGGTTGAAAGCTGTGGGAGTTTTATAAAATCCAGGCCCGGTCCGGGTCGGGCGGTCTTCTAGATGGCCGTAGCTATGTTTTTTCCTTTTCTCTTTGATTCATACAGAGCTCTGTCGGCCCTGCGCAAAAGCCCGTCGTAGTCTTTCTCGCCTATTTCAAGCGATGAGACGCCCATGCTGATACTCAGTTTCCCGATCGATTCGAACTCTCCGGAATCGATTTCCGCCCTCAACTTCTCGGCCATCTCGAGCGCTCCTGCCAGACCGGTGGAAGGAGCCACGATCAAGAACTCGTCCCCTCCCCAGCGGCCGAGAGAGTCGCTTTTACGGATTTTAGAGAGAATTTGAAAGCTGAGCGCCTTGAGAGCCGTATCGCCGGCGTGGTGGCCGTGGGTGTCGTTGATCTTCTTGAGATCATCTAAGTCGAACATTATCACCGAAAGCGGCTCGCGGTATCTCCTGGATCTTTCGGTTTCGCGTTCCAGGAGCTGATCCAGTGAGTACCTGTTGAGCACGCCCGTGAGCATATCGGTTGTGGCCAGTGTCCTGTACATCTCCTGGCTTTCCTTGAGCGCTTCTTCAATCCTTTTACGGTCGGTTATATCCGTCAGAAGCACTATATGTCCCCTCAGTCTTCCACGTTTGCTCATTATTGAAGTCTTTCTGGATTCAACGATCCTCTCTCCGATAACCATCTCGGACCGCGAGTCCGTCGATTCAATGAAGTCCAATAGAGCCGGCACACGGGAAAAGGCGTCGTCTATGGGCAGGCCGAGAGTCTTCTCCCCGTCGATCTCAAGAAGCCTTTCCGAGACGGGATTCACGTCTATTAAGGTTCCCGACTTGTCGATAACAACTATCCCGTCCTCCAGATTACTGATCACGGTCTCTTTGGCGATGGGCCGTAGATCGAACAACCTGAACCTGAAAATACTCAAGGCTGCGAACAGAGACGTCAGGAAAAAAGCGACCGGAGTCAGGTCAATATACCCCACCGGAAGGATTTTGAATAGGTAGTTTACGTTGACGAGTATCGGGAAGGCCATGCCCAGAAGTATAATACTCAGCTGCGTTCGGTAAGGTCTCTCCGAATAGAACCACTCCCTGAGGAGCAATAATATACTGCCCACCAGAAGAACGTAAGTATAAACGATATTGATCCAGAAGAGCGGACCGTGAACGAGTTTCTGGACGGGGAAGGGCCACTGTGTATCTATCTCGCTGACCGTGTAGAAAAGCCAGTGGAACTCGTTGGTCCACATGGTCAGATTGACGATCGCGGGTACAATGAAAAGCAGGACCACTCTTTTGAACGTGAACCATTCTCTCCTGTCCAGAATCGCCATTACAAACATGAAGACGAAAACCGGCAGCGAAACGATCGCCGGATAGGAGATACTGTTCAGCAGACGCATCTGCTGCAAATCATTGCTCAGAAGTTCCAGACCGTACATAGTGGACCACCAGGTGATGGCTAACATTAGAAAGCCAAGAGGACCCGCTCCGGTCAACTTCCGTTTATAGAAGCTGTACATTCCCAGCAAACCGCAAGAAACGGTGGGAATGAACATCAACAAGGCAAATGGATTCATAGATAGCCTTCCCTTCAGAGAGAGCGTCAGAAGTATTATACATTTCCAAAATGAATTCCTG
>ENA-OSEO01005647-OSEO01005647.1-sediment-metagenome-genome-assembly--contig:-NODE-5647-length-11841-cov-55.370962_pt1 | contig 11841 bp, 11 predicted proteins | sample MGYA00237883_ERZ534232 | MGnify/ENA metagenome assembly ERZ534232
GGGGACCGCCGGCTATTCGTACACCGAGTGGGCCGAGGCCGGTTTTTATCCGCCGGAGACCAAGCCCGGACAGATGCCTGGCCAGACTCCGGGCGTCGACATGGAGCGGACACGCGGCGACGCGCCAGGCGGGCTGTTTCTGAATGCACTTGTTTTCGAGCTGTCGCAGCTCTTGCTGGTCCCTGCGGGCCTTACGTGAATTCGGCCGGAAAAGGCCTTGGTTGAGGGAGCAGCTTATAGATGGGGCGCAAATTAATGCGCCCCATCGTGAACACCTCCTTTATCGGTCGCTGTTACTTCAAGCCGGCCAGGATTTTTTCCGGCAGCGCCGGCAGCCTGGTGACGCGGACGCCGCAGGCGTTGTATATGGCGTTGATGATGGAAGCGTGCGGGCTGGTTAAGGGCAGCTCGCCCACGCCGGCCGCGCCGAAAGGTCCTTCGGGCCGCGGCGTTTCCACGTAGATCAACTCCATGTCGTCGGGTATCTGCTTGACGTATGGGAACCCCGCGCCGACGAGCGTCGAGTGCTTCTGGATGTCTTCTAAGTCCTCGGTCAGGGCCAGGCCAATGCCTTGGGCCATGCCGCCGTAAAGCTGGCCGTCGGTGACCAGGCGGTTGTTGACCTTGCCGATATCGGCCACCAGCGTCATCTTTTCGACCGTGGTCTTGCCCAAGGCCAGTTCGACCGCGACCTCGGCCATGAAGACGCCGTACATGTAAACCGAGAAAGGCGATCCCTGGCCGTTCTCGTCGCAATTGGTGGCCGGCGCCGTCCATTGACCCTCATAGATAGTGGGGATATTCTCGGCTTTCATTTCATCGTAGGTGCGGTAGCCGCCGTCGGATTTGCTCATGCCCGCCACAAGCAGTTCGCAAGCGGCCTGAATGGCCCGACCGGTGACCACCTGCTGACGGCTGCCGCCGGAAGGTCCGCTGTTGGGGGCCTTGGAGGTGTCGTTCATGACCAGGTGTATCCGATCCGGAGTCAGGCCCATCGGCCGCAGGGCCTGGTGGGCGGTGCCCAGCGAACCCATGTCGGCGCCCTGGCCTCGGGCTGACTGCATAATTACCCGCTTTGTAATATGTCAAAAAAGATAACTTGTGTCAATGTCAAACTGCCAAACTGTCACGCCGGGTCCTTGGTCTCTAAGGATAAAAATATTGTATATGCTTGATTTATATGCATATAGACGTGAGAATCGCCAAAATGCATCAGGGCCGTGAACAAAATATCATTCACGCCATATTTAGAGGCGGCGCGATACGGTTTGATCGAACAGGAACACCCGGGCGGAGCGGCCGAGATGGGTCAGTCGTCCCGGGCGACGGTCCGGGCGAGAGCTTGTTCGCGCTCGAGGAGCATGAGCACGGAACACAGGAAGTATTCCGGGTGTTGGTGTATGCTTCGGGCCAAAACGACGTCGCAGCCGCTGAGCGAATTGATAGAGCATTCCGGAGGCGGCCGTGTAGACCAGCGTGGACGATTCGGCCCATTCGGAGTAATTCTCGCGCAGGCTGTCGAAAAACCGGCGGCCCCACTCGTCTTCAACCACGGGTGACAGCCCATAACGCCGGCCGAAGGCGCTGTCGAGCGACAGCATCAACCGCAAAAAATACTCGGCTCCGCAATAAATCTCCATCAGCTATCGATACCCCGCTATTTTGGACATGGCGGCGACTGCCGCGTCCACGTCTTGGTGGTCGTTGAAACAGCCGAGGCTGAAGCGTACGGTTCCCCTTTCGGCCGCGCACAGGTCGGCCGCGACCAGGGGAGCGCAGTGCAATCCCGTTCTGAGGCGATGCCGAAGTCTCCGTCGAGAATGACGCCCACATCCTCGGCCGCCTTGCGGCTATAGGCAGCCCCTGGTCTTGGGTTTTTCCCCGGCGTTTCCGGATTGGCCCAAGGCCTAATCCTTCAAACCCGCCAAGGCTTCCTTCACCCGCTCCGGCGTGGCGGGAAGCCGGGTGATCCGCACGCCGGCGGCGTGGTGGATGGCGTTCATGACCGCGGCCGATGTGGGCAGCAGCACGAATTCGCCCACGCCGGTGGCGCCGAGCGTCCCGGTTTTCCGGGGTGTTTCCCGCGTGATCACGTGGATGTCAAAGGCCGTCTTTATGGTCGGGAACTTAAAAGTGACCCAATCCTTGGTCCGGCCGTGCACATACTCCTCGCGAAGGGCCATGCCCACGCCCATGTCCAGGCCGCCTTCGATCTGGCCTTCCACCGCCTGCCGGTTGATGATGACGCCGGGGTCCACCACCGCGGTCATCTTCAGGACGCGGACCTGGCCGGACTCTGTGTCGACTTCGACCTCGGCCATCTGAATGCCGTGGACCTGGGTCTCGTACGGCAAGCCCTGGCCTGTTTCGGGGTCCAGGGGGGTGGTGCCCTGGGTCTTGATCCCGGTATAGCGGGTCGGTTGGCCGGCCTTCTTTAATTCCTCATAGGTGGAGACATTGGCGTCGTTCATCGACTTTTGGAGCTGCTCGATGGCGCTGACCAGGGCCCCGCCGGACATGTAGGTCTGACGACTGCCCGCAGCCGACCCGCTGTCGGGCGTGACGGCCGTGCTGCGGGTGTGCAGGCGAATCTTTTCGGGCCTGATTCCGGTCAGGTGGGAGGCGATCTGGGTGAGCATGATGTCGTTGCCTTCGCCGGGGTCGGCCACTGAACCGTAAATGCCCAGGCCGCCGTCCGGGTCCAGCTCCACAAAGACCGTGGATTTGTCGCCGGGGGTGGTCTTGCCTATGCCGAAGGAGGCCCCGGCCAGGCCCACGCCGCGCCGCAGGGTCGGGTGGTCGAAGCTTTCCGCTTCGCGCTTGGCCTTTTCATATATGGGTTTTATGACCTCCAGACAGCCCGGATAGGGCCATTCCTTGACCACCTGGCCGGTGCCGGTGGACTGGCCCGGCCTGAGCGCGTTTTTGATCCGGAACTCGACAGGATCCAGGTTCAATTTTTCGGCCAGCATGTCCATGGCCGATTCCAGGGCGAAGTTGGACTGCGGCGGTCCGGCCCCCCTGGCCGCGCCGCCCCAGGCGTCGTTGGTGTAAACCAGTCGACCTTCGGCCTTGACGTTAGGGATGTTGTAGGAACCGGTCAACATCTGGATGACCCGCAACAAGACCGCCCAGCCGAGCGAAGTGTAGGCCCCGTTGGTAATGGTGTAATCGAATTCGTAACCGGTTAACAGGCCGTTTTGGTCGGCCCCCAGCTTCAGCTTCATATCAAGCGGATGCCGCTTGGTGGTTATCCACATGCTTTCTTCAAGGCTGCACTGGTACCGCACCGGCCGCCGGAAAAGGAGCGCGGCCGCGGCGGCCAGGGCTTCGGCGGTGATGTCCAGTTTTATGCCGAACTGCCCGCCGGTATAGGCTTCTTCGTACCGCATGTTGTCGCAGCCCAGCGCTTCCTGAAGCAAAGCCAGGTGATGGTGAATGTTGATGCCCCTTCCGATGACCACCAATTGGGGTTCGTCTTCGTCCGGCTCCAGGTAAGCGACCGAAACCTCGGGCTCCAAGGGGGCTTGGTGGACGCATTGGGTCTGAAAAGAGGCTTCGACTACTTCGGCTGATTCCTTCCAGGCCGATTTCACGTCGCCCTTGACGAGTTTCTGGGTGAAGCACAGGTTGGGCGTGTCGTCGTGAACCCGAATCGCTCCCTCGGCCAGGGCCTCTGCGGTTGTGGTCAGCCGCGGCAACTCTTCGTATTGGACCTTGACGGCCTTGACCGCCTCCAGGGCCTCGTGGCGGGTCCGGGCGGCTATGGCCGCCACGGGTGCGCCCAAGACATGGGCCTTGGCGTCGCACAGCACGGGCTGGTCGGCCACCACCATCTTGAGTCGGTTCGTCCCCTTGATGTCGGCCGCGGTAAAACCGCCGACCACCCCAGGCATAGCCAGAGCCTCGGTCATATCAATGGATTTGATCAGGGCGTGGTGGTGAGGGCTGCGCACGACGGCCAGTTCCAGCATTCCGTCTATATGGATGTCGGCGGTGAATGCGGCCGTTCCGCACGCCTTGGCCAGGGCCGAAGGGCGCACCAGGGAAGACCCCAGTTTGGTGTAGTCCAGGCCGGCGCGCACCTGATCGGGGCTGCTCTCGCCGCGCAGGAACCGGCCGGCCAGTTCCACCGCTTCTATTATCTTCTTGTATCCCGTGCAGCGGCACAGGTTGCGGCGCAGGGCCTCCTTGATTTCATCACGGCTGGGGTTGGGGTTGCGGTCCAGAAGGGCCTTGGCGGCCATGATCATGCCCGGAGTGCAAAAGCCGCACTGAATGGCGCCGGCCAGGGCGAAGGCCTCCTGGATCAGGTGCGGGTTGTCCGGGGTCCCCAGACCCTCGATCGTTATCACTTCGGCCCCTTCGAGCGAGGCAACCTTGGTCAGGCACGACAAGACCGCCTGCTTGTTGACAATGACCGTGCAGGCCCCACACTGGCCCTTGCGGTCACAGGACTGCTTGACTCCGGTCAATCCGAATTGTTCGCGCAACAGGTCCAACAACACCATGTCTTGGTCGGCTATGACCTGTTTGGCCAATCCATTGACCTTGAAACTAACCTTCCGCATTTTTACGTCTTTTCCTTTCCCTAGTTCCTTGATCACCCTATTTTTTTCACTCGAACGGCCCAGGCCTTGTCTTCGGCGGTCCGGCCGACCCGACGCTCCGAATTGGTGAAGGTCCGGTCGTTTTCGCGAATCAGCGGAGTGGTCAAGCCTTCGTCGGAATAGATGAAGTCGTAACCGAAACGGCCCTTGACGCCCAGCCGGCCGTGGTTGGGCTCGGCGCCTTCTACGCCCGTGACCTTGACCTGGAGAAGATGCCGGCGGCCCGCGCCGCCGGACCTAGCCCCTTCCAGGATGGTTTGCCCGGATTCAAAGTGTCCGTAACGACCGTTGATGATTGGGATGTTTTCGGTCATGACGGCGTCAACCTTAGGTTAAATTATATCAAGAATGACATAATTTCAACAGATTTTGACCTGGTCATTTTGTCGTATATTGGTTAACCAGGGCGCCATCAGGTGATTATTGGCCGGCACAGGCATGAAATAGGTCATCCAGGACTCATTTTGTTGAAGCGGGGGCAATCGATCTCTCACCAAACGGCGGAACGCGCGGCTCCCTAACCATTCCCCGCCGCGCCGCCGAGCGTAAACAGACAGCCGCCTCTCAATCATCTCCGACGGGGTCTGCTCCTCAAAGAAATCGATCTTCGTTACCGGATCACGGAAACAGCGGCCGCCATATTTACCGGACGGTCCGGGGCATCGATCAGTCGCCGGTTCTTTCGGCCGACGGGGAGAAACCTCGGGTGAGCGCGGAGCACGAATTCGGCGACGACACCAATGAGACGGCCCTGGTCGAAGCCGTTCTGGGCCGCTTTCATGCCTGGGTCAATCCCGACGAGGCGGAAGCGCGGGCCTCGATCAAGGCCGGGGCTTTCGATAGTTTGGCGTCGGAACAGGACCATGCCCTTTTCTTTTGGGACCTGGACCGGAGCAGGCACAAAAAGGCGCGGGTCGGCGGCCGGACTCTTGATCTTTTCCCTGGTTCGGCCGGGGAGTCGCGGCCGGATATTCCTCTAGGGGAGGAGATCGAGCGGCTGCGCGGCCAATTCGAGGTGCTCGGCTTTCTGGTTGACCGCCACCCCATGGTTTTGTTCGCCGAACGTTTGCCTCAAGGGATCGTCAAGGCCCGGGACTTGCCCGAGCACGTCGGCCGGCGGGTGGACCTGGCCGGCTGGCTGATCACCGGCAAAACAGTCTTGACCAGGACGGAAGAGCCGATGCAGTTTCTGACCTTCGAGGACGAGACCGACCTGGCCGAGACGACTTTCTTCCCGAAAGCTTAGCGCCGTTTCTGTTATATGCTGGATTGGGGCCGTCCCTACCTCCTGAGAGGCTTGGTCGAAGAAAACTTCGGCGCCGTCACTTTAATCGTTGACCGGGTTGAAATATGTGAATGATAAATGGATTAATATTATAATGTGGTGACTGGAAGACCATCCTGGAAGCGGAAGGGGACACAACTCTGACGTAAGTTTGGTGGAGGTTGGGGGGTGTGAAAATGAATAGAAGGAAATTCCTCAAAGTTTCGGCCGTAACTGCCGGCGGGTTAGCCATGGGGGGAGGCGCGATCTATGCAATCACCAGAGACGCGGACATTCTAGATGATCACTTTAAAGGGACCGAAAAGGTCCTGGTGACCCGCTTTGGCCCAGGAAAGACCAGCGGTCTGGTGAAGGAAATTCGACAGGAGTACGCGGCCCTGACTCCCGAGGCGCCTTACATTGGTGGTGAAGAAACCATGTTCAGCGAATGGCTGACCTACGGCGTCTATTATTTGGCGGTGTATCGGGTCCTCAAGGCGGAAGGACAGAACGTCGAAGAAGCGGGCAAGGTTATCTTTGATATTTTCCAGGCGATGGCGGATTATCCGAAGTGGTTGCTTCGTCTGGTTGGACGCCTCAAATACACCGAAAAGTACGTGAGTCGGCTGAAAGAGGCGGTGGCCAAAACTCAAGAACGTCGCTATTCCGGCGACTGGGTAGCCATGTTTATCGAAGGCGATGGGGAAGAATTCGACTATGGTCTGGACATCACGGAGTGCGGGATTTGCAAGTTCTATCGGGCCCAAGGCGCGGCCGAGTTAGCCCCGTATCTGTGTTTAAGCGACTATGTTGTCAGCGACGCCTTTGACCGGGGACTGGTGCGATACAAGACCCTGGCTGAAGGGGCTGGAACATGCGATTTCCGATACAAGAAAGGGCGGGAGACTTTCGTGAATCCGCTTAGGGAAGGCTGGCCGCCCAAGTTTCTTAACGCCGGAGCATAACCGTCAAGATTGATGGCCGGTGACGTATGTCTAATATTCTTAAAAATAAAAGGGGACAGCTCCTGTTTTTAAACCGGATAGGGCCGCGATAAACCGCGAAGGAGAAAAACCATTTGTCCCCTATTAATATCAAATTCGACTTATATAAAAGTTTGATATAAAATACGAAAAAACCTTTCCGGACTGAAAAACGGGCCTGAAGTTTTGGGCGATGATTAATTAATTAAAACAGCTAATTGTGCGCATCAAAAGCATGATCGCTTTTTTCTCTTGGCTTAACTCTTGTTAAATCGCGGTTGACGGGGAATTTTTAGGAATTACAGTAAATGGATAGAGGAGGTTGGGACAATGATCGATACTCAACTGCTTATGGATGATGTGAAATTGGCTAAGGAACTGCTCCAGAACGCAGAGGAAAACAAGGGGAGACTCAGCCATCAGGACATCGTGTTTGGTCTTCGAAATCTTCTTAAAATGAAATACTATCCCGTGGCGGTGAAGTTCTTTTTTAAAGAAGACGAACTGGCGGATTTCAAGTCCAACGCGGATTACAAGGTGGCTTTGCGGCCTTACACTTTTTGCCACTATGTGGCGGCATCAAGACAACGGGGCGATATCCTGCTTGGAACCGCGGACAAGCTGGGGTGCTCGAACGCCAAATATGTGTTCGGCTGGAAAGAGCTGGATGATGCGGAAATCAAGAGCCATTTGAAGTACACCAAAAGCTTGGAGCAGGCGGAAAGATTTGTAAAGACCAAGAAGCGACTGCCGCCGGGTTTGCTGGCCTTCGCCACGGCCCCGCTTCACGGCTCCCCTTACCAACCAGACCTCATTCACGGGATGTGCGACCCGCTCCAGGCGTATCATTTGGCAAATGATTGGTGCGCGGCCCATGACACCCACCCCTTTGAAATGGTCATGACCATGAATTCATCGATATGTCATGGCTGTGTCCAGTGTTATGTCACCGGGAAACCGAACGTGACGATGATGTGCAGCAGCAGCAAGACCGCGGGGAAGACGGAACAGGGGGAGATGAACTATATCTGGCCCTATGAGCAGTTTGAGCCGACCTTCCACTGGACCCTGGAGCGGGTCGTTCGGGATGGAGGCGCTTCCTTCCCTCGAACCGGGGAAACCTATCCCGGCTTTGATATTTGCAAATTGTGTTCCTTCTTGGTTTTCAAAAAGCCAAAGGAAGCGGAGTAAGAGCCATCCCCGAAAGCAGGGGGCTGTTTCATAATTAAAGAGACTGCTTCGTCATCCAGTTGCAGGGGTATTCCTCGCAATGACGTAGCCATAAACTTTGTTTAAAGACAACTTGGTATAAAAATTCAAAATAGGCAATTCTTTCACAGGCTCTCCAGTTTGTTACCGCTGGCTCCCAAGCTCCAGCTTGGGAGCCTTCCAGCTTGGGAGCCTATTCTTGGAGCCCCCCTTCCGAGCCTTGATGACTTACATGACGAAGCAGGCCGAGCGCCCCACAAGCCTGCCTGTGGCATGTCCGGCTGTACGGGCTGCGGGAGGCCAGGGCTGTCCCTGATTTTCAATCTTCAAACACTTAAAAAGGGATCGTGATGGCAGAGATGTCCACTTGGGTACTCTTTTACCCTTGGGGTGAAATTATGTCTTGACGTTCACCTTAGATGTGATATTTTTAACCTTAAGGGTGAAGATAAATGAGAAGATGCTGAGGCGGTTTGGATGGACCTGGAGTTTCGGACGAGAAAGCTTCGGAAGCAGTATGAGGACCATCGGAAAGCTAAAGAAGCCTATGGGAAGAAGGTGGCCCGGCGTTACATCGCGCGGGTGAACATTATCAAACAGGTTCGGGATATAGAAGAATTGCGGAGACTGCCCGCATTGCGCTGTCATCAGTTGACGGGCGACCGCCAGGGACAGTGGGCCCTGACCTTGAGTGGACAATATCGGTTGATCTTTTCCCTCCAAGGTCCGCAACTGGAAATTGCCCGCATCGAAAAGGTGAGCAAGCACTATGATAACTAACCAAGCGATTCATTCCAACCTGGCGATTCCTCCGGGCGAATACCTGGAGGAGGTGCTGGACGACCTGGGCATGACCAAGAACGAACTGGCCCGGCGCATGGGCCGCCCGGCTTCCAAGCTGAGTCCGATTTTCAAGGGCGAAAAAGCGATCACCCCGGACACGGCTCTACAATTGGAGAGGGTGGTCGGCGTGCCGGCCCATATCTGGATCGGGCTGGAATCGGAATATCGCCTCACCTTGGCGCGTCAAGCGGAGACCAAGCCCCAGGAACAAGTGCCAGCGGAAACGGCCCTGGTCAAGAAATTCTGCTACCACGAGCTGGTGCAAGCCGGGGAAGTAAAAAAGCACAGCCACGCCAAGAAAAAGGTGTCGGAACTGCGGTCGTTTTTCGGTGTCATGTCGCTGGAGAGCGTATTGGCGCTGCCGCGCTACCAGGCGGCCTTTCGTTACGGGAAGGCGGGCCAAAGGTCGCCGGAAGCGGTGGCGGCCTGGTTGCGGCTGGGCGAACGCCGAGCCCAGCGCCTGTATTGCGCGCCTTTTAACGAAAACCGGCTTCGGACGTCGCTTGATGAATTACGGGCCATGACGCTTCAGCCCCCCGAAAATTTTCAAAAAGATTTGCAAGCCAAATTGGCTGCTGGCGGGGTGGCCCTGATTATCTGTCCCCATTTCCCCAAGACCAAGGCCCACGGGGCCACCTTCCGGCTGGGGCGGGACAAGGCCGTGCTGATGATCACCATACGCGGCAAGTGGGCGGATATTTTTTGGTTCAGCCTTTTTCACGAGATCGGCCATATTTTGCTGCATAAGCGGCAGGCGGTCATTTTGGAGGACGATTCAAATGACCACCGGGAGAAAGAGGCCGACGCGTTTGCGGCCAATGCGTTGATTCCTCCGGAGGCGTATAAACAGTTTGTGGAACGCGGCCGGTTTTACCCCGGGGACATAAAGTCCTTGGCCCAAGCGGCGGGGATTCACCCGGGCATCGTGGTGGGGCGGCTCCAGCACGAAAAATTATTGCCGCCGCAATATGGGAATGACCTGCGGGAAAGGTATGAATGGGCGGGATCTTAATAGCGGATGTCCCACAGCAGAGCTGTGGGGCACCAGGCATTTAATTTAAACAAATGGTGTTAGTAGTCACTAACTTAAAATTGTTAACTATTTGATTTAACCTTAATTTCATCAATTATAGGCTTCTGGAAATGTGAACTTCCGTTAAAAATGACTGACAAAAAAACAAAAAGGCAATCGGACCTCATCTGTATATGGTGCGGAAAAAGCACTACTGGCTCCAAAGCTGTTGATTCGGAAGAGCACATTTTTCCAGAAAGTATTGGCGGTAAAGATACACTTCCTATTGGAGATGTGTGTAGGGAGTGCCCTAACAAATTATCAAAACTGGACAAGGTACTCAGATATGGCCATCCTGCTATGATGCTGGCTTACCAAAAGGATCCAAGCATAAAAGGTAAGAAAACTAGCAAAAAAAGCGTCAAGCAAAGAAGGCAAGAAGAAAAGTTTTTAATAAGAGGACAGGACGGAAAAGCCACTGTTAAAACGGATTATGAAACGACAAAAACTACTTTCACTGACATTAGCTATGACTTTCAAGATGATTTCTCTCGTGCAATCCACAAGTGCATAGCAAACGTAATCTGTTCTGAGCACGGTTCTAAATATGTAAGAGAGAATTACAATGAATTGATTGATTTCGTAAAAAACGGGATTAATCCGTATGCTTGGTCATATGTTGTTTCATTTGCAAATCCTTTTAAGAATTTGTTTTGTGAGCCGAAATGCATAAAACTCGGCTATATGTCCATTGTGGGTATCAAGGGAGACCTACTCGTTATAATCTGTTTCATTCACACGTCAGGAATTTGGGTAGCTACCGCAAAACCAAATTATCTTAACAAAAACATCATCGAAGCTATATCTGAAAGTATCCTTAAAAAAACACCGTTTGTGAAAAAAATTCAGGAGCAAGATTATGACATTGAGAAACTCTATGGCATGAAATGGGTGAAAGACAGAGAGTACATCGGTCAATTAAAGTTTCTTTGGGTGAAGAAACAAGTCAATGGAAAACCTAATCCAGAAGATGCATTTTATCTACTCACGAAATGCAAGCTCTGTGGTCAGGTCAATCCGACTGGCATAATGGTATCGAAAGAAATTTTGTTTGGTGAGGACCAAGTGCCAATGGTTGCCATTATTAATAGTAGTTTTATGGAAATGGGTCCCCTTAACGTTGAATATAAGGCCGAAGACAAATGTCTCCGATTTGTTCGTATGCCCAAAAACAATTGGAATCGTTATTCAATTTCTGATCTGCATAAAAAGGGATTAACTATTGAAAAATGGAAATCTGAGAGTCTACAACAATATATTGATACTCAAGGAATTGAGATCCCCCAAGAAAAGGATATTAGAAAATGGAATATTAGCAATTGTTCTATCCAGTGCTTAAATTGTGGAAATATTATCACTTATAGTGCCGAAGATTGCTTTTTGTGAGTGTAAAAGTCTTGAGCTTCCTGGTAAGGTCCCGGTACTTGAAACCTGACAGTCGTCCCATCTTAACGACTCACCAACAGCGGGTAGTCAAACCTCTCCGCCACCGGAGAAAGTGCCGGCGGTGCGTCTCGTTCGGAGCGGGCTTCCAACAGCTTGCGGGCCACATCCCGAGCTATCTCTATGGTTTCCGCCACGGTTCGCCCCTGGGCAACCAGGCCTTGAAGATCGTCGGAGGTGGCCAGATAATAACCCTCCGGAAGTCTCTCGATGTGAATGGTAACCATCAGTTCCATATTTTTACTCCCATGGAATAATCAATATCAGGCCGGGATACTTGATAATTATTTATGATACCGGAAAGCGATCAAACGGTAAAGGCTTAGGCCCATCATATTGCCGCTGGCTCCCAAGCTCCAGCTTGGGAGCCTTTTCTTGGAAGCTCCCGCTTCCACCGCCTTTATTACTTCCATGACG
>ENA-OSEO01005648-OSEO01005648.1-sediment-metagenome-genome-assembly--contig:-NODE-5648-length-11837-cov-6.158759_pt1 | contig 11837 bp, 9 predicted proteins | sample MGYA00237883_ERZ534232 | MGnify/ENA metagenome assembly ERZ534232
GGAAAAAATCCACCGGGGTGTTTATTATGAACTGCACTTCGCCCAAGGAAAGCAGACGGTCGGCCTCTTTCTCATCCTGCAGTTGCCTTACCACGTTGAAGTACTGGCTGTTTTGCATTGCCGCTACCAGGCTGCGGCTGAATGGGCTTTCATCGGCGGTCAAAACCGCGGTGGGCAGGTGCTTGGGGTCGGAGTTTATGGCGTAGCCGAAGAGCAAAAGCTGCATAAGCGGTATGCCGATCATCATGGCGAAGGTGAGCCGGTCGCGTCGCATCTGCACGAATTCCTTCACCACCAGGGCCCAATAGCGCCTACCAGAAAAGAAGGGGCCGCGCATTCTAATTCCCCCTGGCCCGGCTCATGAGGCTGATGAAGACCTCTTCCAGGCCGGTCTCCACCTGCCGCCATTGCCATTCCCCGCCCTTAAAGGGCTTGAGGCTCTCGGCCAGAAGGGCCCCGTTTTTGCCGCTTACGTGCAGGGCATTGCCGAAGGCGGCCATCTGCTCCACCCCGAGCAGCCCCTTTAGTTTTCCTTCCAGTTCCGCCAGATCGCCTCCCCTGGCCGCGTAGGTGGCAAGCCCCTCGGCGGCCACCACCTCCTCGGCGGTGCCCGCGGTCAAAAGATTGCCCCAGGCGATGTAGGCCAGACGGTGGCAGCGCTCGGCCTCGTCCATGTAATGGGTGCTGATAAGGGCGGTTATGCCCTGCTGGGTGAGCTGGTGGACCAGGTCCCAGAACTCCCGGCGGGCCTTGGGGTCCACCCCGGCGGTGGGTTCGTCCAGAAGCAACAGCTTGGGATCGTGAATCAGGCAGGCGGCCAAGGCCAGGCGCTGCTTCCAGCCGCCGGAGAGGGTGCCGGCCAATTGCGCGCCGAAATCCTTAAGCTCCATCCTGGCCATGACCTGCTCCACGGCCCGGCGGCGCTTGGGCGTGCCGTAGAGCCGGGCGATGAAATCCAGGTTTTCAATCACCGTAAGGTCCTCATAGAGGCTGAAGTGCTGGGCCATGTAGCCCACCTGGGGCTTTATGGCCCCGCTTTCGGTGATAATATTCCGGCCCAGACAGGTGCCGCTGCCGTCGTCGGGCCTAAGCAGGCCGCAGAGCATGCGGATGGTGGTGGTCTTGCCGCTGCCGTTGGGCCCCAAAAAGCCGTAGATCTCCCCCTGCCGGACCTGCAGGGAGACGCCGTTTACCACCGTCTTGCGGCCGAAGCGCTTGGTGAGGCCCTTGACGTCTATGATGACCTCATGCTCTTTCACGGCTTGCCTCCCGTGCCCCGCTCCTGGCCGGCCATAAGACGCACCTCCAGGGGTTGACCGGGGTGCAGGCCGGCGGCCTGGTCTTTGGCCGGAACGGCCTCCACCATGAAGACCAGCTTGGCCCTGGTCTGGTTGCTGTATATGACCGGCGGGGTGTATTCCGCCTGGGGCGAAAGGTAGGAGATATTAGCGGTCAAATTCGCCGGACAGCCGTCACAGGAAAGGGCCAACGCCTGGCCCAGCCTCAGGCCGGACAACACCGGCTCGGGCACGAAGAAGCGCACCTTGCGGTTCTCCGGCGCCAGGATGGCGGCCACGGGCCGGCCGGCCGGCACCCATTCGCCCTGGGTGTAGAAGGTGTCAAAGACGATCCCGCCCGCCGGGGCCGCCTGGCGCTTCTGATCCAGGTTCCATTGGGCCTGGCCCCTTTTGGCCACCAGCGCCTGCACCTGGGCCTGGGCAGCGGCGATCTCGTCCGGCCGCCCGCCCAGGCGGGCCGTCTTGAGTTGGGCGGTATATTTTTCCACCTGGGCCTGCGCCCCCTGAAAGCTGGTGCGGGCCCGGTCCAGCTCGGCCTGGGGGATGGCCCGCTCCTTGAAAAGCTTCAGCCGCCGTTGGTATTCCAGTTCCGTCAATCGCAAATCGCTTTTGGCGCTGTCCAAAAGGGCCTCGATCTCCTTGATCTCGCTGGGTCGCTTTCCCTTTTGCAGATCAGCCAACTGATCCTGGGCCCGGGCCAGATTCTGGGAGGCTTCGCTTAAGGCCGCCTGCTCCAGATGGTTTTCCAACTGGAACACAAGCTGCCCGGCGGTTACCTGCTGGCCCCTTTGTACGGCTAACTCGGCCAGATGCCCGCCCAGGGGCGCGGAGACATAAGTGTATTGGACCTCCACATAGCCCTGGAAAGTATTAGAGGCCACAGACGGCTGGTCGCAGGCCAAGGCCCCGGCCGAAAAAATACCCAGGCATAACCATAATCGGAGAGAGGCTTTAGTAGGCATGTGGCACTCTTCCTTTGTGTAATGCGAAAGTGCGACTGGTCATAGCCTAGCAGGACAGGCTTTAGGGGTAAAGAACGCATTTTGGAAGGCTTGCGGGAATTTGACGGCTGTAATATTGGCCGCCGGTTCTGTTAAACTGGGTCTATAGTTTGCGGAAACACCACACCAAGCGAGCCAGATAAGGTCGGAACATGGAAAAGGCCTGGGGCGAGTTTTTAAAAAAGGATTACGTGCAGGGTTTCCCCGCTTATTGCGGCTTCAAGGTGGTTAAGGTGGAAGAGGGGCGTTTTGAGGCCAGCCTGCGGATCAAGCCCCAGCACCGGCAGCAGGACGGTTTGGTGCACGCCGGGGTGATAGCAACCATGGCCGACCACACCGCCGGTTACGCCGCCTTCACCACGGTCTCGCCTAAATACCGCATCCTGACGGTGGAATTTAAAATAAATTTCCTGAGGCCCGCCCAGGGCGGGCATATCTTGTGCCGCGCCCGGGTGTTGAGCCGAGGGAGGAAGGTCATCGTTTCCGAGTCGGAGGTCTTTTCGCGCGCCGCGGGCGGGGAAAAACTGGTGGCCAAGGCCATGGTCACCCTCATGGTCATGCCGGCCGCGGACTTGGCGAAAAAAGGCGGCTAACGCCCTTCGCCAGGGGAAGGCTCAGAGCTCAAGGCGATGATCTGCTCCCGGTGGAGGCCGAGGCTCACCGCCGCTCCCTCGGGCAGGGCTTCTTCATCCCGCTGGTGGGACGCGTCCACCAACAGGCTGTGTGCGCCCACCTGCACCCGGTAGCGCACCACGCTGCCCAGAAATTCCCGATGCTGCACCCGGCCGGAAAGATGGGTGGCCCCGGGCGGCGGTTCATCCCCTGGGGGTAATACGGCGAGGTTCTGGGGCCGGAAGACGATGTTGACCGCCTCGGCGGCGGTGCTCTCCAGGGGCAGGCTGACCGCGCCGTCCCGGGAGCGGAAGATGGCCCTGCCGTTTTCCACCACCACGCTCCCAGCCACCACATTGGCCACCCCCAGGAAGCTGGCCACGAACAGATTGGTCGGTCGGTCGTAGAGTTCCATGGGCGTGCCCACCTGCTGGATGACGCCGTCGCTTATCACCGCGATGCGGTCGGCGGTGGTGTTGGCCTCCTCCTGGTCGTGGGTGACGAATATGGTGGTCACCGACAGCTTGCGCTGCAACTGACGCAGCTCATGGCGCATCTGCACCCTCAGCTTGGCGTCCAGGTTGGAGAGCGGCTCGTCCAATAAAAGCACCTGGGGCTCCACCACCACGGTGCGGGCCAAGGCCACTCTCTGTTGCTGGCCGCCGGAGAGCTGGGAGGGCCGCCGGTGGCCCAAGTCCAGGAGGCCCACCAGCTCCAGGACCGCATCCACCCGCCGGTTGATCTCCGGCCGGGGCAGGCGCCTCTCCTCCAGGCCGAAGGCCACGTTCTTGCGCACGGTCATATGCGGCCAGAGGGCGTAGTTCTGAAAGACCATGCCCAGGTTGCGCCGCCAGGGAGGAAGGGCCGAAATCTCCCGCCCCGCGATGAACACCCGGCCCTTTTGCGCCTTCTCGAATCCGGCGATCAGGCGGATCAGGGTGGTCTTGCCGCACCCGGAGGGCCCTAAAAAGGCGAAGAACTCCCCGGGCTCGATAGCCAGATCTATGCCTTTGAGGACCGGGGTCCGGCCGAAGGAAAGGTGTATGCCGTTAAGCCGCACGCTCGCCGCCTCCGCCGTTCCACCTTGTTTTCCCTTGTTATCCACTTCAGACCTCGCTGTCAGCCGGTTCGTGCCAAGCCATATTTACGCTGGCGGCGATCCACCACCACGTGGGAGATCAGCGTGCAAAGCCCCACCGCCACCACCGCCATAATCCCCAAGGCCGCACCCGGACCCCGGCCGGCGGCGCTTTGCATATAAACATATATGCCGTAAGAAAGCGGCCCGTCCGCGTTTTGGGAAACCAGCATCAGGGTCATGCCCAGCTCCACCGCGGCGGTGGCGAAGCTGGTGACGAATCCGGCCAAAATGCCGCCGGCCATGAGCGGGACCACGATCTTGCGCACGGTGGCGAACTTGGCCGCGCCCAGGTTTTCCGCCGATTCCTCCAGGGACACGCTCACCTGCTGCAAGGCGGCCGTGCAGGCCCGAAGGGCGTAGGGCAGGCGCCGCACGGCCAAGGCCACCACGATGGCCACCCACCAAGTGGCCAGGGGCTGGTTCTCCAGCCAGGGCACCCTGAAGCCGTAAAAGGTGCGCAGATAGCCTATGCCTATGACCAGGCCCGGAATGGCCACCGCCGCCATGGCGGCGTAGTCCAGCCACTGACGCCCCACCAGCTTGGTCCGCAGCACCAGATAGGCGATGGCCGTGGCCAAAAGCACGTCTATGCCCCCGGCCAGCCCGGAATAGAGCACCGTGTTGGTCATGTACTCCGGGGTGGCGTCGAAGATGGCCAAAAAATGCTTGAAGGTGAAGGCGTCCGGCAGGATGCTGTAGGACCACACCGTCCCCAGGGACAAGAGCAAAAGCCCTAGGTGGGGCGCCAGCACCAGGATCATTATCACCAGGATGATGATCCAGGCCAAAAGCTTCTCCCAGGGCCGCATGCGGCGCTTGGCCAGGCCGCCGCCGCCCTTCTGCACCATGGCGTACTCCTTGCCCCGCAGAAGGAGCTTGGCCAGCCACATGGAGGCGAGGGCCACCACCACCAGGATCACCGAGATGACATAGCCCATGGGGTCCTTTATGCCGATGGAGGCTATGCGCAGATAGCCCTGGGGAGCCAGCATGTTGTTCACGTTCAAAAGAAGCGGCGTGCCCAGGTCGTCGAAGATCTTGAGAAAGACCAGGGAGGCCCCGGCCACGTAGCCCGGCATGGCCAAGGGCAAAACGATGCGCCGGAAAAGGCGCAGGCCGAAGCAGCCCAGGTTCTGGGCGGATTCCTCCATGGTGCGGTCGATGTTATTCAAGGCGGCCGAGAGGTTTATCATGATGAAGGGGAAATAGTGGATGCTCTCCACGAAGATGACCCCGTTCAGCCCTTCCATGAGGGGTAGGTTCAGGCCGAACCATTGTTCCAGGATCAGGTTCAGGCTGCCGTTGCGCCCGAAAAGCATGAGCATGGCCACCGCGCCCACAAAGGGCGGCATGATCAGCGGGATGATCCCGAGGCTTTGAACGATCACCGCTCCCCTGAATTCAAACCGTGACGTAAAATACGCCAGCGGCATGGAAAAGGCCGAAGCCACCAGAACCGTCATCAAGCCGACGTAGAGTGAATTCCAGAACGATTCGCGAAAAAGTGCGGTGTTAAAAAAGTCCTTAAAGTTGATAAGGGTGAACTGACCGGTGGACACATCCTGAAAGGCGACGAAAACGACCAGAATTACGGGAACAATCAGAAAGAGGACCAGGAAAAGAGCGATCAGCAGCATGACGATGGACAGCGCCGGATGTTTGGTAAATTCAGATTTTAGCATCTCTCTCTCCTGCCGGTCGGATTTTTGATCGGACCGGAAATTAAATCGATATCAATGGGCTGCCGCCTCCGCCCCTGTCGGTTGGGCGCTTTACTATTCTGGAAGCAGGCGGGACGGCCGCCCATTTCGTATATTCAAGCTTTTTTATATCTGAAAAGAAAACAGCAACCCCCGACTATTTCAGCATGGCCAGGGCCTTTTCAGCTTTGGCTTTGGCTTCGGCGTAGTTCTTTTTACAAAAAGCGTCCCACTTCTCCTCGACTTCGGCCTGGCGCTGGGAAACCTTTGCATCGGCTTTTGCACGGCTTTTAAAGTCCCCTGAAGTAAAGACCCCCGGAAACTTTTTATCCACTGCTTCGGATTCGGAAATGGGCATGGCCGCCAGATGGCTGCGGGCCTCCCTGATCAGGGCGGCGGCTTCGGCGTTGGGCTTTTTGGAAAGGGCGGCTTCGGCGTTCTGGATCGCTTTGGCTGCGGCCACAACGTCCGCATGCCGATAAGTGATCAGTACGTCAAACAGTGCATTTACCAGGTTATAGCGGTTTTTGGAAAGATCGACGTCAAACTTGACGGCGGCGCCGATGGAGGTGTCCTTGAAGGGGTTGGGGAAATCCCCGGGTGCTTTGGCATAGGTATCCGGATTGACGGGAAGACGACAGATCGCCGGCAGCAGGAGGAGTTCCTGACCTTCCACCGACAGCAGATATTCGACGAAAGCGGCAGCCGCCTGGGGATGGGCAGGGTTCTTGATGATGCCGACATTGGCCGGCACCAGGGTTGTCACGGAAGGATAGACAAACTCCACCGGAAATCCCGTGGCCTTGGAGGAAAAACCGAAAAAGTCAATGACAATCCCCACTCCGAAGTCGCCGCTGTTGACCCCCTCGGGAACACCGAAGCTGCGTTCAGACACCACCTTGAAATTGCCGGCCAGCTCTTTCCATGTGCTCCAGCCTTTGTCCCAGCCTTCGCCCTGGAGAACGGTTTCGATGGTCAGATGGGTCGTTCCGGACCGCGACGCCGACGACATGCCGACATGGCCGTGATAGACCGGCTTTTTAAGATCGTCCCACTCTCTGGGAATCGGAAGCTTCTTGGCCTTCAGGTAGCGGGTATTCCACATGATGCCGTAGCCGGAAGCGGCAAAACCCATATAAAAGCCGTCCGGATCGTTGATGGGGTAGGAACCGACCTTTTCCGGAATCCCTTTGGCTTCAGGCGTATAGCGGGCCAGCAGCCCTTTGCCCTTTAAAACTTCGAAAGCGTCCGGCGCCGAGGCCCAGAAAATATCGGATGTATTCCCCTTGGCGGTTTCCTCAACATATTTTACAGCCGCCGAGGTTCCTTTTTGCAGAACTTCCACCGTCGTTCCCGAATATTTGGCTTCAAACGCTTTTTTAAAGGGATCGGTCAGGTCCCGGGGAAAGGAGGTGACGATGACCAGCTTGTCTTCAATGCCGGCTGCGGTTGGCGGGACGGCCCACTGTAAGCTTAAAACGGAAATGATGAATCCAATGGTTAACAGGGTAAATCCGAATTTTGATTTCACCTTCATGATGATACCTCCTTTTTAATGGTTGAATTATGGCCGTGCTGCATTACAAGGGATCAACGTTTCCCTATGGATATCCAAGCAATTCCGGTGCCAGAAAAGGGGTCGCCCGGAAAAATTTACAACCTATTGTATTTTATATGTTTAAATGGATAGATGGAAACAGCTTTACAAGAGGGGTCCGATAGACAGCGTAAATGCTGGTGGTTTTAGACCGGCAGGTGGTGGATATCAACCAGCGGGATGCAAACCGTGTTTATTCATCTTATAGCGGAGCTTGTTGCGTGAAATTTTCAAAAGGGTTGCGGTTTTCGTTTGATTCCCTTTGGACAGTTCCAGCGCTTTTCCGATCAGGGCCTTCTCCATTTCTTCCAATGCCAGGCCATCCGCCGGAAACTGAATACCTCCGGCCGGGGCGACGGAATGAAAGGGATCTCGCTCCAGGAGCAAATCCCTCGGCTCGACGGATGCCCCTTCACAGAGAATCATCGCCCTTTCAAGGCAGTTTTGGAGTTCGCGAACATTTCCCCGCCAGGAATGAGATACCAGCAGGTTCATGGCGTCGGGGGATGCATTTACAACTTTTTTGCCGATCTTGCCGGCGAATTCCTTAATGAAATGCTTCACGAGGATGGGGATATCGTCCTTATGATCACGCAAGGTGGGAATGTAAATGGGGAATATGTTGAGCCGGTAAAAGAGATCGATACGAAAGGCGCCCCGGTTGATCAACGCTTTCAAATCCTGATTGGTAGCGGCGATGACACGTACATCCACTTTCCGGGAATGACGACCGCCCAGGCGTTCAAAGGTTTTTTCTTCAAGCACTCGCAGCATTTTTACCTGAGCTTCCGAGCTCATGTCGCCGACTTCATCCAGAAAAATAGTACCGGTATCGGCAATTTCAAATCGCCCCGGTTTTTGTTTATGGGCTCCGGTAAATGCTCCTTTTTCGTAGCCGAACAGCTCGCTTTCCAGCAGTGTGTCGGGCAAAGCGCCGCAATTGAAAGCGATAAAGGGTCGGGCGGAACGGGGGCTGTTAAAATGGATTAAGCGGGCCAGCAATTCTTTCCCGGTTCCACTCTCGCCCTGGATTAACACAGTGGACGCCGTTTGCGCCACTTGGGCGGCCAGCCTCCGAATCTCATGGATTTGGGGGGAATCACCGATGAAATGATCAAAGCCGTATTGAACACCTACCGCTTCGCGAAGATACCGATTTTCATCCAGCAGTCTGGAGTAGGCGACAGCCTTGGCGACTGTAATCCGGATCGCTTCATTCTCAAATGGTTTGGTGATGTAGTCATATGCCCCCGCCTTCATTGCCTTTACCGCCGATTCAATACTGCCGTGGGCGGTAATCACGATCACCGGAACATTCGGTTTTACCCTAAGAATAGAGTCCATAAGCGCCATACCGTCCAATTCGGGCATTTTCAGATCGGTAATAACCACTTCATAGGAGTGCTGTTGAAACAGGTTTTGTGCTTCAAGGCCGTTTTCCGCCAGATCCATACGATAGTCATCCTCTCCGAGAATGATTTGAAGGATCCGCCGCATTCTCTGCTCGTCGTCCACTATCAAAATACGAGGTTTCATGATGGTACCCGGCTATGCAATCTCGTTAATCGGAAATTGCAGGAAGAAGCGTGTGCCGGCGTTGATGCGGCTTTCCACGCTGATTTTACCTTTGTGATTTTCGACAATCCGGTTTACGGTTGCCAATCCCAGCCCTGTCCCGTCTTTTTTGGTGGTAAAAAAAGGTTCGAAAATTCGATCCAGATCTTTTTCATGGATGCCGATACCCGTATCTTCAAATGTGACCACAACGCTTTTCCGGCCCTTGCAATTAGGATGATCTTCCTTTTGAAAGTCAAACCCCGCCGTAACGGTTATCCTGCCGCCATCGGGCATTGCTTCGCAGCTGTTAATGATCAGATTTAGAATAACCTGTCGCATCTGTTCCCGGTCCAGCATCAAGAGCGGCAAGTTTCGGTCGTAGTTCCGGAAAATGGTTATGTTCTTGCCTTCGCGTTTTTGATATTCCCAGATATGAATAGTATCTTCCAGGACATCATTGATACTAACCTTCTGAAGCACAGGGGCCTGAAGGCGGGAGTGGTTCAACAGGTCACGAACCTTGGCGTCCAGGCGGTTGACTTCATCGATAATAAAACCGGCGATTTCCAATTTGACATCGACCGGCTCCTTTTCATCAACCAGAATCTGGGCGGTTCCTTTGATGATCCCCAGCGGATTTTTTATTTCATGGGCGATTCGCGCCGTGAGTTCTCCCAGGGCTGCCATTTTTTCCTTTTGAATCAGTCTTTGGTAAGTTTTTTCAAGCTCCAATTTATTTTTTTTCAGTGAGACGGCCATTTCGTTAAATGATCTGGCCAGCAAACCGAATTCGTCGGCCGTATCGATGGAAACCTCCTGTTCAAAGTTTCCGGAAGCGACGGTTTCCATGCTCTGGGAAAATTTTTTGATCGGTTCTGTGACAAAACGGCTCAAAATCAAACCGGCCCCGATTCCCATCAGGATTGAAATCAGGCTTGTCACCATGACCACCAGAAGGTTTCTGGCAATTTCAGCCTGCATGTAGGCCAGCGAAAAACCCACCCGGACGGTACCCCATTTATTCAACTCGATTACCACCGGCACGGATATATCATTAATTCGTGTTTCTAAATCCGAATTATAGTAGGTCTGAACCATAAAGGTTTTATCCAGCCCGCTGACGCGGCTGTTAATCGGTTCCGGTATCAGGCTCAACGCTCCGGGACTTTGAGCGAGAACATGATCGTGTTTGTCAGTTATGACGATATAGGCGATAGTTTTCTTTTTGATCAGCGTATTGACATACTCGTTCAACGTATAAAAATCATTCCTGACGATCGGGTCCATGATTCCCTGCGCCAACGTTTGCGTCAGGATCAAACCCTCATCCCGAACCTGCTTCAGATAATTTCGGTTCCAGCGGATATGATTTACGGCAGACAGAATCGTAATGGTGATGATGATTACAAAAACAAATGAATAAATAAACCTCATTTTCAAGCTTAATGCCTTAATATTCAGGAAGCCCATTTGTTCGCCTTGCGAATACCGTCATAATCACTGTCAAAGGCTTCTTCAAATCCCTCTATCCGGATATGGTCTGACAATTCCAACGTATCCAGATTTTTGCCGATCCTTAAAAATGCTTTTTTCAACCGGGCAGCCAGTTCCGCATTCAAGCCGCTTCTTACGCAAAACGGCCCCAGAAATGTGGGTCCGGATTTCCAGATAATTCTCAATTCTTTAATATTGGGATTTTCCGACTGCCACCGTGTCGAGGGTATGGCGGCGCCGTCGATGTTTCCCGTCAAGACCGACAACAGCACCGAGTCCGGGTTGCCGGCATATATGACCTTGGAAAAATAGGATTCGGGATCGCTGATGCCTTGCTCTCGCATCATGGCGATGGGCAGGAGATATCCGGTGGTTGATTCTTTATCCGCAAAGGCAAATGATTTGCCTTCTAAATCGCTAAACGTTTTCAACCCGCTGTCTTTCCTGACGATGATAATGCTGTGATAAGAGGAACTGCCGGATATCTTTCGGCGGACCAGCGGCCGGATATCTGCGGCATCACGGGTATGCACATACATTAAGGCGCCGGTAAGGCATAAATCCAGTTTTCCCCTGGCAAGGGCATCCGTGATTTCCCTATAGCTGAATCGAAACACATTCTCCACCGGCATCTGGATTTCATTCGCAAGATAATCGGCCAGCGGCTGCCACTTTTTTACCATAAAGACCGCATTGCCCTGTGGAATGAAACCCATATAAAGCGGGGGACCTTTTCGGACACTTTCTTTTGGTGAAATGATCAGCTCCCCGGTTTCAATAGTTGTTGCTTTAAAAGGTCTGCTGAAAGTATAAATTAACACAAGCGTCGCCAGCAAAAATATGACAGCAGTCATTGTAAAGACGACAACTTTTTTTTTCTTTGGCATAATCCAGCAATCGGTGTAATTAATAACTCATTAGGGCAAGTTGTTTCTCAAATATATTCCAGTTCAATCGAAAAAACAATCCATTTGGGTACATCCGATATGTTCATAATCAGGGTAGCGCTTGTCATACCCCTTGACTTTGCCCGACGTCTTAAATAGATATCCCGCATATCTGAATCCAAACTGCAAATAGATGCAGGAATTTCCAGACCCGAATACAAAAGACAGGTAAAACCGGATGAATACCGGACGCACGTATTCTCTGAAGCCTCGTTCAGGACCTTTGGCCGCAGCGCTCCATTTCATAAACCGGCAGCAGCGCGACTGGAAAGTCACGGTTGCGCGGACCTCGCTGGACAAGCTGGCCTATCAGATGACCTTTCCGTATCTATCCATTTTTATTGTTGCCTTGGGCGCCACTGCCACCCAGTTGGGGATGGTGAACAGTATCGGCATGATTTTTGCCGGGGCCGTCAGCCCGCTGGTCGGCTGGCTCATCGACCGGACCGGCCCTAAAAAGATTTATCTCATGGGGATCGCCATGCTGGCG
>ENA-OSEO01005650-OSEO01005650.1-sediment-metagenome-genome-assembly--contig:-NODE-5650-length-11835-cov-3.291291_pt1 | contig 11835 bp, 12 predicted proteins | sample MGYA00237883_ERZ534232 | MGnify/ENA metagenome assembly ERZ534232
TTTTTTCGGCCGGAAAAAGACAAACAAAAGGGCGGGGTTTTTCACCCCGCCTCATACCGGCCCGCCGGGCCGGTCCGCTACTCTACTACGGGATCTGATGAATCGTCCGTCTCCTCGGCGGCCTGCTTTTTGATGGCCTCGATCTCCTGTTCCACCCGCTCGGCCACCAGCTTGGGCACCAGTTCCAAGACCATCTGCTCCACCACCTCCCGGGCCACCCGCTCGAACACATCCCGGGCCATTTGGGGATCCAGCCCGGGCGCCTCGGCCGGGGCAGGGGGGCTCTGCGGTACCGGGGCTTCTTGGGCCGTGGCGGCCTCTTCCTCGGCCAGCATGGCGTCTATTTCTTCATCTTTAAGCTCAAAATCCTTTATGATGACCGGCTCGGGTGCCGGCCCTGTGTCTTCCGCGGCCTCGCCCGGCTGGCTCTCGCCGCCCAACTCGGCCAAAAGGGCGTCCAAATCCTCTTCCAGAAGCTCGTCGCCCTCTTTGATGGACAGGCCTTCGGTCTGGGCGGCCTCCGGGACGGGTTCGGGTGCGGCCGTAGGTTCCGGGGCGGTTCCGGCAGCCGCCTCCTCCGGCTCCTTTTCCTCGTCCAACTCGGCCAGAAGCTGGTCCAGATCCTCCGGCTCCAGAAAATCGTCTTCTGCCTTGGCCTGGGGAGAGGCCTCTGCTTGCTTCGTTTCCGGCGCGGAAGCCTCGGGCCCAGGCGCGGCCCCGGCCTCCTCGCCGCCCAGTTCGGCCAGAAGGGCGTCCAGGTCTTCCTGGCCCAACTCGGCGTCTTCTATATTTTCCTCCGCGGCCGGGGCGGTGGGGGCCGGCGCTGGCTCGGTGACGGCCGCGGGCTGAGGGGCGGCCGCCTTTTCCGGCTCGGACGGGGCCTCTTTCTCACCCTCGCCCAGTTCGGCCAGAAGGGCATCCAGGTCGTCCTCGCCCCCTTTGGCTTCCGGGGCGGCTTGGGCCGCCGGTCCGGCCTGGGTTTTTTGCTCACCCTCACCCAGTTCAGCTAATAGGGCATCCAGATCGTCCTCGCCCTCTTTGGCTTCCGGGGCGGCCACACCCTCTTCCACCACGTCCACCAGATCTATTATCTCGACTCCGGCTGGGGGTTGGGCTTTGTCGGCCAAAGGTTACCTCCTTGGGACATTTTTGTCCAAAAATCTAGCACATTAACCAGGTTGGGTCAACTGGCCGCTGATAGGGCCTGCCGCGCCAGTCGCCTTGCGTAGGCCAGGTTGCGCGAATCCGCCCAGCGGGAATCCTTGGGCGTTTCCATAACCGCGAAGGCCTCTTCCAGACGGGGCTCGCCGATCAACGCCCGGAACCCTTCTTGGCCGATGAGCCCCCGGCCCAGATGGTCGTGCCGGTCACGGCGGCTGGCCAAAGGAGACCGGGTGTCGTTTAAGTGCCAAAGCCCCACCCGCTCATGCCCCAGCATCCGGTCGGCCTCATCCAAGAATCGCCCGGCGGCCTTGGCCGTGTCCAGCCGGTAGCCCGCGCCCCAGGCATGGGCCGTGTCCAGGCACGCCCCCACGGCGGCTCCCTCAAGCCTGGTCAGCATCTCGGCCAGTTGGGGCAAGTCGCCGCCCATTTGCCCGCCGCCGCCGGCGGTGTTCTCCAGCCAGCACTGGGCCGGCCCCCGGGCCTTGTCCAGGGCCTTGGCCACCGCGGCGCAGACCCGTCCTATCCCCCAGGCCGCGGATTCGTCTCCCCGGCTGCCGGGATGCACCACCACCGCCTTTGCCCCCAGGCGGGCGGCCCTTTTAAGCTGCGCGGCCAGGGCGGTCCAGGACCGGCGCCACAGCTCGTTGTCCGGGCTGGCCAGGTTGAGCAGGTAAGGGGCGTGCACCACCACCAAAGAAAGGCCCGCGGCCAGGACCGCGGCCCGGAAATCGTCCGCCTGCCGGGGGCCGAGAGGCCTCTGCTCCCAGCCGCGGGGATTGCCGGAAAATATCTGCAGGCAGTCCAGGCCCATGGCCCCGGCCTTAAGCGGGGCCTTGGCCAGCCCGCCGGCGATGGACAGGTGAAAGCCGAACCGCACGCGAATTACCTAGGCCCCTTTCCCGCCTCAGATCACCGCCCAGGGCTTGGGCAGGAAGGTGTCCTGGTAGAGCTGCAGGGCGTAGCGGTCGGTCATGCCCGCGATATAGTCCGCCGCCCGGCGCTGTCGCTTGGCCGGTTCAGGCCGCGCGCCCAGCTGTTTTTCGTAAAACTCGTCATCCGCGAGAAATTTTTCGTATATCTCCTGCACCACCTTGGAGGCGCGCAGGAAGTCGCCATGGACCTTGAGATTTTCGTAAACGCGCTGGTAGAGAAAATCGCGCAGGTCCCGCATGGCATATTCCACTTGAGGGCTCATGGCCAGGCCGCCTTGCTCGCAGCACGCGGACTGGCCGATGAGGTCGCGCACCATGGTGTCTATCTGCTGGCTGAGCCGGGGACCCAGCACCGCAACCACCCCGGGGGGAAGGTCCGAGGCGGAGATCACCCCCCCGCGCAGGGCGTCGTCCGTATCGTGGGCGATGTAGGCCATCACGTCGGCCGTGCGCACCAGTTGGGCCTCCAGGGTCAAATCCGGGTCGTCCTGACCGTCGGGCAGAAAACGGCCGCGGCCCTTGGCGTGGGCCTTGATGCCCATGCGCACCTCGTAGGTGAGGTTAAGCCCGTCTCCGTCCTTTTCCAGGACGTCCACCACCCGAAGGGACTGCTCCTGGTGCCGGAACCCCCCCGGCAAAAGGCGGTTGAGCACCTCCTCGCCGGCGTGGCCGAAGGGGGTATGGCCCAAATCGTGCCCCAGGGCGATGGCCTCGGTGAGGTCCTCGTTCAGCCTAAGCGCCCGGGCCAGGGTGCGGGCGATCTGGGAAACCTCCAGGGTATGGGTGAGCCGGGTGCGGTAGTGGTCGCCGGTAGGAGCCAGAAAGACCTGGGTCTTATGCTTTAACCGCCTGAAAGCCTTGCAATATAGGATACGGTCGCGGTCGTGCTGGAAGGCCGGGCGCAAGCTGCACTCCGGCTCGGACCTCAGCCGGCCCCGGCTTCGGGCCGAGCGGGCGGCAAGGGGCGAAAGCAGCCTGTCCTCACGCTCCTCCATCTCCTCACGCAAGTTCATGACTCTCCTCCTTTACCGGATCAAATTTTACTTTTGCCAGATTTTTGTATAAAAAGCCATGGACGGTTTTTCACCCTCACTGATAGACTGCCTGGCATGATCCGCATAAAGATAGTACAGAGATATTTGTTTTTCGAACTGACTGGCCCCTTTTGCATCGCCCTGGGGGTGTTCACCTGCGTGCTTCTTTTGGCCAAGGTGATGGAGTTGACCGACCTGGTGGTCACCCGGGGGGTGAGTCTGGCGGTGGTGGGCCAGCTACTTATGTACACCTTGCCCTATTTTTTCGTTTTCACCATCCCCATGGCCACCCTGTTGGGGGTGCTTTTGGGGTTTTTGCGGCTCTCCTCGGACAACGAGGTCACCGCCCTCAAAGCGGCCGGAGTGGGTCTGGGCCAGCTCTTCCCGCCGGTGGGGGCCTTGGCCCTTTTGGCCTGGCTTCTCAGTAGCTTCCTGGCCGTTTGGGGGCTCCCCTGGGGCAATCATAACTTCGAAAACCTCATCTTCAAGGTGGCCCAATCCAAGGCCGATCTGGCCCTGCGCGAAAGGGTATTTCTGGATTCCTTTTCCGGCCTGGTTATCTACATAAACCGGTTGCCGGGCGGCGGCATCCTGCAGGACGTCTTCATCGTGGACGAAAGGGATCCCAAGCGGATTTTCACCATCGTGGCCAAACGGGGCAGGCTCTATCCGGCTCAGGAGGGCAGGGTGACTCTGCGGCTTTTCGACGGCACCATGCACGCGGTGGACCAAGATCTCAATACGGCCCAGAACGCCAAGTTCCAAACTTATGACGTAGCCCTGGACGCGACCAAGCTCCTGGCCAGCCGCCGCGGCCAGAAACATGAAAAGGAGATGTCTGTTCCCGAGCTTTTGGAGGCACTGGACAAGCATCCGGCGGGCAGCAAAAGGCATTACTTGATAAGTATGGAATTACAGAAGAAATTTTCCTTGCCTTTCGCCTGTCTGGTCATGGCCTTGATCGGGCTTCCTTTGGGCACCCATTTCCGCAGCGGCAAGTCCTGGGGCGTGGCCGTGGCTTTGGTGGTTTTTTTGGCCTATTATATGATGCTTTCCGCGGCCTGGTCCTTTGGGGAGACCGGAGCCTACCCGCCGGTGGTGGGCATGTGGATGCCCAATCTGGTATTCGGGGCCCTGGGGGCACTCATGTTCTGGCGGGAGATGAAAGAGGCGCCCATCCCCATATTGGACGGCCTGGGCAACCTGCCCTATGTAATAACCCGGCTGCTACGCAAACGCAGGGCTGAGTAGGAGAGTAATGCGCATTCTGGCCCAATATGTGGCCCGGGAGTTCTTAAAGTTCGTCTGCCTTTTGGTGGTGAGCTTCGTGGCCATTTACACCATCTTCGATTTCATCGAAAAGGTGGATAATTTCCAGGAAGCCCAGGTGCCCACTTCCATCATGCTCAGCTTTTTCATGCTGCAAGTCCCTGAAATAACTGTACTCATGCTGCCTTTGACCGTACTCATGGCCACCGTGCTCAGCCTGGGGCTCATGTCCAAGCGAAACGAGATCACCGCGCTCAAGTCATCGGGAGTAAGCATCTTCCGCTTCAGCCTGCCCATCCTGCTTTTGGCCTTGGCCTTTACCTTCGCCTCGGCGCTGATCAACGAGGGGATTCTGCCCAAGACCAAGGCGCGGACCAACTATATCTGGGACATTCTGGTGGAAAAGCGGCCTGGCCGGCTCTACCACAAGGAGAAGTTCTGGTACAAGGGCCGTAATTCCATGTACCGGGTTGGTTATTACGATGCCACCTCCCAGACCCTTTCCAACGTGGTTTATTACCGGTTTGACAAGAATTTCGACCTAACCATGCGGGTGGACGCCCGCCGCCTGCACTACCTAAAAGACCACTGGGTCTTTTTCAACGGCCTCAAGCAGACCCTTCTGCCCGGCGGTGGATACGCGGCTGTCCCCTTCAAGGAGATGGAACTCAAGCTGCCCGAGACGCCCCAGGATCTTACCCGCATCGTAAAACCCAGCGAGGAGATGGATTTTTCTGAATTGGCCCGCTACGTGCGCAAGATCGACGCGGAGGGATATGACACCCGGCGCTACCGGGTGGATCTCCAGGCCAAGCTGAGCTTCCCCTTTGTATGCCTTATCATGGCCTTGTGGGGCATCCCCTTGGCCCTTTTCAAGGAAAAGGGCCGCTCCTTGGCCCCGGGGGTGGTTTTGGGGCTGGGTGCGGCCCTGGTGTATTGGGTTAGCTTCAGCTATGTGCGCTCCATATTCGGGTACAGCGGGGTGCTGCCTCCCTTTTTGGCCGTGTGGCTGCCCAACGGCGTCTTCGGCCTGGTGGGATTGTGGATGTTGACCAGCATAAGGCAATGATTTATATAATTAATCTTGCGGCCATCCAATTACTTTCCAAAATCCAGCCTAAAAGGAGCGGAAAATGAGAAAGATTCTGATTGCGGCGGCGGTTTTGGCCTTTTGCCTTTCCCAGGCGGCGTTTGGCCTGGCGCAGGATTTATTCATCAACCTGCCCGGGGGAAGGGTGAGCTATCCCTTGCCCGCGGGCAAGACCGTGACCATAACGCTCAAGGTCGGCATCACCAACCCCGGCACCACCTTTTATTTTTTCACCCCGACCAAAGAGGCGGTGGGGGGCAAGCTGACCCGGACCAAGGCGGATAACCTGGTGCTCTCCGGCTCCTTGTGCCAGACAACCGTCAATATGCTCAACACGGACAAGTTCAAATTGGAGTGCAACTACAACATCACCGACACCAGCAAGGATGCCTCCTTTGCCTACCGTAACGACAGTAACGGCATCGTGCTGATCTCCGTGAACTAGGCCCCTTAACCGTCATAAAAAAACCGGGCGGCGCAATTCAGCGCCGTCCGGTTTTCATTCAATAGCAGTTTGTTACGGCAGGTTTATGAGCAGGCTCTGTCCCTGCACGGACAAAGCCAGGGCCTTCACCGGCCCCTTGGCCGAGCCGGAAAGCCTATTTCCCTCAAGATCGAAGGTGGATTTGCCCACGCTGCAGCACTGCACCCGGGAGCCGTCTTCCATGGGGTCCAGGCGGCGGCCGGCGTGGGGGCATTGGTTGGCAAAGGCGTGAAACGCGTCGTTAGGGCCATTAAAAACCAGCACCCGCAAAGGCAGGCCGCCTCCTTCCAGGCGGACGGCCCCGCCGATCGCGGCCAGTTCGGGCGCCCGGGCAAGGTCGATGAAGAGCCTGCCCTCGGCATAGCTCCAGCAGCCGGCATCCCGGGGCGGCCGGGTGGCGCAGATGCCCAGGATTCTTTTTAAGAAGCCCATATGCCTAAAATCCCCCCGCGGCTTTACGCGGACAAAGCCGGCGGCCCCTTAAATTTCAGTTTTGGCCTTTTTTATGGCGCCTTCCACCAATTCCCGGATCTCCTCCAGGCGCTTTTGACTGTGAGCCTCGAAGCGCAGGACCAGAACCGGCTGGGTGTTGCTGGCCCGCACCAGGCCCCAGCCGTCCGGGAAGGTCACCCGCACGCCGTCCACGTCTATCACCTCGTACTTGGGCGCCAGGATTCCCTTGACCTTGTCCACCACGGCGAACTTGATATCGTCCGCGCAGTCCACCCGGATTTCCGGGGTGTTGACCACCGGCGGCAGATCGGCCAGCCAGGTGCTCAAGGGCCGGTCCGTGGCCGAGAGCAGTTCGGCCAGGCGCAGGGAGGCGTAGATGCCGTCGTCAAAGCCGAACCAGCGGTGCTTGAAGAACATGTGCCCGCTCATCTCGCCGGCCAAAAGCGCGCCGGTCTCCAGCATCTTCTGCTTGATGAGGCTGTGCCCGGTGCGCCACATGAGCGCCTTGCCGCCGTGGTTTCTGATGTCGTCGAAAAGGTTTTTGCTGCACTTGACCTCGCCCAAAAAGGTGGCGCCGGGGTTATCTTTTACGATGGACCGGGCGAAGATGGCCAAGAGCATGTCCCCATAGATGATCTGCCCCTTTTCATCCACCACGCCTATGCGGTCGCTGTCGCCGTCATAGGCCACCCCGGCGGCCAGTTTCTTCTCCTTTACCGCCGCGATCAACTCCGTGAGGTTTTTGGGCACGGTGGGATCGGGCTCGTGGTTGGGGAAGGTGCCGTCCATCTCGCAATAAAGCGGGGTGGCGTCAATACCCAGCCTTTGCATGATGGGTAGAGCCACCGGCCCGCCGGTGCCGTTGCCCCCGTCCACCGCCAGGCTTAGAGGCCGTTTTAGATGAATGTTCTGGCATACATAGTCGATATAGGGGGCGATTATCTCCTTTTGCTCGGCCCGGCCCTGGCCCTTGGCGAACTCGCCTTTCTGGATGATATCGTAGAGTTTTTTGATTTCCTGGCCGAAGATGGTAGTCTTGCCGATCAAGACCTTGAACCCGTTGTACTGGGGCGGGTTGTGGCTGGCGGTTATCATCACCCCGCCCTCGGCCTCATAGTGCCACACGGAAAAATAAAGCACCGGGGTGGGGCAGACCCCCACGTCCAGCACCTGCCGGCCGGTGGAAGTAAGGCCCTCGACCATGAGATCGCGGAACTTGGGGGAGCTCAGGCGGCAGTCGCGGCCCAGGGTTATGCGTTTCACCTGGTGCGCTTCCATGTAGGTGCCTATGGCCCGGCCCAAGAGCATCACGTCGCGCTCGGTGATGTCCTCGTCAACCACGCCCCGGATATCATATTCGCGGAAAATATTGGCCTGCATCTTGGCTGATTCCTCCTATTACCCGGCCGATGGGCGATCAAGGCCAGAGACGGCTTTGATCGCAAATTGATATCAGATAGCCCGGGCCAGGCACTCGAAAAAGATCAACTCGCCTGCCTCGGGCTGCACCTCGGTGGGGGGCAGGTTGGCCGGCAAAAGCCAGCACTGGCCGGCCGCAATAGGCGCGGGTGCATACCTTTCCCCGGCAAAATGCAAAAGCCCCCGGCCGGCCAAGACAAACACCAGCCGGCAGGCCGGCTCATTATGCCGCCACGCGCATTTTCCCTTGGCCTCCCACTTTAACAGAGCAAAGTAGGGGTTGGAAAGTAAAAGGGTCCCGCGGCCGCAGGAATCCTGCCACAGCGTCTCCGGGGTCTGCACCCGGCCAGGTCCTTGCAGCTTCATCACTTCCAGGGCCTTTTTTTGGTGCAGGGGCCGGGGCTTGCCGTCTTGGCCCGGCCGGTCCCAGTCATAGAAGCGATAGGTCACGTCCGAGGCCTGCTGTACCTCCAAGATGACCAGGCCGGGGCCGGTGGCGTGCACCGTGCCGGCGGGCAGGTCAAACACATCCCCGGACCTAGCCGGCACCCGGGCCAAGGCCTCGGGCAGCCTGCCTTGGGCCAGGGCCTTGGTCAGCTCGGCCCGGCCGGTGCCGGGGGTTACCCCCATGATGATTTCGGCGCCGGGGGCCGCCTCCAGGATGCACCAGGCCTCGTTCTTGCCCCAGGGTTCGTTCTCCAGACGGCGGGCCGCGGTATCGTCCGGGTGCACCTGCACGCTCAACCATTGGCCCACGCTTAATATTTTAAGCAACAAGGGGAAGGGGGGCTTTTGGCCCGGCCCTAAAATCTCTTCGGCATGGCGGCTTAGCACCTCGTCCAGGCCCCGGCCGGCCGACTCCCCCCGGGCCACTTTGGTTACCTGGTGGCGGTCGCTGGCCAGCCAGATCTCGCCAATGCCCGGCGGCGGATTGAAGACCTCCCCCAGCGGCCCGGCCAACTCCGGCGCCGCCCAGACTTTGGGCAAAAAGACCGGCCGCAGCAAAAGCGGCCCAGGGGGACAGTTCATTTTTCCTCTCCTGACTTGACCGCCCTTTTGCCCATTATACTAAGCGCATAGAACCCACCCACCAGGCACACGAAAAAGCCGATGGTGAGCCAGCCGAAATATTCCTTGATGAACCTCTGGATGCCTTGGCCAAAGAACCAGAACAAAGCGCCCACCGCAAAAAAGCGCAGGGAGCGGCTCACCACCGAGGCCAAAACGAAGCGGGGGAAGTTAAGGTCAAAGACCCCGGCGGCGATGGTAAAGACCTTGTAAGGCAAGGGCGTAAGCCCGGCGGCCCCCACCGCCCACACGTCCCAGCGCTGGTAGTAGTTTTCCACCACCTTGATCTTTTCCGCCTTGAAAAGCCGGTAGAGCAGGGGCCGGCCGCCCTTGTAGCCCAGCCAGTAGCCGAACATCCCCCCCAAAACCGAGGCCACCGAGCAGATGGCCGCGAACCAAAGGCTTTTGGCCGGCTGGATGGCGGCCAGGGCCATAAGGAGCACGTCCGGCGGGATGGGGAAGAAGGAGCTTTCCATAAAGGCCAGGGCGAAAAGGGCCCAGACCCCGTAGGGGGTGTAGGCAAAGTGGACCACCCAGCCCACCATGCCTTCCATAATCTGACGCAGTTCGTTAAGCAATGATAATCCTTATGGTCCTTGGTTTTCCGGTTAGAGATATTCGTGCAGACCCTGGGATTTCAGCATCTCGATGACTTGGCGCACGTCCTGGGCCCTGTCCTTGGGCAGGACCAGAAGCACGTCGTCGGTGACCACCACGGCCAGGCCGCTCACCCCCACGAAGGCGGCCAGGCGCCCGCCTGCGGCCGCCAGGTTGCCCTGGGCCTCCACGGCCAGTATCCGGCCGTCCTGGCAGCAGTTGCCGCATGCATCCACCGGCCAAAGCTCGGCCATGGCCTCCCAGGAGCCCACGTCCGACCAGCCGAAGTCGGCCTTGACCACCCTTATATGGGGGGTCTTTTCCATGATGCCGTAGTCCAGGCTGATGGCGGGCAGCCGGGGATAGATGCGGGCCAGGGCCTGATCCTGGCCCGGTTGTCCCAGGTGCGGGGCCAGTTCATTAAGCCCCTGGGCCAGATCGGGCAGATGGGTCGCGATCTCTTGCAAAAGAACCCCGGCCCGCCAGGCGAACATGCCCGAGTTCCAGAAATGACGGCCCGAGGTCAGATATTTTTCGGCGGTCTTTAGGTCCGGTTTTTCCTTAAAGGCCCTCACCGCCAGGACCTGGGGAGGGCTTTGATCAATAATTTCACCGCCTTCTATGTATCCGAAGCCGGTGGCCGGATAGCGGGGGGCAAGCCCCAGAGTGACCAACACATCTTGTTCCCGGGCCACCCGGACCGCCCGCCGCAGGGTGTCAAGGAACAGGTGCTCGTCGGTGATGAGGTGGTCGGCCGGCAGCACCAGGCAGACCGCGGCGGGATCAGTCCGGGCTATGGCGGCGGCGGCCAGCCCGGCCGCGGCCGCCGTGTTGCGGCCTATGGGCTCGGCCAGGATGTTGGCCGCGGGCAGCGTGGGCAGCTGCGCGGCCACCTGGGCGGCGTGGTTTTGGCCGGTCACCACCAGCACCCTTTCCGGAGGGGTCAGCTGAGCCAGGCGGTCCACGGTCTGCTGCAAGAGGCTTCTTTGGCCGGTCAAGGCCAGAAGCTGCTTGGGCCGGTGGGCGCGGCTGGCCGGCCAGAACCGGGTGCCGGAACCTCCCGCCATTATTACGCTGTAAACCATGATTTTCCCTATCTCCAGTGGCTTAGGGCCAAGGCCGCCAGGCCCAGGGCCCAGCAGTAGGGGGCGAACCAGTGCAGGCGCCCGGCCTGCACCACCCTAAGGAGCAGCTTAAGCGCCCCATACCCGCTCAGGCCGGCCACCAGGGCGCCGATAAAAAGGGGGGACAGGCTCGTTTGCGTCCCCGGTCCCAGGTCTTTTAAGTGCAGCACAAGCGCCCCCAGGATGGCCGGCACGGAAAGGACAAAGGAAAAATGCGCGGCCAGGCGGCGCTCCATGCCCAGCATAAGCCCCACGGATATGGTGGTGCCCGAGCGGCTGAGCCCCGGGGTTATGGCCAGCCCCTGGGCCAGGCCCACGATGGCGGCCCGCAGAGGGCCTGTGGCCTTTAGGCCTACCCGGCCGGCCGGGACCAGGCGAGTGGCCATAAGAAAAAAGCCGGTCAGCAAAAGGGCCAGGCCCACGGCGGCCGGCGAGGCGAAAAGACGCTCGAAGGCGTCCTTGAAAAAAAGGCCCATCAAGGCGGTGGGGATGCTGCCCGCCACCACCAGGAAAAGCAGGCGGCGGCCTTGGCGGCCCTCAACGTCCTTGGCCCACAGCCCCCGCAGCATGGCCCAGAAATCCGCCTTAAATACCCAGAGCACGGCTAAAAGGGTACCCACATGCACGGAAATATCAAACAGAAGCGCCGGTTCCTTTATGCCCAAAAGGCTTTGGCCCAAGACCAGATGGCCCGAGGAACTGACCGGCAAAAACTCGGTGAGACCTTGAATAATCCCCAGCCAGACGGCCTGTGTCGCGGTTAACATTATTTATTTTCTCCTGCCTGACTTTGGCAATATACCCAGCCACCTTAGGTAAGTCGAGGGATTTCCGCCAGTAAGGTAAGTTGTGAATTGTAAATAAAAGACTTGACAGTGACCCAGCATCTCAACTAGGCATAAAGAAGCATGAGTGATGATTGATGAAGAACCCTAGACGGGACCCTAAAAAAGCTTAGGGGTTGCCTCTTGACAGACTGGGGCCAACTGCGTATTATCAGTATCTAAAATCAATTTTGACGTATATCGATCTGCAAGGAGTGCCTCTCCATGAACAAGTCCCAACTGATTGAAGCGTTGTCTAAGGCCGAAAACCTCACCATCAAAAAAGCCGAAATGGTGATCAACACCATTTTCGGGTCGGTGGAGGAGGCGCTGGTACGTGGTGATCGGGTGGAAATACGTGGCTTTGGCAGCTTCCA
>ENA-OSEO01005651-OSEO01005651.1-sediment-metagenome-genome-assembly--contig:-NODE-5651-length-11835-cov-3.030617_pt1 | contig 11835 bp, 10 predicted proteins | sample MGYA00237883_ERZ534232 | MGnify/ENA metagenome assembly ERZ534232
CAAACCCTAGGCGGCTAAGGTTAACCGCCCGCCGCGAGCAGCAAAGCATCGGCGGGAACCAATAACTCAACGAAACAAGCTTTATGGTAATAAACCCGCGACCAATAACCCAATCCAAACGGGGAGGATCAAGCTAAGATGGCGACGCAAGTGGGAAAAAGATATGTCTGCGCCAAATGCGGCTCGGAGTTCATCGTGACCAAGGCCGGCAAAGGCGAAATAAAATGCTGCGGTCAGCCCATGCAGATCAAGCAGGCGGCCAAATGAAAACCCCGCGCCAAGACGCGGAGTGCAAGCATTATCGACCAAAATGATTGCGCCTGCCGCGGCCCTGTTCCCCGGGCCGCAGCGGCCGACAACCAGGAGGTTCCCTAAATGAGCCAGCTTGGAAAAAGATACCGCTGTGAGGAGTGCGGCACTGAGATCCTTTGCACCAAGGCGGGCGAGGGTGAGCCGCAGTGCTGCGCCAAGGATATGGTTTTGCAGGAGCCCAGGCCCTTGCCCTCTTCGGATTAGCCTCACGCCCGTATATTCGGCGGCCGTGAGGCCAGGATATCGGTCGGACGGCGGCATCGCCGTAGAAGGGTAGCGGCCGCCATGGCCACGGGTGTGTTTTTTTATTATCAACAAGGGGAGCGGCTAAGGGATTTTCCCCAGGTCTTAGGCGGGCTGCTGGATGCTCCCCAGGTCTTTTTCTACGACGCCTTCTATGAGGCCAAGCCGCCCTCTGATTTTGACCTGGACCCCATTCCCCTGGAATCGCTGTACCGAGTGCATGACCCGCAGATGGTGGCAAGGGTGAGAGCCCTGCCCGCCTACCAGGGGGCCCTGTATTCGGCCTCCGGCACCGTGGCCGCCGCGGTCAGGATCGCCCGCCGAGAGCTGAAAAACGCCTTCGTCTTCACCGGCTATGGCGATCACCACGCAGGGCGCAATTTCTACGGGGGCGGCTGCTATTTCAACGGCGCGGCCCTGGCCGTGCATGAACTGCGCGCCCGGTTCGGCCTCAGGCGTTTCGCCATAATAGACACCGACGCCCACCACGGCGACGGCACCTGGCAGCTCTTCGCCCGGGATTCCGAGGTGCTCTACATCTGCTTCTGCCCCCAAAAAAGCGCCCGGATAAATTTCAACCTAAACATCCCTACCCCGCCGGGCATGGGCAACGCGCGCTATCTGGCCCTGGCGGAAAGGGCTTTTGCGGAGCATGTACCCGCTTTCGCCCCGGAGCTGATATTCTGGAACTGGGGATATGACGGAACCCAAGGCGAATACGGCGATTTGGGCTTGAGCCCCGGCTTTCACGCGCAAATGGCCGCGCTAATCAAAGGCCTGGCCGGCAAGGTATGCGGGGGGAAGCTGATAGTGATCCTCTGCGGCGGCAGCAAGCGCCCTCTGGCCAGGACGCTCATCCCCCCGATAATTGACATGCTGGCCGCGGAATGAACCGGGCGGCCGGACCCGATGGCCTCGCCATACTGGCATCGTGACCCGGGGCCGGCTTTGGGCGGCCCCCGCGACGGGCGTTTGTTTTATGAAAACCCTTTCCCTTGATGCCCTAAAGATCCTGGATCTGGCCGACGAGTCGGCCAGCTACTGCTCCCGGCTGCTGGCGGATATGGGCGCGACGGTCACCAAGCTGGAGCACCCATCCGGCGACCCCTCCCGTAAATTCGGCCCCTTTTATCGCAGTGCGCGCGGCGAGGAGAAAAGCCTTTTCTTTCAGCACCACCACCAGGGCAAACGGGGGATCACCCTCAATCTGAGGAGAAAGCAGGGGAGGGATATCTTCCGCCGGCTGGTGCAAAGCCAGCAGGTGGTCATCGAAACCTTCCCGCCGGGGTATCTTGATAAAATCGGCCTGGGCTTTAAGGCGCTAAGCCAAATAAACCCGCAACTGATAATGGTCTCGGTCACCGGCTTCGGACAGGGGGGGGAATGCGGCGGTCATAAAAGCTGCGACCTGGTGGCCGCCGCCACCGGCGGGCAGGTCTATGTATCCGGCTCGCCCAAGACGCCTCCCCTGCAACCATTCGGCGGCCAGGCGTACTATATCGCGTCCTTGTACGCCGCCATCGCCGTTCTTTTGGCCGTGCGCAAAGCCGCCCAGGAAAACAAGGGAGCGCAGGTGGACATCTCCTTGCAGGAAGCGGCCGCCACCACCCTGGACCACGTGCTCACCCGCTATTTTTCGCGAAAAACCGTATCCACCCGGCAGGGGAACCGGCACTGGAGCGATGTCTTCGGAGTCGTGCCGGCCCAAGACGGCCACCTTTTGCTGAGCCCTTTCATCGCCTGGCCCACCGTGGTGGAGTGGCTGGCGGCGGACGGCGGGCAGAAAGACCTGGGGGGCGCCGCATGGGACCGGCCGGAATATCGCGCGGCGCTCGCCGGGCACGTTTACCAGGTCATGGCCGCCTGGAGCGAAAATCATCCCAAGAACGAATTGTTCCAGACCGCCCAATTGATGCGCCTGCCCTGGGCCCCGGTCTTTGCGCCCGGCGAGGTGGCGCAAAGCCCCCAGCTTAAGGCGCGCGGTTTTCTGAACGCCGGCGGACCCGATAAGCGCTCCAGGGGCCTTAAGACGCCGGGCCTTGCGGCCCCGTCAGGGAAAAGCCGCGCTGCCAAAGCGCCGGAGCTGGGCCAGGACAATCTGGCGGTCTATCATAAAGAGCTGGGCCTTTCGCTGAAAGAAATGGCCAGGCTCAAAAAGATGAAGGTTATTTAAACGGGGCCGGCCGTGGGAATTTTACGCGACATAAGAATCCTGGATTTCACCCGGATGCTGGCCGGGCCCTTCTGCACCAGGCTTTTGGCCGACTTCGGGGCCGAGGTGATAAAGGTACAGTGCCGGAAAACCGCCACCGGGGCGGAAGATAACCTGACGCCGCAGTTCAACGCCTGGAACCGGAACAAACGCGGCGTCACCCTGGATCTTAGTTTTCCCGAGGCCAGGGAACTGGCCCGCAGGCTGGTAGTTATAAGCGATGTGGTGGTGGAGAACTTCTCCCCCAGGGTGATGGAAAACTGGGGCCTTGCTTACCCGGCCCTGCGGAGAATCAAGCCGGAGATAATCATGGTGAGCATCTCGGCCATGGGCCGGACCGGACCCTGGCGGGATTACGTGGCCTACGCCCCCACCATCCACGCCTTGGCCGGCCTCACCCATCTGACCTCCTTTGGCCCGGAGGAGCCTTTGGGCCCGGGGTTTCCCTTGGCGGATGTGGCCGGCGGCCTTTTCGCCGCCCTGGGTACCCTGGCCGCCTTGCAGCAGCGCGAAGCCGACGGCAAGGGCCGGCATCTGGACCTGTCGGTTTACGAGTCCGTATGCTCCTTGCTGGGGCCCTCCTTGCTGCACGCCGCCGCCGATCAGGCGCCCCTGCCTCCGGCGGGCAACCGGCCCACCGTCGCGCCGGCCGCCCCCCACGGGGTGTACCGCTGCCGGGAGCGGGACCGGTGGTGCGCCATCGCCGTGCGGACAAACGAACAATGGAGGGCCTTTTGCCAGACTCTGGGCCAGCCCGCCTGGTGCGGGCAAAGGAAATTCGCCACCCTGGCGGCCAGGATGAAACACTCCGCCGAGTTGGACGGCTTGGTGGAAAAATGGACCCGCCGGCGTTCGCCGCAAAGGGTGGCCGCCCTTCTGCAGGAGGCGGGGATCCCGGCCGGGGTGGTGCAGGATGCGGCGGATTTGGCCAACGACCCGCAGCTTAAGGCCCATGGTTTTTGGGATGAGGTGTCCCACCCCGCCCTGGGCAAGATGGTCTGCGACCGGCAGCCCATGCGATTTGTCGGAGAAGCGCCCGGCCCCTTAAAGGCCGCGCCTTTATTGGGCGAGGCCAACGAGTATGTCTTTAAAAAGTTGCTGGGCCTGTCTTCGTCCCAATATTCCCGCTACCGCCGCATGGGCGTCATAGCCTGATTCATTAATCGCCTTGCACCCGCATCCGGGCGTCCACGATGACGCAGCCCTGGCCCGGGGTCAGGACCATCACCGGGTTGGCCTCGATCTCCTTCACCTCAGGATTTTGCGCCATGATCCGGGAAAAGGCGGACACCAGCCTGGCCAGGGCTTTCACATCGCCTGCGTGCCTCCCCCGGAACCCGGCCAGCAAGGCATGGGCCTTGGTCTGTTTTATCATGTCCAGGGCCTGGCCCTGCGATACCGGCGCCACCCTCAGGGCGACGTCCTTGAACACCTCCACCAGCATCCCGCCCAGGCCGCAGACCACCACCGGGCCGAACTCGGAATCCCGCTTGGCCCCCACGATCATCTCAATGCCGGCGGGAACCATCCTCTGCACCAGGAACAAAAGTTCCTTGGCGGGCAGAACCGCAGATAGGCTCTTCTGCATTTCCGTGAAGGCGGCCTTTAAGGCAGCCGGGCCGGCCAGGCCGGTCACTACGGCCTTAGCCTCGGTCTTGTGCAGGACTTGGGCGGAGGCGATCTTGAGCGCCACCGGATATTTCAGTTGGGCCCCCGCCGCCAGGGCCTCCTTCAGGTTGCGGACCGGCTTGAATTCAGCCACCCTAAGTCCCCAGGCGGTAAGAAGGGAAAAAGCCTCCGCCGCCGGAAGCGCCGCCGCGGAATCCGTCTGGTAGTGCGCGGCCGGCAAGGAGGTTATAAAGGGTCTGGTTCGGCGCCTGGCGTTTTTTTCCGCCTGGCGCCGGGAGGCGGCCAGGGCCTGCAGGGCTGGCTGGTTCTCGGCAAAAAGGGGATAGCCCTGCGGCACCTTGATTTTTTCCCGCTCCTTGCTGTCCGTGAGCAGACAGACCATGACCGGCTTGGCGTGGCGCAAGGAAAGCTCCTGCGCGGCCTGTAGGAACTTTTTGGTGCCGGACATGCCCACTAGGGTGGTGTAGGCATGGCGGAAAAACACCCCGTCAAAGCGCGGATCCTTGAGGGCGGTCTCCACAATATCAATGTAAAACTCAAGATCGAAGACGTCGCCCAGGTCCAGGGGATTGGTAAGCCGGATTACGCCGGCCCGCAAGTGACTCTGCACCTTGCGCAGAAGCTTCTGGGAAAAAGGCGGCAGCTTGAAACCGTAGGCCGCCGCCTCGTCCGCCGCCATCACGTTTTGCCCGCCGGACCGCCCGAGGATGGCCAGGTTGGGGCCGGCCATCAGGGGAAGCAGAAAGATCCGGAAATGGTCCATCAGCTCGGAAAAGGTGCGGACCCGATGGATGCCGGCCTGGGCAAGGGCGGCCTGGCAGACCTCGTCGTCCCCGGCCAGGGCCGCGGTATGAAACCGCGCCGCCTTATGGGTGACGGGGTGGATGTTGGCCTTTAAAGCCACTATGGGCTTGTCCGCGGCTTGGGCCAGTTGCATCAGGCGGCGGCCGTCGGAAACACTCTCCAAATAAAGCCCGACGACCTTGCTGTCCTCGTCTTGCAGCAGATATTCGAGGTAATCGTTTTCGTTGAGGTCCAGTTTGTTGCCCACGCTGATGAACTTGTTGAAGCCCAGGCTTTCCAGGGAGAATTTCTTCCACAGGGCGAAGACCACCCCCCCGCTCTGGGAGATCAAGGAGATGGCCTCCTTCTGGGCCGTTTCCGGATCCAGGGCCACGAAGGGCAGCACCATGCCGTTTTCCAGGTTGGTGATGCTTATGCAGTTGGGCCCCACCAACCTGATGCCGTATTTACGGGCGATGGCCAGAAGCTCGGCCTCGGCCCGCGCCTGGCTTTCGGCATATTCGCTGAAGCCGCCCGACTCCACGATCACCCAGCGGATTCCCTTGCGGCCGCACTCCTCCACCGCGGCGGGCACCCTCTCCGCCGGGATGAGAAGCACCGCCGATTCCGGCACCGCCGGTATATCGGTGAGACTGCGGTAAATGATCCGCTCGCCAAGCCGGCCACCGTTTTTCCCCACCGGATAGACCTCGCCGGCAAAGGAAAAACGGTCCAGATTTCCCACGATGTTGCGGCCCAGATTGCTGGGCGCCTCGGAAACTCCCACCACGGCTATGCTGCGGGGGTAAAAGAGGGTATGCATCCCTGCTCCTAACCATAGTTTTACGGGGAAGGGCGGAATTGATCCCGCCCCGCCCACCGCGCTAGATAATAAAGACGGGGCGGCGGGGTGTCAAATTTATTGTAGCGCTGACAAGCTGCAATCCCTGCCAACCCAGCGGGCCGAAAGATGTTTCTTGACAATAGAAAGCGAATAGTTTAGTATTTTAGTAAATACTAAACTATTTGGAAATGGCCGGTCCAACAGAAATAGCCCGCATAGCGAAATGCCTGTCCGTGGAGACGCGGGTACGCATGATCCACCTCCTCGGGCAACGGGTCTTGTGCGCGGGGGCTCTTGCCCGCTTCCTTAAGATCACACCGGGTGCGGTATCCCAACACCTGCGCACCTTGCGGGAGGCCGGTCTGGTGGAGCCGGAAAGGCGCGGCAATTTCGTGCATTACCGCTTAAATCAAAAGCCTTTGGCCGCCTGGCGGCGGCAAGTCGAGGAGCTTTGGGAACCCGCGGCAAGAGAACTCCCCTGCTTTGCCCCTAACCCGGCCGAAGAAATAGAAATGTGCGCAAGCAAAAATGGCAATTGCCAAAAGCCCGATGATCTGTTGGCCAAACCCGAAAAATGTTCGCCGGAGCAAATCAAGAAATGCCATGGCAAGGACAAGGGTCATCCCTGTCTGAGCCGGCCAAAGGAAAAATGAACTGTCCTCCGGCAAGCCGCAGGACACCGGGGGGATCCATAGCTTAACCTAAGCAGGCTGGGTGATATTGGACCTGCGATAAACAAGCGCCCATGGACGAAAAGCAAGGGATCATCCAGGTACGGGGATTGAGCAAGAGCTACGGGGAAATCCTGGCTTTAAGCGGGGTCAGTTTTTCCGTAGCCGCAGGCGAGGTCTTTGCCTACCTGGGACCCAACGGCGCGGGCAAGACCACCACCATAAGCATCCTCTGCGGCTTGCTCTCGCCCGATGCGGGCCTGGTGGACGTGTGCGGCCTCAAGCTGGCCAATCACCCGGTTGAGGTGAAAAGCCGCATCGGGGTGGTGCCCGAAGAATCCAACCTTTATCCCGAACTCACCTGCCGGCGCAACCTGGAGTATCTGGGTGAACTCTACGGCCTTACCCGTAAGGCGCGTCGGCAAAGGGCCGCCGAGCTTCTGGATTCATTTTCCCTGGCCGAAAAGGCCTCTCGGCCCTACAAGTCCCTTTCCCGGGGGATGAAGCGCCGCTTGACCATCGCCGCCGCCCTGATCCACTCGCCCCAGGTGCTTTTTCTGGACGAGCCCACCGCCGGCCTGGACTTGCAGAGCGCCCGCGCCCTGCGCGTCTTGATACGGGAAATCCATCGCACGGGGACCACCGTGTTTCTGACCACCCATAATCTTTCCGAGGCCGAGGAACTGGCCCATCGGGTGGCCATCCTCCTAAAGGGGCGGCTGGTGGCCATCGGTACGGTGCCGGAGATCAGGCGCAGGGTAAGCCAAGCCGAGGCCATGAGCGTGTCCTTCTCCGGGCAACCGGCGGTATCCGCCCTGCTCGCCGCATGCCCGGCGGTTAAGAAGGCCGGACTGGAAAACGGCCATCTACGGCTGGAGGTTTCGGGCACTCATGAGGCCCTGACCCAACTCGTCTCGTTCGCCCAGTCCCAAGGCATCCGGATCATGGAGATAGCCACCATCACCCCCAGCCTGGAGGAGGCTTTTCTGACCCTGGTCTCTGATCCAACTAAAGGGGCGCCCGCATGAGCCAGTGGCGAAAAATCTTTTTCCTGAGCCGCAAGGACATGGAAAGCTACTACGCCAAGCCGCCCTTGGTCACTTGGGGCCTTTTGTTCCCGGCGGTGCTGCTTCTGGCTCTCTACCTGAAGGACCCCGGGACCTACGCCGCGGTGACGCCCGGGATCATAGCCATGACCCTTTTGTTCGGCAATACCTCCATGGCGGCCATCGTAGTCACTTTCGAGAAAAGATCGGGCACCCTGGTGCGCCTGCTTCTGGCCCCGCTCAGCAACCGCACCATAATCCTGGGCAAGGCGGCCAGCGCGGCCCTTTACGGCCTGGCCACCGCCTTGGTTCTTTGCTTGGGGCTGGCCCTTTGCTTGGGGCTGGCCGTGAATAGCCTCTTTTTTTTCGCGGCCGGACTTTTTCTGGGCGCGGCCGTTTTCTCCCTGCTGGGCTTACTTGCTTCTCTGGCGGTACAAGAGGTCTTCGAGGCCATGACCCTGCTGAACTTTTTCCGTTTCCCCGCTCTGTTCATAAGCGGCGTTTTCATACCCTTGCCGGAATTTCCCGCCTGGCTGATTCCGCTGGCCACAATCTCCCCTTTAACCCACGTGGTGGAGCTTCTGCGTTACGGCCTGACCGGAGCCTGCTTCTTCCCCACACCCTGGATCCCCCTGTCGGTCCTGGCGGTATTTTTAGTTTTAAGTCTTTTGGCGGCGGAGCCCTTGTTCAGGTGCCGGGCTTACCAATGAAATCCGGGCCAGCCGCGGCCGGTAATGACCCGGGCGGGTAAGAACCCAGGAACTTATGAAGGCAAGTTGCGGCCAAAAGCGGACACGCGTGGCGGTGGGGTGTAGAAGCGATTAAACCAAGGCAAATACCGACCCGGCATTAACCCTTAACGGCGATCTCCATAAAAGACCCGGCAAAGGATTTTTATGCGGCGACTCAGCCGGCCTTAGGCGCGCCAGACTGGCTCAGGAACTTTATCAGATTGACTATCACCTCGTTTACCGGCGTGGGCACGCCGTGCCGGCGGCCCAGGCGCACTATCGCGCCGTTTAGGAAATCTATCTCCGTGGGCCGGCCGCGCAGGATATCGGCCCTAAGCGACGGCACGTTATCCGTAGTTAGCCGCCGGTTGAAATCGGCCACCGTTAATTGCAGATCGATCCCCTCGGCCGCGGCCACGGCCTTGACCTCGGCCAGCAAGGCCTCTTTGGCGGGATCCAGGTCGGGCTGTCTCAGATCCTTGACGCGCACGCCCAAAAGACCGGCCAGGGGGTTGGCCAGGCAGTTTATGGCCAGCTTGCCCCATTCCGCCTGCCGGAAGTTTTCCGCCATCTGGCATTCCACCGGCATGCCTTGCAAAAATTCGCCAAGGGACCGGGTAGCCGGCGAGGGCCTGAGACGCAAGTGCCCCCGGAAATAAATCACCTGCCCGGGCTCGCGGCTAAAGCCGCCGAGAAAGGCCAGGCCGCGGTCCGGGGTCCGGCCCAGCAAGGGGGCCAGATACTCGTCCAGCCCCAAGCCGTTGTACAACCCTATCACGCCGGTGTCTTTGCCCAGCTTGGGCTTGAGCCAAGCGGCGGTAGCCGGAAAATCGGGCAGCTTACCGGTTAAAAGGACCAAATCCTCTTCGCCCAGGGCGGGTACCTCGTCGGGTGAAACCGCGGCTAAAAAAACCCGGTGAACCTCGTCCGAGGGCAGGCTAAACAAAAGGCCGTTCTCGCGCACCGCCCGCCAGTGCACGCTGCGGCCAACCAAAAACACCTTGGCCCGTCCGGCCAAGTGCAACAGCCCGGCCAACACCGACCCAATGGCGCCGGCCCCTACCACCCATACCTTGCTAAAGCCAGCCATGACCTCTCCTGGGTCTTTCGGCGGATTCCATCCCGCCGGCAATTAAAAGGTGGACCAAAGCTCTTCCCGCAACGCCTTGATCTCGTCATTCTGGAAACAATAGCCCAGGTCCACAAAACCACCGCGCAGCCTGGCCACCTCCGCTTTCACCGCCCGGCCGTATTTAATGACCTCGGCCATCAGCCCGGCCACGGCCTGCATGTCCTTTTCCCTCATGCCGAAACGGGTCATCTCCGAAACGCCGATGCGCAGCCCCGAGCTGGTGGTGAAGCCCTCGTCCGTGGGCAGGGCCTGGTAGTTTAAGATGATGTTGTTGTCCTCCAGGCGCCGGGCCAACTCAATGCCCTTGGCGTAGCCCACGTCCACCAGCACCTGGTGGGTCTCGGTGAAGCCCAGGGACTCATCCCCGCAGACCGATATCCCCTGATCCTTCAGCGCCCGGGCCAGGGCCTTGGCGTTGCTTAAAATCTGACGTTGGTAATCGTCCTTGAAGGCGTTCATCTCCATGGCCGCGGCCAGAAGGCCCAAAAGGGTGCCCAGGTGATGGTTGCTCACCATGCCCGGAAAGGCCCGCCGCCGGATGGCCTCCCACAGCTCGTACCCGGGGGTGTTGGGGGCAAAAGAGCATCCCACCACCCCGCGCTGGGTGCCGAAAAAAGTCTTGTGCGTGGAGCCGGTGACGATGTTCGCCCCTTCGGCAAAGGGCATCTGGAAATGAGGGCCCACCAGGCCCAGCACGTGGGCCATGTCGTAGAGCAGGATGGGCTGGGTCTTTTTATCTTTAAGCATCCTTTTGACCTCGGCCACCGGCTCCTTGTGCAGGACCATGGACTTGCCGAAGACGACCAGCTCCGGGTCCACCCGCTGCAAGAGTTTCTCAGTCTCCTTCAAGTCTATGCGGAAGGGATTCTCCGGCAGCACCGGGAAATTGACCACGGCGAACCGCTCGCTGACCGGGTCCTTGGCGATGTAATCCCTAAGGGCGCCCATGGGCTGGGCGGAAAGATGCCCCCCGCGGCCGATGTGGTTGTTGAGGACCAGGGATATGCGGGCCGGCTCGGCCCGGGGATTGGTACGGTTTTTCCAGGCCACCATGGCGGAGAAAACGGTCATGTTGGCCATCTGGCCGCTAAGGGGCCTTACCTCCACCAGCTCGCAGCCCAAGTACCGGGCCATCTCCTCCCTTAGCCTCGCCTCCACCCAGGCGATGAAATCGGTGCCTTGGTAGTAATACACCTCCTGGCCGAAAGTGGCATCCATCTCCTGGTGTTCGGCGTAACGGCAGACCGGGTCGCTGATCGACAAAAGCCGCACCAAGGGCGAAGGGGTCTGCTCCGAGGGAATGAGGTTTATGCACTCCCTTTGCCGCCAATGATGGTTGGCGATACTCTTGCGGGTGAGGGCGATTATATTCTGCTTGGCCTGGACCATCTCCTCGCCGGGCTGAGGCCCGCTCTCCCCCGCCGGCAGGGCATGGAAATAAGGCGGCGCGTCCGAGCGGCCGTGAAACTTTACCACCTGAGCCTTAAGGTTTTTTTTCCGCACAACGATCTCCAACTCAGTCTCGGGTTTAAGGTTTGCATTCAAATAGGCCAGGGCCAGGGAACGCAGGGCGGACTCCCGGCCGGGGCGCATGCGGGCGCCCTCGCCACTAAGCTTCCAATAGGGCACCGAGGTGCCGCTGGTGATTTCACCCACTTTTTCGCCCGCCAGGAAAACCTCGCAGCCCGGACGGGCGATGCCCCGGTCCAGAAGGGCCACGGACATGATTCGCCTGGGCAGGGCCGGCGGCGGCTTCACGGCTCCCCGGCGGATGGCCGCCAGGGCGGCGAACTGGGGCAGGAGACCGATCAGGCCGGCGGACAGGAGGGCGATCAGGGGTCGGTCCGGGAAGAGGATCATGGCCGTCCACCAGGCCAGGGCCAGGGTGGCCAGACCGAGGAGGATGGAGGCCCAGCGGCACAGATACCAGGCCCGGAGCGGATCGGCCACGTCCAGAAGTCTCAGCCCGCCGCCCAGAAGCCGGTAGTAGAGAGAGAGCCGATCCAGGGTCGGCGCTATCCCGGCCGGGACGGTCCCCCGACCCACGGTCTCGGGAAAGTCGGCCGAAGCCTCCTTGAACCGGGCGACCAGCTCCCCGGCCACCCGCTTCTCATCGGTCCGGCCGGCCTGAATATCGGGCCAGTACTGGGCCAGGCGGACCTGGGCCAGGTGCTCCACCTCGTCGGGCATGCCGTTCAAGGGCAGGATCGAGGCGTAGAGCCAGGCCCGGGC
>ENA-OSEO01005653-OSEO01005653.1-sediment-metagenome-genome-assembly--contig:-NODE-5653-length-11834-cov-4.088118_pt1 | contig 11834 bp, 8 predicted proteins | sample MGYA00237883_ERZ534232 | MGnify/ENA metagenome assembly ERZ534232
CAAATGACCAGAGAGCTGGAGGAAAAGCGCGAAGAAAATCTTCTTGCTTTTCGAAAAGCAGTTTGGAAGTATGAAGACAGTGACAATGAAGGCGAGGAGTACGAATATGATGGCTATCTGACTGATACCAAACTGTTTGTTTTTGACCCGAAGACAGGAGAACAACTTGTTGTTAAAACCGAAGCAGGTCCTGGAGAAGATGAAGAAATTGAAGAAGGATTTGTTTTCAAAGAAAAACGCACAATTAATGGAGAAGTTGTTCATGATTTTGACTTTCTGGCTGACTTTCCAGACCATGCAAATTGGAGTGAAATTCGCATCTTACATGGGAAGTTTGTGGATGAGGAAGAAGAGGGTTTGGAGGACGAAGTTGATGATACGGACGACACGGACAATGATGATTTCGATTTTAATGATGAGGACAATGACGATTTGACTGCGATGTTTTTTACTGGGGGCTTTTAGTGATTATTGATCTTATTATCGCTCCACCAGCTTCTGGCAAGACGGCTGAATGCATCGACCAAATTCTGGCAGTTCACAAAGAGCGACCGCTTGCACAGGTGTGGGTAATCGTGCCTGACCGCCAGAAAGCCCCATATTTCCGCCAACGACTAGCAGAGGTCGGAGGTGGGATGGGAGTTCACATCGGCACCTTCCGTGATCTTTATGTTGAAATCCTGGAAAACAATGGAATATTTACGCCGGTTGTCACTCCGGCTTTGGACAATCGCTTGGTGCGAGAGACGGTTGAGGCAGCATTGACAGCCAATCAACTTGATCATTATGAGAACATCGCGCAAAAACCTGGCTTCATCCTTGTCTTGCAGGATGCTTTTGCGGAACTGCGAGGTGCTTATGCCACGCCGGAGACTTTCCTTGATCATACACTTACTTCTTCACCAGCCAGATTCGAGTTGGCGGTCCTATATGATCGGTATATAGCTCGCCTAAAGAACTTGAATTGGATCGATCTCGAGGGACAAAGCTGGTTGGCAGTAGAGGTCTTAAAAAATAACCCTAAAGCTGTAAAAGGGGTTGATTATTTATGGGTGGATGGCTTTACCTCCTTTAGTGGGGTTCGGCGGGAGTTCCTGAGATTATTATCTTCGCAGGTTGAAGAGATGACAATCACTCTGCCTGGGGAGCAGGATTCATCACGCATGGTGTATCGTAAATCGAACCTGGTCATCAACGAGCTGAAAGATTCTCTTCAAATACAAGAGCAATATCCTGTGCTGAAACCCCATTTACCTGAATTCCTCCAGCATCTCGAGAAGCACATTTTCGAGACTGGCGACAACGAATTATTTAAAATATCTCAGCCGATCATGCGTGAGTTATCTTCACAGGCCGAAGAAGCTCGTGAGGTTATGCGCTGGATCAAAGCGTTGCATCTGCGCGAAGGAGTTGCCTTGAGCGATTGCACTATCTTTGCAAGCGACTTGGACACCTATCAGCCCCTATTGCGTTCCGCTGCAAATGAATTTGGTGTCCGTATCCACTTTTCACATCCGCAACCAATCCTTGATTCTCCCGCTGTCAAATCACTTTTAGCCTTGCTTGCTCTTCCCAGCAAGGATTACAACACTCGATCGGTTTTGAATATTTTGCACTCGCCCTATTTTGATTTTGGGTTGGACGCGAAGATGGTGGAAAATCTCGAAAAAGTCAGCCGGCAGGCGATCATTGTGATTGGTAAAGACCAATGGGAAGACGCCTGGAAGATGCTGGAGGAGATGAATCTCGAGGATGCGGATTATCTTGACGAGGACAGGTACAAGGTTAACTTGCTTAAAGGGGTTGACCTTAATGCCTTGCGTACATCATTCGAAAGCTTCTGGCAATTTTTCACTGGGATCGATACTATTCAATCTCAAAAGCAATGGATCGCCTGGCTTGAAAATAGCCTGGCTAACATATACTTTGTGGACAAACTTTCGGGTGAGTGGGATTGGGAAGCCTATCAATCGCTGGGTGAGGTGCTTAAGGCGCTGGTGATGAGCGAGAGTGTGACTGGTGAGCGTGATGTTGATTTTGGCCAATTTCTCAAAGAACTGGAGGGGACCTTAAGCGGAGTGAATGTGGCAGAACCACGGGAGAGCAGCCAGAACGCTGTACTGGCAGGAGGTATGGTTGAAGCCCGTGCTTTCCGATTTAAAGCAGTTGCTTTGATGGGTTTGTCCGAAGGTCAATTTCCAGTAGTTGAAAACCCGGATCCATTCCTGGATGAATCGTTGCGCCACGACCTCAAGATGGAACCCCGCTTGGGACGCGAGCAGGCCAGCATCTTCCACCAGGCTTTCACCAGAGCGGATGAACACCTGCTCCTTACGCGGCCGTACCTTGCCGAAGATGGTGAGAAATTGGATCCATCCCCATATTGGAATTCGGTAATTTCTCTGTTTGACAAAAATAGTCTGAAGAAAATACAGCCGGCAACGCCACGGCCTCAGGCAGATGCCTGTTCCGCAGAAGAATTGCTGTTTTGGGCAACACAGCAGAACAACTTATTTTTCGAGTCTGATGAGTTAATCGAGCGTCAGCTGCGAATTAAAGAGGGCGGTAATATTCTCAAAGCCAGACGTGCCAAGCTCGCAGCTGGAGCACATGAGGGATACACAGATCAATTGGCTGATTTTCTATGTGCGAGTTATTCTCCCAACAGGATTTGGAGTCCGTCCCGCTTGGAAGTGTACTCCACTTGTCCATTTTACTTTTACATCAATCATATTCTCGGTCTTCAGGAACGCGAAATGCCTGAATTGGGGTTATCGCCCGCTCAAAGAGGATCGATCTATCATGAGATCCTTGAAATTGTCTATCGAAACTCAGAGGGAATCGCTGACGCAGACACCTTGCTCACAATCCTGGAGGATTGCGCAGCCCGGGTCTATTCAGTCTCCCCCCGAAAGCAGGGTTTTCGCGAGTCACCTCTATGGGAAGTGGAGAAAGCGGAAATGACCAGCAAACTGCGGGATACGATCACAGCCCTTGAAGAAAAATGTAAGGACTGGGTCCCCCTCCAGTTGGAAGCAAAATTTGGGGTAGATGAGCCGTTTGGAATTGATATTGACACTGAGAAAGTACTCGTAAAAGGAACTATTGATAGGGTGGACAAGAATTCGAGCGGTGAAATACAAGTGATCGATTACAAGAGCGGTTCCAGTAACCTATCGAAATCAGATCTGATCAACGGGCGAAGGTTGCAGATCACTATTTACGCTCTTGCAGCACAAAATGCTTTGTGCCTAGGAAATGTTGTCGATGGTTTCTACTGGGTTATTGGAGGAAAGCAAAACCAATACCTACAATTATCAAGCTTCGAACATCAAGAGCATAAAGGTTTGGATGGAGCTTATGAAATCCTACGAAATCATCTGCGAAAGATTGTCAATGAGGTAAGGGCTGGGAGATTTCCGCCTAAACCTCCCAAAGGAAGTTGTCCTTCATATTGCCCAGCTGCAGGGTGGTGTTGGCGTTATCAAGCGAAGGTGGGCTAAATCATGACAGATCCCAGAATTTCAAAAGTCCTGAATGTCTTTCACAAACTAAATACTGACCAACTTGACGCAGTAGAAGAACGTGGGTGTGACGTGGCGGTAACAGCTGGCGCGGGTAGTGGAAAAACTTACACCCTCGTGGCGCGCTATGCTACGTTGCTTGCGGAGGGAATTTCCCCTCGGCAAATTGCTGCAATTACCTTCACGAAAAAAGCAGCTTTAGAAATGCGTTCAAAAGTGCGAGATGCGCTGATTGAACTACAGGCTCAGGCAAAAGACGATAGCAACGAACTCCAAAAATGGTCAGATCTTGCAGCAAAAATGGATTCAGCACGTATCGGCACAATTCACAGTCTGTGTACTGAAATCTTGCGTGCTTTCCCGGCCGAGGCAGGAATTGACCCGCGATTTGAAGTGGCGGATGACGGTGTGGGTAAGGCTTATCAACATCAGGCAGTGGAAGATACGCTGAAAAACCTTGTCGCTAAGGAGCGATTTTTGCCTCTATTGCGAAACATCAGTTTATCTACATTAAGGGATATTCTGAAAACATTGTTGGAGAAACGTTTTGATTCTATAGAGATCTTTCAGACTAACATCGATAACCAAAAAAGGTTGTTACAAGAATTCCAGAACCGGTTGGGTAAGCCTGATTTTCAAGAACCAATGCGAGAATTGAAGTCGATGTCAGAGACAAATCTGATTGCTGATGGTGGAGAGAGACTTGCTGGTGTTCTTCTTGAGGTCAGGCGATTATGGATGGATGCCGAAACTGCGTTGGAACGTGGAGATCCAGTTGCCTGCGCGAGGGCTTTGCATGACCTGCGTCGGTGCCTCACACTATCTGGCAAAATGAGAGATTGTGGTTCAAAAGAGATTTATGCATCACTTCAATCTAATTTTGATCTCTACCTGAATCCGCTCACAGGCGGTAAGAACCCCTCTGATGAGTATCCTTCACCAGAGACAGAACATCTCTTTGAGCAACTCCTCCCGCTTCTGAGAGAAGCCTTTGAGGAGGTTCACAAAACTTATCAGGACTTATTGGAAAATGATCAGGCATTGGATTTTGATGACCTGGAATATCGGGCACAACAGCTTCTGAAAATTCCTAAGATTCGTGAATACTGGCAAAGTGAACTGCAAGCGCTACTGGTAGATGAATTCCAGGACACCAACCGCAGGCAACAGGAAATCGTGCGGGCGTTAACCGGCTCTCATGGCAAATTGTTTATGGTGGGCGATCCACGACAATCAATCTATCGTTTCAGAAAAGCAGACGTGACTGTTTTTAGGTCAGAGGAAGCACGTATAAGCAGGGAACAAGGTCACGTGATCGATCTCAAACGTACCTACCGCGCGCATGCTCCGCTGCTGGACGCAACTGGCAACCTGTTAGCCGGAGTGATCAATGCTGAGAGAACTTCCACACCTGATTATTACATACCTTACACAGCTATGGTCGCGGACCGGGTTGACTCTGATAGAGGTTACAACTCACCTCACGTCGAATTTGTCTTGGGTGGGGGTGAGGACGCAGAGTCAGCCAGACCTCAGATGGCCAGAGCACTGGCAACCCGCCTAATTGAGTTAAAGGCGGAGAAACAATTTCTAAAGTGGGATGAAGTTGCATTATTATTCCGTGCTTCATCAGGGTTCCCTTACTACGAAGAAGCTTTTGAGGAAGCGGGTATTCCCTTTGTTACAGTGGCAGGAAAAGGCTTTTATGACCGTCCGGAGATCCGGGACCTAATAAACATATTGCGGGCACTAGCTGACCCGATGGATGACCTGGCATTTGCGGGGCTATTGCGCTCGCCGGCTTTTGGGCTTAGCGACGCTGCCCTTTACTTACTACGGCAAACAGGCCAACCTTACTGGACAGCGCTGCATAAAGACCTACTTGTGCTTTCGAGCGCTGATCAGCTCTCGGTAAGACGAGCACGGAAAATTTGCGCTAACCTCGTACCAATGGTCGATAGGATTCCGGTGGGGGAGCTGCTTAAACTGGTGGTAGACACGCTGGATTATCGTTCGTTGCTTGCAACAGCCGACAACAAAGGGGATGACCCAGTTGCCAAGGCATCGGGTGGCAGGCTCTGGCGTAACGTGGACAAGCTGTTACTCGATGCTCGTAAGACCGGTCAAGTGAGCGTAAGGGGTTTTCTAGATACATTGGAGACCTTGAATGATGCAGGTGCTCGAGAAGGGGAAGCTCCAGCAGAGGCAGATGGTTGCGTGGTCTTGATGACAATTCACAAATCCAAGGGGCTTGAGTACCCAGTAGTGGTTTTGGCGGATGCAGGCCGGACGCGCAAACCCTCGAGTGAAAACGTGTATCTCTTCAACGAATTTGGTGTCACGTTTAAATTGGAACAATCCCCATTGCTGTATAAAATGGCCAAAGAATTGGATGTAGACCAGGAGAAATGCGAAGATTTGCGTTTACTTTATGTTGCGCTTACACGTGCCAGATCCAAGTTGTTGATCAGCACCCATTGTACGCCGAATAAAAAGAGCGGAATTGCTCTTAATCAATGGGCAAAAGAACTTGTACAAGCAGCAGGTGTTACAACCCAAGAAATTGCGCAAGCATTGGGTAAACCGTTTGAACACCAAATGGCAAAAGATTACCCGCTGCGATTTTGGTGTGCTCTCGAGGATAATCTGATCTTGATGCCCGATATACCAGTTTCGGAAAAGGAACCAATCCCGTTCAATGATTTTGTCCCTCTTTATCAACCGATCGAGGGCTTCCTTTCAGAGATTTCGGAAGTAGATCTGAGTCAAGTTTGGCAAATTACACACCAGAAGGGGAATGTGCCTGGAAATATCCACGGAAAAATCGTGCATAAAGCCATCCAGCGCTGGCTTTTTCCTGGCGATTCGCGACTGAACGCCTTGTTGGAAATGGAATCGTACAACGAAGGATTGGTGATCTCCGAACAACGGCGGGAAGTGATCGAGCGTGCAACTGAATTGCTAAATAGGCTGCAAGCCCATACTTTGTGGAAAGAAATCAATATAGCACAGGAACGTTATTCCGAATTGCCTTATTCCTACATGAATAATGGCAAGGTTGAGAACAGGCTCATTGACTTACTTTATCAGGACGAAAAAGGGTGGCACATCGTTGACTTTAAGACCAATTCTATCCAATCATTCGCGCAAAAAGAGCGCTTGATCGAGGAGTATGCTCCCCAGGTAGGCAATTACAAGGCCTTTGTGGAGTCCAAGCTAAGGCAGGAGGTGAGCGGGAAACTGTGTTTCCTGGATGACCATGGCGAAGTCAGTTTGGTTGAGGTATGAAAAGTATTGAATTTGCTACTTATGCTCTCATTAGGTGGAACCCTGACCATTATCATTTTCAAAGGATATTAACAATGACGACACGAGAGGATAATTAATGGGCTCGGATCAGGAAAACAACTCAGGCTGCCTCTTTCCCTTCGGGGATGACTTCCTGCCCATCTTCATGTTCTTCTTCCACCTCAACCAAGCCGACGCCCCCAAGCCTGAATTTGAGGAAGATAACGATGAAGACCAGGATGATGGTGAGGATGAAGATGCAGATTCTGTTGACGATGAAATTGATTGGTAACTTTCTTATACGTCAACACAAAACTGTGCAGAAAATGCTTGACAGTACTTAGACACCTAGGTTTTCACAATAACATAATATAAATAAAGAGGGAAAAATTTCACACGGAAATACAAGGGTAGAGAAAGCGACAAAAGAACGATTTTCACGATAATAAAGGGCTTACAAAACACCTATTTTATTTAACAACATCATTGGCTGCATCGTACCTTGTTTACTGATCACCTAAACATGTTGTTAAACTTGTTGGGAAATGCCTTGTTGCATCCCAACAAGTTAGATCAATCCTGCGACCATCGAGGTCTTGGCTTGATGCGGGAGAGCCGCCTTGATTCGGGGAGACCAGTGGCAAAGATCGTGAAAATCTGCTGTAAAGCGCACCTTTTCACCATCTTAGCCAGATCCCCCAGCTCATCAAGCCGGTGCGTGTCGGGTGCGATGCCTGGTCTCCACCGGCAAATCGACCCCGACCACCAACCCTGCGCTTCGAGACCGCTCTAAAGAGCGACCTCTCAGTTCCCTTGTGGCCGATGTCACTGCATTCCTCGGCACGTCGGCGCTCGTTCGATCAAGAGAGAGCTGCGGAAATACACCGCAGCACACTCTTGACCTCACTACGTGTTGGTGGTCGGCGTCTTCACGCCGACACGCAGCCGCTTCGGGGCATCTCCCGCCCCTCTGCCCCGGCGGCTTAAAAAGCGGAAAGAGCCCTTACGGGCTCTCTTTATTCAATAATTCATTGTGCATATGCGGAACGTACCATGCTGGTGTGTCTTTGTTCTAAATTTTTAATTGGATTTTTAAAAACCTGCTTTTTTAACAGCTATAGTAACAAATATTTCCACCACGAATTTTTCACTAGGTTCAGTTTAGAATTATTGTCCCTAATCGTCAAGAATGAAAAATCTTAACTTCTTGATTGATTAAATTATGGTTGATTATAATTTATTAGTGCCGACAAATCAGCATTAAAAGTGACTATTGGCCAGAAAATGTAATAACCATCGCGATCTTGATAGCCAAAAATACTCGGATCACCGGTTTTTCTAAATTCAATTAGTTGTTCTTCACTATAGCGAGGAGGATCACCTAAAACAGCATCATTATTGGCATATTTAGGATTTTCTGTCCAGGCGGTGAATAATTTGATAAAGCTGCCAGTACCCCAATGATAGTTATTACCAATACTACTGCCAGTCCAATAATTTAAAAATGATGCATCAAAGTTGCCATTATTATCTAAAAATATGTGTTCATTCGCATTCAAAAAAAAATGACCACTTTTAGTGGAAACACTTTTAGGCCAAATTAATTCGTTTTCTAAGTGGTAGGCACTGAGTGGTACTTTAATAATTTGCCAATCGCCAGTAACTGTTTTATAAGCCAGTTTAGCATAGCTAGTTAGTTTCCAACCACCATCAGTTAGCAATGCTTGATCAAGTTCTTCCAGGCTTTCCACTCCTTCTAAACCAATGACAACGGTGGTTACAAAATTTTCGGTTTCTGTACTAAAATTAAGATTATCAATATAATTTTGAATGCTTTCTAAAGCCACGTGGCTACTAGTCCACTCATCTTTTGAACTTGCCAAATCATCCAAATTAACGCCGGCAGCTAGAATTTCGGCCCGAATTTCGGCTTGAGTCATTGTTTCAGGAGTGGCAGTCGCTTCTGGTGTGGCAGTAAATTTTGGAGTGGCCGTTGCTATGATTGTTGGTGTATTTTCTGGAGTAGCGGTATTTTCTAGGGTGGCACTCGGTTCCGGAATTGTGGTGGCTGGAACAATCTCTACTCCAGAATCACTAGTTTGGGTAATTGCTGGTCTGGTTTCTTGAGCTGTGATAATTGGAACACAGGCAGCCAAAACGGCGCTGAAAATTACTAATGTACCTAATCTAAAGAGTATTAGACCGCTCGTTTCTTTTCCCATCATAGATCTCCTTAATTTTGGTCGCATCAGGTGCGACCAATGCGCCGTTTTGGCTCGAGATGGATAACATGTGGATTGTGGCTGAGATTGTTATGACTTGCTTTATTGATTTTCCCTCCAATTAGCCAATGATTTGATTTGTGAATGTAAATTAATTCTACTCTAACAATATGGGTTTTACCTGTATGATATTGCTCTACTAATCACATTATGCTATTTTATATCTATGTCTAATCAACTCCAAGAAAAGGTAATTGCTAACCTAAAAAGAGGAGGATTGATTGCCGTAATCATCTCCCTTTTAGTATCGCTGTTTATCATACTTTTATACCGATTTTCATTTATTTGTCTCGATCCGGAACTGTGTGCCAAGGCAGAAAGACCTTTGATCATTAATCAACCTTGAACTAATATTTTGATAGTTGCAATTGTTATCGACCTCTGCAGATATTGATCGAGATCCTTAAGGCTATTAAACTTTGTCGGTTTGCTTCCAATAAAAAACAGTTAAGCTAATTGATAGAATACTTGCATCAATTAAAGGATTAAAATCTTGACTTTTCTATTTATCCCTTTTTCTTCGTAATCCGAAAACTATCTAATCGGGATCACAAACTTCACGCTCTTAAATACAGAGAATTCTTCCACTGTCAGATATAAATCGGTTACATCTGCACTGAAGACAGCTCCATCATAAAAGCCTACTGTTGAAACGGTTGTTGGAAAATTAATTTTTCTGACATCTTGTGCATCAATAATTTCATTAGCCATAGAACTACTATCAAAAGGACTTGATAGTTTATAACTATGCCCGGTATTGTCAGTCATCTTAAAGCTGATACCAGGGTTGTAGGAAAATAAGAGTTGATTTGATGATTTATTCCATATCTCCACTTTAATCTCAATTAGCCCGGATTTTTCGATATTGTAATCTTTTATCCGCAACCAAACATTCCCCTGTTTAACCCACTCACCAACATCATAGTATTCCTTTTGTATCATCTCAGATGGAATTATTTCAGGTCCACCAAAAAAATTTTGCCAGACGAACAATCCCCCACCTATAATAACGACAAGAATGATAAACGCTAAAAATGTACTAAAAAATCTTCTTACACCAGAAAAACTTCCTTTTCCCTGATTCAGTCTTGTTGGCATAGTTACATATTCTCCTTCAAACTTGATAATAGCCTTCTCATCTGATGAGACCATTTCATCTAACTCTGGAGTTATTTCTTCTGGTTCTGATCCGTACACATTATCCTCATATGGCACATCAATGATTTCTGGATTTTCCTCTTTTTGGAGAAGGGGACAGTAAATCGACTTGATTTGAAATATTCTGTCATCCCGCTTCAGCTCAATGAGTCCCAATTTTTCATAAATACCAGCCATGTGTGCTTTTACTGTTGACTTCTCAATAACCAACGCTTCAGCAATCTCGTTGTATTGTTTTCCTTGACAAAGAAGCTGAAGTACTTCTTTCTGCCTATGAGAGAGTGTTGCTAACTTTTTGTGATGATTATCTTTAGCCATGATTAAACCTTAGTCTAGTACTAGTCCAATGTCTACTCTTTAAAAAGACCAACCGAGGACTATAGAAAAATAGCCGTTAATACCTAGAATTGAGATAGATGAGGAACTAAATGGCTTTCCTCCTCACAAAATTTTACCACTGAACAAGGAGACGATATGAATAAGAATAGTTTTGACCAATTGAATTTCGAGACCAAATTTAGATTCTCACGACGAACAATATTTCTGGCAGCACTGCAAATTGGATTTACTTTCCTCTGGCGGACAGCACCCACCCAGCTCTTGTTCTGGATATTAATGCTACTCATCTGCATCTTGGGCTGGATGGCAAGTTACGGATGGAGGATAGCTCTGCGAGATTTTCGTTTCTGGCTTGAACAAATCACAAGAGAGGAATTCTGATGAAAAATGAAATGCAGGTTCTCAACAAGTATGCCTTGTCCGCTATGGCAATCCAATTATTGGCACTTGGTAAGGCCAACGGTTGGCATTTTCAAAGCCTGGGCAAAGCACCTATTCCTGTAAATCCTATTTACTTGGATGGTTGGGTTCTGATCCCTGCTGAACAAGACACCCATCCCATCCCTAACAGGACAAAACATCGGATTAAAACAGTTTTTGCTTCCGGCATTCGTCCACAAGCATGGATATTGATACACGAAGCACCTGCGTTACTTCCAGCTCCAAACCAACAAAAGGCATCGAGCATCCTCGCACAGGTATTCGGATTGTTTACATTAGGTTCAATACTCAGCACGTTGGTAATGACAGCGGCAGTTGTTGATCCTATTCTGGTTGCCATTACACCAGAGGGTGAGTGGATTGAAATTGACCGCTGGATTGACTGAGAGGAGAAAATGTTCACCCGGATTTTTTCAAGTGTTTGTATTTCCGCCGTTTCTATGATTGGGTTGAACCTGTTCTTTGCTCTTATTAGGCTTCCAGCAAAGATGGTGACGAATCAAGGAGGGCTGCGAAGATTGTTACGCATATCCTACGAATTGTATGCAGCGATTCTTTACAAACTTCGTCCCCTGGTAATTCATTACCTGGGGATGGATATTTTGCAAAAGATTCCGCGTACTTTTCTTACATCACTGCTTTCATACGGGATAGTTCAATTAGTGACTCCACTGCAAAAAGGTAATCTCAATTAGACAAAAACCGAAACTTTAATAAAATCAAGTTATGTTCAAACCAAATACCAAACACCTACAGCCCGCAATAATTACCGCCGCCAGTGAACTTCCTGAGAAGCAACAGA
>ENA-OSEO01005654-OSEO01005654.1-sediment-metagenome-genome-assembly--contig:-NODE-5654-length-11832-cov-3.127095_pt1 | contig 11832 bp, 9 predicted proteins | sample MGYA00237883_ERZ534232 | MGnify/ENA metagenome assembly ERZ534232
CCCTCCCCCTCAATGGGATGATCTTTACCCCCACTTGACACAGAGGGCACAGTATTCCTTCCCCCCTTGTGGGGGAAGGTTAGGATGGGGGGTATTTAAATTCTTGAACATTGCCCCCATACCCCCCCTGTGTCAAATGTGTGCAATGCTCAGCTCGATGGGGGAGGGTTAGACCGCCACAGGCGGACCTTTGGCTCGGAAGGGAATTTATATTGGCACGGGGTTTGCTTGTAGCGGCCGGTGGAAAGGTGTGCGTTCGGTGCACAGTGAACATAGGGGGGAATAAACCGCCATAACCGGATGCCATGGGCAACCACCGATACCCGATGGGATGACCGAGCCAAAAAAATGAGAAGATTTCCATCCGCCGCCAAAAACAAAAATATCCTTGTGGTGGACAATCACCGGCTGATGCTGGAGTTTATGTCCAAGATTCTCACCGAACAGGGCCACCGCGTCATGACGGCCGAGGACGGGCTGAGCGCGATGGAAATTTTAAAGACATTTTTGCCCGATGTCATGTTTATCGATCTGGTGATGCCCAAGATCGGGGGCAAAAAACTATGCCGAATCGTCCGGAGCAACCCGAAGTTCAAGGATGTATTCATCATCATCCTATCGGCGATCGCCGCCGAGGACGATCCGGACATCTCCGATTTCGGCGCCGACGCGTGCATTGCAAAAGGGCCGTTTACCAAAATGCCCGGCCATATCCAGGCGGTTTTCGACAAAATGGACCGCACGGCATCCAAAGGACTCAAAAAACGGGTGATCGGCATCGAAGACATCCATGCACGGGCCATCACCAAAGAGCTGCTTTCTTCCAACCGGCATTTCGAGCGGATCCTTGACAACATCTCCGAGGGGATCCTGGAGCTGACCTCCGACGGCCGGATCATCTATGCCAATCCCACGGCGGCGGCGCTGACCGGTTGTCCGGAAGAGCGGCTCCTGTCCCGATCCTTTGCCGGCCTGTTTTCGGGCCGGCATCGTCTTGAGGTGGAAAAGCATCTGGGCGCCATGAATCGCAGGTTCACCCCGATTCTGGATCCCTCTCCGCTTGCGCTCCAGGAAAAAATCGTCTCATTGAATTTTCTTCCGGTAACGGATGACGGTCACCGCTCGGTGGTCGTTATCGTCAACGACATCACCGAGCGCAAGCGTCTGGAGGCGCAACTTCAGCGCGCCGAAAAGATGGAAGCGATCGGTGCGCTGGCCGGAGGCGTGGCCCACGATCTGAACAATATCCTGTCCGGCCTGGTGAGCTACCCCGAGTTGCTCCTGATGGAAATCCCCGAGGACAGCCCGCTTCGAAAACCCATTGCAACGATTCAAAGATCCGGAGAAAAAGCCGTCGCCATCGTTCAGGACCTGTTGACCCTGGCCCGCAGGGGGGTCGCCGTCACCGAGGTGCTGGATTTGAACGGGATCATCCGGGAGTACCTGAGCAGCCTTGAATTTGAAAAACTGATCCGGTATCATCCCAGCGTGGTGGTGAAAACGGATCTCGAGGAGAACCTGCTCAATGTCATGGGTTCGGCGGTGCACCTATCCAAAACGGTGATGAATCTGATCTCCAATGCCAGCGAGGCGATGCCCGATGGGGGGACGGTTACGATCGCCACCCGAAACCGGTATGTGGACACCCCGATCAAAGGCTACGACACGGTGTTGGAAGGCGACTATGTCACCCTTACCGTAACCGACACGGGCTACGGCATTTCGCCGGATGAGATCGAAAGGATTTTCGAGCCTTTCTACACCAAAAAGGTCATGGGGCGCAGCGGCACCGGGCTGGGGATGACCGTGGTATACGGAACCGTCAAAGACCACCACGGGTATATCGACGTTCAGAGCCGCGAAGGCCAAGGCGCCTGTTTTACGCTTTATTTTCCGGTGACCCGTGAACCCTCCGCCAAAGACCGCCCCCCGGTCAAGTCCGAAGACTACGCCGGGCGGGGGGAAACGATCCTGGTGGTGGACGACGTGGCCGAACAGCGCGACATTGCATCGGGCATGCTCACCCGGCTGGGGTATTCGGTGTCCACCGTCTCGGACGGCGAGCAGGCCGTGGCATATCTGAAACGGACACCGGTGGATCTGGTGGTGCTGGATATGATCATGGATCCGGGCATGAACGGTCTTGAAACCTACCGCGAGATCATCCGCCGGCATCCCGGGCAGAAAGCCATTATCACCAGCGGATATTCCGAGACCCAGGACGTCAAGGAGGCCCAGCGGATCGGCGCCGGCCGGTACATCAAGAAACCCTACACCATGGAAAAGATCGGGCTGGCCGTGCGGGAGGAGCTCGACAGGAAGACATGACGCACATTTGTTTTCACCCCGATGACCGGAGGGTTGAAAGCGATCCGGACACCAGTGTTCTTGCAACCGCGCTCGGGGCGGGAATTTCCCATACCCATTCCTGCGGGGGCAACGGACGGTGCAGCACCTGCCGGGTGCGGGTGGTCGCGGGTCTGGACGGCTGCATCCCCCGGTCCGAAAAAGAGTCGGAAATCGCCGACCGGCTCAAATTCCCACCGGACATCCGGCTGGCCTGCCAGTTGAAAAGCAGCGGGGATTTATCCGTCCGCCGGCTGGTGATCGACGATGCGGACGAGGCCCTGACCAGCCTGATAACCGAAGAAGAGGCGATTTCAACGGGGGAGGAGAAAGCGGTGGCCATTCTCTTTTCCGATATCCGGGATTTTACCCCCTTTTCCGAAGCGCTTCCCGCCTATGACGTCATGCATGTGCTCAACCGATACTTCCACGCCATGGCACACATCATCGAAGCCAACGGCGGGTATGTGGACAATTATATGGGAGACGGCCTTCTGGCCCTGTTCGGGGTGGAAAAAGCCGAGGAGCCCGGCATCCAGGCCGTAACGGCCGGCATCGAGATGCTCCGGGCGATGGAGGAATTTCAGGATTATCTGCGCATGATGTACGGGCGCCGGCTGCGCATCGGCATCGGCATCCATTACGGAAAGGTGGTCATCGGGGTGCTCGGGGCGTGCAACCGAAGGCGGAAAACCGCCATCGGCGACGAGGTGAACCTGGCCAGCCGCATCGAGGCGGCCAACAAGGAGCTGAACACCACCCTGCTCATATCCGAGCCGCTTCGCGAAATCCTCAAAGACCGGGTGGCGGTGCGCGGGCACGGCCCGGTCCGACTCAAGGGAAAGCACGGCGAATACCGTTTGTTCGAGGTCTGCCGGCTCCTCGATCCGGGCGGGGATCCGCCGTAAAACAGCCGGATGTTTGGTCACGGGAGGAATCGGATCATGAACCCGTCGTTGGGCTTGGGGGAAATCAAAGAGGTGCTGACCGTAATGGCCGAAGTCGAAATGACCCTTGCCCGGTTCTATAAGACCTGCGGGGAAATTTGGCCCGAGGACCGTGCGTTCTGGGCCCACCTTGTCGAGCAGGAAACCCAGCACGCCAGGAACATCCTGCGGATGGGAAAAATCATCGCCAAAAAGACACGGCTCTTTGAGGTGCACCGGCCGTTCAACCCGGCGGCCATGAAAACGGTCCTTTCCGGAATTTGCGACAATATCGAGCGGGCTAAAAAAGGGGAACTCTCCCGCCAGCGGGTATTGGCCATCGCCAACGACCTGGAAAAGTCGCTGCTGGAGGCAAAGTACAGCGAGATATTTAAAACAACGGACGTCGAATATCAGAACCTCGTCGATGAGATCGTCAAAGATACGAAAACCCACCAGCAGGTCATCGCCCGAAGGCTGGCGGACGCAAAAGCGTCCTGAGTCCCTCCCGGATCTTTCGCGCAAAAACAATCAGCCCGGCAAGGGGTACCTTCCGAGTTCATAGGCCGCGTCGAACATGGCCGCCACATTCTGCGGGGGCACCTCGGGCTGGATATTGTGCACCGAGCAGACCACGTATCCCCCGCCGGGGCCCAAATCCGCAATCCGCTGCCGGACCTCGGACCGGACATCTTCCGGGGTTCCGTGGGGAAGCACATGCCGGGTGTCGATGGCCCCCCAGAAGGCGAGCCGATCTCCGAATTCGGCCTTGAGCTTTCGGGTGTCTCCCATACCCGCGGCCGAGACCTGGATGGGGTTTAATGCCTCGACCCCGATTTCGATAAAATCTTCGATCAGCGGATAGATCGCTCCGTCGCAGTGAAAATACCGTTTGGCCGGGGTCCGGGCCTTGAAAAAATCGAAGGTCTTTTTCTGGAGGGGTTTGATCAATCGTCGGTACATGTCCGGGGAGACCAGGGTTCGGTCGATCATCCCCAGGTCATCGCTGCTGACCATGACGATGTCGATGTTCTCGCCCACCTCCTCGAGGGCCCGCTCGGCCATTCGCAGCCGTATCCCCAGGTACCGGTCCATCAGGGCCGTGGCATAGTCCGGGTTGGCGGCGAGATCCATGTAGAAATTCTCCCAGCCGCGAAGCTCCGCGCATCGCAGGAAAAATGCACAGTTGATCACGAGCACCACGGCAAACTGGGTCTCCTGATGCAGCTGCCGGGCACGCTCCCGCATCCCCCGGTACCGGCCGGGATCCTCCGGGTCCGGCCACGGGAACCGATCGAGTCCGGCCATGGAATCGTCCTGGGCCAGGGGGGTTGAAACGATGTCGTAATAGAAACCGCCTTGGGGCCGGCGTCGAACGACCCCCCATTCATCCCGGTATCCATCCGCCCCGACCGGTTGGTCTTTCCAGTTGTCCGGGCCGCCGATATCGATCCGCCGGAAATCCACCCGGAATCGTTCCAGCACATCTTCATCCACCCGCGCCGTCTGGCTCAGCTTTGCGAGCACACGGATCCGGCGATCCGGCAGCCCGAGGTACCGGATCAGATTTTGGTATGCCGTGATGGTGATCCCATCGCCCACGGCCTGGCTCAGATCGACCGGAACGCGATCCGGTTCTTGGAGGTTCAAGGTCGCCATCACCCGCTCCCGGGGGGTCATTTCCGCTGTCATCGGTGCTCTCCTTTCGTCGGCGCAATCGCATGGAGTCAAAGCTCAATGAGATATACGCTGATCCGGCTGTATAGTTCGCTCAAGTGATTTAATGGGTTTCAGGTATCGGGGTAGGGATACCGATTTGCTGAAACCCGAAAACGGAAACCCGATTCCACCACTGATCCCTTCCGCTTCGGCCCCCCGCTTTATGGGATATCGGCGTGGTACGCTTGAAGGGATTTCACCCGGGTCGCAGATTTTCTGCGCGCGGCGATCCCCCTTGCAGCCGCCAGCGCTGCGGCCGTGGTCGTGATATACGGCACCTTGTACTTGATGGCCGCCTTCCGGATCGAGGCGTCGTCCTCCTGGCTCTCCTTTCCGCTGGGGGTATTGATGACCAGCTGGATATCTCCGTTCTTGACGGCATCGACGATGTCCGGACGGCCATAACCGAGCTTCCGCACCGGCTGGGCTTCTATGCCGTTTTCGTTGAGAAACGCATGGGTGCCGGGGGTTGCGTGGATTTTAAACCCCATGTCTCTGAACAGCCGGATGGGTTCGAGAATACTCGGCTTGTCCCGATCGGAAATGGTGATCAGCACCGCCCCGTCCAGGGGAAGCGGGGCCTGGGCGGCCTCCTGGGATTTGAAAAACGCCAGCCCGAAGGAGTCGGCAAGCCCGAGCACCTCTCCTGTCGATCGCATCTCGGGACCCAACTGCGGGTCCACCTCCGGAAACATGTTAAACGGAAATACGGCCTCCTTCACCCCGAAATGCGCGATCGGCCGCTGCCGGAGCTCGAAATCCGGAAGCGCCTTGCCGAGCATGATCTGGGTGGCGATCTTGGCCATGGGGATGTTGCAGACCTTTGAAACCAGCGGAACGGTTCGGGAAGCCCGCGGGTTGGCCTCGAGGATGTAAACCGTATCTTGGGCGATGGCATACTGAATGTTCATGAGCCCCACAACCCCCAGGGCCACGGCGATGTTGCGGGTATACTCGCGGATGGTCTCCAGATGCTTGGTCGGAATGCTCACCGGGGGGATGACGCATGCGGAATCCCCGGAATGGACACCGGCCAGTTCGATGTGCTCCATGACCGCAGGAACAAAGGCGTCTTTCCCGTCGGCAATGGCATCCGCCTCGGCCTCGATGGCGTTTTCCAGAAACTTGTCGATGAGAATGGGCCTGCGGGGGGAGACATCCACCGCCGCGGCCAGAAACTCTCTGAGCATCTCCTCGTCTCTGACGATCTCCATGGCGCGTCCCCCCAGCACATAAGAGGGCCGAACCATCAACGGGTACCCGATCTCCCCGGCAACCGCGAGGGCCTCTTCCAGCGTGCTGGCCATGCCGGATTCCGGCTGGGGAATTCCGATCTTTCGCATCATCTTTCTGAACCGGTCCCGGTCTTCGGCAAGATCGATGGCCTCGGGGCTGGTCCCCAGAATCCTCACCCCCGCTTCGGCAAGCTCGCCGGCGATGTTCAGCGGTGTCTGGCCGCCGAACTGAACGATGACCCCTTCGGGGCTTTCCTTTTCGTAAATGCTCAGCACGTCCTCTACGGTCAACGGCTCGAAATAGAGCTTATCGGAGGTGTCGTAATCGGTGGAGACCGTCTCGGGGTTGCAGTTGACCATGATCGATTCATAGCCGGCATCGCGGATGGCAAAAGCGGCGTGCACGCAGCAGTAGTCAAACTCGATGCCCTGCCCGATCCGATTGGGCCCCCCGCCCAGGACCATGATTTTCTTTCGTTCACTGACCGGAACCCGATCCGGTGCGTTGTAGGTCGAATAATAATAGGCGGCGTTTTCCACCCCGCTGACGGGAACCGGTTCCCAGGCTTGAGCCACCCCCAGCGATTTGCGTTTCTCCCGGATCTGCTTCTCCTCCAGACCGAGCAGATGGGCAAGGTACCGGTCTGAAAACCCGTCCTTCTTGGCCTTGATCAGCAGCGGATCGGGCAGGGGCCGGCCCACGGTGGCGAGGAGCTCTTCTTCGAGTTCCACCAGCTCTTTCATTTGCCGGATAAACCAGGGCTTGATATGGGTCTTTTCATAGAGGGCCTGAATGTCCGCGCCCTTTCTCAGCGCCTCATACATCTGGAACTGGCGCTCGCTGCCGGGGGTTTCCAGCAGCCGGAGCAGCTGGTCCAGGTCCATCCGGTTAAAGTTCTTGGCAAACCCCAGGCCGTAGCGGTTGATCTCGAGCGACCGGATGGATTTCTGAAAAGCTTCCTTGTAAGTCTTGCCGATGCTCATCACCTCGCCCACCGCCCTCATCTGGGTTCCGAGCTTGTCCTCGGACCCTGGGAATTTCTCAAAGGCCCAACGCGCGAACTTGACGACCACGTAGTCACCCCATGGAATGTATTTGTCCAGCGTTCCCTCCCTCCAGTAGGGGATCTCGTCCAGCGTCAGGCCGCCTGCGAGCATGGAAGAGATCAGCGCGATAGGAAAACCCGTAGCCTTCGATGCCAGCGCCGAGGATCGGGAAGTCCTGGGATTGATTTCGATGACCACAACCCGGCCTGTCTGAGGATCATGAGCAAACTGGATGTTGGTGCCCCCGATCACCTGGATCGCCTCGACAATGTCATAGGAGTACTTTTGAAGACGCTTCTGAAGCTCCGGGTCAATCGTGAGCATAGGGGCCACACAAAACGAGTCTCCTGTGTGCACGCCCATGGCATCTACATTTTCGATAAAGCAGACCGTGATCATCTGATTCTTGGCATCCCGAACCACTTCCAGTTCCAGTTCCTCCCACCCCAGGACGGATTCCTCAATCAGAATTTGACCGACCAAGCTCGCCGAGAGTCCTCGGCCGGCCACCGTTCGCAGCTCCTCCACATTGTAAACATGCCCGCCTCCGGTTCCCCCGAGGGTGTAGGCCGGCCGGACCACCACCGGATAGCCCAGTTCGGCAGCGACCTTTTCAGCCTCTTCCACGCTGAAGGCCGGCTTGCTCTTCGGCATGTCGATGCCGAGCCTGTTCATCGTCTCCTTGAACGCGATGCGGTCTTCCCCCCGCTCGATGGCGTCGACGTCTACTCCGATCACCTTGACGCCGTATTTCTCGAGAATGCCTTTTCGATGCAGTTCCGAAGAAAGATTCAGGCCGGACTGTCCTCCCAGGTTCGGCAGCAGAGCGTCCGGTCTTTCCTTTGCAATGATTTCCTCCATGGCCTTCACGTTGAGGGGTTCGATATAGGTCGCATCCGCCATACCGGGGTCTGTCATGATGGTGGCAGGATTGGAGTTGACCAGAACAATCTCGTAACCCAGCTTTCGAAGGGCTTTGCAGGCCTGGGTTCCCGAGTAGTCGAATTCGCACGCCTGACCGATGACAATGGGTCCGGATCCAATAATCATGACCTTGTGAACATCATTCCTCTTGGGCATGGAGAGCTCCTTTCTGCAGAGGCCCCTGATCCTTCACACTTGATCGTCAAGGGAGATTTCGATTTGGCATGGGACTATATGGAACCATCTGATTTCTGTCAAGTTTATAGAAGGAGGGATTATTGGAGGCGGGCTAAGGAAGGGTAATATGACTTTTTTCCGGAAAAACCCTGTGTCCCGCTCCTGAAAGCGCGAGCACGGTGCGGGAAAGGTCCTCTTCCTTCACCAGAATCAGATCCGTGCTGTAGGTCGAAAGGGCGTAAACGGGGATACCCTCTGCAGCTAGAGGGGCCGCCAATGAGGACAGGATTCCCGTTTCAGAAAAACCCAGGACACGCCCAATCCTCAAGCAGCGCCAGTTTTTGTTGCACGTGATTCCGGCGGGGACATCCCCCTCAGGACAGACGACGGTCATTTCAGCCTGGGTACGGGTCACAGACGATAGGACTCCTGAACCCGCCCATGGAGGAGGCTTCTGGTTCGGATCGAGGCGGCATATCGCCATTCGTCCCGGAAGAAGGTAGAGTTCAAGACTAAATGCTGCCGTCTCCGGACGGCTGTTCGTTTTCTTCTTCAACTTCCTCTTCCTGGGGCATTTGTTCGATCATCCTGGAGAGATCGGCGATAGATCTTTGAATGTCCTTGATCGATTGGGTCATTGGCTCCATCGCCTTCAATTGCTGCCGGGAGCTCTCATAAGCCCTTTGGCTCACGACGAGATTGGCAATGCTCGACGCAAGGAGAAAAGCAACCATAATCACCAGGACCCAAACGATCCATCCCAGTCCCTTTGGGGCCTCCGTTCTCTGTTCAGAAGAGGGCTTGGCCAAAGGCTCCTCTCTTATCGCCGCGTCCTGGTCTTCCCGAGCGCCCGGACCACCAGTCTTTTCCAACCATTCTTGAGCCATAACAGGGTTCCTCATTAACCGTCTGCAACACAAAGGAGCTGCCATTGAAACGCGCCCTTTTTGCGGGTTGCTCAAAAGCCCCCAGATACAAGGCGCCTGAAATCCCGAGGAATGAGACGTACAGTCCCGTACGTCGCAGTGACGAGGGATGAGGGCAACGCCGTAGATGGGTGCTTTTCAGCAACCCGCTAAAGGAGATACTCAGGTTTCACATTCTGCAACGCGTGAAAGATGTTGCCCTTGATCTTTCTGTTTCCCCGGTAAAGCCGGTTCAAAATCGCCTTGATCTCTTCTCTCTTGGAAGCGCCGGCTGTGGGACACCCCAGGTCGACCACTTGCCAACTCATGGAGCGAAAGTAGCGATGGATGAGGTCCGAATCGATCATGAAAAAGGGTCTTATCACAAAAAGCTTCCCCTTGAAAAATTCCTGCACCGGCTTCATGGTGCTGACAGAGGCGCCATAGAAGATGTTCAGGAAGAACGTCTCGATCACATCGTCTTTGTGGTGCCCAAAAGCGATCTTGTTGCAGCCGAGATCTCTGGCTGTTTCAAAGAGCACTTTGCGTCTGATGCGGGAACAGAGAAAACACGGGTTCTCCCTGTTCTCAGGGCCATGGGCAAGAGGGCCGAAGTCTCCTCTCACCACCCGGCCTTGGAAACCATGATCGGAGAAAAACGCTTCCATCCGGTCGGCTGAGTTGGCTCCGAAACCGGGATCTACGTGAACAGCGGTGATTCTGTACTTGATGGGAACTCGCTCCAGGCGCTCCCTTAACAGCCAAAGAAGCGAGAGGCTGTCCTCCCCCCCGGAAACAGCGACCATGACATGGTCGCCATCCTCAATCATCTGCCGGGTATGCAACGCCCTTCCCATCAGGCGTTTCATTTCTTTGGTCGCATGGCTCATACGTAGCTATAGGTCCTACGTCCGTTGTCCACTGTCCGTTGTCTGCCGAAAATGGGGCGTTGCAGGTCGCCTGTTGCGAGTTGCTTGTCGCGCGTTGCCAGTTGTCCTTGGTCCGTGGTCAGTTGCAGGTCGCTTGTTGCATGTTGCCTGTAGAAGCTCGCGTGTCGTTCGCTGCTGAGTTTCACGGACAAGCACCCGCCTAGGCGGACAAACCGAAGCTTGTCCGTGCCACCCGATCCCCTCACTGATTACTGGTAACTGATGACTGTTTACTGGTTCTTTGCTCCCTGCTCCAAGCCCTACGCTCTGCGCTCTATGTTCCCTGCTTCTTTGCTGCACACCAGCAGGATACCATGCGGTTTTCTTCATAGGCCGTCAACGAGGGCGCATGGCCGCAGGCCTCCCCCGCCCGCTCACACCGGGAGGCAAAGGCACACCCCGGCGGCGGCGATATCAGGTTCGGCGGCACCCCTTCGATGGCGACCATGCGCTCCGTGACCTCATCCGGCCGCGGAGTCGCCCTCAGAAGCCCCTGGGTGTAAGGGTGCACGGGCCTCTCGAAAATGTCCTCGGCAAGCCCCACTTCCACAATTTTTCCGGCATACATGACCCCCACCCTGTGGCTCATCTGGGCGATGACCCCCAGATCATGGGTGATCATGATCACGGAGAGCTTGAGCCGTTCCTGGAGTTCCGCGAGAAGCTCAAGGATCATGGCCTGGATGGTCACATCCAGGGCCGTGGTGGGTTCATCGGCGATCAGGAGTTCCGGTTCGCAGGCCAGCGCAATGGCGATCATCACCCTCTGCCGCATGCCGCCCGAGAGCTCATGAGGGAACTGCTGCAGCCGCCGTTCAGGGGCATTGATGTCCACCAGCTCCAGCAACTCGACGGCACGGCGGAAGGCCTGCTTCTTTTCCATCCCCAGGTGGTGGCGCAACACTTCCGTGATCTGGGTCCCCACGGTGAACAGGGGATTCAGGGAAGTCATGGGGTCCTGGAAAATCATGGTGATTTCCTTGCCCCGCACCTTTTCCATGTACTCCCGTCCGCCCGGTCCGAGAAGAGACCGCCCTTTCCAGCGGATGCTGCCGGAAACGATTTCCCCGGGCGTGGTGATCAGCCCCACGACGGCCTGGACGGTGACGCTTTTTCCGGAGCCTGATTCGCCCACGATCCCCAGAGTCTCCCCGTGGCCGACCTGGAGGTTGACCCCCCTCACTCCCTGCACAATGCCGCTGCGGGTGGTGAAATGGACCACCAGGTTTTCGATTTCAAGTAAGGGCTGTTTGTTTGCGACAATCATCGACCAACCGCCTATAGCGTTTTAGCTTTTTGAAAAGGTCATGAGCATCAGGCATGGGGGTCTCTCTCAAAACAGAAAACGAAGGTAATGCGAGGACACTGTGCAAACACCGGGTAGCAAAGGCGGGCGGCGAGGCTTCACAGGCACTTCGAGGGTTGACCTTGCATGGCTATTCCCCGGACCCCCTCCGCCCGCCTCACCGATTGCCCAAAGCTGGGTACCGTGGTGTGGCGCCTTCGTTGTTCAGTTTTGAGAGAGACCCCCATGTTCGGGCCGGCAAACTTGAATTTCAAAAAGCTAAACGGTTACAAAAACCTCAATGACGATTGTTTCAATCGTGAAAGAGTGTGTGTACAC
>ENA-OSEO01005663-OSEO01005663.1-sediment-metagenome-genome-assembly--contig:-NODE-5663-length-11811-cov-26.772882_pt1 | contig 11811 bp, 10 predicted proteins | sample MGYA00237883_ERZ534232 | MGnify/ENA metagenome assembly ERZ534232
GAAGAAGTTGGAAAAGAAGAACCGTCATTGATTATTTCCAGTCGGCCTTGTTTGCTTGTGGAAAAACAGCAAGGTCCGTTGATTAAGATAGATACCGAAGAATGCGCTGGTTGTGGGCTATGCTTGAACCTGGGGTGCCCCGCGCTCTCTAAAGATGGTGAGCTGGTTAAAATTGATACTGCTCTTTGCACTGGCTGCAAGCTTTGTGCTGAAGTGTGCAATCTTGAAGCTGTGAAGGAAGTAGGTGAAGAAGAATGATGAAGATTAGGAACGTTTTGATAGTTGGAGTGGGCGGCCAAGGCGTATTATTGGCAAGTGAGATCTTTGCAAAAGCTCTAACGATTGAAGGATTTGATGTAAAGGTATCTGAAATTCATGGAATGGCTCAGCGAGGAGGATCAGTTCATAGCATGATCAGATATGGGAAGAAGATATATTCTCCAATGATAATGAAAGGCGAAGCTGATGATATTCTTGCTTTTGAACTATTGGAGGGTATGAGATGGGTGCCATTTCTAACGGAAAAGGGAAGACTAATTGTAAATAGTCAGGAGATTGACCCCTTGCCGGTAGCCATAGGTAAGCAGGAGTATCCGCAAAGTATACCGGATAATCTTAGAAAAGTAGTTGGTGACCTAGTTATGGTAGATGCCTTAGCTCTAGCAAAGCAAGCGGGAAATATTCGTACCGCAAATATTGTGTTATTGGGAGTTTTGGCAAAAGGTTTGCCGATAGCAAGAGAAATCTGGAATAGTGTAATCCGCAAACGGGTTCCACCTAAGACAGTTGAAATAAATCTTAAGGCTTTTGAATTGGGTCTTTTGTATGAGCCACCACAGGCAAGTTAAAAAGTTTAAGTAAAGTAGGATAAAAACCACGGAAAAGGACTTTAGATTTTATTTGGATCAAAAAGTAATCGGTTTTGAATTCTATCTTTTTAATTCGTTGTTTTCAGTCGTTTTTTACATATTGTTTTAAAGACCAATGTAAACTTAATGCGCATTTAACTCACTTTGATAGAAAATAATTAACTGTATGTTCCTGGTAAATATATAAATCTGTTTTTTAGGCAGGGAAATGCGGGATAAAAGGAGAATATAAGCTCTTTAACTGAAAATTTAGCCAAAAACCATTATTCAGCCAGGTCTGGTAGGTAGTGCAGGTCGTATTGGTAACATAATGTTAGTGGATTGGCTAGGGTGAAGTAGCACAGAAGTGCCAAATGCTTTCATACTTTGACATTTATAGTAGTAAAATGCTAATTTTCAGGATACCCGGTTTTAGATATCTGCACTGATTTGTTATATGTCAGTTTTGATACTGCTTACTAACAAGACCAGCTTGGTTTCGTAAGGAGGTGAGATTGAGCTAGAAAGGTCTATAGCTAATATAGCGATCAATTACCAAAAAAGTGAGGGGGCATTATGAGAAAGAAGATTTCTGTTTTACTGATTTTTTTGCTTCTCTGCATTCCGATACTAACAACTGGTTGTACACAAAAGAAGGAAGAAGAGAAAAAGGAAGAAAAAACAGAGAAGAAGGAAGCGAGCGGCACGCCGTATAAAATCGGAGCAGTGCTATCGCTAACAGGTGATTATTCATCACTCGGTGGACCTGAAAAGAATGTAATTGAGATGGAAGTCGCAAAATTAAATAAGGAAGGTGGCATTAAAGGTCATCCTGTTGAAGTAGTCTATCAGGACGACAAAACAGACAATACGGAAGCTGTAAAAGCCGTGTCACAACTTATTGATAAAGACAAGGTTATTTGCGTTATCGGTGCTTCGGGTACGGGGCAAACATTAGCAATGAAACCGGAGCTTCAAAAAGCAAGCATACCTTGTGTTTCACTAGCTGGAGGCAACGCGATTTCTGATCCGGTTGACGAATGGATATTTCAGGTTCCCTGGCCAAATGGCGTAGTTGTACCCAAGACGCTTGAATATTTAAAGGAAAAAGTGGGAGCCAAAAAGATCGGCTTACTTTATGACTCAGGCGGATTCGGTAAAGATGGACAAGCTGTAATTGAGAAAGAAGCAGGCGACTATGATATCGAGGTAGTTGCAAGTGAGTCATACGGTAAAGATGATACTGATATGACTTCTCAGCTGACAAAAATAAAGGGCAAAAAGGCCGAAGCTGTTGTTGTTTGGGGTGCAGGGAAAGCACCGGCAATCATTGCTAAAAACATGAAGCAGCTAAATATGGATGTTCCGTATATTGGCTCACACGGCATTGCCAGAAAAGAGTTTATCGAAGGTGCAGGAGATGCTGCAGAGGGTGTTGTTTTCGCAGCGGGGAAGATTATAGTACCGGATGCATATGGAGAAGGATCCGAGGCCTATAAGCTTGCCGAGGAATACATCAATGATTACAAAGATGAATATGGGGAAGAACCAAACGGTACTTTTCCTGCTCATGCTTATGATGGTATTCATATCATCTTTGATGCTCTAGAACGCCTCGATAAATTACCTGATGATGTAGATCCGAAAGAATTAAGAGATGCAATTGAAGAAACCGAAGGACTAGTTCTGACAGGTGGTGTCTTTAATTATTCAGCAGACGATCATTATGGCACCAAGCCTTCAGATCTGATTATGATTGAAGTGAAAGACGAAAAATTCACAGAGCTTGAGGAATAAATGTTTGACGGTCGTGGATGCAGCATACTGCATCCACGACCTATTTTCTGTTAATAATCAGGGGTTTATCATCGGTCAATATAAATCTGCTGTTAGACTGACTCTGGCAGAGGCATTGGTAGTGTGTCTATTATTGTATCTTGCATCTTAAATGCATGATAAGATAGTCAATATTTCAATGTCTTTTCATTCCTGGTGATTTGAGGTTTATTAATGCAATTGTCGCAGATTTTACAATTTGTTTTGAGTGGCCTTTCAGCGGGGAGCGTTTATGGCTTTACAGCTTTAGGATTCACTATCATCTTCAATGCCACTGGTATCATTAATTTTGCTCAAGGCGAATTTGTGATGCTGGGCGGATTAATTTCTGTTTATTATTATAAAAGTCTAGAATTCCCCCTTTTTTTTGCTTGTTTAGCGGCAATATTGACAGTGATGATTATTGGCGCTTTATTTGAGAGACTGGCGATTTATCCACGAAGAAATGCTTCGGTTATTACTCTAATTATTATCACAATAGGCGGTTCAATGTTTTTAAAAGGGGCCGCAATGCATATATTAGGCGAAGATCCCGTTGCACTACCCGCTTTTTCAGGAGATAAACCAATAATGTTTATGGGTGCAGCGGTCTTACCCCAGGTAATATGGGTCGCGGGGGCAACACTTGTGGCCGTTGTTCTACTGTGGTTTTTTTATCGTAAAACGATCCTGGGAAAAGCTATGAGAGCTAGTTCGGATAATAGGGAAGCGGCAAAAATTGTTGGCATTAATGTATCGAGACTCACTCTTTATTCCTTTGCTTTTAGTGCGGCTATCGGGGCATTTGCCGGCGTTGTCGTAACTCCGATTAGTATGGCTGTTTTTGAAATGGGCGGAATGATAGGCCTTAAAGGATTTGCTGCAGCAATTCTTGGAGGGTTGGGGAATCCAATTGGCTCGGTTCTTGGAGGTCTTGTGCTTGGTGTCCTGGAGTCATTAAGTATTGGTATTATATCTTCCGGGTATAAAGATGCTATTTCTCTTTTAGTCCTATTAGTCGTACTTTTCTTAAGACCAAGCGGACTTTTTGGATCAGCAAGGGAGGAGAGAACCTAATACCGGTTTTTAGGAGAAAAAACTTTTATGCAAGTGAAAAATAGTGGGATTTTAAAGAAATATATACCGTTGGCAGTTTTCTCTTTGGCCATATTTTTACTGCCGGTTTATATCTCAAACTATGAGATGAAAACACTCATTTTTGTAGGCATCAATGCGATTGTAGCAATGGGATTATGTCTTCTGATGGGGTATGCCGGACAGATTTCAATAGGTCATGCCGCGTTCTACGGAATCGGGGCATATGCCTCGGCAATTATTACAACCACATACGGACTCTCAGTTTGGATTGGTTTCCTGGCGGCGATTTTGCTGTCCGGATTAGTGGCTTTATTAATCGGCATGCCGTCACTGCGGTTGAAAGGGCACTACCTGGCCATGGCGACACTTGGCTTCGGTGAGATTATGTACGTGTTTTTTGTTGAAATGGATCAGTTAACTGGAGGAACTGAGGGAATACTATCGATTCCACCGCTATCAATTGGTAAGTTTGCTTTTACAACTTCGAAACAAATCTATTATGTGGTATGGATAATAGCAATATTGCTTCTTATTGTGGCACTTAATGTAATCCATTCACGTGTTGGCCGGGCTCTACGAGCAGTTCATGGAAGCGAAATTGCCGCTCAAGCTATGGGTGTAAATACTTCAAAATACAAAATACAGATATTTGTTTTAAGTGCGGTATATGCCGGTATAGCCGGAAGCCTATACGCGCATTTTGTAAATTTTATCAATCCATCTCCATTTACATTAAATTTCTCTATCATTTTGGTGATTATTGTTGTGGTAGGGGGTATGAGCAGCATCTGGGGTGCTTTGGTAGGATCATTTGTTATGACGTTGCTTCCTGAGTATTTACGTGTTTTCCAGGAATACAATCTGATAATCTATGCTTTGATACTTATGTCGGTAATGATTTTTATGCCCAGCGGGCTTGTTCCCGGATTTTTTAACCTGGTAAATCAGTTTAAACAGAAGGAAGGAATATGGCGCTTCTTAGAATCGAAAAACTAACCAAAGCTTACGGCGGGTTGGTGGCAGTTGATTCTGTAGATTTTAAAATATACGAAGGGCAGATAAAAGCCCTCATCGGTCCTAATGGTGCCGGTAAAACAACTATTTTCAATCTTATTACCGGAATGGAAAAACCCGATGACGGGGAGACTTTCTTTAATGAACAGGGTATTACCGGTCTTAAACCTCATCAAATCGCCCGGTTGGGAATAAGCCGTACATTTCAAAATATTCAACTTTTTGGAGAGATGACTGTCCTTGAGAATGTGATGGTAGGCAGACATCCAAGGACTAAAGCTGAATTTTTTGCTTCAGCTTTCCGTCTTCCGCCGGTAGGAAGAGAGGAAAAAGCTATTGCTGAGGATTCTTTTGAATTGGCAAAATTTATTGGGATTGTCTCCAAAGCGCAAACCCTGGCAAAGAACTTATCCCACGGTGAAAGACGACTTTTAGAAATCGCCCGTGCGTTAGCTACAGAACCGGAGATAATTTTATTGGACGAACCCGCAGCCGGATTGAACGACCGGGAGACAGGAGAATTAGGAGAACTTATCTATAGGATTAGAGACAAAGGAATAACCGTTTTTCTTGTTGAACATAATATGGGATTAGTGATGGAAATCTCAGATGAAGTGGTTGTTTTGGATCATGGCAAAAAGATCGCCGAAGGTCCTCCTTTGTTGATTCAGGAAGACGAACAGGTCATCGAAGCTTATCTAGGCAAGGAAATAGAGCATGCTTAAGCTGGATAATATATCAACTTTCTATGGCTCGGTCCAGGCTTTACGGGACGTATCAATTGAAGTTAAAGAGGAAGAAGTTGTAACCATAATCGGTGCAAATGGTGCTGGTAAAACAACACTTTTAAAAACAATATCAGGACTTTTACCGGCAAAAACAGGCAATATAGAATTCAACGGGGATAATATTACTAATCTGGCGACCAATAAAATCGTATCACGTGGTATTTCTTTGGTACCGGAAGGCAGGCAAATATTTCCGTCTTTATCTGTTTTTGATAACCTGCAACTTGGAGGATATGTAAGATATCGAAGAAATGAAAGAAAAAAGATTCAGGAAGACCTTGAGTTTGTTTTTGAGCTTTTTCCTGTTCTTTGTGAACGAAAAACTCAACATGCCGGAACACTAAGCGGGGGAGAGCAGCAAATGCTGGCGATTGGTCGGGCATTGATGTCCAAACCCCGGATGTTACTGTTAGATGAGCCGTCAATGGGACTTGCGCCGAAGATAATAATGAATATTTTTGAGGTTTTATTGGATTTGCATAAAAAAGGACTGACTATTTTACTGGTTGAACAGGACGCAAAAATAGCATTAAGTATAGCTGATAGAGGATATGTTCTGCAGACCGGGAAGATTATGTTGGAAGATAAAGCGGAAAGCCTCATCGATAATGAGGAAGTACAGGCAATATATTTCGGGAAGAGCATGAAGAGGAAGGTGACCGAAGAGTGATTTGGAATGAAGAATACGAGATGATATCTCGGGACGCATTGGAAGAACTTCAGCTTCACAGACTTCAGTCAGCGATTAAATGGGCGTACGATAAAGTTCCTTTTTACCACCAGCGATTTAAAGAAATAGGTGTTAGTCCAAGGGATATTAAGAACATAAAAGATATTGAGAAATTACCGTTTACCACCAAGGATGATTTACGCGACAACTATCCTTACGGCCTTTTTGCTGTGCCTTTGGATAAAGTAGTGAGAATCCACTCTTCTTCCGGTACCAAAGGTAAACCGGTGGTAGCGGGTTATACCAAAGGAGATATTAATACTTGGGCTGAGTTAGTGGCAAGAATTGTTACGGCTGGTGGTGTAATGGCAAAAGATGTTGCTCAAATCGCGTTTGGCTACGGGCTTTTTACCGGAGGCTTTGGTCTACATTACGGGCTTGAGCGAGTAGGGGCAACGGTAATTCCGGCTTCAGCAGGGAATACTCAACGGCAAATTATGATAATGAAAGATTTTAAGACAACCGCTTTAATATCGACTCCTTCTTACGCACTATATATGGCAGAGGTAGGTCAGGATATGGGAGTGGATTTTAATGATATGCCTCTGCGGGTTGGATTGTTTGGAGCTGAACCCTGCAGCGATCTTGTAAGAGAAGAAATTGAGAAAAGATTGGGGATAACGGCTACTGACAACTACGGATTGACCGAAGTAATGGGCCCCGGAGTTGCCGGAGAATGCCTGGAAAAGAACGGACTGCACATAAACGAGGATCACTTTATTGTTGAGGTTATTGATCCTGAGACCGGCGAGGTGCTTCCATGGGGTGAAGAAGGAGAGCTCGTTTTTACCAGCCTGACCAAAGAAGCATTTCCGGTCGTTAGGTTTCGAACAAGAGATATTTCTAATCTCAGTACTGAGCCGTGTTCTTGTGGACGCACGCTTGTTAAGATGGCAAAGGTGACCAGAAGGACCGATGATATGTTTATTGTTCGGGGAGTAAATGTTTTTCCTTCTCAAATCGAGGAAGTATTATTGGAGATTGAAGGAATCGAGCCGCATTACCAAATTGTTTTGGATAGGAAAAAGGGACTTGATGAACTTGAAGTGTGGGTGGAAGTCTCCGAGAATATATTTCCGGATGCGATGAAAAAATTAGTTGAGTTCGAGGAAAATGTTCGAGATAAAATCCACACAGCGATTGGCCTGAATGCTAAAATCAAATTGGTTGAACCCCGAACAATTGAACGTACTTCGGGTAAAGCCAAGAGGGTAATTGATAATAGAGAAAAATAACAAGAGTAGTATTATAAAATTTAGACTGATATTAATTACCATCTTTAAGAAAGCAACAAATAAGTTATATGATAGTAGCTGGTCAGACTCTTTAAGGAGGGGATCATATGATTTGGAATGAGATAAATGAGTGTATGTCCGCGGACGAACTAAATGAACTTAAGCTCAAGAGGCTTAAAGATACGGTAAAGAGAGTTTATGAAAATGTTCCCTGTTACAAGAAGAAGTACGACGACGCAGGAATAAAGCCGGAAGATGTAAAGACACTGGAAGATTTAAAGAAGCTCCCTTTTACCTATAAGGACGATTTACGTGAGGCCTATCCTTATAATATGTTTGCCGTTCCCCTGCATGATATTGTAAGGGTTCATGCCTCTTCCGGTACTACGGGACAGGTTACGGTGGTCGGATATACCGCAAAAGATATCGGAACCTGGGCAGAATTAATGGCACGCACCTTGGCTTGCGCCGATACGACAGCTGATGATGTCGTCCATAATGCTTATGGCTATGGTTTTTTTACCGGAGGATTAGGCGTGCATTACGGAGCGGAGCGGATAGGCGCTACGGTAATTCCAATTTCCGGCGGTAATTCCAAGCGTCAGGTTCAGGTCATGGCAGACTTTAATTGCACCGTGCTAACCTGCACACCTTCTTATGCGCTGCATCTTGCCGAGGTCGCGGATGAAATGGACATAGACATGAAGTCTCTAAAGTTGAAATCTGGTACTTTCGGAGCTGAACCATGGTCGGAAGGAATGCGCAGGGAAATTGAGGAAAAATTAAATCTATCCGCGATTGATATTTATGGTTTGAGCGAGGTAATCGGTCCAGGTGTGGCCAGTGAATGCCAGGCAAAGGACGGACTGCATATAAACGAGGATCATTTTATTGCGGAGATCATAAATCCTTTGACCGGCGAGGTATTGCCAATAGGATCTCAAGGCGAACTTGTTTTTACTACTATTACAAAGGAAGGGATTCCTCTGGTAAGATACCGTACCAGGGATATTACATCTTTTATACCAGGTGAGTGTTCTTGTGGGCGGACCTTTGTAAAAATGCGCCGGGTAAGCGGCCGATCTGATGATATGTTGATTATCCGGGGTGTCAACGTTTTTCCGTCTCAAATCGAGCATATTCTACTGGAGATAGAAGGAGTTGAGCCACATTATCTGGTCATTATTGACCGTGTAGAAAATTTGGATCAGTTGACTGTACAGGTTGAGGTTTCGGAAGAGATATTTTCCGATGAGATAAGGAAGTTGGAGGACCTAGGAAGAAGGATAAAAGAAGAAATTCGAAGTAACCTTGGAATTGGTGTTAAAGTAAAGTTAGTGGAGCCAAAAACAATTGAGAGAAGTATGGGGAAGGCAAAAAGAGTCATTGATAATAGGAAGGTATAGGTATTTTTAGCAGGTTAAAACTTGCTATGTTCCATAAAAATATGAAAATAACTGAGGGAGGGGTTCAAGTGAATGTAATGCAAGTTTCTGTGTTTTTGGAAAATAAGGCTGGTAGACTTGCGGAAGCGACCGAGGCTTTGGGAGACAACGGTATTAATATTCGAGCTTTATCAATTGCCGATACAGCTGATTTTGGTGTCTTGCGGATGATTGTTAACAATCCTGAAAAAGCGATGGACGTATTAAAAAAATCAGATTTTACTGTATCCGAGACGGAAGTAATAGCGATGGAAGTCCCGGATAGACCCGGGGGGCTCGCCGAGGTTCTTAAGCTTCTCACTAGCAGAGATGTTAATATTGAATATTTATACTGTTTTATTGAGAAAAGTGGAGAATCGGCAATCGTCGTTCTCAGGGTAGAGGAAGTCGAAGGGGCAAAAGAAATTCTTAAAAACGGTGGAGTGAACCTTCCGGGGGCTGAAGAAGTATATTCAATTTGATGGCTCTTCAAGATAGATTATAATCTACCGTCACCGCCGCATGTTGTACATACGACAGCTCCCGAGCCATTACATGTAGAGCAGCTTACTTGACCGTCACCGCCGCATTTGCTACAGTCTATTCCCGCTGTTCCGTTACATCTGGGACAAGCACCACTACCTCCGCAGTTATCACATGTAAACCAACCAAGTTCGGTATAATATCCACCGTCTCCACCGCAGGTCGGACACACACCGCTGCCTTCGCAGTCACCGCACATTACCCATCCTCTGGCGCCACATGTTTTACAAGCCAGTATGCCGCCTCCTCCGCATGTGGAACACCGGACCTTACCGGTTCCGGCACAGGCCGAACAGACAACAATAACTCCTTCAATGGATAAAGTGCCTTCTTTGGATTTACTGGTATTGTCAAATTCCGCGGTTATTTTATAGCGATAAGTGCCATTTGGCACAATTACACCAACATTGTTATTTCCGGACCAATTAACTTGCTGGGACATGTTTGAGACATCTTCTCTATCCTTGAGTATTTTTATCAACTCTCCACTTCCGTCGAGGATTTGGACGGTTAAAATTGATGACTTGGGAATCTTAAAGTTGATGGTAATTGAATCATCTTTTCCGTCATCGTTGGGAGAGAATGGATTAGGTTTTGCTTCTATTTTAAGCAGTGCTAACACCACACGTGAGTGCTCCAGCATATCTATGATGTTCTTACTTTTAGTGATGATAATTCTACTGCTGTTTTTAATGAAGGGAGAGGCGTCAATAAAGTTGTCAAAGGAATCAGAAGCAGTTTCCGTAAGGTTCTCAATATCACTGGTTTCATCTGATAGGTCTATATTCAAAGGATTTTTGCTGGCGCTATCTAGTTTGTCCAGATATTCCAGGTAGTCTTTAAGAGCTTTTTTAAACTTGTCATATGAATCCTGGTCTTTTGAGGACACATTTAATTCGCCAAGATCATTCAGGGCTTTCTTTGCCAGGTCGCTTTGGTTGCCAATTTCTTTATTTAAATCTTTAATATCTTGTTCGGTTTTTACTTCCCCAATAGAGGAGTCAATTTCCTTGGCGTTATCTTTGAGTTCTTTATAGAATACATTAGCTTGAGCTTGATAGTCTTTTGCGGAATTCTTATTTTTAAAGAAATAGATACCGGCAAGCGCGCTTCCCAAGCAGCAGAAAAGAATCAAGGCAATTACGGCGATGATTACTGCAACTCCCCACTTCTTTTTATAGAAGGGAATATTTTGTTTTGTACCGGTTTCCGGGGTTGACGGTGTGGATGTAGCAGACTGTGGAGTCATTACTACAGTCTCTTGAGCTCCAACATAAGTTCCGCATCCGGGACAATACTCGATATTTTGGGCTATATTCATTCCGCACTTCGGGCAAGCTGCTATCTTTCTCACTCCATTCTTAGGCGTTAAACAGTGCTTTTAATTAAAGCGATACAATGAAGCCAAAAATAATATACCATATTTGGAAATATGTGGAATATAAAAATTTGCTGCTGATTGTACTTGGTTTGTCTACAGAAGATTTAGCTCAATTGAATATGATTATCAATTCATGACGAAAAACAAAGACAATATTTAAGATTGAATAACGAAGAAGGATTTTTACTAAGCCGAGATTTAATTTTTTAGAATTTTGCAGGGAAAAGGCAATGAGCTTTAGAATTAAGAGCTGATAATCCAAGAAGAGAAGAAACCAAGGAGGAGGTCAAGATTATTTTCCTAACTGCACTTAGGGACAAAGCAAGGAGAAAAGTTGCCGAACTGGAAAGAATAGATTTCTTGGTGGGAATTCCATGCTATCACAATCAATCGTCTATCCAGCATGTTATAGAGATGGTGGAGGAGGGACTAAGGAAGTATTTTCCCTATCTTAAATCTCTAATTGTAGTTTCGGATGGAGGATCAACTGATGATTCAAGGGAACTGGCGGAGAGTGTTTTGCTTCCACCCGGAATAGAGAAGCTAGTAACAATTTATCGGGGATTGCCGGGAAAGGGATCGTCACTTAGGGCGGTTTTGGAGATAAGTGAAATATTGGAGCCAAGAGTTGTGGTTATGGTGGATGCAGACCTGAAAAGCATAAGTCCGGATTGGGTTAAACTCCTTGCCGAACCTATTTTGGAATATAAGTATGATTTTGTAACTCCTTACTACATTAGGCATAAATTTGATGCAACGATTACGAAGCTTATTGCGTATCCTCTGACACGCTCAATATTTCGGAAAAGGATTCATCAACCAATCGGCGGAGAGTTTGGTTTTTCAGGACAATTAGCTCGACATTTTGCGCAGAAAGATGTATGGGATACTGATGTTTCCAAATTCGGGATTGATATATGGCTCACTATAACAGC
>ENA-OSEO01005664-OSEO01005664.1-sediment-metagenome-genome-assembly--contig:-NODE-5664-length-11809-cov-5.005626_pt1 | contig 11809 bp, 8 predicted proteins | sample MGYA00237883_ERZ534232 | MGnify/ENA metagenome assembly ERZ534232
GGGTACGGCGACGAGGTGATCGTGCCGGGCCTGACCTGGCAGGCGACCGCAGCGGCGGCCCTGGATATCAACGCGGTCCCGATCCTCGTCGATGTCACCGAGGACACCTGGTGCCTCGACCCGGCCAAGGTCGAGGCCGCTATCACGCCGCGAACGAAGGCGATCATCCCGGTGCATCTCTACGGCTCATTCGCGGACATGGACGCGATCCTGGACATCGCCCGCCGGCACAGCCTGCGCGTGATCGAAGACTGCGCCCACAAGCACGGCGGCGAATGGAACGGCAAAAAGGCCGGCAGTATGGGCCATATCGGCAGCTTCAGCTTCCAACTCTCCAAGCTGATGACCGCAGGCGAAGGCGGCGCCCTAACGACCAGCGACCCTGTGCTGTACGAGCGTTTGGACGCCCTTCGCAACTGCGGCCGGCGCCCCGAACCCGAACCGGACGCGCAGCGGCCCTTCGGGCCGGGCGACAAAGGCGCGGGCATCTACGGCGACGAGGGGAACTTCATCCAGTCGGGCAACTACCGCCTGACGGACTTCCAGGCCGTGCTGCTCTTCGAGTCCCTGCAGCGCCTGCCCGAGCAGAATCGGGTGCGAGACGAAAACGCGATATATCTCAACGAACAGCTCTCACAACTACCCGGCGTGCGCCCGATGCGCCGCGACCGGCGCGAAACCGCGGAGGCCTACTACAACTTCTCCTTCCGCTACGACCGGGAGCAGTTCAAAGACCTGCCAGTGGCGCGCTTCCGCGAGGCCCTGGCGGCGGAATTGGGCTGTGGCGTGGATCCGAGCTACAAGCCGCTCAACGCGTGCTCGCTCTACACACCGCACACGAAGCCCTGGCGGTACAGATTGACGGAGAGACACTGGAAACGAATCGATCCCAGCCGCTTCAAGCTGCCTGTCTGCCAGCGGATCTACCAGGAGCAGTCTGTGTGTCTCCATCATAAGGTCCTGATGGGCACGAAGGTTGATGTGGATCAGATCGTCGAGGCCATCCGCAGGATTTACGACAACGCCGACGATCTGAAGTAGGATCGGACGCAAATCATGGGGACGAAAAGGAAGGGAGAGAAGATGACAGCGCCGTGGCTCTGGGCATGTTGGCTGGGTGCGACGGTAGCGATTGCGACTACACCGCTGCGCGCCGAGATCGTGTACGTGGACGCCCAGCGAGGCGACGACGCCTGCGTGGGAGATCGGGAGAAACCGGTTCGAACGATGGCGCGGGCGGCCCAGATCGTCAACGCCAGCACCGAGCCCGGACCGACTGTCATTCGCCTGGCGCCGGGGGCCTACTGTGTCACCGAGACGGTTACGTTCGAGAACTCCCGGGGGTACACCGCAGACAAACGTTTCGTGGTCGAAGCGACCACGCTGCCCGACGCGAACGACCGGACGCCAGCCCTGATGCCGGTCGTGATCTCCACCGTGGAGGGCCAGGGACCCGACACGGAGAAGCACGCGATCGCCCTGAAGATCGAGGTCAGTCATGCGACCGTACGCGGCATCAAGTTCCTGGGCAATCCCCGGCCGAACACATGGGGCTATTCCGTCTTCCGCGCCGGCAAGCACCTCGATGATCTGGTTGTGACCCAGTGTCTGTTCGTGGGCGACGAGGAAGCCTTACCCTACAGTATCCCCATGTGTGCCAACGGGCAGGGACTTGTGGTCGATCACTGCGTGTTCTACAAGTGCGACATTCCGGTGATCTTCTGGGATGCCGAAGGCGGAACCAGCCGAGGCAACGCCATGCGTTATTGCATCGTGGATGGGGCCGACCTCGCGGCAGTGTGGACCTGTCAGACCGCCGATGATTTCGACTTCCACCATAATGTCGTCACGCGCAGCCAGTATGTCTGGATGCGCGCCCCGCAGAACCGAACTACCTATACGATCCGCGACTGCGTGATTACAGAGAACAGATACGACTGTGGCTACGGAACGGCGGCGAAGATCTCGGGACCCAGTGGGCCCGAAGCGTCATTCCGCCGGGAGAATGTCATTCGAGAGGGCGAAGTGAGACTCGTCAAGCCGGGGGTGACACCGGAAGCGCTCAGCGTAGTCCGGCCCCGAGACTATCTGCATGTCCCACCCGGCACCCTCGGCCACCGCCTCGGAGCAGGGCTGTTCACAGATAGTCCCAAGTGGTCTGAAACGTCACCGCACGGCGCCTACGCGGAAGTCAATGGCGCACGCATCTACTACGAGAGACACGGCCGGGGCAGCCCGATCCTGCTCCTGCATGGCGGCTTTTCTCACCTCGCCAGGCAAGCGAGATTGACTGACCTGCTCGCCCGGAGCTACGAGGTGATTGCCGTCGATACGCGAGGCCACGGAAGATCCACGCTGGGTAATCAGCCACTGACCTACCCCCTGCTCGCAGACGACATGGCCAAATTGCTGGACGAGCTCGGCGTGGGCCCCGTCACCGTCGTCGGCCACAGTGACGGGGGCGTGATCGGCTATATCCTGGCCGCGAAGCACTCCGCGAAGGTCCGCGCCCTCGTTGCCAACGGCGCCAACTTCCGCAAAACCGGACGCGGGGGGATGACGCCACAGATGAACGGGTGGATCAAGACCATCACCCCGGAAATGGCGGAGGGCTGGGGCGACCTTCGAAAGCCCTATGAGAAGCTCAATCCGGAGGCGGACTGGGAGCACTTTGTGACCAAGGTCAAGGAGCTTTGGCAGAGTGAAACGGACCTCACCGAGGACGACCTGAAGGCCATCCGCTGTCCCGTGCTGATCAGCCACGGCGACAAGGATAGCTTCGTCGAACTCGCGGACATCGTGTGGATGTATGAACAGCTCCTGGACGCGGATCTGTATGTGGCCCCGGCGGGCAAACATGGCCACCACACGGACCAGATCGAGGCCTTCGGTCCCATCTTGCTGCGGTTCCTCCACCGTATCGACCAGCAGAAGACGGGGAATCGGCAATGAGCCCGTCGAGCCCAATTCATCGGCATCTTCCCAGGAGAGAACCATGGACAAGCCATGCCTGATCAACAAAGACGAGTATCCGGACGATGAGGTGTTGAGCCGTCATCTGGGAGCGGTGAAACGCACGTGGGATTCGTTTGTCGCCTTTCTTGAGGAGAACCATCCTTCGTTCTCCAGGGAGTGGCGCTATTACAATGATGGAAAGAGCTGGCTGTGCAAGATCACCAAGAAGAAGAAAACCGTGTGTTGGGTTTCGGTGTATGACCGCTTGTTCAAGACCACCTTGTACTTCCCCGACCGGGCGGAGGATTTGATCGTCGCCAGCGAGTTGACGAGAGACTACATCGACCAGTTCATTCACGGGAAGAAATACGGGAAGATCCGAGGAATAACCGTGGCGATCAGAAAACCGACGGATTTGAAGGCGACGAAAGTACTGATCGACATCAAGGAACAGGTCAAATGACCTTCCCATGAATGCCCAAGGCAGTGAGCATCAGAGGCAGGGAGAACCCGATGGGAAAGAAATCCGACCGTCAGTTTCGAGGTTTCTCGCGCAAGACGTTCACGTTCCTGCGCGATCTCGGCCGTAACAACGATAAAACATGGTTCAAGGCCCATCGGGCCGTCTACGACGAGCACGTGTTGCAGCCGCTGCGGGACCTCGTAACCGACGTAGCCGACTTCATGTTAGGCATCGACCTGTCGTTTGAGGTGGCGCCCGCCGTGGGCAAGACCATCTCACGGATCTACCGCGACACGCGGTTCTCCAAGGACAAATCGCCCTTCCACGACTGCGCGTGGATCGTCTTCAAACGTTCCGGCAAGGACTGGTCGCGTTACATCCCCGGGTACTTCCTGGAGATCGCTCCCAAGTCCTACCGCTACGGCCTGGGCTTCTACGAGGCTGCCCCCGACCTGATGGCCAGCTTCCGACAGCAGATCGACGAGGACCCAGAGTCCTTCCTCAAAGCCGTCGGATGGTTTGAGAAGCAGGACGTGTTCACCCTGGAGGGCGAGCGATACAAACGTCCCCTCGGCCGGGACAAACCCGAGCCCATCCGCACCTGGTACGGCTATAAGAGCTTCTATCTCACGCACGACCGCCCGATCGACGAGGCGATCCTGTCGCCGAAGCTCACCGACCAGCTCATGAACCACTTTGGTCTGGCCGCCCCGCTCTACCGATACGTCCACCGCATCGCGGCGCAAGTCCTCACCGAGCGACGATAAGGGTTGCTTGGAGAATCGAGGACATGGTATGCCATCTTGGCAACGTCGATCAACGCATGGCCGTAGCTCCTGACCTCCACTCCAAGAGCCACGAGCACACCCGTCGGGAGGAATGTGCTCACAGCGTGGCTACAGAATCCGCGTCCTACGACGCTTTGCCCCGCTCGGGCACCGGGAGACCGAGTTCCGCCAGGACCTTCTTCATATCCTCCCAGACCCGCCGGCGGTTGTCAGGCGTGTAACTGCGCAGGAGATAGGCGGTGTGATAGGTCGCCATGAGCTTGATGGGCGGCCGGCCGATGCCGCTGCAGTACTCATGGAACTCGCCGCGGAGTTGGCCGATGGGCCGATTCGTGTTCAGGAGCGTCCGCGCAGCGTGGGCCCCCAGGGCAACGATAACCTCGGGATCGATCACCTCGATTTGCCTTTGCAGGTAGGGCAGGCAGTTGATGATCTCGTCCGGTCGGGGATCGCGGTTGTCCGGCGGGCGGCACTTGAGGATATTGCCGATGAAGACCTCGCTGCGTTTCAGGCCGCAGGCCTCGATGATCTTGTCGAGAAGCTGTCCCGCCCTGCCGACGAACGGCCGGCCCTGGGCGTCTTCATCGGCCCCCGGCGCTTCTCCGATGAACAGAATGCGGGTCCTCGGATTGCCCTCCCCCGGCACCGCGTGGGTCCGCGAGGACCCCAGCGCGCACTTGCGGCACTGGCGAACCTCTTCCGCGATCGCTTCCAGTTCCTTTTCGGCATCGACGTTTGCCGGCCGGCTCGGCCTCGGCACGCCACCGGCCTCTTGCTCTTGCCTGCTCGTGGCAGGGGCATCCTGCCCCTGCTCGTTCGTGGCGAGGGCATCCTGCCCTCGTTCTTCCTCTTCCTGGGATGATGTCAACAAGGGCGAGACGCCCTCGCTACGGGGTTTCCCCTTGACGGCAAAGCCCGTGAAGAAGCTCTCCATTTCGAGGTGCTGGCGAACGACCTTGTTCAAATCCACGTCTTGAGCCATGGAAGGAATTGTAGCAGGACCCCGGAGGAGGGTCAAGCAGCTGCGCGGCTCGTTCCATCTGCGACTATGCTTCGTGGCGACGGTCCGGCGGCCTGACGTACGTCTGTGCCTCCGAAGCCCAGAAGAAAGTCGTGCGCGGACGCACAACCTACGAAGAGCACGGGCCGAGGCCCTCTTCGTAGGGCGAGCGTCCCCGCTCGCCTCAGCGAGACAACCGGCCCACGAAATATGTCGCGCACCTCGTTTCGTCTGGCGGCTAGGTCGAGCGGCGTCGGCGGCTGCGGCACGCGGGACGCCTGAAACGAGCCTCCCAACCGCAACCGCCCTCGCGTCCCCTCAGTTGCTCTGGGCCGAGGCGAACTGCCTGCGGTGGTACTCACGGTAGAGGCCGTCGCGGGCAATCAACTCGTGGTGCGTGCCCGATTCGACGACCCGGCCTGCCGAGAGAACGAGAATGCGGTCGGCGTGGATGATCGTGGAGAGCCGGTGCGCAATGACGAAGGTGGTGCGGCCCGCGATGAGACGCTCCATCGCGGCCTGGATCAGATGCTCGGATTCCGGATCGAGGGACGAAGTTGCCTCGTCCAGGATCAAGATCTTGGGATCCTTGAGAAATGCACGGGCGATGGTGATGCGCTGTTTCTGGCCGCCGGAGAGGCAACTGCCCCGCTCGCCCACCTCGGCGTCGAATCCGCCGGGCAGCGCTGTGATGAAATCCAGCGCGTTGGCCGCCCGGCTGGCCTCCATGACCTCGTCGTCGGTCGCGGTGGGGCGCCCATACAAGATATTCTCGCGGATCGTTCCGCTGAAGAGGATCGGGTCCTGCAGGACCATTCCAATGTGGCGCCGCAGGGCCTTGACCTTGACCTCCCGTACGTCGTGGCCGTCGATGCGGATACAACCGTTGTTCACATCGTAGAACCGTGGAATCAGACTGACGACCGTGGTCTTGCCCGAGCCGCTGGGCCCGACGAGGGCCACCTTCTCGCCCGGCCGGACGCGGAATGCCACATCGCTGAGCACCGGGCACTTCTGATCGTAGGAGAAGCTCACGTGGTCGAACTCTACCCTTCCGGAAATCTCGGGCAGATCAATCGCGCCAGGCGTGCTGACGATCTCAGGCTCTTCGTCCATGATCTCATAGATGCGGTCGAGGGCCGCCATTGCGTTGGCGTAGACCACGTTCAGGTCGGAGAACCGCTGCAACGGCAAATACAACGGCGCCAGGTACATCGTCACCGCGATCAGCTCGCCGACCGTCATCGCGCCCATGATCACGCGATAGCCGCCGAAGCAGATGACGATCAAAGGCGAGATGCCTACGAGCGTGCCGGTGATGGCCTGGTTGAGGCTCCCGATCAGGACCCGGCGCATGTTCGTGGAGAACAGGCGTTCCGAGTCGCTCTCGAACCGCTTCCTCTCGACCCGCTCGCGGGCGAACGCGCGGATCACGATGCTGCCGGCGATCCGCTCCTGGACGTTGCTGCTCATCGCGGACAGCTCGTCCTGGACTTGGCGGGTTGTGGTCCGGATCTCGTCGCTGAACCGACGGAAGAAGAACAGGTACAAGGGAAACGTCGACAACGCGATCAGCGTCGTCAATACGTCGATGCGCAGGAGGAAGTACAGGACGACAATCACCGCAATCGCGTCCATCCAGATGTTCGTGAGGGCCGTGCCGATGAGGTTCTGCGCGAGCTGGATGTCGCTGATCAGGCGGGTCAGGATCGCGCCGGTCTTGTTCCGCTGGAAGAACGAGGCGCTCATCCGCAGGATGCGGTAGTAGAGGTCGCAGCGTAGGTTGAACACCGCCCGGTGGCTGGCCTTGTCGGCGTAAAGGTGCCGGACATAGACGAAGGGGGCATAGACAAAGACGAAGACCGCCATCATGCCGCCTGCGTAGACGAACAGTTCGTGCAGCTTCTGCCGCTGCGTCATGGCCTCGTTGAGAAAGACGTTGTCCAGCAGGTGGCACGTGACCTGGGGCACCAGGAGCGGGACCGTGAACTTGACAATCCCGCCGGCCACCGCCAAGAGCAGGTACGTCGTATAGGGCCGAACGTAGCCCAGGAACCGAACGAAATTACGATGCTTCATCGACATAGGCGGGCCATAGGCCTCCTTCGTCCTGTGCGTCCCATAGGTGCCAACAACCCTTCTTGCCGCCAGCCATTCAACCGGCTATTCTACCATTTGCCCCGAGTCATGGAAACGCTGCACGACCGCAGGCAGCGTCCGCGTCTCGGCAGAAAAGGTGTATACGCCCAGACGCCCACGAGGTTTGTCGAGAGCAGGAATTGAACATGCCGATCAAGTCAATGGCGCAGCCGGGCAATCCACATCCATCAACCGCGTCGCGACGGCGCTCCTGGCCGCTCGCGACCATTCTCTCGCTCTCCATCCTCACGACGACGCACGCTCGAACGTGGCATGTAGCCGCCAGACTCCTGGCCGGAATCGATCCCGACAGCCAGATCCGCACAATTCATGATGCGGCAGACCGGGCCGAGGCCGGCGACGTAATCCTCCTGCACGGCGGCGTCTACCGCGAGAAAGTAACTCTCGACCGGAGCGGCCTGCCCGACCAGCCCATCACCCTGCGGGCCGCGGAAGGCGAGCACGTCATCCTCACCGGCGCCGATCACCTCACCGACTGGACGCCCGTTCCCGGCGCGGAGCGGGTGTACAGCACCCCCTGGCCGCACCGGTTCATCACCTGGACCAAGCACAACACGCATCCCGACGACGACTACCACCGTCTGATCGGCCGCTGCGAGCAGGTCTTCATCAATGGCTTCCCGCTCCGCCAGGTGCTCGCGAAGGAGCAGATGAGCCGGGGCACGTTCTTCGTCGATCTGGACGCGAAGCTCCTCTACATCCAATCCGCCGACAATCGCCCCCCTGACGGCAAGCTGACCGTCGAAGCCTCCAGCCGGGACCAGATTCTCACGGTCAAAGGCGATCACGTCGTCGTCGAGGGTCTCTGTTTCCGCTACGCGGCCAATCGCGCCCAACAAGGCGCCGTCGATTTCTCCGGCGACCACATCACCGTGGAGAACTGCGTCTTCGAGCACACCAACGCCAGCGGCGCCGCGTTCCGGGGGGAGGACATCATCGTTCGCAACTGCACCTTCCAGCACAATGGCCAGCTCGGTTTCGGCGCCAGTCGGGCCCACCGCCTGCTCCTGACCGGCTGCACCATTCGGAACAACAACACCAAGGGCTTCGACCGCGGCTGGGAGGCCGGCGGCGACAAGATCTGTCTCGCCCGCGGGGTCGTTCTAGAGAACAGCACGTTCGTCGCGAACCACGGCAACGGCATTTGGTTCGACATCGGCAACGAGGACTGCGTCGTCCGCAACTGCCTGATCGCGGACAACGACGACGCCGGCATCTTCTACGAGATATCCTACGGCCTGCACGCCCACGACAACGTGATCGTCCGCAACGGCTTCGCCAACACGCCCGGCGCCTGGGGCGCCGCCGCGGGCATCAGCCTCTCCAGCTCGCCCGGCTGCACCATCGAGCGGAATCTGATTCTCGGCAACAAGGAAGGCTTCAACTTCCGCGAGCAGCAGCGCAGCACCCCCCGCATCGAGAGCAAGAAGTCCGAGCCCGTCTGGAACCACGACGAAATCGTTCGCAACAACGTCCTGGCCTGGAACCGCGACGCCCAGGTCTGGGGCTGGTTCGACATCGCCGACGAGCGCCATTGGCCGAAGACGACGCAGACGGCCCCGCCGGACGGGGCGTCGCCCGTCGCTCGTCCCTCGTCGCTCGAGGACCTGAACCTCAAGTTTCAAAGCAACCTCTACTGCCCCGCCCCCGGCCAGGGCCTCTTCCACTGGGGCGTCACTTGGAAGAGGCACAAGAGATACGAAACCCTCGAAGCGGTTCAGAAGGAATTGTCGCTGGACCAGAACAGCAAGATCGTCGAGTTTCACGTCGAGGACTTCGCCACGCTCGACCTCCGCATCCCCGCCGACAGCCCTGGGATCAACGTGGGCTGCCACCCTCAAGGAACCGTGCCAGGCGTCCGCCTCGCCACCTCTCCATAACAGCGCACCAAGATTCCGTATACGAGAACTCGCACGGACTCCAAAGCAGACCATGTTGCAGGATGTACGGGAACCTCTACCTGGGATTCCGCCCCCGGCAGCAGAGTCTGCAATATAGGATCCCCGATGCCGCAACCCAGCCCGGGACCTCGATCATAGGGCCGTAAGCAACATAAGGAGGAGGGATAGGCCAAGCAGCCCTGTGATAGCTACTTGAATCCACAACGGTGCCTGGCGCAATGGGCTTCTTATAGGGTATCTCCCGGTCTTCTGCACACCCGCGAACAGCCGTCGCGCTCTATCGATCTCATCCATGCTCTCACGTATCTGGTTCATCCTTTCCTGGACCCAGGAAAGAAATGCGAAATGAAGAGCGGCAACGAACACGACAAGACACAGAACGCCGAGAACAAGGGGGACACCTCCCACGACAGAGAGCCGCCCCTGCGGAATCTCCCCTGTCAGAAGGCTCGCGACTCCAATCGCCAAAGCCGTCCAGATGCTGAGGCTGAGTTTCCACTCCTGCTGCGCCTTGAGCTCGAACTCCCGCCATCTGTCGTCAGCCAAGTGCGCCAGTGCGTCGCAGCGGTCCTTGTCTATTGGCGCGATTGCCCCGCTGCCAGACGTTCCGATAGAGGCACGACTTGGTCCAAATATGTCGATTCTACCCAGCACCGCCTCAAGATATCGTGAGCCACTCCTGGAATGCGAAGGAAACAGGATTCCGGTCATACCGAATTCCAACGCTCGCAGGACGTTCTCATCTTTGTCGTCCACGAACACACATTCGCTCCTGTCCACTTTCAAGGCATCAACGACCGCCTGAAACATCTTATGGCTCGAATCTGATTTTGAAGTCCCAAGGCGACTGGATAGTACTACCTTGTCATCACTGAAGAACCGAGCAAGGTCAAGCTTGTCCATCTGACGCCTGAACCAGAACTCGGTGTTGTTCGAACAGATTGCCAGATCGATTCCCATAGACCGAATATGCTCGAGCACGTCGCGCATGCCGGGAATTGCGCGAATGAAAGCGTCGCTTAGTCGGATGAGTTCATTCTCGCTCACGTGAATCCCGCATTCCTCAATGAAGGTAGCCCAATACTCCCTTTCCTGGCCTTTCCAGTCTTTCTGCTTGCCGGCAGATCGGTACGCGAATTGCTCCCACAGTCGTTCCCCGACCGCGCGGGCTTGGGCTTCGCCCAGACGCCAGCGGACCAATATTCCATCGTTATCAAAGAACAGGTGTTCCCAGACATCATCCGCCAGTACGCCACCAATGTCGAATATCACCGCTTTAGGCACAGTCGCCGAGGAATACTGGATGCGAGATCCGACCATTTCGAACTTCCTCCCCTGCGTTTTCTTGGTCTTTGGGCCGAGAGTTGCTCTGCACTCCAAGGGCTTCCCTCGTTCTGAACCGATGGTCTCATTGTAGAGTCGCCCCAAGAGGACACAAGGAGAATGTGCGTGAGAATCGAAACAACCGGAGATGAAAGGCAGTTGCGAGCCATCGTTGCCCTTCCCCCCGCTGGCATCCGCAAGGCGGTAAACGCAATGCCCAGTCACCAGTTCTCCGTTGCCGGTCGGCAGCGTTCATCGAATGTGCGGGTTGTTTCGATGGCTTGACGCGACGGCTTGGGCCGCGGTATCATCGTGCCGCTGTTTGACGAGATTTGCGGCGGAACGTACGAAGAACATGCGGTTTGGGAGGCACGCACATGAACAGGACACGCGCACTTCTGTTTTGTATCGGGATCATGGTGATGGGGACGGGTCTGACGGGGACGGCGTTGGCCGGTGAAGAGGACGCCGGAGCGGTGAGCTTCTGGATCCCGAAGGAACCGCCCCGGACGCAGTACAAGATCGACTTCACCATTGAACTGGCACAGCAGGCGACCATGCAGGGCCGGGAGACGATTCACTTCGTCAACACGACGAAGAAGCCCATCCAGACGCTGGCCATCTCCTGGTCGCAGATCGGCAGCGGCACGCAGACGCTGAACGTCAAGGCGGCCGGCACGCCGATCCCCCTGGCGTCCGGGAAGTCGTATCCGAAGGACTTCACGCTGGCCCAGCCGCTGGGACCCGGGGATTCGCTGGACTTGGAAGTCGAGTTCGCCGTCTCGACGCCGGCTCCCCCCGAGTTGCCCGAGGAGATCTCGATCTCGGACTGGTATCCACAGTTGTGGTGGGGTGTGCCCGGCCACTGTGATTTCGAGGTCAAGCTGAGCATCCCGAAGGAGTACACCGTCATGACCAGCGGGCGGTTCGACGCCGCACGCGGGAGCTACTGCATCGAGAAGGCCCCCTCCTTCGGCCTGTTCCTCGGAAGAAGTCACGAGGTTCTCGAGCGAGACGCGGGCGGTGTCCTCATCCGGTGTCTCCACAAGCCCGAGAACAAGGCGTGCGCGGAGTTGCTCATCGACACGGCGGCCGATGTCATCGGCTTCTACCGGGAGCAGTTCGGGTTCTATCCCTACCCCGCCTTGAACATCGTCCCCGGGATGGATCACCCCGCCGGTGGGTATCCGCTGGCCACGAGCATCATCGTCATCCACGG
>ENA-OSEO01005665-OSEO01005665.1-sediment-metagenome-genome-assembly--contig:-NODE-5665-length-11806-cov-3.094467_pt1 | contig 11806 bp, 6 predicted proteins | sample MGYA00237883_ERZ534232 | MGnify/ENA metagenome assembly ERZ534232
CGGTGGTCGGCGAATCATTAAAAAGACCAGTTATTTTGCCTGTGACGATTTAACCAGTTTTCCGCCTTGGATAACGGTTTCCACCCCTTGCAGGACAGTTATGTCGCGCAAGGGGTCTCCCCTGACCCCGATCAGGTCCGCTCGCTTGCCTTTTTGCAAGCTGCCCACTTGATCCGAAAGGCCACAGACCTCCGCCGCACGCACTGTGGCCGCTGCCAAGGCTTCCCCGGGCGATGCGCCAAACTGATTGAGATACTCCACCTCCTTGGCCAGTTGCCCATGCATGCCATCCGTGCCCACTGCGTATCTCACCCCCGCCGCAATGGCCGCACGCATGACTTGACCCACCTCCGCCCGCTGTTGCAGATGCAGCATCTTGAGATCACCATGCAGGGTATCCAGCCTTTCATCCGTGAAGAAAATGCTGGGCGTCAGCACCAGCCATCTTCCGGATCGGCGCAAAAGCTCGATATCCTCTGCGTTCAAGAAATAGCCGTGCTCAATAACGTCGATGTCGCTCTCCAGGGCAAGTTTGAACCCCTCACCGCCTATGCAGTGGGTGGCCACCGGCACGCCCGCCTGGTGCGCCTCCTCAACTACCGTCGCAACCTCTTGTCTGGAAAAATAAGCGGGCAACCCCTTGGGACCGCGAAGAGTGCCGGTAAGATAAATCTTGATCAAGTCAGCGCCAGCCGAAAGGTTTTCGCGAACGGCCAAACGAAGATTTTCCACTCCGCTGAATGGGTAACCCACGAACCCGTGGCCGTGGGGCGCCCTAATGCCCCGGGTGGCCACCAGAAGCCGCGGACCCTCAACCTTGCCCGCCGCCTGGGCTTTTTTGCAGGCTATATCCAAAAAGCCCTTGTCTCCCAGGCAACGGGAAGTGGTGACCCCTTGCCAAAGATCCCGCCGCATGGTGTCGGCCGCCCGCAGGCTCAACTCGGGTAGCGGATCGTTCATGCGTAGCAGGTATTCCGGTAGCAGAGGGTCCAAGGATAGATGGTTGTGGCAGTCTATCAGGCCGGGCATCAGGGTTTGCTTCCCGCAATCCAACACCCGGTCCGCCTCCTTTTCTCTTGCCAAGGCCAACCCACCGAGGGCCTCGATAAGACCATCTTTGATCAGCACGGCGCCAGGCCTTGCCAGTTCACCATGGAGACCGTCAAATAAGGCACCGCTTTTTACCAATGTTGGGACCATATCATATCCCCGCCTTAGAGACCTGCCAGCCATATGGGCTGATGGGTAGAAAAATGACCACAAGCATCACTTGCCGATCAACCACAAGTTAAAGAATATAGGTCGGGTAGCATGTTCAAACGGTGTACAAAAGCGCCACCACAATTATGAAGATTTTTGGCCTCCTTGATGACTGGCGTTATTGAATTTGTGCTTACAAATAAAACAACGGCAATCCGTATACTCTACTTATTGCTTTTGGCCTTTAACTAGTAAGGATTATTCAGATGTATCCTAGCCAACGTTAATAGCTTAAGAAATACGTGTTCCTTAAATGATCGCAGAAATGGCGACGGTGCGGTTGGTGACAACCTCCACCCTGGAGCTGAAAACTGGCAAGATTGCTTTGTTGACATGCCTAAGCCGGATTAATAAAGACCGATAGCTATCAACTAGGCAAATTCCAAAGTTCAATTGTTAATTATGATCATCGTACCTTTTGCAAATACATAAATCAACCTATTTCACGAAGCATATTTCATATTTCATGAAATATCATCTTGACAACCCGGCCGGGTGACAGGAAGATGTTCTTATGATGGTAGTAAGGCACAACACACCACCGGATTTACTAAAATGCCTGTAATCAAAAAAGAAATACTTAGCGTCCAAGTCTACCGGATTCTCAAGGAAATGATCGCCAACCACCGCTTCAGCCCCGGCTCCAGGCTGAATGTGGAGAACTTGGCCAAGGAGTTGGGGGTGAGCCGTACCCCGATCTGGGAGGCCATGCGCCGTCTTGAGCAGGAAGGTCTTTTGGAGACCATACCCAACCGGGGCGTCTTCATGAAGGAGATGACTCTGCCCATGGCCTTGCAGCTATACCAGGTGCGGGAAGTCCTGGAGGGATTGGCCGTCAAGCTGGCCGCTGCCCAAATAGACGAGACCAAGCTTGAGCAAATGAAGGCATGCCTGGAGGAGTTGGGCCAGGCGGTGGATAGCATTGACCCGGTGGCCTATTCCATGCTGGATTTCAATTTTCACGCCTTGATATACGAGGCCTGCGGCAATCCGTTTTTACAGGAGATTTTGGAAACCATAAAAAACAAGATGCGTCCCTTGGTGCCCATGAACCGGGCAATCTTTTTACGCGGTTACGAGGAGCACAGGAAAATCTTATTGGCCCTCCGCACCAGGGACCCTGAAATGGCCGAGAAGGTTATAAAGGAACATAACCAGGGTATGCAGGAACGCATACGGGAGGTGATGCAGGAAAAGGCCTGGGAAACTAAAGCCGAGACCGGGGAAGAGGCAAGCCCCATGGTAAGCATGAAGTAAGCCTTCGGCAGGTTCGCCTTCTTTCTACCAGTCGGTTCCACGTCTCGGTAACGCGATATTTTCTCTCACCTTTTTAGAGGGAGGACGTAACGCTATGCATAGTGTGTGGAATAAGATACTCAGAGTTGATTTGTCCCAGGGAATCGTAAAGGCCGAGAAGACGCCTGATGCAGTTTATGAATATTTTCTGGGCGGGGCCGGCCTAAATGCCTACATGCTTTGGCAGGAGTGCCCCCGGGGCACCACGGCATTCGACCCGGCCAACCGGCTCACCTTCGCCCCCGGGCCCATGCAGGGCATCAAGCAGACCGGGGCCGCAAAGTGGACCGCCGGAGCCATATCGCCCTCCATCAACATGAACGCCGATTCAGCCGCCTCGGCCAGCTACGGCATCGAGATCAAGGAAGCGGGTTACGACGCCATCGTGGTGCATGGGCGGTCGGCCAAGCCGGTCTATTTGGTGGTGGACGATGACAAGGCGGTACTCAAGGACGCCAGCCACCTTTGGGGCAAGGATGCCTACCAGGTGGAAGACGCCTTGAAGGAAGCCGAAGGCGCCAAGTTCGAGGTGGTCAGCATAGGCCAGGCCGGCGAGTTGGGCGTGCGCTACGCCAACATCCAGACCCGCAAGAAATCCTTTCTAGGCCGTAGCGGCCTGGGTGCCGTGATGGGTTCCAAGCTTTTAAAGGGCATAGCGGTTCGTGGCACCCAGCGCCCCAAGGTCCACGATCCGGTTAGGCTAACTGAACTCAGCCGGGAACTCAACCGACGCATAGCGGAATTGGATTCCCGCCAGCCCAAATGGCTTCAGTTCAAGCGAGTGGGAACTGCGGGGGCCACCGAACTGTTCTCGCCCCAGGGCAACCTGCCCATCAAAAATTATAGCCTGGCCAGTTTCCCAGAAGGAGTCAAGACCCACCACGCCTCGAACTACGCCAAGGAGCTTAACGCCAGGCCCTGGCCCTGCCAGTACTGCACCCTCATGTGCCACAACCACTGCGAGATAAAGGAAGGCCCCTATGCCTACGAGGGCAAGGGCCCGGAGTATGAGTCCTTCGCCATGGTGGGCTTCAACACCATGGTCAGCGACGTGAAGGCGGTGGCCTATGCCTGTGAGTTGGCCAACCTATACTCCATGGACTGCATCTCCCTGGGGGTGGTGATCGCCTGGGCCATGGAGTGCTACGAAAAAGGGGTCTTGACCAAGAAGGATACCTACGGCCTGGACTTGACCTGGGGCAATGCCGAGGCCATGGTGGAGATGGTCAGAAAAATAGGCACCCGGGCCGACGGCTTGGGCTACCTATTGGGCGAGGGCACCAAGATAGCCTCCGAGCGTGTGGGCCAGGGTTCCGGGGATTGGGCGGTGCAGATGAAGGGACAGGAGATCGCGGCCCATAATTGGCGCGCCCAGTACATCTCGGCCCTTAACTACTGCACAGGCGTGGCATCCGGCCCCAACCACGAGCGGGGCAACTCCCAGCACATCTGGGTGGGGCATGTACTTTTGCCGGAATGGGGCATTGACCATGTTTCCAACGAAGATCGCTGGTCCTGGGACCGGGCGGCCGAGCGTAACGCCAAATTCCACGACTACTGCAACGTCATCAACTCCTCCTGCCACTGCAAGTTCATGGTCTTTAGAGGCTACACCCTCACCGATCTTTTGCACACCATCAACGCCACCACCGGCCTGGCCTGGAGTCAAGATGATATGCGGCGCTGCGGGGACCGCATCACCCAACTCCAGAAGCTTTTGAACATCCGCTACGGCTGGAAAAAGGAGCATGACTTCCAATATCCCAAGCGCTTCATGGAACCGGTGGATGAAGGTCCGGCCGCGGGCAAGATACCGATAGGCTTGGAAGACGCCATAATGGACTATTACCGCGAGCGCGGCTGGGACCAAAACGGCATACCCACCGCGCAGAAGCTCAAGGAGGTTGGGCTGGATCACCTGGTGTAAAATGAAAGCAGGGCCGGCGGCGGGTATTGTCGTTCCCGCGGCCGGTCCCTGCCAAGGCCCAATCCAGGGTGATTGGGCTTGTAAAGCCGAAAGATGTCATGAAGATATTCATCAACCTAAAGCCCGTGGACATGCCCGAGGGGGCCAGATTCGGCCGAGCGGCGGAATTGGTGGAGCAAGAGCACCAGGATGAACCCATGTTCAAGCACCACCGGGAGAAGTCCGTCGAGACCGTATTCTTTTTCGTACTAAATGGAAAGGTGGTACGTCCGGAGCAGTATGACTCCCTGGAGCTTAAAGAGGGCGACCAAATTAGGTGGTTCATGCCCTATGCCGGTGGCTGACCGCCGAGCCGGCCGGCTTGCTCTCCTCTTCACCTCGGCTGCAACTTATTCGGCTCCCCGGCGGGTACCCCTTTTAGACATTAGATGATGCCCCAAGTCATGGAAATAAGTCTGGCTGTTGCGCATGCCTAAATATGGCTGCCATTGACTGATATGATTTTCATCCCTCCCAGAGCACGGGGCAATTCCCTTTTACCCTATCCTCGGCCCAAAACACTTCTTCTTTCCCGCTTAATTTAACGCCCTCACTTTAACAAACAGAAGCAGGCTGCCCAAATAACCCGTCTATTTCGTATGTCCCATGGCCCAAGCCGGGCTTTGGTGGAACCCGGGGCAGTCCTTATGGGGAAATGAATTATCCCATAGCCCCGTCCCAGGCGGGTTGAGGCTTTGTTCATACCCCAGAGGCGCCGGAAGCAAACTGAGCCAAGGATGACTATTGGGCAGCGACGCCAAAAAGTGCCGACTGCTGGCAAGGCCTCCCAAAGAAGACACAACTCGAGGCTAAATTCTTGGCCAGGGTTGGGGACAGGCGGTAATGTATGATAACTATTAGATATTGCTTTATTTTTGGCGCCATAAATAATAATGCAGGAATTTTCCGCTTATGCTACTGTTTTATTATGGGTGCGTTAGGCTGCATATCCATCTCAAACGGACGACTTCCAACAAGGCCAAAAACCTAGTTTCAAATAACTCTTTAATTTTGTGAAACTAAACGGAGGTCTCCACCACGCTATGTGGCTGCGAAATCGTTACAATTTTCTCATAGCCCTGGTGTCGCTGGCTTTGGGATTGGCTTTTGCTTATACGAGGCCCGGCGTTTATCTTGATGGTTTTTTGTTTGACAATTCTGCCCCGCTTTGGGGTCATCCTCGCCCCACTGATAAATACATGGCGGTCTTGATAAGTGAATCCGATTACAAGGCCGCGGCCACTCCTCTTGCCTTGTGGGGCACCAACCTGGCGCCATTATTGGAGAAGATTGCCGCCGACCAACCCAAGGCCATTGGCCTGGATTTGTTGCTCCCCCAATTCCCTTTGGGGCATTTTTTGCCGGATCACGACCGCAGATTTTTCAAGGCTCTGAGCGGGGCCTCCCGGGCCTGCCGCCTGGTCTCTGGTTACGGCATTACTCCCAGCGGAACTTTACAGGAACCTTTTCTTATCTATCAAAAAATATTGGGAATGAACGGCTACGGTTTTTTCAACCTCACTGTAGACGATGACGGAGTCTGCCGCCGGCAAGTTATTGCCCTGGATAGCTCCGCGGGTAGAACCCTCTATTCCTTCGCCGCCATGCTGGCAGGTGTCAAGCCTTCTCCCGGCGCCTTCGTGACGCCGGATTGGCGGAATCCGCTAGTGATCCCTATTCTTTCCTTTAAGGATGCCCTGGCCGCCGACAAGGGAAAATTCTCGGGAAAGACCATAATTGTCGGCACCAATTTCGCCTTTGAGGACAGATTCCCCAACCCCGCCGCGGGCACGATGGAGGCTGGGGCCGTTATACAAGCCCGCGTGGCGGAGGCCTTGGCCAACAAGAGATTTTTAAGGGACCCCGGCACCTTGCCTTCCCTCATGATTCCCGCAGGTCTGGCACTGCTGGCCTTGCTCGCGGTTTCGAGTCAGGCCTCCGCTTTGAAAGCGATGCTAACCGGTTTGGCCGTTATGGCAGGTCTGGTGATTATTTGTGCGGCGGCATTGGCCATCGGGATAGTGCTCAGGCCTTCGGCCGTAATTTTGGGTCTGCTCCTGGTTACGATGGTGAGAATCTTTCAGGGCTATTTGAGCGTCAAGGAAACCTTTGGTCGCTATGTCTCCAGCGAAGTCAGGGACGAAATACTCTCGGGCCGCATACCATTGGACGGCGAACTTAAGGAAGTCTCGGTGCTGTTTGCCGACCTGCGCGGCTTTACGCCCCTTACCGAGTCCAACCCTCCCCGTGAGGTGGTTAAGCTCATTAACGCCTATTTTCAAGAGATGTCGCGCGTGATCCGCGAAAAGGGCGGGCTGGTTTTGCAATACGTAGGAGACGAAATCATGGCGGTCTTCGGCGCACCGGTGCCCGCGGAAGATCATGCGCAAAGGGCCGTTTTAGCGGCCATCGCCATGCGCGACCGTTTAAATGCTCTCAATCAAACCTTGCAAAAAAGGGGGCAGCAGCCCCTCCGCCACGGCATCGGGGTAAACTCCGGCCAAGTGGTCGCTGGTAATATTGGAGGCGGGGATCGCCTCAGCTATGCGCTGGTGGGCGATACCGTGAATTTGGGTTCGCGTATTCAGGGATTAAACAAAGTTTTTCAGACTGAAATTCTTATAAGTGCCCGTACCCGAGAAAGAATAGGGAACGGGATGCGCCTCAAACCTCTACCGCCCACCACGGTCAAGGGCAAAAAGGAACCGGTAGAGATATTCGAAGTGCTTTAGGTTATTTTAAAAGTACTAATTTCCCAAATCGCCTAGCTTGAGAGTAATAAAAATGTTCAAGCAAGCAAGTTTCCTCGGCAGATTATTGGCCTTCACGGGCTTGGCGCTAACAATTTTTTCCACCCCGTTGCAGGCCCAAAATTTAAACAGCCTCCAGGTCATGTCTCTAGAAGGGTCTCTACTGAACAAGGCGGGGAGCGCTGTAGCGCTATATGACTACCTTGAACCCGGTCCCGTTTACCGCCTTTTGCCCGGAACAAAAGTCGAGCTGTCCAGCTTGGACGGGCAAAGGGCGTATGTCGTTCAGGGGCCTGGGGTGTTCGCCATTGACCAGGCAGGCGCCTTGAGCTTGAACGGCAAGACCCTCTCCCCCCAGGCGGTTAAGTCCCTTCTGGACGGGGTCACCGTTTCCGGAAAACAGAATGCCAGCTTGGGGGCTACGGTCATGCGTTCAGGAGACCAGGTGGCCGTACAGGTGCGCCAGGCCAGCGGCCGCACCAGGCTAATGCGTCTCTACTCTGGCTACCACGCTTTGGTAGTGGGCTGCGGCAACTACCAAGGCGGATGGCCCAAACTGCCCCACCCGGTGGATGACGCCCGGGAAGTGGCCAAAATGCTGAAGGAAATGGGCTGGCAAGTGGATTTGCTGGAAGACCCGGACTGGAACACCCTGCAGCGCGCCTTAAACCAACTCATCACCGGTCCGGGCCGAAGTGTGGATAAAGGCATTTTCTTGTGGTTTTCGGGTCATGGCCACACCCTGGAGCAGGCGGACGGCTCCAAATTGGGCTATATAGTTCCGGTGGACGCTCCGGACCCTAACCAGGATGAGTTGGGGTTCATGGAGAGGGCCATCAGCATGCGCCAGATAGAGACCATTGCCTTACGGGTCAAGGCTAAGCATTTATTAATGGCCTTTGACTCCTGCTTCTCCGGCTCTCTTTTCACCATAACCAGGGCCGTGCCGCCCCCCTTCATCGAAGAGAAGGTTTCCCTTCCCGTGCGGCAGTTTATAACCGCCGGAAATGAAAATGAAAAAGTGCCGGACAAATCTCTATTCAAGACCGTTTTCGTCCAGGGAATCGCCGAGGGTTTTGCCGACCTGAACAAGGATGGGTACATAACCGGCCAAGAGTTGGGAGGGTATTTGCAAGAAAAGGTCGTTAACTACACCCGCCAGGCGCAGCATCCTCAATTCGGAAAGATAAACAACCCCAAACTGGATAAGGGGGATTTCGTTATTGCCGCCAAGAGAACCACGGCTGAAACCGGCGTCGATGCCGTTCAAAAGCCGCAAGCGCAGCCCGCGGCGAGCGCCGTATCACCCGCTTACCAGGCAAAGCCACCCGCTCTGCAAACGGCATCCTTGCCGTCCGGCAAAACAGGGCTGACCTTGGCTGAGAGTGAAAAGGAAGTTAAGGAGGCCATGCAGAGCTGGGCCCAAGCTTGGAACGATAGGGATGAAAGCGCCCTATTGGCGCATTACAGCAAGGAAGCCAGGATAGAAACCAGGCTTAGGGGGGAAAAGGTCGAAATCGGCTACAACCGCCTCGCCAAGATCCTGCCGAACAAGCTAAAGTGGAACGAAAGGCAAGATGTCGTGCTTACCTTTGAGAAACAGCCGATAGTCAAATTTCAAGGGGATAGGGCTAAGGTGACGGCCTTTCTTAAGTTCTTGGTGCGGAGAAGGGGTACCGAAGACAATTTTGAATTTAATTTTACAATGATTAAAGAAGGGTCCCGCTGGCTTATAAGTGAACTCAGATTCCGCCCGATGTAATTGAAAGGAGGTTGTCAATCTCCTTAACTCTTTTCCGCATGATTTGGGCAGGTTGAGTAGCGCGCAGTCTTATTCTACCCATGAACCCATCCAGGAATAGTCCGGCGGGGGTGATTTGGTTTCCGCGCCTATGCAACCCACTGGATTAACCTGCAAGACCCTTGCGCTTGCGCTGCCTTGGGCATAGCCAAGTTGAAGGCCCCGGCGCAAATTGACCAAGTGGAGGGGCCGGGTTCCGAGTCCGCCCGGGGACCGGATACGGACCTCCTGAGTCTAGACGACCAGGGTGGTTAACCCTGCATCTTCCTGATCAATTGGGAAAAACGATCTTCCCATCCCGGCTCGCAATCCTGTTTGACGATTGGCCGAGAGCTGTGGGAAACTTATACCCTCGGATCGACAAGAGATTGGTTAACACCCAATACGTATGGTTTCGGCTTTAAAGCCTTGCGAAAAATTTAAGGTAATCCTCGAAACCCAGGGCATAGATAATCTGTTTATAGATCGGTATCAGGATGGTTGATAATGCCTAAAGTGTCGGCGCTTTTGACCGTTAACCCGCGCGTCTTTGTCTCGCCAACCCAAAAGAATCCAAGGCGGCCTCGCAGAAAATGCCTAGGCTGGGCATGGCCGCGAGCGGCCGGGTTTTTTTGCGTGCTCTTGCTGCTTCTGCCCCCGGTCTTGGCTTTTGCCTCCCAGCCACTGCGGGTGGTGAGCCTTCTGCCGCAGGGGAAAGTGGAGCGCATTACCCAGGTGGTGGTCCGCTTTGACCGCGACATGCGTCCCCTGGGGGACATGGCGCAGGACGCGGTTTCAAGCCCCCTGATTATCTCGCCGCGGCCGGCCGGAGCCTACCGCTGGTTGGATCCGCGCACGCTGGCTTATATCCTGGACCAGCCCCTGGTGGGTGCCAGCCGCCTGGAGATAAAAGTCGCCGAAGGGACCAAGGCCTTGGACGGAGCGGTTTTGCCCGATGCGGTCAGTACGGCAGTGCATACGCCCGAAGTTTCCATAATCGCGATAAATCCCAAGGCTGGCCAGACCCTGGGCCCTCGTCCCCAGTTGCTTGTAACCCTAAACCAACCGGTGGACCTGGAGTCTTTGGCCCGTTGCACAAGCTTTGTGGTGGATAAGCACAGGATCGGGGTGAAAGCAATGGAACTCGCCCGGCCCGGGTGGCGCAAAGAACATCTGGCTCGGGAATACGGCCTCCGGCCCGGGCAAGATCTGCCGGGCAATCGGCAAGTGGTTCTCGAGATATCACCCGGAGTAAAGCCGGCTCAAGGCGATATGCCATCCAAGCGCACCTTCCGTTTAACATACCCCACCTACCGGCCCCTGGAACTGGCCAAATGGAGCATGGACCAGGGTCATGGCGGTAAAAATCCCCGCGCCGCCTTGATTCTGGAATTCTCCAACCCCATCTCACCCAAGAAGGTTCTGAACCACCTCACCCTTAAACCCGCCGTGAAATTAGACCTCGAACGCTATGGAGAAGAACCCACCAACTTTTTCTACTTGGACCCCGGTTTTAATCCGCGCACCGACTATGAGCTGAGTCTGCGGCCGGGGTTGGTCGACGTTTACGGCACCACCATGACCGAGGGTTTGAGCATTAGGTTTATCACTGGTGACTTGCCCCCCTCCTTTTCGCTTTTAGGCGGCAAAGGTGTGCTGGAGGCAAAAAATAAGCCGTTGTATCCGTTGAGGGTGCGTAATATAGGCAAGATACGGGCGGGGTTTAAACTAATCCCGGCGGATTCGGTGGTGCCGGAGTTGGTGGCCGAGGATGAAAGACCCTGGGACAAAAAGCCGCCTGAGATGAGGCCCGGCCCGGACACCGTGGTGCATCAGCTCAATTTCGGCCTGCCGCCCAACCAGACACGGGTATACCCCTTGGATCTGGCCTCGCTTATCGGGCAGCCCTTGCAGGGCTCCATGATCATCATGGATTTACGGACCGCCTGGCCGGACGCCAAGGACAGAATGCAAACCCATATCCAACGCACATTCGTGCAGATAACCGACCTGGGGCTTACGCTGAAGCTGGGAGAGGCCGCAGGCTTGATTTGGGTGACCCGGCTTTCCACCGGTGATCCTCTGCCCGAGGTGAGGCTTGAGCTGCGGGACCGCACCAACCGGGTTGTTTGGCAAGGCGTCAGCGACGCCATGGGGACGGCCCGGCTGCCCTCGCTGGAAAAGTTGAATCCGGCAAAGGACAAGCGGAGCCCCTGGAAAAACCCCCAGGTGTATCTGCTGGCCCGGCTAGGCCAGGATCTGGCTGTGCTGCCGGCGCAGTGGTCGGAAGACATTCTCTATTCCCTGCCGAGTCATCTGCCCCGTCACAACCCCGGCCAAGAGCCGGCCCTGCTTGCCCATGCCGTCACCCAGCTGCCTTTGTATCAACCAGGCCAGACAGTCCGCTACGCTATGTATCTGCGCAAGCCGGAACCTGAGGGCTTGACCATACCCTCCCTGGAATCCATGGAAGTCGAAGTGGTCGACGCCTCCGGGCGGGCGGTGCATCGACTCCCAGGTAGCCTCAATGCCTATGGCTCTATGGCTGGAGAATTCACCCTGGGTCCAAACGCGCGCCTTGGTCCGTACACCTTTTCCGTAAAGGCAAAGGATGGAGCGAGCCTATCGGCAGGTTCCTTTAGGGTGGCGTCGTTTAGGCCGCCGGACTTTAGGGTTACCTTGCAGGCGCCGCCGTCTATGGTGGGGACTGGCCCCGGCCAAAAGGTCGAGGTCGCGGCCAGCTACCTTTTCGGC
>ENA-OSEO01005666-OSEO01005666.1-sediment-metagenome-genome-assembly--contig:-NODE-5666-length-11803-cov-5.871567_pt1 | contig 11803 bp, 11 predicted proteins | sample MGYA00237883_ERZ534232 | MGnify/ENA metagenome assembly ERZ534232
GTCCCCTTTGCCTTTATGGCCATCTTTCTCCTCTTCAAGCCTTACGGCTTGTGGGGATGGGAGCGGATCGAGCGGGTATAAATTCGGAGAAGTGTTAGTTGGAGGGATCTGGGGATGTCTATGATTCCCAAATCCCTAAGTTCCTAAATCCTTAAGAGTTGAGAGGTTTCGCCTATGTCCAGTGTATGGTTGCCGTGCGGGGATTATCACCAGAATTATGCCGCAGACCAGGGGTGGTGGCAGACACGGTTCATCAAGGGAAAGATGATCCTCCTTCTCCTCACCGTCTTTGTGGGCATTCCGTTGTTTGCTGGCGGATACTGGATGAGTGTGGGGACCATGGTCGGATATACGGCCATGGGGGCACTGGGAGTCCAGCTCCTTATCGGGTATTCGGGACTGCTTACCCTGGGTCATGCCGCCTTTATTGCGGTGGGGGCCTACACCAGCACCATGCTCATCCTCCAGTTCCCCTGGCCCCAGGCCCTTCTGGATTCGGGCCTTGCCTATCCCATCAGCATCATTGCGGCCGGAATTGTGGCCGGTCTGTGGAGCGTTCTGTTCGGCCTCCCATCAGTAAAGGTCAAGGGCTTTTATCTTATTCTGACCACCATGGCGGCCCAGTTCATTACCGTGGATTTTATCCTCACCCAGTACATCAGCCAGATCGGCGGCAGGGGCCAGGCCTTTTCGCTTCCGCCGGGCACTATCAAGATCGGTCCCTGGGTCATTGATAATGAACGGAGCGTCTATTATCTTATGGCTGTGTTGTTGACGCTGATGGTCATTGTCCTGGCCAATCTGCTCCGCTCCAAGCCAGGCCGGGCCTGGGTGGCCATCCGGGACAACGACATCGCGGCCGAGGCCCTTGGCATCAATATCATCTGGTACAAGCTCCTTGCCTTTTTTGTGGCCGGGTTTATGGCAGGCGTGGCCGGGGCCTTCTGGGTCTGCAACACAGCGGCCCTGAGCCCAGAACACTTTCAGTGGTTTTTGTCCCTCTGGCTGGTGGGCGTCATCCTGATCGGCGGGGTTGGTTCCATCCAGGGGGCCATCTTCGGGTCCATCTTCATGGTAGTGGTCATGGAACTCCTCCAGATGGCAGCCATACCGCTCGCCGATTATTGGCCTTCACTTCTCATGGATTTTGCCTACATCAAGGATATGGCCTTCGGTCTGGCCATCTGCGCCTTTTTGATCTATGAGCCCAATGGACTGGCCTACCGATGGTGGCAGGCCAAAAACTACTTCAACCTCTGGCCGTTCTCTTACTGATTAAGCCGATGGACATGATTCTGCTTTGATGGGCGACCTGAACATGTCCGATACATGACTGCATGTACAATCGAAATATTAACAATTAAAAATCGAAAGGAGGTGAAACGATTTCATCGCTTCATTGGGCAACAGAGGTCAACAGGATGTTTTCACAATAGCGAAGGGAGAAAAATCTATGAAAAAGAGTATTTTTCTAAAGTTGTTTGTATTGTTGGTGGGCATGGCTTTCCTGGCAGGATTTTCAACCGTGGTCGCGGCCAAAGAGATCAAGATCGGCGGGATCATGGATACGACCGGCGGCACTTCGGACGTGGGCAAGGACTATGCCATCGGCATGTCGGACGCCTTCAAGTACATCAACGATAACGGGGGCGTCAACGGCAAACAGATCAAGTATACGTGGTTTGACTATGGGTATCGGATCCCGGAGGCCATCACCAAATACAAGATGTTAAAGCGTATGGGAAGCGTTGTCATCATGGGATGGGGAACCGGTGACACCGAGGCCCTCTCGCCCACGGTCAACAAGGATAAAATGCCTTATGTTTCGGCATCCTATTCCGGGCACCTGACGGACCCGAAAAAAACCCCTTACAACCTCTTTTTCTCATCCGACTACTCCACCAACGCCAGGGCCGCCATCACGGCCTGGTTTGACAAGAAATGGAAGAACCACCCGGATTTCGGCAAGCGGAAGCCGAGATTTGCCTGTTGCTATATGTTTGCCTCTCCGTACTGCTCTGCGCCGATCAAGGCCATCAAGGATCAGGCTGCCCTCCTGGGTTTTGAGATCGGTGACGACCAGGATGTCTCGCTCTTTGCCCTGGACACCAAAAGCCAGATCATGGCATTGCAGGCATTCAAGCCCGATGTCTGCTGGCATGGGAATACCACCATGTCCGTGGCGGCCACGGTCCGAGACGCCTATGCCCTGGGCTTAGGCGCTGCCTGGATTGTCAACGTTTGGGGCTTTGATGAAAACCTGCCCCGTCTGGCCGGAGAAGCGGCCGAAGGGGTCATGGGCACCACGCCGTGCGCATTTTTCAATCAACCCAATGTCAAGAACATGGACAAGGTTGTTGCATCAGCCGAAAAGTACAGCCCCGGGGTGCCCCTGGGGAAGCGGCTCAACCGGACCATCCAGGCCTGGGGAGATGCCCTGATCACCTGGGAGGCCTTAAAGCGGGCGGACCAGAAGGGGATTGATGTCACCAACAAGGATGCGGGCGAAGCCATCATGAAACAAGGGTTTGAGACCTTAAGAAATTATGACATCGGTCTCGGCGCCGCACCCGTCACTTTTACGCCGACCGATCACCGGCCGGCCACCGGATGCATTATCCAGGAATGGAAGGGCGGCGAATTCCGGATAGTGGACAATGTGGACCTCAAGAAGCGATGGCCGGAGTTGTGGGAAACCAAGTGGTTGGGCTGGTAAAAAAACCGCAAACATTACCCCTGGAGGTAGGGTCTTGGAGAACGCAGAGGCAATCCTGAAGATCAATAATATTGAGGTCAAGTACCACGAGGTCATCCTGGTGCTCAAAGGGGTTTCCATCGAGGTGCCCCGTGGGGGGATCGTTGCCCTCCTCGGTGCCAACGGCGCGGGTAAGAGCACGACCCTCAAGGCCATTTCAGGCCTTTTGAAGACTGAGGACGGCGAGGTGACGGACGGCGGCATCATGTATGAGGGTAACTACATCCACCATGAAAGGGCCGCCAAGATCGCCAAGGCCGGGATCGTCCAGGTCATTGAGGGGCGAAAGGTGTTCGAGCACCTGACCGTGGAGGAGAACCTCAAGGTGGGGGCACATCTGAGGAAGACCGGTTCCGTGAAGGACAAACTTCAGATGGTGTACCACTATTTCCCCAGGCTCGTGGAGAAACGGAATGAAATCGCCGGGTTTATCAGCGGCGGCGAGCAGCAGATGACCGTGGTGGGAAGGGCCTTGATGACCGAGCCCAAGCTGGTGCTGTTGGATGAGCCGTCCATGGGCCTGGCCCCCATGCTCATCCACGAGATCTTCAATATCGTCACCAAGCTCAATCAAGAAGAAGAGATATCCATCCTTCTTGTGGAGCAGAACGTCAAGCTGGCCCTCCGGGTGGCGCCCTATGCCTATGTCATGGAGACCGGCAGGATTGTGATGGATGATGCCTCTGACAAATTGAGCCAGAACGAAGATATCAAGGATTTCTACCTCGGGATGGGCGCCGGAGGCAAAAAGAGCTTCCGCGACGTCAAGCATTACAAGCGAAGGAAACGATGGCTGAGTTGAACCATTCATATGGAGGTCTATTATGAAGAAGAGACTGGCTCTAATGACCGTGCTCATATTTGGTTTGAGTGTGGCCCTGATGTCCTGTGTCACCACCCAGGTCAAACCGACGGACAAGAATTTTATTGCACCCAGCGTTACCCTTGAGTCCTTTGAGGTGCCGCAATATGACGGATACTGGTATTATGCCAAGGCCGTGAAACCCACCAAGGGACAACCTGACGATAGGGGCGCCATGCTCCCCATGAGCTTTTTGTTCAATGTGGAGAACAAGAACCCGTATCCGATCGTGTTGGACGGGATCACCTTTACCGTCAAGTTCGACAAGGAATTTGCAATGGTGACCTATACCTGCACTGATCAGTACTGGATCCCGGCTGGCAAGAGCGACCATATCCGTGCGACCACGTTGATAACGGCTCGGTCCGCCCTGTTGAGCCTGATGGTGACCGGTGGTTTTAAGTTGAAAGCCAAGGGAATAGGCCCCTTTGACGCACTGGAGAAATGGTGGAAGGGCGTTCCGGACGGGACCACGCCGGTACACATCAGTGAGGCGTCGTTTTCATTCTCAGCGGACGGCGTGTCCAAGACCTATCCTTATGAAATTCAGGCGCAATAGTTGATGACCCATTCAGCCCTTTGCCGCTTGTCTTGAGCGGCAAGGGGCGTTTTTTTGCGAGGAAGATTATGGGACTATACGATTTTACCTTCTATGACCTGATCGGCCGCAACGCCACTGCCTTTGGCGCGAAAGAGGCCTGGCATGAGGTGGATGATAGCAGAACAGTGAGCTTTTCCGAGTATCGGGAAAGGGTGAACCACCTTGCCTGCGGGCTTCAGAAATGCGGCGTTCGGAAAGGAGATCGGATCGGGGTGGTGGGGAAGAACAGCCTCGAGTATTTCCTCCTCTATGGCGCGGCCGCGGCTCTGGGGGCTATCATGCTTCCCATCAACTGGCGGCTCTCCGCCGAGGAGATGGGGTATAACCTGAACGACTGTCAGCCCAAGCTGGTATTTGCAGACAAGGAGTTTCAAGAAGGCATCAACGGTGTAAAGAGCAAACTTCCCACCGTAGAGAAATATTTCAATTTAGGGAGCGCAGGAGGCCAGTTTTCAGATTATCAGAGTTTGCTGGATCAGGGGGATGCGTTCGATCCGGAGGAGGTCCATACAGACGACGGGTTCGTCATTATACACACTGCGGCAGTTGCCGGACGGCCCAGAGGGGCCCTACTGAGCCACGGCAATGTACTGTGTGCGGACATGCACCTCGATTACCTGTGTCATCTCATGCCTCAGGACGTCCATCTCAACATCCTCCCCCTCTTCCATGTGGGCGGACTCTTCATGGCCACGGCCACGTTTCATGCAGGGGCCTTGAATCTCAATGTAAGCAAGTTTGATCCAGTGCAGGCAGTCAGACTCATCTCTGAAAAAAAGGCCTCTGTGCTGATCGAATTCCCTCCTATCCTGTCATCGATTTTGGAGGAGCATGAAAAGACCCGGGCCGATATCCGTTCCCTGAGGGCCGTGGCCGGCCTGGAATCTCCTGAGACCATCGAGAAATATCAGAAAATCACCGGCGGCATCTTCTATGTCCTGTACGGTCAGACAGAGACATCGTGCCTGGCCACCTTCGGGCCCTACAACGATCGACCGGGTTCGGCAGGCAGGGTGCTTCCCCTTGCCCAGGTTCGACTTGTTGATGATTACGACCGACCCGTCCCTGTGGGCACGATCGGAGAGATCGCTGTAAAAGGCCCCATGGTCTTCAAGGGCTACTGGAACCTCCCCGAAGACAATGCCCATACCTTCAGGGACGGCTGGCATCATACGGGGGATCAGGGGCGATTCGATGAGGAAGGTTTTCTCTGGTACGCGGGCCGCAAGGCCGAAAAGGAACTCATCAAGCCGGGCGGCGAGAACGTCTATCCAGCAGAGGTGGAGAAGACCATATTAGAGCACCCTGCAGTGTTGCAGACCGTGGTATTCGGGGTTCCGGACCCCAAGTGGAAAGAAGGGATCAAGGCGGTCTGCCGGCTCAAAGAGGGGCAATCTTTGGATGAACAGGAACTTAAGGATTTTGTGGGGGCACGGATCGCCCGCTACAAAAAACCCCAGTATGTGGAATTTGTGGCCGAACTTCCTACCCTCGAGGACGGAACCATTGACAGGGCCAAGGCAAAGGAGTTGTACGGCGCCAACTCGTAATCCAGACAGCTCAATGCCGCCGTCAAAAGCCCTGCCATGAGCAGGGCTTTTTTTGTGCTGCAATTCCGCTTGAATTGCGTGTCCCACCTGTTATATGATTCAAAACGAGATGTATCGCGTTGCCTTGTCCCTGGCCCTGAATGGCGCCTCGTTTTCAGGAGTGATCACCATGAAGTCTCATCACGTGGTTCTGTGGGTCTGTGTGTGCATGGCGTCCCTCTGGCTTTGTTCCTGCGCTGGGCTGGATTCGGTTACCAAGACGGTAGGCCTTTCCGAGACAGACGAAAGACCGCAGAGGTTTTATGTGGGCCGGGATGGGCTGCCCCTCTTTCCAGAGCCCCGGTTCTGCAAAACCCGCATTGCCGCCCTGCCATTGCACGAACAGGTGGTTCGCGACAGGTTAGAGAATGGCTTTGCCCATGTAAAGGTGGTTAAGACAGGTCAGACAGGATGGGTGAACAATGCCCATCTCCTCTGGCGGATACCTCCTTCGCCCAAAGCGTCGGCCGGGGAGGCAGTCCCTTCGCCCGGGCCTATGCCTGCCTCGGCGGTTCCTCCGCCTGAACCCCTTGTTGAAGAGCAGGTTCAGAAATCGTGCCCTCCTGAACAGGACATGATCCAGCAGCCCTCGCACCCCCATCCGGAAATAGAGGGCCGTGACGCCGCCATCTTTAACCGATTTTGAGCCCTTCTTTTTAATGGGGTCACAGTGATCCATGAACACAGGCCATCCCTCATGCAATGATGACGACCGAAGAAAGATCAGGCTTTCCGGATCTTTTTCCGATCCCTTCATTCGCACGAAGAGGCTCATTACCGATTCCTTCGTTGATCTTCTTTCTGTAAGTGAATCCCGAAAAGAAACCGTTCGGGAAGACATTGCCGTCGGCTCAACCCCCAGGGCGGCCTACTATCTCCTTTTGACCATATCTGTCCTCATCGCAGGCTTCGGTCTCCTCATCAACAGCCCTGCCGTAGTCATCGGCGCCATGCTGGTATCCCCCCTCATGACCCCCATCTTCGGCATATCCCTTGGTCTGGTCCGGGGAAACGTAACGCTGCTGCGCAAGGCCATTGTCGCAGAGGCAGGAGGGGTCCTTATCGCCATCGGTGCAGCGGCCGTGCTGGGCCTGTTCCCCTTCGCCCAGGAGGTGACGCCTGAAATGATCGCCAGGACCAGCCCCACGCTCTTGGACCTTCTGGTGGCGGCCCTGGCCGGCACCGCGGGCTGTCTGGCCATGATCGATGAGAGGATCAGTCCTGTGCTGCCAGGGATTGCCATGGCAACGTCTCTGGTCCCTCCGCTGGCAGTGAGCGGGCTGTGCATCGCCTTCCGCGCATTTGACGGGGCATGGGGGGCCTTTCTCCTCTTTTTCGCCAATTTTCTGGCGATATTGGCTATCTCCGCAGTATTGTTCATTGTTGCGGGCTTTGTCAGCTCGGAGGAAATGGGTTCCAAACTGAGGGTGCTCAAACGATTTTCCGGGCCGGTGGTTGGTTTGATATTTGTCACCGTTCTCCTCACCCATGCATTGATAGGGATTGTGGGGGAGAGACGCACCACCAAAACCATCAAAGAGGGCTTAAAAGCCGAATTGGCCATGGAGCCGGGCACCTCTGTGGATGAGGTCATTTACAAGCGAAAAAAGGAGAGGATCGATATCCTCGCCCTGGTAACCACCCCTCGGGTTCTTTCCCCCAAAAAGATCAAGAGCATGGAGGCTCGACTCGGCCGGAATCTGGGCCTGAGAACCGGTTTGATTGTGAGATGCCGCATCAGCAAGGATATTTCGTCCACCGGCTCAACCAGCTGCGTTGTGGGCCGCAACCTGGACGGCGAGTTCATATCCGCCACTCTGGCCCCCAAAGTAAAGCGCCTGCAGCTTGCGGAACAGGTCCTGCGGGAGCTGCTGGAAGACTATCGGGGCACCCATCTGGACTTCGATTCTCTTGACATTGTTGATCTTCCTCATGAGTCCGTGATCGTGGCCGAACTGCAGGGTTCGCGCCATATTACGCCTTTTGAGGTGGCCGGGTTTGAGAAGGCCATACAGGAGCGGCTGGCGGATCCCGGCGTCCGCCTCCTGATCCGTTCCAGCGACGTGACCGATATCAGCGGCAAGGGTCGCGTCCTTTATGGCAGGGCCCATTTCGGCAAGGCCTCGGGTCTGGAATCAAATATGCAAAGGAAGATCGAGCAGGAGGCGAAGCGCTGCATAGAACGCCTCCCCAATACGTTCGCACCCAATGTGGATGCAGAGAAACGGGGAAGGAGCTGGCATGTGCTGGCCGAGGTGGTGGGACCTGTCGTGCTTACCCCAGACCAGATCCGCGTCATTGAAAAGGACATTTCGAGCGCCGTGGGTTATGATACAGTGCTGCGCGTGTGGTGTCGGGCTGAGCTGATGGTGGACCATTCCGAATTCATGTCAGTGGAAGGCTTCACCAAAAACGAGGTCATGAAAAAGACTGTTAGGGTCGATTCCCCATAGGGGACGCAATGCCTGGAGGAGAGGCTGAGTGTGCGGTCAACCATGAAAAAATGCTTTAAGATGGCAGCTGTTGTCATTTCCATGGCGGCCATCAGCGCCGCTTGGCTCTGGTTTGGCGAGGGGGGATTCGGCCGGCTCTACCGGAGCGAGGCAGAACGCCAGGCCTGCATTGAAAGGATCCATCGACTGGCAGCAGAAAATGAGGCCCTTCTGAAGCAGGTCCATCTCCTGCGCACCGATGCCAAGTATCTGGAATCGCTAGCCAGAAGGGAATTCAGCCTCATCAAGGAAAATGAGGTCATCTACAGGTTCGAGGACGATCCCCGGGACCCTGGCGCTCCAACCGGGTCTCCATAAAGGAAGGTGAAGAAGCGTGACAAACCCGGATGATATTCTTGACAAAATCCTGTATCATGGCCCGTCTTCAAGGACCCTCATCCTGATCCTTGCCAAAATGAAGGAGCAGGGACGTCTCAAGGATGTGGTCCGGGAATGCCGCCGGTTTTTGGACCTGCATCCCGATGATGTCGGTTTAAGAAGACTCCTGGCCGAGGCATACGAGGAAATGGGTTTTCTCGCCCTGGCCCAGAGGGAGTGGGAACAGGCCGCTCTCATGATCGACAACATGACCACCGTCTATTGGTCGCTGGCCCAATTGTATGCAAGACAGCGGCAATATGCAGAAGCAGCCGATATGCTGAGACGCTATCTGGCCCATCATCCAGGGGAATCTGACGCTTTGGCGCTTTTGAGGGAAATGGAAGCAGCCCACCCCCTTGAGCAGGTTTCATCGGAGAACGGGGCCCCCGATGAGAAGGCGGCGCCAATGCATGACGAGACCAAGGAGATGCTGGTGGATCTGGCGACCCCTACCATTGCCGAGCTCTACTACTCCCAGGGCCAGATAGAGGCCGCCATACAGACCTATGAACATGTGGTTCGGGCCCATCCCGAAGACACGCAATCGTTCAGACGCTTCAACCAGTTGAAGGAGATGCTGGAGGGCACAGCGGGAGTCGATGACAAACAACCAGCAGGCCACAAAAGCCAGGGAGAAAAAATGATCGCTGTCCTGGAGAGCTGGCTTCTCAGGATCCGAGAGACAACATATGCGCGACATGTCCCCTCAACCGCGGTTTATGGCCACCGGCATCGGCAGCGTCCCCTTTCAGGATGTTGAAGGGACGTGCCGCGATATATGCCGTCTGACCCCTTTTATGCCCTTCTGGCCCCAGTTTGTGAAACGGGGTCACTGGGAGGATATGATCATCCAGTACAGCGAAGGGTTGCCCCTCCTGACGGTGAATGCAGAAAAGCGATCCCTGTCCGTGCCCCATTCGGCAGACAGGGAAGCTGAACTGGTGGCGTTCTATGAACGGTTTCTTTCCGATGAAGTGGATTCCTTTTCCCTGAGCCGGGAGGTCGCCCCGGGTCTCTATACACTCATCGAGAAGGTGAAGGAGCTTGATGAGGCCTGCGGCCCGTATATCAAGGGACAGACTGTGGGCCCTGTCACATTTGCGGCTGGGGTGAAAGGCCCGGATGGAAAGCCCATCCTCCATGATCCGGAGCTCTCAGAGGCCATGACCAAGGGGTTGGCCATAAAGGCCCTTTGGCAGGTCAGGATGCTGGCAGGCTCAGGCAAAAAACCGGTCATCTTTCTGGATGAGCCCTACCTCTCGGGGTTTGGATCGGCCTTTTCTCCAATCCAGCGCCACGAGGTGATCGAAATGCTTCAAACGGTGATTCATTACCTAAAGGGGCGCTGCGATGCCCTCATAGGGATCCATTGCTGCGGCAATACGGACTGGTCCATGGTGCTCGAGACCGGCCTGGACATCGTCAACTTTGATGCGGTCGAGTACATGGAGCACTTTCTCCTGTACAGAGAGCCGATCTTGCGCTTCTTTGAGGGGGGCGGGACCATTGCCTGGGGGATTGTTCCAACGGCCAATTTCACCGGGGAGGAAACTGTGGACAGCCTCTTTCTAAGAGTCCAGGAGGCGTTCAGACAGGTCCGTCAGTGGGGCGTGGACCCGAACCGACTCGCCGACCGCTCCCTTCTTACGCCTGCATGCGGCATGGGAACCATGCCGGCTCCAGCCGCAGCCGCGGCCATGGACCTGCTCTCCCGCCTGTCTGAAAAATGCCGGGGCGCCGTATCAGGGACCTGATGCGATGGACGGGGTTCAGACAGCCCCCTTCCTCTTGCCATATGCCGGGCCGGGGTTCCCGCCGAAAGCGAAGGGCTTCTTCGCGGATCATTGCAATGGGTTTTCCTTGTGCATGGATGCTTCTTTCAGCACTGCCTTGGCCACCTCCAGGTCATAGGCCTGTCTGGGATTGAAGGCATTTTTACGCTCATACATGGCCTGGGCCTGCAATATGGCGTCATAGGGTATCCACCCGTGATCTGCCCAGAGCTCCGGGTCGTCTGCATTCCAGAGCCGAAAGTGGATCATATTGTCCTTTTGCTGAACATACATGCGCACCTGCTTGTTCTGTGGAAAGGGATAGTAATAGATTCCCCGTTCGTCTTTCATCTCTTTGCACCTCTTTCTATTTCGTGTCCCAAGAAAAACTTTGAAATGCGACTGATCGCAAACAGCATGGCTGGTTTAATTGAGCTGGAGTTTATAATGTCCTCAATAACTCGGGAGATCTATTTGCGCAGATCAGGACACAGGAACCCGGGATCCCTGCCATGTTGCTTGTATCTGAACAGGGCCGCCATACAGGTCACCGCACGGGAGAGCTCACCGTATACAGGGATTCGGAACTGCCGGGCCGATTCCTTGAACTCCTGAACCTGGGAGCGTCTCCCCAGAAGCCAGCAGAACACGGGTTTCCCGACCGAACGGGCCGTTTCAGCCGCCTCTTTCAGGTCCAGATAGGAGACCGCGCCCCCCACAAAGGCATGCAGCAGGACCCCGTCCACGCCGGGATCGGCGCAGACCGCCTTCAATGCAACGCTCAAGGCCCTCAGCGGACCCTGCCTTTCCATGGCAGGCCAGAGATCCAGGGGGTTGCCCGGGGGCATCCAGGGCGGGTAGATCTCCCTGAGGGTCCCAAGGGTTGCCGGGGAAAGATCCGCCAGGCTCAATCCCGTCCCCTCCATGAAATCCGCAGACAAAATCCCGCCGGCCCCCGTATAGGTGACCACGGCAATGCGCCCCCCGCGAACCTGGCTCCAGCAAGGGGCCCCCGCAAGGCCCACACAGAGGTCGATCATCTCCTTGAAGTCCGCGGCCTCGATCACCCCTGCCTGTGCCAAGGCCCCGCGCACCACCCCGTGGTTCCCTGCCAGGCTGGCCGTGTGGCTCAGGGCGGCGCGGGAGCCCTCCGGGCTCTTTCCCCCTTTCAGAAGCACCACAGGCTTTTCCGATTCCCTGCAGATCTCCATAAAGCGTTGGCCGTCTGCAAACGATTCCAGGTAAAGCCCTACGGCCTCGGTGTCCGGATCGCCGATCAGCCAGGGAAGAACATCGCACTCGTTCACATCCACCTTGTTGCCCAGGGAGCAGACCTTGCTGAACCCGGCCT
>ENA-OSEO01005667-OSEO01005667.1-sediment-metagenome-genome-assembly--contig:-NODE-5667-length-11803-cov-3.706720_pt1 | contig 11803 bp, 9 predicted proteins | sample MGYA00237883_ERZ534232 | MGnify/ENA metagenome assembly ERZ534232
TCCCGGATTCAAGCAGTTCTTTAATAAATCCGGTGGCTTTTCTTCGCCTATCCCCGGAGCAAGCTCACGGGGTATTACGGCTAAGAAAAAACGTCAGCCACCTCAAAAGCATTGAACCCTGCGGGGCTACCTCCCCGCATCGCAGCAAGCTGCGGGGTATTCTGCAAGCGAATAAAGATCAAGTCCTCCTGGTTTTGTTTCAGTGAAACAACAACGATTTTTTGGCCTCCTCCGCTCTTAGGAGCTTTTTTCGTAATGCATGCTACCTGGAAGAGTGTAACCAGCGAACCGCCTGAGATGACTAAAGCCCCTTCAGGTTTTAACGCTTTTAGATAAATTGAAAGCGGATGATATCCGTTCACAACCAGGAGCAGATTGTACTGCTGCCCACTTTGGGAAAAATCTTCCTTCTTATAGTCGATGACATGGTCTGCACCAAGCAAGTGTGCCATTTCCAAATTCCTCGTGCTGCATACCGCAGTCACTTCTGCTCCCAGGGCTTTGGCAATCTGTACGGCAAAAGCTCCACCCCCTCCTGAAGCGCCATTAATCAAGACCTTTTGCCCTGGTTGAATGTTCCCATTGTCACGCAATCCCTGCAAGGCTGACATCGCCGCCAAAGGGACTGCCGCGGCTTGTTCGAACGTGAGATTGACTGGTTTCAGTGTCATTAAATTTTCCTTGGCGCAAACAAACTCGGCGAAAGTGCCGCGGCCGGTTGCGCTGGGCATGAACCCGAAAACTTCATCGCCTGGTGAAAACTGCTTGACATTACTGCCAATCGCCTCGACCCGCCCGGCCAGATCCGCCCCTAGGATTCTGTTTTTGGGACGGAAAAGACCTCCAGGCATCAATCGCATAAAAAAAGGATTTGCCCGCAGCATGCGCAAGTCACGCGAATTGAGAGAGGCAGCACGAATTTGGATCAGCACCTCGTCTTCTTGCGAAACTGGTTTCTCCACCTCCCGGAGCTGAAGAACATCCGGTGAACCGTACCTAGGGCAGATAATTGCTTTCATATTTGAGCCTTTCTGTTTTTTATCAAAAACACAGCCAATCACCAATCCAAGGGCAAGAAACCTAGGCACATTCATTCCCTTGTCGAGCAGCAAGTAGACGGAGGCATGAGCCGGGTCTGCAAGGGCTGAAAGGACTTCGATAATCGCCATAGTAGTAAAACTGAGGAGAATCGCATTGAAAATAGTTTTTTTGCCGGGGAGCCTGTTAAAGAACCGGAGCAGGAAAAAACTGACGCTGAATGCGATCACCATTCCTCCAGCCAGCGCTTCAACCAGGGCTACAGGCAGATAAGAGAATGAAAACGCGGCCTTATAGGCTGCAGCAATAGGGGAAACTGCCATTAAGAAGTCAGTGACCCAGAATGCAGCACCTCCCGCGACTGCTAACTTAAGCAGTTTTTTTGAGAAATCGCGGGAAGACTCCTGCTTGCTTAGACCTGTGGCCCTGGTCTGCATGACTGTTTCCTTATTGCAACCCGGAAGGGCTGGCTGCGACTTCGGTTGATTTGACTTCCCTGTGCTGTCTCTTACACACATAACCTATCGCGATGCCCAGGGCGGTGATGCGGATCACGTTAAATATCGTGCCAATGATGAAATACCGCAAGACATTATTTGTCGCAAAGAAACTTGACGGACCGCCAAGGACGATAGTGACGATGACCAGCACAAGCGAGCTTAGGAAGATAGATTTTAGGATCGGATTTTTAAACGGGATCTTGTCAAAGAAACGCAGCAATGGATAACTGACCCACAACCCGATGATCAAGCCGCCGATCAAGGATTCGAGCAGCATTGGATAATATGAAATTGACATGGCAGCTCTATATTCCGCCGCGATGGGCGTTCGGGAGATCGCGAAATTGGCAAGCCAGAATGCGGCTCCTCCAACAAGGGCCAACAGAATTGTCTTTTTCCAAATCTCGGTGGACGCGGTGCTCTTATTGTGGATGTCGTTTGAAATACTTCTTGAGGAATTCATTTTTCTCCTGTCGATTATCAATAGCGAGCTGCTTAGTCAACCTCGGGCAAGGTCGTTTTTGTTTTCTTTACGCCCATGATCAGCAACCATAAAGTCAGCGAAAACTCACCAATGAAGCCGATCGCTGAACTGAAGTAGACAACCACAGTGCTTGGGAACAGGAAATACTGCATTGGATACAGCAACCAGCCAAAGCACTCAATCATCAATATGGTCCCCAGGATCCGGGGCAGAAAACCGGACTTGTAGACCACGTAACCAAGAGGAAAGACCCAGGCACTAAAGAAGAACTGGGCGATCATAAATCCGGCTTCGTGTAAAGTAATGAAGTGCATTGCGAGAGCCGGTATTTGCTCCGGTTGGAGAGCTTTCATAAACTCGGCCCCACTCGAAAGGAGAAATGCCGAATAAAGGTTTAGCATATTGAGACACTGGACGACGACTCCTGCTGCATTCAAGAGCAGGAATAACAACGCGATGTCCCTATGTACTGACTTTAGCAGTACATATAAAGCCCAGGCCGCCAGGAGGAAAAGCAATCCGGCGAGGATGTCGCTCAAAAAGCCGATCTTGAAAAGTTCAGCTGACGCCTGGATGTTGGTGGAAGTGGTTAATGCATCATCCATGTCGATCAGTTTCGTGCGGAATGCGTTGGCAAAAGCAGTAGCAATAATGTACAAAAAGTACAATGCTCCTGCTATTCTTGCGATTTTATTCTTCGAAATCATTTTTAGCTCCTTTGAAGATGGAATAACCCGACAAGCCAATTCCTGTCAGGTATAGAACACCTTGAACAACATTCACCTGCCAGCGCCCATTACCTATAAAAGATGAGGCGAGAAATGCCATGGCTTCAACGAAGCCGATGACCCCAACCAGCAGCCAGAAAGCCCATTTTTCACCAGCGACCAGGTTCTTACGGATGAGCGGCCATGTCAATACTGAGACCATCAGTGAGCAGGAGTTGTATAAGATCGTAAAACAATTGAGTGCGGCAATGGTCTTGGCACTGAGGCTGGCAATTTCAGTTTCCGAAAAAGAAGCCACCTGCAAAATTGGCGAGTCTTTCTTGAGTACGATGACATAGCCCAATATGACGAAGGCAAGGATGAAATTGATGGCGCACCATATTGAAAGAACGATTGAACCTTTTTTTAACATTTTGCTTTCTCGTTATGATGTGTTGTGTCTGCTTTTTACGGTCTATTTCACGAGCTTTACCATAGTGTCGAACGGGGAAAGGGAAGGCTAAAGCCTATCCCTCTCCCTTGGCGCAAATCTATGTTACGCTCACACGCTCATTCGTCGCGGTTTTCGCAGGCAGTGAAGCGATTGCAGATGGATGGAAGCCTTTAATGATCAGCCATACCGCCAGAACTATTTCTTGTGGCAACATTGGAATAACCATTACTACTTGTTCCGGACCAAAAGGAGCGATGAGGCCGACACAGACCAACGCGCATGATATTATGCCCGCTATGCCGAAAACAAGACCCCAGATCGATAACCATCGAGGAACTAGTTTTGTTCGATAAAATATGATGTAATATAGGGTACACCCTATAGAAAAAGTCAGCAGCGATCCAACATTGCCCACCCAACGATATGCTGCATATAACAATGCGCCTAAGGTTTGGAAATATGATGAATCCGGAGCTCCGGCTTTTACAAATAGCTGGCTTAACGATACTATTGAGAGCAGTGCACACACAGAAACAATACGTAATACTCCTTCCGAAATCCTGAAACCAACAGATCCAAGAGCTAGAACTGGATTGAACTTTTTTAGCACGGGGTACAGAGAAATTGCTATACCGGACGCACAAAGACCACCGATAATTAGAAGAAAGGCTCCTGTTCCTACCAAGCCCGCATTTTCATAAACACGAACAAGATAATTCGGAGCCGTCACAGGCCCCAGAAATAGGATGCTTAGGATATCCACAATATCATAAATGATGAATAATATTCCCGCGCTTATTGCGAACTTTCTGAAGTTGTTCATTTTTTCTCCTTTTTACAACTTGGTGATCCTAAATTTTGCGGTTGACCCGGGCAAATCGACACCAGCGGTATTCCCAGATCTCGTATTTTTTTAAGCAACCCGTGCAGGGAAGCCTGGTCGACCACAGTTCCAGTCAACAGGGTTGTGCCGTCTTCTTCCAGCGTGATCGTCAGGCCTTCAAACCAATCTGTCCACTGGCTGTCCAGGTGTCCCTTTAGGCGGATTTCATAATACAATTGCTGATTATGTTTTTCGTCGGATCTTAGTTTGTCACGCATACAAAATCTCGTTTTTTTTCTTTCTTCGTTTATCTGCCAAAAGGATACGACTTTATCATGTGAGATGTCATCACAACCTGATGTGATTGAGGTTGTGATTTTCTTTACAATATCAAAAAGCCCCGCAAGATGTTTTTAGAACATCTACCGGGGCGATGGTTGGTCATTTAGGGTTAGTTAGAATATATTGAGTTTTTCGGCGCGCCGGACGGCTGCCCGGCGGTCGTTGACTCCCAGTTTGATAAAAATATTTTTGGTGTGGGTGCGAAAGGTGTTAATCGACACGCTCAGTTGTAGGGCGATTGCCGGTCCACTTAAATCGCTTCGCAGAAGCTTGAGCACTTCCAACTCGCGTTGGCTCAATGGTTCAATAAAGGGCTCACCGTCCCAGTGTCCTTCCGGGAGGGCAAAGGATATATCTGGTTTGTCTGCGCTTTTCATCTTCTCAGATTCAAATGCTGCCAGCAGCCTTCCAGTATAGTCTGACATAATTCTACGCGAGACTGCTTCGCGAAGCAGTTCCATCAGGCTTGGGCCTTCATCAAGGAATATGCGGGCGTAGCCTTCCGGCTCAGCCAACGCAAGGGCATGCTGCAAAGGTAAGAGAGCAGCAGGAAGGTCTCCTTGCGCGTGATAAGCCAATGCTTGCAATACCAAAATTTCGATTAGGCTTCCCTTTCTTCCACCTTCTTTTGCAGCTTTCAGCAGACGCTCCAAAAACCTCATTACCCCCGAAATGGAGACATCTTCACGGTCGCTCCGATAGCAGACCAGGAGCAGCCTGGCCAGGGTGATGTGATCAAACTCGCGCAGATAGCTGAGGTCATCATCAACTGACAATCCTTGCTCTCGCGTCCAGCCAAAGGCTTCTCCCAACCGCCCTTGGGTTACCCACACCCGTACCTTTCGCGTCGCGATCGGACGCACGTTCGGAGAAAAATTTCCATCGTATAAGTGCTCTGCCTGGTCGAGCTGATTGAAGGCACCATCCAGAGTACCTTGGGCTACTAAGATGCGTGCCATTGCCGCGCACCAGCGATATTGATTTTGCGGTAACCCAGCCAACTCACCTAGAGCCCGGCTGGTGAGAAGATGTTGCAAGGCGGTTTGCAAATCGTTATGCTCGTAATAAAGATTGCTCTTACCTACGTGCATGTCAGCCGCTCCCCGTAGGACGGGCATGCCCGGTGTGTTTGCCCATTGCAGCGCCCGTTCATAGGTGGTCATGGCATCGTGGAGACAACCCTGTGCGATCTGTATATCCGCCAGGGTGATCGCATTACCAATCGCAGGAGAGACGTATCCTGCCCTTCGGACATTCTCCATGCCATCATTTATCATGTGGTGAGCAGCGGTAAGATCCCCACTTGCCCATGCGGCCAGTCCTAAAGTCGAGGCGGCGCCACCGAGCATCAAATAGTCATCCTCGGGTGCGAGTTCGAGAACCCGGCGTGCGTTTTTCACGGTCGCTGGCATATCGTTCCTGGCTAAAGCCTGGGCGGTGCGGAGCATGGCGATCATACCCGGCAGACGGCGGAATCCATCTTCGTCTACAACCATCATCCCCGCCGGCCGAGTTTTCGTTCCCTCAGGTGTGCCGGCCATCCTATCCAACCACCGCTCGGCATCCAGCAATCGGGCTTCCACGCCCCCAACCTCACCGCCACCAAATAATGCGAAAGCATAGGCAACGCTGAGCACCGGCCTGAAGCGGATCAGATCATCGGGTAGAGCCTTTAGCCAGCCAAGTTCCATGACAGTGGCTCCCTGTCTATTCCTGCGCATTTCTGGTACTGCCAGTTCGATCAAGGTCGCCGCTCGCTCGAAATCTTTCGCTGCCAGGGCATGGTGGATCGCATCAACTGCTGAGCCATTGTACTCGTACCATTCGCTGGCGCGCCGATTCAACGCTTGAGCATCCATGCGCTCATCGGCTCCTTTATTTTTATCCACCGTAGAAAGGGTGCTACTTTGAAACAACCTGTGACGCAGTAAATCGCCAAATAGATGATGATAGCGGTACCAGTGTCGCTCATTATCCAGCGGGATGATGAACAGGTTGGCGCGTTCGAGATATTCCAGGGTTTCCTGACCTGAGCCAGCCAGGGTGCATAAAACTGCCTCACAGAGCTGCCCACACATCCGCTCAAGGATCGATGTTCGCAGTAGGAAAGTCTGGACGGCTTCGGTTTGTTGACGCAGGACTTCTTCCACCAAATAATCCAAAACGAAGCGATTGCTGCCGGTGAAGGTCTGGATAAAACTGGTGGCGTCTGGCCGTCTCTGCATCGAGAGTGCAGCGAGTTGTAGTCCAGCAATCCAACCCTCGGTGCGGGTTTCGAGCGCAGCAATATCTTCAATAGAAAGATTCAACCCCATTACCCGGTTGAGAAATTCAGCCACTTCGGCCTGGCTAAACTGTAAATCGGCAGCGCGCAATTCTGTTAATTGATCCCGGGCGCGTAACCTCGCCAGGGGCAAATCCGGATCTTCACGGGTGGTAATGATCAGGTGCATCTGTGGTGGCAGATGCTCAATCAGAAAGGCGAGAGCCTTATCAATCGGTTTGGAATCAATTGTATGGTAGTCATCAAGAACGAAGACAAAGTTATCAGGAATGGTGGTGATCTCATTGATCAAGGTTGACAGAATCGCTTCCGTGGTTGGCGGTTGGGGGGATTGGGTTGGACCCAAAACCCCTTCACCGATCGTTGGTGTTATTGTTTGCAAAGCAGCGATGAAGTAGACCAGAAAGCGTGTCAGGTCGTTATCCCCATCGTCCAGCGACAACCAGGCAACCGGACACCCGCAACCGGCAATCCATTCACTGACCAGCGTAGATTTTCCAAAGCCTGCGGGTGCGGAGATGAGCGTTAGTTTGCGGTTTGCCAGAAGATCTTCGTTCAACCGCTCGTTCAAGCGCGCGCGAAGAACAATTTTAGCCCGAGGCGATGGGACATATAGTTTTGTGAGGAGAAATGGTTCAGACATTCTAAAATCAATTATACATCGCGCCCAATTAGCGTAACTTTTGTGCAAATAGAGCGGAAGATACTCAAAATGCCTCAAAAAGTGAACAATTCCAGGGCAGCGCCAATTGGACAGCAAACTGCCTGCGAACGAAAAATGATCGACCAGCATAAATGCTGCGATCAGCGAACCTTAATAAACAATCTTGACCGATCCACTCAACCAGTGCAGGGGCATGAGCGCCGACCTTGACCTGCTCCTTGACGTTGGGCTGGGCAGTATTTTTCCAACCATTGGGTATCTGTGGGCATTGTTCAGCCAACCACGCAGAAGCAAAACGGACGAAATTGGCAGCAAAGAGGGCAAAGTGCTCTTGAAGGCGTAAAGCGGGCCGAGAGCGAACCTTGAGATGGTGAACTTCAAACACCTGACGGGCTTCTTTGTTGCCTGCTTCAATGATCTGGCGGGCATTGTATTCATGGAACCAGGTTGGCAGGTCTGCAGTGACTTCCTGTTTGCCAAAATGAAGCAATCCAGAAAAACGATAACCGTTTCCGATCCAAAACCGCTCATAGCCCAAGTCCAACGGATAAGGAAAGTCCTCCAACTGTTGCGCTTTCCAGGCTTGCATCACAGCATTTTTACCGACTTTCTCCCAGTTCGTCTGATTGGCGCTTTTCTTTGCCAGTACACCGGAGAGCCAGGTGCCGTAGGGTTTGGAATAGACCTCATAACCCATCTCGATCAAGAGAGCCAGGTTTTCCGGGGTTCCAAAGCCAGCATCCAGGCGAAAAGTAGCCTCAATCGGAGCCGGATTGGCAACATTTTCTGTTTCAAAACGCTGCAGACGGCATTGCAGAATTTCCAAGGAGCTTTTCCAATCATCGAAATGGGACTTCTGGCGCTCCAATTGCTGAACAGCCTTGTCCACCGCTTTCTCTCGATGTGCAAGTCGTTGTTCATATACCGAGACTTTTTTTCGGGCTTTTGCCAGTTTGCTGTGAGGGCGTTCCACTCTTTGTTGTTCGGCATACACCATTTGCTGAGCAGCCAGGTTTTGCTGAGCCTGCTGTAGAAGTTCGGCAACTTCCACCTGCGCAGCCTGGGCAGCCAGCAATCTCTGCTCCGCGTCGCCAATCTTCTGTAGCAACGCTTGTTCTTCTGCTTGCAGTTGCTGGATGCGCTCTGCCAGTAAGTCTGTACGGCGCAACGGCCGCCTTCCCATACAGCGTTCTGCTTCAAGCGCAAGCGCTTTAGCCTGTGTTGCCGACACTGTCTTTCCAGAGTGCTGTTGAGCCGACAGGCCAACACGCCCATAGGTCGGGCTTTTCAATGACACGATAGCTGCCTGATAACCCAATTGAAGCCGGTCGCTCATATGACCATATTCAGCCCCTGGGTAGCTTTTACTGCCGTTTGAGACTTCTCGCGGTGTCAGATCGCCGTCCAGAATCAGTGAGCCTCCAGCAAGCGCCCGATGAACTTCTTGATCAATGAATGGCTGACCTGCTCCAAAACCCTGCTGATTTGCTCCACTTCCGACTCTCTGAGTTGTCCAAGGGTGCGGCTAACCCCACTATGGTCAGCCCAGGCTTTCTGTCCCCAGGCTTGCGCTACAACCGTATCCTTATCCAGCGGCCTGGCGGATTGACTGATATCTTTGAGGTATTCATGTCCGCTCAGCATTGCAACAAGAAATTCAAGCACCTTACTTTGTGGGCTATGCGTGACTGTCTTTTGCGACAACGCCACCTCCTCTATCCCCTGGATCAACCCGATGCAATGGGCGAACATCCCCCAAAGCACCAGCATGGCATGATCGGTCTCGTTTGTAATTTGGCTCATGGCAACCCTCACGATTTTTATGGTTGCCTTTTAGCTTATACGATATTCTGGGATGTGAAAACTTCACTTTTTTCACCGTTTTTTCCATCTCATCCAGTATTTGCACAAATCTTACGCTAACCTCAGGATACTTCATTTTTCTAGAATGCGATTGTCCTACCCAAAAATCCGGTAACACTTTTATTACCAAAAGCTGTATAATGAATTGATAAATCTTATTATCAAGGGGCATTAATGAATCTCATTGAGTTCTTGCGCGCCGCTGAAATCGAAGACCTGGATCTACCCGGACAAATCAACCAGAAACTGCAAGATCAAAACCTGACGGATTTTCAAAAACTTTATTCATCAATACAAGCTTATCGAACTTTTGGAAAGTGTACCCTGAAAGGGTTCACCGATGCCGAGATTCAAATCATTAACCAGCAGGTCACCGACTTAATGGTGACCAATGGGTTAGTTAAACAGAAGAAACAATCGACTTCACCAGCAACCGTAAGGGCATCTTCGCCGCCAACAGTTACCCGGAACAGCCACAGCGCAACACCCACAACTGTCAGACCGACAGCACCCATCACCTACCCGGTACTGGTAGAAAAGCAACCAAATAATGAGCATACAAAACAACCCGCAAAACGCTCTGCGCTCGCTGCGGCACCCTCTCCAACAGATCAATGTTTTCTGACGATCCAGGAAAATCAATTGGCACCACAACTCAGGAAAGTCGAGCTCGTCGGGGAAATTCCGCTAACTCAAGAAGAGTTAGAAGATCTTTCGCAGCATTTCAGCCGCCTATTCACCAACCACTCTGAACAAGTTGTTCTTGAATTTATCGAACAGAATTATCCAGCGACTTTTTTGGTTTATATGGTTGGACAAGGCATTTATGGCTATAACGGTGGGAATTTCTGGCCGGCTTATGAGCAGGCGCTGCGCAAAGACATTGACCACTCTGCTTTGGGGAAACTTTTCGAAAAACTGCTTCAACACTATAACAAGCCATCATTCCGGGAACTGCAGGAAAGATCCATGCGTTATGTAAGCCTGATTCTGGCTCATGGTGGAATTCCGATCTATTGTTTGAATGATTTTTTCAACAACATTGTGCTAAACTGCGCAACTCATCCGCAGCTCTTTGCACTGGAAGGGGAAGAGCTGATAGATGAAGTACTCAAACATAGCACTTTCACCGCCAACACAGATAAGCCGGTGGTGTATTTTCTGGAATATGGTGGTAAAACGGCTGCCGATCTGTTGGACCGTTCCCGTAAAATGTTGCTAAACTGGCAACAAAATCAAATGTTGTTATCATCTGAAGAGGCCGGTCTGCCGGCACATGTAACACAACATTTTGCCGAATGGACGCGTGATAACACAACAATCACAATGGGACGTGAGCCTCGAAATCGGCTGAAACGACCTCGGCTTTCCCTGGACCCATGGGGGTTAGGTGTTTTCCTTTTCCTCCCTTCTCAGCCTGTTTCTGCGCTTGGAATGAGTGCCCTGTATTGGAAGATTGATGCCGGGGAGTATCAGGAAGAAATCAAAGCTCGCACACAGCGCAAAGGCGACCGGGTTGAAACTCGGGAGATCACCCTCCGTCTAAATGAGATTTCTGAAGTTATCCAGACCCAATTTTGCCAGGAAGATAATACCTTTGACTGGAAAATCAGCGGTTATTCGCCCGATCATCTCATCCTTGCGTTTGACCCGAATACCGGGTATGTTCAAAACCATATTTTGGCACAGGAAACCTGGCTGGTGTACCCGAGCCAATTTTCCTTATCCATTCTTGAAGGTGAAGGCGACCTGATAGAAGTTCTACCAGAATTACCGGGAAAATGGTCTAAATTCAAACTGGGATGCTGGGATTTGTCGCAAACCGTTCGCTTGGGCTTGATTGAGGACGATAAAGTTTTTCGTGAAATTATTGTGCGCAGCCAGGAAAAATTGCCGCCGCCCTCATTTGTAGGAAGCAGAATTGTGCCAACCGACCTGGAGGAAAACCCGATTCCTGTCTATACCGGCGTTCCACCATCGCTTCATATTCCTTTGTCTCGTTCAGATGACATGCGAGTTGAATTAAGCCGCTGGAAGATTCGGGGTGATAATATCGGCGCAGCCGACCCAAACGTTTCTATTGAGACAACGTTAGCAGATCTGCCAAGGACGGTTTGTACGATTTTGGAGAATACAGCGATAATACGCCTGGAAACGCCAGAATTGCTGACTGCCAGGCCAACAGGGACTTATCAGATTGCAATCAAAGGCCCATTGGGGCGAGACGCGGCGCTTTCTTTGCAGATTTTGCCGGAATGTGAAGTAAGCGGGTTGAAAGAACTATACATACCAGATCGCAACCATGGACCGGAGAATGTCTCTTTTTCCGTCCAAACCTCATTGTTGGATAGTGTAGATAGTTTAAATAGCGTGGACGGGATCAAGGTCAAAATCAAGAAATCAGGGTTGCATGAAATTCTGGTTCCTGCCGAGCTCAGCTCAGTAGGGCTTCTCATCCGGAGGGAAACTGTTGACCACTTATTCATTCGGGTGCCACTCTATTTCCGAATCAAACGGCTTCGCTGGCGTCTGGTAGGAGATAAGGGACTGGTTGAAAATTGGCTTCAAAAACATATCTCGCGATCCCTGCAAGAATTATTACAAGAGGAATCCCCTCTTCTGATTGTGGATTCCCCTGGAAATC
>ENA-OSEO01005668-OSEO01005668.1-sediment-metagenome-genome-assembly--contig:-NODE-5668-length-11803-cov-3.529933_pt1 | contig 11803 bp, 10 predicted proteins | sample MGYA00237883_ERZ534232 | MGnify/ENA metagenome assembly ERZ534232
CTTGGCGTGATCGGTGGTTGTCCTGGACCCGCCTGCCATTCGTGTAGCCTCCTTCCCGCGGTCAACGAGTCAAGGGGGCATTACCCGCAGAGACGTGCTTCCATGCCTGGTTTTCGCCGCGACTACTGGGATAATGATCTGGTTGAAGACGCGTGGCTCAGCGGCACGATGGGGCGTGTGGCGAAGCCGGGCGAACAACCAAGAGGACCCGGCCCTGAGAGAAAGAGCAAGAGCAGCAATGAAACCCGACATAGAGATCGCGCGCGAAGCCAACCCGCTTCCAATAGCAGAAGTGGCGGCCGGCCTGGGGCTGGACGCTGAGGACATCCGGCCCTACGGCACCTACAAGGCGAAGATACGGCTCGAAGTCCTCGAGCGCACACAATCTCGCCCGGACGGCAAGCTTGTCCTCTGCACCGCGATTACCCCCACCCCCGCCGGTGAAGGCAAGACTACGACTAATCTCGGTCTCTCGATGGCCCTCAACAAGATGGGGAGGAGTGCCGTTGCCACTCTGCGTGAGCCGTCTCTGGGCCCTTGTTTCGGGATCAAGGGGGGCGCCGCCGGCGGTGGTTATGCGCAGGTTATTCCGATGGAGGATATCAATCTGCATTTCACGGGCGATATCCACGCTATAACAACGGCGCACAACCTGTGCTCGGCCGTCTTGGACAATCATCTATTTCACGGCAATGACCTGAACATCAACAGCCACGACATCTCATGGCCAAGAGTTCTGGATCTGAACGACCGCGCGCTCCGGCAAATCACCATAGCCCAGGGCGGGGACGGCGTGGAACGTACTACCCGCTTCGACATCACGGCAGCCTCCGAGGTCATGGCGATTCTGTGCTTGGCAACCGACTTGGAGGATCTGAAGGCCCGCCTCGATCGCATCATCGTTGCCTCGACGCTCTGGGGCCGTAAGGTCACGGCGCAGGATCTTAGGGTTTCGGGAGCGATGGCTGTGCTGCTCAAAGACGCCTTCATGCCCAATCTGGTTCAGACCCTCGAGAACACGCCTGCCATCATCCACGGAAGCCCGTTTGCCAACATCGCCCACGGCTGCAACTCCATCCAGGCCACGCGCGTGGGACTGAAATTGGCCGACTACTGCATCACCGAGGCGGGTTTTGGGGCCGATTTGGGGGCGGAGAAGTTTTTCGATCTGAAGTGTCGATATGCCGGCCTCGCTCCCGACTGTGTGGTCTTGGTCGCTACGGCGCGGGCTCTCAAGATGCACGGCGGCATCCCGTTTTCCGAGCTGAAGATCGAGAACCTTGCGGCACTTGAAGCCGGGATAGAAAACCTCGAGAAGCATCTCGAGAATATGAAGCGGTTTGGCCCACCGGTGATCGTGGCCATCAACCGGTTCTCGGACGACACCGAAGCAGAGATCGCGCTCTTGCACGCGCGTGTGGAGGCACTGGGAGCGCAGGCGGTTCTCTGCAACGTATGGGCTCAAGGGGGAGAGGGCGGCCTCGAACTGGCCGAGGCTGTGATCCGTGCCTGCGAGGTCGAAGAGAAGCCTCCGTTTGAGTATGTCTACGAACTAGGCATGAGCATTCCCGAGAAGATCACGTCTATCGCCACCCAGATCTACGGCGCCGACGGCGTCGATTATCATTACGAGGCAAATGCCGCCATCGAGCGGTTCAGCCGCTTGGGCTACAGCACGCTGCCGATCTGCATGGCCAAGACTCAGGCCTCACTGTCCGACGATCCACAGAAGCTTGGGCGTCCTCGAGACTGGCGACTGACCGTACGAGAGATCCGGCTTTCAGCGGGGGCTGGGATGATAGTGCCTGTCTGTGGAAAGATAATGACGATGCCGGGGTTGCCCAAGCGCCCTGCCGCAGAGACGATCGATCTCATCGACGGTGAGATCGTGGGCCTGTTCTGATCGTGGACAACGGATAAGGATCCGGCGAGAAAAGAGCATGACAGCGGACAACTATAAGAGCCTGGCGATTGCCGAGTACCTCGATTGCCTGGCGAGCGACGCGCCCGAGCCCGGCGGAGGCAGCGCGGCGGCCATAGTGGGCGCTCTCGCGGCGGCCCTGGTTGCCATGGTTGCGAATCTCACGCTGGGCAAGCAGCAGTACGCGGGGGCGGAGGGCTCGATGGTCGAGATGCGTAGGTCTGCTCAAGACCTGCTCAGCCAATTGAGCGATCTCGCTACTCTTGACGGGCTCGCCTACGGCAGCGTGGTTGCGGCAATGCGGCTTCCCACGGACACGCCGACCGCCCGGAACGAACGCGAGACGGCTCTGCAGGCGGCGCTGAAGGAAGCCGCTCAAGTGCCGCTACGCGTGGCTCAGGCCGCGCTCGCGGTGGCCGGCCTGTCGGTGACAGCCGCCACCCAGGGCAATACTCACGCGTTGAGCGATGCGGGAGAGGCCGCGATTCTGGCTCATGCGGCAGTCGAATCAGCGGCCCTCAATGTGAAGATCAATCTGCGGTGGATCGCCGACGAGGAGTTCAACCGCATGGCAGAGAATAGGATCGAGGAGATCGCCGGCGAGACCGCGGATCTCCGTGAGCTCGCCTTGTCTCAGGTCAACAACCGGTTAGCGGGTGGATGAGGATGGAGGCCGCGTGAGGGCGACAATCATTGATGGTAGAGCGGCGGCGCAGGACCTGAGCGTGCGGCTTGTGGCTGAGATCGCGGGTTTGCGGGCGTCAGGCGGCCGACTGGGCATTGCGACGCTCACCGTTGGCGACGATTACGGCGCGTCAATGTACAGGTCCGCGATTGAGAGGCTGTGCGACCAAATGGGGCTGGCCTATCAGAATTGCGCGCTGGCGTCGACCGTGGGCAACCGAGACGTTATAGAGGCCATCCAGACTCTCAATGCCGACTCGGAAGTGTCGGGAATCCTGCCCCTGCGTCCCCTCCCGGTGCAAATCGACGAGGCTACTCTTGTTGACTCGCTTGCGCCTGAAAAGGACATAGACTGTCTGCACCCGATCAACATGGGTAGATTGGCGCTCGGGAAGAGTCCCCTCGCTCCGGCAACTCCGGCAGCCTGTCTGGAACTTCTGGAGAGATATCTCCGCGATGACGAGCAAGAGCCCGCGACTGCCCTCGAGGGGGCGGAAGTCTGCATCGTGGGACACTCCAATACCGTTGGCAAGCCTCTCGCGTTGATGCTCCTGAACCGCAATGCGACCATTTCGGTTACGCACGTGTACACTTCCAACAAGGGCGACCTCGGCCGGCATACTCGTAATGCCGACATTCTGGTTGTGGCGGCCGGCGTGCCCGAGCTCATCAGAGCCGAGCATGTCAAAGAGGGGGCCGTGGTTCTCGATGTCGGGATAAACCGAGTGCTGATATGTTCAGGTTGTGGGTCCCGTATCCCCGGCAAGGCCGGTCGGTGCATGACCTGCGGGATGGATGCGGTCGAGGCTCAGACCGCGACCGTGGGTGATGTAGAGTTTGGCTCCGTTGTTGAGAAAGCAGGCGCAATCAGCCCGGTTCCAGGTGGGGTGGGCGCCGTGACGAACATGATGCTGGTGCGCAATACCGTCCAAGCCGCGCGCCTGCAATTGGGCCCCACGTAGCCGGGCGGGGCGGAATTCGAGAAATGCGATGATAATCAGCAAGAAAAAGCCGATCGAAGACATCATCGAAGCCTTGGAAGGCGAAACCAAGGTTTTCATCGTGGGCTGCGGCGAGTGCGCCACGGTTACTCAGACAGGTGGCGAGAAAGAGGTCGCGGAGATGAAGACCCTGCTCGAGGATGTCGGCAAAGAGGTGGTTGCCGTCGAAGTAGCCGCCGCCGGTTGCCAAGAACTAGACCTGAAGCGGATCCTGCGCAAGAACAAGGAGGCCACCGAGGCGGCAGACGTCTTTCTCGTGTTGTCCTGTGGCGCAGGCACCCAAGCTATGCGCGCTGCTACGAACAAACGCGTTGTGCCCGGGACCGACTCGCTGTTTCTCGGTAATGTACAGCGCGCCATGGACTTCGTTCAGAAGTGTTCCCTCTGCGGCGAGTGCGTGCTTGACGAATTCGGTGCGATCTGTCCGGTAACCCGCTGCGCCAAGGGTCTTCTGAACGGACCTTGCGGCGGCATGAGCCACGGCAAGTGCGAGGTCGATGCGGACCTGGATTGCGCGTGGGTTCTGATCCACGAGCAGCTCAAGCGCGAAGCGCGTGAAGATAAGCGTTCACGAATTCATCCCCCCAAGGATTGGAGCGCGGTCGATAGAGCGAGAAGGGACGCCACGAGGGGCAAGAAGGCTGGTGACGAGTAGATGGGCCGCTTTCGGGAGGCATGTGAAAGCGGCCGATTCGTCGTATCCGGAGAGCTTGTGCCGCCCAAGGGCACCGATGTCGGCACCATGCTCCAACACATCGAGATGCTCAAGGACAAGGTGCACGGTCTCAATGTGACCGACAATCACAGTGCCATCATGCGCATGGGGTCGCTCGTTGTCTGTGGTGAGATTGCTCGGAGGGGGGGAGACCCCATCTTCCAGGCCACATGTCGCGATCGCAATCGCCTTGCTCTGCAGTCGGATCTTCTCTCGGCCGACTTTCTGGGAATTGAAGCGGTACTTTGCCTCACCGGTGACCATCCTCTCGTCGGCGATCACAAAGAGGCAAAGCCGGTCTTCGATTTTGACTCCGTTCACCTGATCCAATGCTGCAACAAGATGAACGATGGGTTCGATTGGGCGGGAAACACCATGAATGGAGCCACCGGCTTCTATATCGGGGCCGTGGTCACACCCGAGGCCGATCCCCTCGAGCCGCAACTCTACAAGTTCGCGCGGAAGGTCGAGGCCGGCGCGCATTTCTTCCAGACCCAGGCAGTTTACGATATGAACAATTTTGAGAGGTTCATGGAGCGCGCCCGCGAGATTACGAGTGGGACCGAAGTCAAGGTCATGGCGGGCATAGTGGTGCTCACGAGTCTCGGCATGGCCCACTACATGAACCGGTCCGTTCCTGGAATTATGGTTCCCCAAGTTCTGATCGATGAGCTGGCGGGCGTTCCCAAGGAGGAAGCTCTGCACAAGGGCATAGAAATCGCAGCTCGGCACATCCGGTTCTGCAAAGACAACGCGGTTTGCGACGGAGTACACATCATGGCCATTGGGAAAGAAGAAGTCATCCCGGAGATTCTCGAGATGGCGGGTCTGGACGTCCTTTCGTGAGGACTTCGCAAGAGGTCATACGGGAAAACCGCGACTACACGCTGTTCCCCTGGTCTATGCAGGGCGACATTCAGCCTCTTCACATCACCAAAGCCCAGGGCGTATGGTTTTGGGACGGCAACGGGGCCAAGTGGCTGGACTTCAACTCCCAACTGGTCAATCTCAACATTGGCCACCAGCACCCCAAGATATTGGAGGCGATCAAAGCGCAGGTCGACGACCTCTGCTTTGCCGACCCCAGTTTCGCGACCGAACCACGAGGCAGGCTGGGACGGAAGCTGGCCGAGGTGAGCGGTCTCGCGAAGTCCTTTTTCTGCCTGGGCGGCGCCGAAGCCAACGAGAATGCCATCAAGATGGCGCGGCTCTACACGGGCAAGAGCAAGATCATCACTCGTTACCGTTCGTACCATGGGGGGTCTATGGGGGCCATGTCTGCCTCCGGCGACCTGCGACGCTGGGGGGTGGAACCGGGAATCCCTGGAATCGTCCGGGTGTTCGATCCGTACTGCTATCGCTGTCCCTTTGGGCAGGCGGTGGATTCGTGCAGGCGGCAATGCGTGAGCCACGTTGAAGAGGTCATCCAGCTGGAGGGGCCCGGCAATATCGCGGCCATGCTTGTTGAAGGGATAACGGGAACGAACGGGCTTCTGGTGCCGCCCGATGACTACTACCAGCGGTTGCGCGAGATGCTGGACAAGTACGGCATACTGCTAATCTCCGACGAGGTGATGTCGGGGTTCGGTCGCACCGGTACTTGGTTCGCCATCCAGCATTGGGGAGTCAAGCCGGACATGATTACATGCGCGAAGGGCATAACGAGCGGATACATGCCACTCTCGGCGGTGCTTGTCTCCCGAGAGATCTCTGACTTCTTCGAGAACAACACACTGTGGGCGGGATTGACCTATTCGGGTCATCCGGTGTCGTGTGCGGCGGCTCTCGCCAACCTGGCTGTGTACGAAGAGGAAGATGTATTTGCGAACGTGATCGAGCAGGGGGCTTACCTCGCTGAACGATTGGAGGCCATGCGCGCCAATCACAGATGCGTAGGGGACGTTCGCTACAAGGGATTGTTCAGTATGGTCGAGCTGGTGCGGGACAAAGAGACCAGGGAGCCGCTCGCTCCCTATGGGGGACAGTCGGTCGAAACGGAGGCACTCGCCGGCCACTTCAAGTCAAAGCATCTGTACATGTACGTGCGTTTCAACTCATTCTTTGTCGTGCCACCGCTGATCATCACAAGGGACGAACTGAAGACCGGCCTCGATATCATCGAAGAAGCCCTGAGCCGAGTGGACCGGATGCTAGGCGACTGACTTCGGCGGAGCAGCGCTTGATTTTCCATCAACTTCTCCCACTGGATCGACAACAAGGTGGTTCCGCCTGCATCCGGTAATGGGCAGCTCCGGACATCCCGACCCTCTTGAGAATCTCACACGGGCCCGGGCCGCGGTCATGATTTCCGAGGGCGTAGGCGGAGGCGCAGTAGAAGCCACGGCCACCAAGGTCGACCTCTCACGGAGGTCTTGAGACGGCGACGGCGCCGCCCCTGCTGTGCGGGTGGAGGGGGGCCGCCTGCCGTTTCACTCCCTCACCACAGGAAGGGCGCTCCAGGCTGTTGGTGCACCTTGCGGCCGCCCTTGAAGACGCCATCGGCTAGGTCCTCCCAAGCGCGACCAAGCCTAGGCAATCGTCGTCGAAGGCGAAGTCAATGAGCATGCTCTGCACATGGAACGGGACGCGCATGAACGCCGTCCTTCCAACACCTGCAGCATCTCCGCGTTCACGAAGCGAGGATTCGCCGCCGCCGCCTGAATCCTGGCTATCTCCTCACCGGTCTTGACGAACCCTACGAGGCACTTCTCCCACGTGGTCCGATACTAGAACTTGAGCGTGTCCTCCGTGTTCAATAGCGACCAATCATCAACCCGGCCGTAATAGTAGGGCAGGTATTGCTCCGCTGAGATCCTCGCGATGCTGCGCGGATGACTATCCATATCGCCCTCGAAATACGAGGCGCCCAGGACTTCCTTGACCTCGATCTCATCCAGCGGATCGTGGACGGTGCCCCGCAGCGTCACGGATCCGTTCTTCCCGGACCAGTTCACCTTGAGATCGTTCTTGAAATCAACGAGAGTGAGGATGGCGTCGTCTTCCAGACCGTCGCCGTTAGTGGCGGGAAGAGCCTTTATGTTGAAGTTCTTGCCGGTAGCCACGGTTGGTCCCAGGTCGGTGGTCAGATCAGCTTTGATCTCGATCAGCCTCACTCCTTGACGCTCTATCCATCCACACATCTTCGTTGCCTGTCGGTTCAAGCCCATGGAACCCTGTTTCTTGGGCTCCCCCCACATCTCCCGGCCCCAGATGATGGCAGCGTCGGTACTCATATACATGGCGATGCAGTAGTCGGCTTCGTAATCTCCGTACTTGACCCCCGCGAAGTACACGGCGCCGCCTTCATAGTCGGCCACGCAGTTGCTCTGCCAGCGGCCCACCATCGCCGTTACCAGCGGGCGATCTGCCGGCTTGAACCCCGGAGGAAGAATCCTGGCCACCGTCGTCGGATCGGTCAGGAACGAGACCGAAAACATCTCCGCGTTGACGAAGCGAGGATTGCTGTTGACGGCGCGTATTCGAGCTATCTCCTCGGCAGTCTTGACAAAACCCATGACACACTCCTCTCGTTCGTTGTTGCTGAGCGCCGTCGCGAACAGCCAGACTGCCCTGGACAGCACCGGTATCACGGTGTCACTGGTTACTCCGGCCGGATACCTTCTTGACCCTACAATGATGTATTCGGCAGGTCAAGACTCACTGCCGACGTGAAGTGCCACCAGGACGAGATCTTTGGCGCCGCGCTGAGCATCCTGCGGGTAAAGACCTACGATGAGGCCATCAAGCTCTGCTGCGACAACCGTCGGGGCAATGGTCGGCAATCTTCACGCGAGATGGCGCCGCCGCTCCGCAGTATCATTTGGATATCGATGCCGGAATGGTCGGCATCAATGTGACTATTCCGGTGCCGGTTTGTCTATCATGGGTTTGGCGGCTGGAAAGACTCGCTGTTCGGCGAGCACCGTGTGTACGGCCTGAGGGAATCCGTTTCTATACGTGGTGCAAAGTGATCACCAGCCGCCGGCCCGACCCTGCGAGCAGCAAGGTGGATCTCGGCTTTCCGCGGATGAAGTAGTTCGGGAGGCTTAGGCGAGTCCAACATGTCTGCCCACTTGGGCCTCGAAGATGCTATAAAGGCGGGTGGACAAGAGTCATGCCGTGGCAACGAGAGACCGGAGGCGTGCGCATATGAGAAGAACAGTGTGGTTGGTCGCTGCAATCGCTTTGTTGGTGGCGATGGCCGGGCTCTCCGGATGCGGGGACTCTCAAGAGCAGGCCAAAGCAGACCTCAAGGTTGCGCTCGACAAGGTAGAGGCCTCGGTTTCCGGTTTCCAACAGATGGGTGCCAGCAGCACGGTTGCCGACATCAAGGCCGCTCGGGACGCCGTCGCCCCGGATTGGGATGCCGTGGTCACCGCGGCCAAAGGAGTTGAGGGCGCCGATGTGGCTGCTGCCGAGAAGGCATGGGCCGACCTGGACGCGGCGGTCAACTCGATTCCCGATGACGCTTCAATCATGCAGGCGGCCGGTCTCATAATCGGGCCGGTGCAGACTTTGCTTCAGGTCGAAGGAGAGCTCCGGCAGCTCGTAGAAGCCAGCTGAGAATATTGTGTGTGGGGAGCCCCGCCCGCTGGTGCGGGCGGGGCTCCCCATGTCCTCCGTTCACTTCAATCGGGGCGTGTCTCCATGAGTGCAACTGGCAGAGAATGGACGAATGTCGATGCGCCCGAGCCGCGGAGTGCTCTTCCGCCGGCCGAGCATGAAGGGTACCCAGGCTCTTGACTGGGGATACCGCTCTACTGATCGCGGTCGTGGCGGTCGCTCTCGTCTTTGACCTACTAAACGGCTTTCACGACGGCTGTAACGCCGTCTCCACGGTCATCTACACCGGCGCTCTCAAACCGCGTGTGGCCATTGGGCTCGCGGCCTTGTTCAATTTTATCGGGCCGTTGATCATGGGCGTCGCAGTGGCAAAGACGATAGGCGGGGTTATCAACGCCGGCGACGCGTCGGCGCACTTGGTCATCGCGGCTCTGCTCGGGGCCTGTGTGTGGGAGATTCTCACGTGGATCTGGGCATTGCCGGTGAGTTCTTCTCACGCTCTGGTAGGCGGTCTTCTCGGGTCGGGAGTAGCCGCGCTGGGTCTGGGCGGCATCAACTGGCACAAAGTAATCCTGGTGTTCGCCTCTCTTCTTCTCTCGCCATTCTTGGGGATCATCACAGGCTACATGCTCATGCGGCTCAGCCGATTCGTGTTCGCAAAGATGCGCATGGACATGGTCAAGGCCGATCGTTTTTACAAACATATGCAGGTCATTTCATCAAGTTGGGTATCATTCAGCCATGGATCGAACGATGCAACAAAGGTCATGGGTATCATCGTTATATTCCTGGCCGCTCAGAAGGGACTGGGCGTGACCGAGTACGTTGACGCCCACGGTTTCCCGCTCTGGGTGATAATCGGCGCCGCGGCAGCCATGGGTGTCGGCACGTTCATCTCTGTCCGATCGTTCAGGCTCATACGGACCCTCGGAGAGAAGATCACAAAGCTCCATCCGATCAATGGGTTCAGCGCAGAGGCGGGGGGTGCTATCGTGATCCAGCTTGCCAGTGTCTTTGGGCTCCCTGTCTCGACGACGCACGTCGTGACTTCTGCCGTGACTGGGACCGGTTTGGCGAGCCAATTGGGCGGGGTTAGCTGGAAAGTCTTCCGTGCTATCATGCTCGCCTGGGCAGTCACGTTGCCTTTCTGTGCAATCGTGGCGGCACTTTTCTACTACATCCTCAACATAGTGATGTGAGGCGCATCCATGGCGCGTACAAGGCTCAAGAACATACGCCGCACGCTTGGTGGTGAGACCACCCTCGAGGGGGCCATCGACGCGATGGGCAAGGAGCGCGAGGAGCAGGTGCTCGAGCGCATCGGAGATTTCACCGATCAAGTGGTGGTCATCGTTACCAAGCTTCGCGACATGGTGGAGCGTTTCGCAGCCGATCGCTATGAGGCGCTGCAGGAATCGGCCGCTGAACTCGATGCGCTTGAGAGCGAAGCCGATCACACGAAGGAAGCCATCCTTGACCGTCTGTCACTGGGCGGAGTCTTTCCGATGCATAGGGCAGATCTCGCGCGGCTGGTCGGCTCAATGGACAGCATCGCCAACTTGGCCGCCGGCGCGGCCGATCGCATAGTCATGCGCAAGTTCTCTCTGCCCGCGCAAATGAATGAGTTGTTGGTCAGGCTGGCCCAGATCGACGTCGACGCGGTGCAGGAACTTCGCAACGCGGTCATCGCAATGAGTGGCGATCTGTCCGAGGCCATCCGGCTCGCGACGCAGGTTGACCGGCTTGAGAGCGCGGCAGACGCGGTCTTTGCTGAGGTGTATCGGTGCATGTTCGACATGGATACCGACTTCAAGACCTTCCATCAGCTGAAGGCGATCATCGAGCGACTTGAATCCATTGCCGACCGGTGTAGCCAAAACGCCGAGCTTCTTCGGCACATGGCCCTCGAGTACATAGAGAACGACTAGAAGAGAAGTCCGCGCGGTAGATTCAGAACCGGGGAACGTGAAGCAGCCCCACCGCCGCTAATGCGGCGGTGGGGCCTTTTTAGTCCTTAGAAGTCCATGTCGTAGTGGAAGACGCCTTCGCTCAGACTGCTCCGGACCTTCATCCCACTATGGTTGATGACTGCCTGCATCGGTTTGTTGTCTCGCAACACCTCGGCCGTGAAGCCCGCTATCCCGTCGCGTTTCGCAATGGTGGCGAGGTGCTTCATGATGAAACTGCCGATGCCCTTGTCTTGCCAGTCGTCCCGTACGACGAACGCGACCTCGGCCCGGTTTGTTTTCTGATCGAGGTAGTAGCGGCCGATCGCGATGATCTCGTCACCGTGGGCCTCGGGAACAGTACCAACAATGGCCACCTCGTTGCGGTGGTCGACGTAGACGAAGTTCTGCAATTGCTTGCGCGGGATTCGCTTCATGTGGGACATGTAGCGATAGTAGATGGTCTCTCGCGACAGCGAGTAGAACAGGTCGCGAGTAGCGGGCTCATCAGTGGGATTCATCGCGCGGAAGCTGATCAGGGTGCCATCGTCCAGAAGCATGGTCGTTTTGACTTCCTTGGGACCGATAAAGAGCTTGCCTTCGATGTCGGCGAGTTCCGGACGAACGTACTTATACTCGATCGCTTTCGACAGCAGCTCTTCGCGATAGTCGGGATGCGCGATGCTGATAAGAGCAAGAGCCCGCTCCTGGACCGTCTTACCATGGAGATACGCGATGCCGTACTCCGTCACGATGTAGTACGCGGAGCCCCGGCTCGTAACGACGCCGGCACCGGGAGTGAGGATCGCCACTATGCGAGAAATGGTCCCGTTCACCGCCGTCGACGGAAGCGCGATGATCGGCCGTCCCCCGTCTGAGCGCGCGGCGCCACGGTTGAAGTCCGCCTGCCCGCCGATGCCGGAATAGAACTTGGTACCAATCGAATCGGCAAATACCTGTCCGGTGAGATCGA
>ENA-OSEO01005669-OSEO01005669.1-sediment-metagenome-genome-assembly--contig:-NODE-5669-length-11800-cov-3.573232_pt1 | contig 11800 bp, 6 predicted proteins | sample MGYA00237883_ERZ534232 | MGnify/ENA metagenome assembly ERZ534232
GGCGACCACGTTGGAATGCCGTCATCGGCGCTGTTGCCGGTGAGACGAGTTGGCTGGCTGCCGTCACCGTTGACTGTGTAGATCTCCCAGTTTCCGTCCCGCGCCGACATGAAGGCGATCCGGTTACCGTCCGGTGACCACGCCGGTGTCGTGTCACTTTCGTTGTTGGTGACCGGTGCCTGCCCCTTCCCGTTGGGGGCCATTTTCCAGATTCCACAGTTCCCACCGGTCTCATCGCAGCCGTGGTAGGCGATCCAACCCTGTGATGACCAGGATGGCTGTTCGCCGAGCGTCAACTGCACGGAATCCACCAGGCCGTCGGCCCAGGTCGTATAGACCCGTGGTTTTCGATCGTTTTCCCGCGTCGACGATAGAGCAAGCTGCGTTCCATCTGGTCCCCACGAAGGGTACCCATCTTCCACGAACTTGGTCACATTGTAACCGTTTCTGCCGCCCAGGTCTGTTACCCTGAGCCCGTTGATGTCGCCTTGCCAGGATAGAAACGCCAATCTCGTTCCGTCGTGGCTGAACGCTGGCTGGCTGGCATTCTGTGCGATGGTGTCAGGAGGAGAACCTTCCCCGATCTTGATCTGATACACCCGGCGGATGTCATCCGGATCAAACGAGGAGAAGGCCAGCACCCCTCCTGCCGGTGGCACCTCTGCCGGGGTTGTGGCACCTTCCACTTCAGGCTGTTCTTCAGCGGGTGGGGGTGGAACGGCTTCTGCCGGTTTTTCCTCGGCTGGCGTCTCTGCAGCAGGTGGTTGTGGCGCTGGGGCTTCTGCCGTAGGCGTTGATTCTGCGGTTGTCTCCTCCGTTGGCAGTGCGCCAGCCGCTTCCGTCAACGGAGCAGGAGGCGGTTCGATCGGCGGCGAACCGGTTTCACATTTGCTTCCGGTTTCATCGTAGGCTTCTTGCACCTTGTCATCGGATTTGAACCCCAACGACCTGGCATATTCAAGCGCTGCGCCACACCAATCTTCCTGTTTGGCCAGGACGTCGCCATAGGACTGGTGGGCGGATTGGAGCTTAACACCGACATCCAGGTAATCCTTGTTCCTGCGATAGAGGTCTGTAAACGCACTGATCGCCTGTTCCCAATCTGCGCCCAGTAGACTGGAGGCAGCCAGGTAGTCGGTAACCAGGCTGATCTCTTGTCTGGCATCTGGATCATCGGGTTTCAGTTCGAGCGCACTCTCAAAGCTACGCCGCGCCTCTTCCGGTCGTTCCTCTTCAAGCAGTTGTTTCCCGTACTTGAAGTACGCAGTGTAAAGCATATTGCGGACTTCATCCTGATCGTAATCAGCATCGAGGCTCTGGACTTGTTCCAGTTTAACGATAGCTTCTTCCCAGTTGGCTGTATCGTATTCGACTCTGGCCTGGGCCATGATATCGATGCCGGCCTGTTGGACGATAGCAGAGGTGGTGGGTGTGGGTTCGGTGCGGCGTTGGGTACGGATTTTCTTCAATTCCTCGTAGGCTTCCATCGAGGTGCTGGGACTCAAACGAATCGCCTGTTCGAATTCCGCCTCGGCGAGATCGATCTCGTCCGCTTCCAGGTGGTTTACACCCCGGCTGTAATGTTCGTAGGCCAGTGCCTGATTAACCACATTCCGTTCCTTCAGCCCCTGGTATATCCCGCCCAGACCGGCGGCGGCGAAGGCGATAGCGACACAACCGAGCAGAGTAATCAGAATGATTCCCCACGTACAGCCGGAAACGCCTCGCGCTGCCGGACGTACTTCTTGCACGGGCTTTGGTCTGGAGATAGCCTGGATGACCGGGCGCGGTGTCTCGCGGGACACCGGAACAGGCACCGGTACTTGGGCTTCGCTCACTTCGACAGGTTCACTTGCCGGGTCCTGTCCGCAATGAGGGCAGATCAGCAGTGTAGCGTCCTGCAGTTCTGCCCCACAATTTCTGCAAATCATTCGTCCTCCTAAAAAAAGCGCGAAGACCATTATAATCGTTTTCCTTGGGTTTGTCTAACAGAGGCGACTGCCCTGTGCATCCGAGATTTTTGGGGCCAGCGAGCACTGGGCAGGTCGTGTTTGCAGCGTGATCTGCCAGGTTCACACGAAGACCTTCGCGCCGGTCAAGACTGTGCCAATCTTGGACGCGTTCCGTTTGCGCGGAGGTCCACGGAAACAGGCCTCCAGACCCCCGCACAGGCCGTCGTTGTCCCGGGACTGCTGTGCCTGGGCAGACCGTGTACCGGTCTGCACCGCAGTAGATTGGCACCATCTGGTCCAGTGGGCGTGCGCTCCAGCGCATTGGTCGTTTCAAAGGTGCTGCACTTGTCGTCAAAATTCCTGACGGCACCCCGCCAGCCAGTATCCCATTGACGCAAACACGATGCGTGCTATAATGGGCCTCGTTCAGCATAGGAGGATAGGGTTCGAGATGAGAATTGCCCCCGATTGTTTTGTGTGTAATCAGCGACAGGCGTTGGAAGCGGCTCGCCGCGCGACCGCTAGTGATGAGTTGACGTGGAAAATCATGCGTTCTGTGGGCCAGGCGATGGTCGACTTGACGGAAACGGTCACGCCTGCCGAAGCAACCTCGATTGTACATCGCATCGTCCGGCAGATGACCGGAGTTGCCGATCCCTACCGTGAGGCGAAGGCGCGGCACAGTGCGGTTGCGGTCGAGCTCTACCCCGCGCTCAGGGCACTGGTCGAGCGGGCGGAGAACCGGTTATTCACGGCGCTCAAGATTGCGGTGGTGGGGAACCTGCTCGATCTGGGCGTCTATTCCGATATCGCATCGATCAGGGAACAGATCTGGACGTTTCTGGCGCAGGATTTTGCCATCGACGACTTTGCCAGCTTTGCCAGTGATGTCGCTCATGCACGGCAGGTGCTGTTCATCGGCGACAATGCCGGCGAGATCGGCTTCGACCGCCTGCTGATTGAGGAGATCGGGCCGGAACGGATTACGTTTGTGGTCCGCGAGTTCCCGGTGCTGAACGATGCGACGTACCAGGATGCGGTGGACGTGGGCCTCGACCAGCTCACGCGCGTCATCACCACTGGTGACGACAGTATCGGTATCGTCTTCGCGCGGTGTTCAGAAGCATTCCTGGAGGCTTACCGTTCCGCCGATCTAATTATCTCGAAGGGGCAGGCCAATTTCGAGTCGCTCAACGACCGGCCCGAGCTGATCTATTTGTTGCTCCAGGCGAAATGCATGGCTGTGTCGCGGATTCTGGGTGTGCCCCCGCAGAGCCTGATCCTCAAGAAGGCGGGGGAACGCACAGCCGATGTCATATCGTGATGCTCACTCTGTGGTTGAGGTCAGCGTGACGGTGATTTCGACTGCGGACGACAGAGTGCTGGTTGGAGTTGGCGTGGGAGGCTCGATGTCGAAGAAAGTCTCGGCCACACGGCGGAAAAGTGGCGCTGCTGCCTTGGACCCTTCCCCTCCCTCCTCGACGATGACCGCAATGGCGATCTGCGGGTTGTTTGCCGGGGCGTATCCGGCAAACCATGCGTGCGGTTCCTCTGCGGCATGTTCGGCGGTGCCGGTCTTTCCGGCAACGAGGACTGGGAAACCGCTGAATGCCTCAATGGCCGTGCCGCGTGGATCGGAGGGCACGTTCTCCAGGGCTGCCTGAATGGTCTGTAAGGTGTCTGCGCTGATGGGAATTCGATTGACCGGCTGCGCCGCGAAGCCGATTTCCGCTTCCGTCTCGGAGGCGTCGACGCGCAGAACGGCTTGCGGTTGGTACAGCGTCCCTCCGTTACCAATAGCTGCGTAGATCACTGCCATCTGCAAAGGGGTGACGAGGGTGTAGCCCTGCCCGATTGCCATGTTCACCGTGTCACCGGGATACCAGCTCTCGTGTAACGTTTTAGATTTCCATTCGGCCTCAGGAACCAGGCCGGTGGCTTCAGCGAACCCCTCCAATCCTGTAGCTCGTCCCAGACCGAACGAACGTGCGTATTGAGACAGCAAGTCGGGACCATCTTTCATCTCGTGCAGGTGTTTGCCGATTTCGTAGAACACCACATCGCACGATCCAGTCAAACCGGTGCGCAGATCAATGGCCCCATGCCCACTGCGCAACCAGCAGGTCTTGGCCCATTTGGATCCCAGCCCGAACCAGATCCCAGTGCACATGAACGGCGAATCGGCTGTGTAACCACCCGCTTCCAGCGCCGCAGCCGTGGTGATCGCCTTGAACAGCGAAGCCGGCGGATAGACCCCCTGTACGACCCGGTTGAGCAGCGGGTGGTCCGGGTTCGCGAGCAAGTTCTGCCAGGTCGCGGGGTTGACCTCGCCTGATAACAGGTTCGGGTCGAAGCTCGGGCTGCTGACCATCGCGAGGATCTGGCCACTGCGTGGATCGAGAGCAACGATTGCCCCCCGGCGCTCTCCAAGGGCCAGCTGAGCACTGGCTTGCAGCTTCCGGTCGATCGTGGAGTAGATATTCCTGCTGGCCTGCGCCGGGCGTTCCGCAATAGTCGAAACTATGTTGCCTGCGGCATCGATGACTGTCAGTGTGCCTCCCTCGGTTCCGGTCAGGTAGTCCTCACCCCAGCGTTCCAAACCGAGCTGGCCAACCTTCTCGTCGCCGCGGTATCCCTTGAGTTTCCAGAATTCCAGTTCATCCTCTCTGATCTGTCCCATGTATCCAACCAGGTGCGCCGCCAGCGGGCCACCGCTGTAGGAGCGCACGTAGGATTGTCGGGATACCACCCCCGGCAGATTCTCGAGGAGAGAAGCATTTTGCTCGTAGCTCTCCACCGGGATTTCTTTGAGTGGCACAAACCAATCGGGTTTGGCTTTGTTCATGTTCTCGCGGATGGTCTGGGGGAGTAGCCCGGTGATTCTGGACAATGTGACTATGGTAGAGGATTCGTCCTGGATCTGTCCGGGAACGACGCCGACGAGGATCATCAGTCCTTCCACCGCAAGCCCGAGCCCGTTACGATCATAGATGTTGCCACGGGACGGGTGTTTTCGGGCGACGGAGAAATGACTGCCTTCACGGAATTCGGGCCACACCAGACCGGGCGACCAGTTGACCAGCCAGCGTTGCCCCTCTAAGGTCATCGCCAGCAGGTTGTCGGCGCCGAATGCCCCCACACTGCCGGAATGATATGTGACGCGGAACGCGACCTGGGCATCCTGCTCCTTCTGCAGGACCGAGCGGATCTCGACTTCCGTGGCATAGATGGCGGCATCCTGGTAGGCTTGCCGGAACTGCTTGAGCACTTCTTCTCTGCTAATGGTTGCCCTCGACGCGGACGACAGCTGATCGTACATCGCGCTGAATTCCCCGCGTTCCCAGGTACGCAGGAATGCCATCGCCGCCAGCTCGGCCCGCGGTCGTTCCGGAGTGGGCGTAGGAGCGGGTTGCAGCATCGATAGCGGCCCGGTGCAGCCCGTGCCAGCGATGGAAATCGAGATCAGCATAAGGAACAACATGCTATTTCGCCAGATAATTCTCATACGGTTTGCTCTCCGGCTCGAATCGAACCTTTCCGCTCGAAATACCTTCACATGTACCCCTGAATTTACCTTATTTTCATTCTAGCATATTATCACGGGATGGCGAAATTGGTTGTTGCGCGCATGCGACACGCGATTCTCCAACACCATTTCTCCGGTCGGGGGATGCATGATATAATGTACCCGCACGATTCTGTCATCAAGGAATATTCTTGCATTGAACGCTCGGGGATAGGGAGGAGAGAGCACGATGAGCCAGGAGATGTTGATGAGCAACCGGGGCCTTTATTTCGAAGATCTTGTGGAAGGAGCCGAGATCGTGAGCCCGGCGCGGACGGTAACGGAGTCCGATATCATGTTGTTCGCCGGGCTGACCGGTGACTACAACCCGCTGCACACAGACGCGCAGTACGCCGCCGACACGATCTTCGGACAGCGGATCGCGCATGGGCTGCTCGGCCTGGCGATAGCCGGCGGGTTGGGCTGGCGGGTTGGATTTCTGGAAGGCACGGTCGAGGCCTTCCGCGACCTGGAGTGGAAGTTCAGCCAACCGGTATTCATCGGCGACACGATCCACATTCGACTGCGCATCTCCGAAACGAAGCCGATGAAGCGATTGGGCGGCGGGCTGGTGATGTTCGACGTGCGCATGCTGAACCAGCACGGCGACATCGTGCAACGTGGCTCGTGGACCCTGCTGATGAAGAGCAAGCCTGCGCAGTGCGAGTGAGCCTGCGTCTGTCCCTTCATCCTGTGAATGGCGGGCCGTGAGCACGACGTGGGTGGAAAAACGCGTCTGTTCACGAGCTGCCGTCGTTAGCATGATGAGTCGTTGGGTTGTCGTCTTGGACATCATCTTTCTACGTTGGCAAGCAAACTTTTCTAATCAAACTCTAATATTTCTTTAATGTCGGTTTAAGGTGTTCCTGTACAATGGATAACAGGCGCGGTTTCCTGAAGGTTTCTTGGCGTCCCCGGAAGGATTGAGGACAGACTCCCACATTTCTGCAATGCTTCCCCGGTCAAGGACTGGCAACCGTTGCATAGTCCAATTCGTTTCCATTTGGTGATTAGGAGGTAGGTATGATTGAAGTCGTTAACCTGACCAAGTCCTATGGTCCTATTCAAGCGTTGGAGGACGTGTCGTTTCAGGTGAACTCCGGAGAGATCGTCGGACTCCTGGGTCCAAACGGGGCGGGAAAGTCGACCACGATCAAGATCTTAACCGGTTTCTTGCAGCCTGACGACGGTACAGTCAAGGTCGATGGCCTGGATGTGCTCTCACAAACCCGTGCGGTGCAGAGCCGGATAGGTTATTTGCCCGAAATGTCTCCCCTCTACCCGGAACTGTCGGTTCAGTCTTACCTGCTGATGATGGCTGACTTGCGGCAGGTGCCGCGGGGTGAACGAATGGTACGCCTTTCGGAGGCCATCTACGACACCGGGCTGGAAGCGCATCTCACCCGGCCGATTGGGCAGCTCAGCAAAGGCTACCGGCAGCGCGTCAATCTGGCCCAGGCCATCCTACACCATCCTAAACTACTCATTCTGGATGAGCCCACTGTTGGTTTAGATCCCACCCAAATCATCGAAATCCGCAGTTTGATCAAACGTCTGGCGAAACAAAGCACGGTTTTGTTTTCATCTCATATCCTATCCGAAGTCGAGGCCCTATGCGACCGGGTCATCATTCTGATCAATGGGCAAATCAAGGCGGATGCCTATCTGGCGGAGCTGGCGGCCACCAGCGCCGCAGTCCTGGTGTTGCAGCAAGATGTGCTCGATGCGGCGCCTGCGTTGTCGGGGATCGACGGCGTGCGTGCGGTCGAGACACTGCGCACCGCCGACGGATATCCGGCTTACCGCGTGGATGGGCAGGGCAACACCGATCTGTGCCCACTCATTTTTGACCTGGCGAGGGACAGGGCCTGGCCCGTGCGTGAACTGAAACACGATGTCCGGACGCTGGAATCGGTATTCAATCAATTGGCCACGGCAGCATAGGAGATCCGACGTATGAAACAGATATGGTCCATCGTTCGCAAAGAGCTTAACGACTTCTTTGGTTCTCCAATGGCATTGATATTTGTCGGTGTCTTCCTGGGGGCGACGTTGTTTACCTTTTTCTGGGTGGATGCCTTCTTCGCACGGGGTGTCGCGGACCTGCGTCCGATGTTCCGGCGGATGCCCATCCTGTTGATTTTCCTGGTCGCAGCTTTGACCATGCGCCAGTGGAGCGAGGAACAACGCAGCGGCACGTTGGAGGTATTGCTGACGCTCCCGGCGCGTACCATTTACCTGGTCGTGGGCAAGTTCCTGGCGGCCCTGATTCTGGTCAGCGTCGCGCTGGCGCTGACCCTGTTCTTGCCCATCACGGTCGCGTTGCTGGGTGCCCTGGACTGGGGTCCGGTTGTGGGTGGCTATCTGGCGGCGATTCTGTTGGCGAGCGCCTACATTGCAATCGGCTTGTTCGTATCTTCGCGTACTGATAATCAGATCGTCGCGCTGATTATGACCGTGTTGATCGGCGGGTTGTTTTATATGATCGGATCGCAGAATGTCACTGCCTTCACCGGCGACAATGTTTCCGAGATTCTGCGTGCGATCGGCTCCGGCAGCCGGTTCGAGAGCATCGAGCGCGGGGTAATCGACCTGCGCGACCTGGCCTACTATGTCTCGTTGGCGCTGGCCTTTCTGGCGCTCAACGTGGTTTCTCTATACAGCAAGGGTTGGAGTCAGAGCTTGAAGACGCGGCCCTACCGCCGTCCGATAGTCGTGGCCACCGTGCTGATCGTGCTCAACCTGATCCTGTTCAACGTATGGATGTTTCCTGTCAGCATTGCGCGCGCCGATCTGACCGCACAGCACGAATACAGTCTGTCACAGGTCACGCGTGACTTGCTCGGCAATCTGCAGGAACCGTTGCTGATCCGTGGCTACTTCAGCGAGAGGACCCATCCGCTGCTTGCCCCGTTGGAGCCACGCATCCGGGACATGCTCGAGGAATACCGTATCGCGTCCGGTGGCAAGGTGGAGGTCGAGATCGTCGATCCGTTGCGGAATCCCGAGCTGGAGATGGAGGCGAACCAAACCTACGGCATCCGCCCGACCGCGCTACAGGCCAGCGACCGGTATGGGGCGTCGGTGGTCAATGCTTATTTTGACCTGTTGATTCGCTATGGCGACCAGTACGAAACACTGAATTTCATCGACTTGATCGAGATCCAGCCATATCCCAATGGTGACATCGATGTGCGTCTACGCAATCTGGAATATGACCTGACACGGGCGATCAAGAAGACAGTGTTCGGGTTCCAGAGCATCGACAGCGTGCTGGCGTCCCTGGCGGAGCCGGTCAACTTGACGCTGTTCGTCACGCCAAAGACGCTGCCGCAGTGGCTCTCCCAGGCCCCGGAGACGATCGGCAAAGTAGGGCAGGAGATTCAGAACCAGGCAAAGGCGGGCCGTTTCACTTTCACGGTTGTCGATCCGGATGAACCCAACAGTCAGATTCAACGGCAGACGTTGATCGACCAGTATGGAATGCAGCCGATCCCCGTCGGGCTTTTCTCCGAGCAGTCTTACTATCTGCACATGGTTTTGCAGGTCGGCGATCAGCAGCAATTGCTGATTCCCTCCGGTGACCTCAGCGAGGCGTCCGTGCGCACGGCTATCGAGTCGGCGATCAAGCGGGTGTCGCCGGGATTCCTGAAAACGGTCGGGCTGTGGGTGCCGCCGGCTACGCCAACGCAGGATATGTTTGGACAGTCGCAGGCTTCGGTCAAGCGGTATAACGAGATCGCCGGGCAACTGCGCCGCGACTATGCCGTGCAAACGGTGGATATTACGAGCGGGCAGGTTCCGTCCGGAATCGATGTGTTGCTGGTGATCGCGCCACAGAACATGACGGACAAGGAGCGGTACGCGATCGACCAGTATCTGATGCGTGGCGGATCGGTGGTGGTTGCCGCGGGCAACTATATCCTGAATCCGGATCCATACACCGGAGCGATTGGGGTTGCGCCTGTCGCGGAAGGGTTGCGTGACATGTTGGCGCACTACGGGATCACTGTCGATGAGACGCTGGTCCTCGACCCACAGAACGAGCCTTTCCCCGTGCAGGTTGCGCGTGACGTCGGTGGTTTCCAGGTGCGGGAGATTCAGGCAGTCAGCTATCCCTACTTCGTCGATGTACGGTCAGACGGCATGGACCAGGCAAGCCCGATTCTGGCAAACCTGTCGGCGGTGACTTTGAACTGGGCATCGCCAGTGAACGTCGCCGGCGATGTGGATACAGACCACCAGGTCACGACGCTGTTGTACTCCAGCCCACAGTCGTGGCTCAATGCGGATACCAATGTGACTCCTGACCTGCAACGGTATCCGGAATTGGGTTTCCCTGTTGGCAGTCCGCAGGAATCATACCCGCTGGCCGTGTCGGTACAGGGTTCGTTCGAGAGTTTCTTCAAGGGAAAACCGTCTCCGTTGCAGAATGAGCCTGCTGAAGAGACGGGTGAGCAGACGGCTGCTTCGCCTGAAACAGTCGGGACGATCGAACGGTCGCCCGAGATGACCCGCCTGGTGGTCATCGGCAGCGCGGAGTTCCTCAATGATGTCGTATTCAATCTTTCCATGCCGATCAATGGGGATCGCTTTGTCAATAGCCTGCAATTCGTGCAGAATGCCGTCGACTGGTCGGTCGAGGACCTGGAGCTGCTCGAAATCAGAGCGCGAGGCGCTTCGGCGCGGATGTTGAAGCCTCTGACGGAACAACAACACGCAGTGTGGGAGACGGCCAACTATCTGCTGGCGTTGCTCGGTCTGGTAGCCATCGGGGTTGTATGGCGGGTGCGCCAACGTAACGAGAGACCGATCAAACTTGTTCCCAGAGAAGAGCTATACCACGACCAGCAGCAGTCGCCGGCTAAGATGTGACCGGACCCAAGAAAAGCGATGGAGAGATGACATGAAGAAACTCAATTTCGTTCTAGGCATAGTGCTCATCCTGCAGGTCGTCTTGAGCGTGTTCTTGCTCTGGCCGCGGACGTCCGCATCCACACTAGAGGCGCCGCTCCTCAGTGGTTTTGCTGCCGGTGACGTGGTCGCGTTGACCATCAGTGACAACGATGACAACCACATCGTCTTGGCCAAAGGCAACGAGGGTTGGAATTTGCCCGAGGCGGACGATTTTCCCGCTCAAGCAGATAAGATCTCCCCGGTCCTGGAAAAGGTGGGGGAGTTGAATTCCAATCGGTTGGTGACGAGAACCGCGAGCAGCCACAAGCGGCTACAGGTCGCTGAGGACGATTTCAACCGGCTATTGGATATCGAGATGAAGGACGGAAGCCATCACAAGCTCTATATCGGCAGCTCGGCTGGCGCCGGCGCTACACACGTTCGGGCGGACGATCAGCCGGAGGTCTACCTGACGGCAAGCCTGGACCCCTGGGATGCCAATGTTCAGACTTCCAACTGGATCGACACACTCTATTTCTCCGTGCCGCAAACTGCAACCGTCGCCCTAAGCCTGGAGAATGCGCATGGTACATTCGATTTCGTGCGCGATGACGAAAACTGGACGATGGTCGGACTGGGAGAAGACGAACAGTTTAATCAGAGTGCTTTTAGCACACTGCTGGGACAGGCAACGACGATACGCATGGCGGAACCGCTCGGCAAGGAGTTGAAACCGGAGTATGGTCTGGACAACCCCCAGGCCGTGTTGACGGTCACGACCGAGATCGATGGTGTCGCCACCACCTACACGGCGGAAATAGGTGCGAAGGATGAGGAGGACTATTATGTGCTTCACGTCTCCAGTTCGCCCTATTACGTGCGCGTAAGCGGGTATCTGGGGGACGGTTTCGTGCAGAAGAAACGTGCTGATCTGATCACCGTGCCAGCGACGCCGGAGGCCGTGTTGCCGGTCGATCTGGATACCGCGCTCGAGATGGTTCCCGGTGCTACCGTGTCGCCCACGCTGCAGGAGTCCCCGGAAATTACCGGCGAGGTGCCCTCCGCTGAACCTGTGATTACGGTGACGATGGAGGCTTCACCGGCTGCGACTCCCACAGTCACTGCGATGGTGGAGGCTTCACCGGCCGCGTCAACCGCGACCGCCGTACTGAAGACAGCGGAACCCGAGCCTACGGCCACCGTGGCACTGACGGCCACCCCGTAGGGGAGCGGACCGCTTCCAGGCGGTCGGATAATCAGGTTCCGCTGCTAACGAACGACTCCCGAAGCCGGCTTCGGGAGTCTTCTTGGTGCGCCCAGCATGGGCGCTGGCTAGGGGGTGAGAGACCCCTACGGAGGTTGATTGCACCAACCGTTAGCAGAAGGC
>ENA-OSEO01005670-OSEO01005670.1-sediment-metagenome-genome-assembly--contig:-NODE-5670-length-11798-cov-3.379575_pt1 | contig 11798 bp, 12 predicted proteins | sample MGYA00237883_ERZ534232 | MGnify/ENA metagenome assembly ERZ534232
GGATTCTCGCCTTCATGTTTGATTTGTAGATCGGCCACTCCGCTCCAGGCCTGGAGACGCTCACTGCGATAAAGCGGGGTATTCCCCTCCGGACGGGTCACGATCGCAGCTGCAGGGACAGGCAACACAAGCTCACGATACCGCCACACGCCGCTCGCGTCCGCTCCAGTCCACGCGCCCGCCCGGCTTTCGAACAGAGCGGCCGAAATCTTCCGTCTCAACGCGTCCATGTCATACCGCACGTCCAACAGGCCACCACAAAGCACCGGCGGTTCACCGATTGTACGGTCACAGACATACCGGATTTCGTCCGGTGGATACAGCGCGCCGCACGCCATACACTCTAGCCAGTAGTGCATCGTCCTCTCTCCTCCCCAAGATACAAATCAAGCCGCCTGTCGACAATCCAGGCGGCCATAGCCCTTGCTTCTATGGGCGCAAAACCACAAGAATAGGGACCAAAGTGGTTTCACGAATGGCTCAGGAACCCCATGTTTCGGTTCGACCATCTCAATACGCTGGTGTAGGCGTCACACCCCAAGACGCTTCATAGCTGCGTACCAGGTCGATCATCGGCTGGTCGACCGGTGACTCCGCTCCCAGCGTAATGGCATGTCCGTCCCACTGCAGTACGTTCCCGCCCGCATCCAGATCGAGCCGCACTTCGCCCAAGCGCTGGCCTAATTGTCCAGCTTGTGCAATGATCGCACCAGTAGGGAATGGACGTGTCGGTGGATCGAAGATGTGTCCGGATTTTCCACCCACGATCAAATCGATTTCCGGCACTGCTTTTGCCAGCTCACGATCTTCATCATATCCCAGGTGGGACAGCACAATGATAATATCGGCCTGCACGGATAACTCGCCCACATAACGACGCACGGTCTCAAGCGGGTCGAGCACACCCACTGGACGCTCACGAATGGCGGACAACAGGTCAGACACATATGAATCAGTCAGCCCAATGATCGCTACATGGTGCTCCGCGGTTAGTTCCTTGACCACGTACGGCTGTCCAACTAACTCGCCTGTCTCGGTCAGAACGAGATTTGCGGACAGAATCGGGAAATGGGCTTCAGCCATCCGTTTACCCAACTCATCCCAGCCGATCGAGAAATCGCTGCTTCCCAGGGTCATGGCGTCGTAAGCCATCAGGTTCATCGCCGCGATCTGAATTTCGCCTTTGGTCAGCAGCCCAAGCCCGATCTCTCCGTTCAGGGCATCTCCGCCATCCAATACCAAAACATGATCGGCCTCTTGCCGCAATTTCGCGATCTCTCCGGCCCTACGGACCAGTCCCCCTTTGGGAGGCCTTCAGCCACAAGGGGACACATAGCCCCGCGTGTCAGATGTGTACAGGATCCACAGCGACAGCGCCGTATTTTCCGGTGTAGGTAATAGCGTCGGTATCACGGTCGGTGTAGGTGTCGAAACCATCAGCTGCAAAGGTGCCACCGTTGGAACGCCCGTTAGCTTCGGCTGGGGCAGGAGGGGGGTAGCTACCCACGGCGGCTCGGATGTCTCCAGCAATGCCGCAGGTGACATGGCAGATTGCGATGCCGTCCAGAGAGAACCACACCCCAGCACGAGAATGGTCGAGACGGCAGCGAACAGGATTGAGAGAGATCTAATCCCAATCGTCCAGGTCGTCTTTTGCCTCAGCGTCTTCGTCGAAACTCTCGAAATCCTCTTCGTCCGCGTAGTCATAGTAATAGCCCTCACCGGGATCGTAATCGGGAGTGTATTCATCCGCATCGAGCAGGAATTCACGGCGGCGCCGCTTCCGCAGCCACAGCCAAATCAGAACAGCGATCACAATGAGCACGACAACAGCCAGGAGGCCACCACCACCCAGGAGCAATGTCCCCGCCAAAACCACATCCGGGTCATTATACCACAACGTTGGAGTCGGCGTCGGCGTGAACGTCGCAGTTGGTGTCGCGGTAGAAGTCGACGTTGCTGTATCCGTAGGCGTTGGGGTTTGGGTGGCGGTCGATGTAGGTGTCGCCGTAGGCAGCGGTGTATCCGTCGGAACGGGTGTATCCGTAACGGGGACTGTCGTCGCCGTCGCCGGTACAGGCACCGGTGTATCAGTTGGTGGGACTGGCGTGTCTGTTGGCGAAGGTGGCGGGGGCTGATTCGGATCGACCTCCAGGCTGGCTACGTCAAAAAAGACCTGATCTTGCCCATGCGATTGCGGGTTTCTGACACGAATGAAGGCCGTGATCTTGTCCGATTGAGCCACTGCGGAAACGAACAGCCGGTCTTCTGTGGCTCGCTTCTTCTTCGACAGCTCCGTACACCACACCACGTTCGGAGAGAGCGGATCGGTTCCACCAGTCGGGTCGATGCCCACCACGCGGATGATCCACCCATCCTCGGTAATCATCCCCCCTTTATCGGCATTATAGGCCTGCATCGGCGCCCAACCTACACGGAACACGTAAGCGGTTCCCGGCGTCACGGCCACTTGTTGGTAAACGCCCGCATCGAAGGGCACCCAATGCGACCAGATCACCAGAGCATGCTCGCCATCGAGCCGTTCATTGAACCCACCAAACGCCGCTGAATCCTTGAATTGGGGAGGAGCAGACGGATCTTGGATGACGAACGGTTCCCAGCCATTCGGGATCTGGCTATCGTTGGGTCCCCAGCCATAGAACCCATTCTCGAACCCCCCGTTGTTAAGGAGACCGTATGGTCCCTCCGCCCGAGCGGTGTAAACCAACACGCCAACCAATAAACAGACCATGGCAATCAGAACCCACCAATAGATCTGCTTGGAGAGACTCAGTTTCTTCAAATACGAACCCTTTCGCCCGGACACAAACACCATCTGTCGATCGAAAAACGCTTACCGCAGTCGACGTACCGAGAGCGACAGCCGAGACACATCCCTGTCGCTCTGTCCGAGTCCCACGAAGATAGAAGTGCTCATGCTACCGCAAACAGGTCCAAGTATAATCGAGCCACTGCGAATTGTCAAAGCAAAAGCGGGCCAGCCTTACAGACCGACCCGACTCTGCTTGATACGCCTTGGTGCAACCGAATCATGATATCATTTCCAGGATCCGGACGATTTCACCTTTCGATGGATCGTTCGCGTGTCATCATTGTCCAGATCCACCACTTCTATAACACGGGATACCTCGTCAGCGCTATCTCCATCCTTTCCCAGAATAATCAATAACAAGACCAAACAGCCAACCACAGCAACTGTGAACATGTGCACCTCCTGTTTGCGACCCTTCTCTCCCCCAGGAACACAAACAGCAGTACTGCCACTAACCACCTCAGCTTAGGTCATTATGCGCATCACTCCTACGAGTCCGCCTCCAGACCTGACCGGAACGACTTGACAGCAAGGAATCCAGCCGTCATTTCCCCAACGTCAAGGCCACAGTGAAGAAGAAGGCCATCAACAACCCCAGCAAGATCAGACTCAGAAACGACGCCAACACGGTCCACATTTCGTGGTCATCGAACGCCTCACTCAGAATCTCGGCCGCGCGGCCCCCTGGTCCGTGTTCTTCGCGTCGCGGAGCCCGGCGCACCCTCTGCCGGTAGACGGGTCGCGGCTCACCATACACCTCCTGACGCTCAACATACACCCTTCGCGGTTCCGCATACCTCACCTGCGGCTCGACCCGTGGTTGTTCTGCGATATGAGGCTGTGAGCGCGAAGCGAAGTACTCGCCTTCACGGGAACGCACAAACTGCGCTTCCGGCTGCGGCGCGGACCGAACAGGTCCCACGGGTGGTGTCTGGGTCGTCCACCCAGTCGGTTCCCGCGGCACCTCAGCCGTCACGGAAGGCCCCACCTCATCTTCGAGAAAGGACTCGAGTTCATCGGCGGTAGAACCAGCTTGACCCTCGCGGATGTCGGGAGACCACAACCCATCCGCTGCGCCCGCTTCAGGTTCTGGGCACCCCTCCTCCTGTGCGGGAGCGGCCACTGGTCTGTCTTCTTCGGTCTCAGCCAACGATCTGCCGGTCACGGATTCCGGCGCAGCCGGCTCCGGCAGGATGGGCCTCACTTCTGCCACTTCACGGGCATACCCGTGCGCATCTTGCGCAGGAACACGTTCGACAGGTATCTGTGGCACAACGCGTCCCACGGAGTCTTCCGCAGCAAACCCCACTGGGGCAGCGGGCAGATCTTTCAGTCCCCGCTTCTCCAGAGTCACCAGTCCGGCCTTGGCGAAACGATTGTCCGGATTCAGCTCCAGCACCTTTTCCAGGTATGCTTGCTCTTGGCGCGGATCGTCGGAAACAGCGGCTAACCACAACCAGGCCATTTCGCGCTGAGATTCATCGTTTAGCGCACGGAATAGCAGATCGCGCGCCTCCACCCGCCGGCCCGCCTTTGCCGCCGCTATGCCGCGATTCAGCCAAATCTTGCCGAATCCCGCTCGATCGCCGGGTTGCTCATCCATGGAGACAACTCCCAAGACATACCTGCCTCCACCCTCATCACTATTATAGAGGCATCTGGAGATCGATACATCTGCCAAACTACGTAATCTGCCTGCCGAATCCGCCTAATTCTCAACTCATCGTCTAGGCCAAATCGCCTATACGACCACCTTTGGTAATTTCTCGGTCAATCTCCCTCCTATTATAGCACAATATGCCCCAATCAGGGCAAATCCAGGTTGTACGCCAACGCTCGACCCAACTTGACAAAATTTCCGATGTGCGATATGATAAGACATGTACCCTCTAGGGGTATGAGCAGTTGGGGTCACCGTGTAGCAGGAAGGTCGATTTCGAGTGGCACAAGACGCTATCACATTGAGGCTGAAACGAGTCGAGGGCCAAATCCGTGGCCTGCAGCGCATGATCGAGGAGGAATCGCACTGCGAGCAAGTGTTGACGCAGCTTCTCGCAGCCCGGTCCGCTCTGGATCAGATCGGACTTCTCGTCATGTCGAATTATCTCGATACCTGTCTGGCGTCAGGGGATGAAGAGGAGGTCAGAGACAACGCTCTCAGGATATTCCATCTGATTCTGAGCCGTTATTCTCTATCGCCCGGACCGGACGATCCAACATCTTCTCTGTGACAGTTTTCCAACTGCATTACGTTTCGGAATCAGGATGGCGCTTTACGTGCTCGTGTATGTTAAGGAGGATTAGAACCCATGGCAAAACCACAACATGTAACCGATAGCAGTTTCGAACAAGACGTTCTCAAGGCGGAAGTGCCCACGTTAGTCGACTTCTGGGCCACCTGGTGTGCTCCCTGCCGGATGATCGCGCCCGTTCTCGAGGAAATTGCCGCTGAGAACGATGGTAAGATGGCCATCGCCAAGGTGGATGTGGATAACAATCCCGGTATCGCAACCAATTATGGGATCCAGAGCATTCCGACGCTCATTCTCTTCAAGAATGGCCAGCCCGTCGAGCGGTTGGTTGGATTCATGAACAAGAAGAAATTGATGGACAAGTTGGCTCTGCACCTCTAAACGCAGACGTTTGTTAGCAGGAACCCGGAAGGGCGGTCCATCTGTGCAGGACGTGCACAGATAGATCGCCCTTTTTTCGTCCATGTCGCAACACCACAGGCATACCGCACTTTTCTACGCTTGTCGCTACGTCAGAAGATATGCTATAATGTACCTATGTTGCGATTGTGCTCGATTCTTTCAGCCAACAATCCGCGAGAACGCATCGAGGCGCTGTACGAGTGTTTGGCGCCTTTCTACGCCATCCTACACCCTTTCGTCAAAACGGTCGCAGCCAGAGCGACCAATCTACTGGATGATGGCAGCGGTCTGAGTGCACTCGACGTCTGCACCGGGACCGGCGTGGTGGCACAGGCCCTCGCGCAGCGCGGGTATGATGTCACCGGCATCGACATCGCATTTTCTATGCTCACACAACGCCGGCATGCACGCGCAGCCCAGGGCATCAAGAGTGTCAGGATGGACGCACGCCAGCTTGCGTTTCCCGACCGCACGTTCGATGTGTGTGCGATCTCAATGGGCCTGCACGAGTTTTCATTTTCGGATCGCTTCCGCATACTCAACGAGATGATGCGGGTCAGCAGGCGCTATGTCCTGGTCGCCGATTATTCCGGTAAACAGCCCTGGATGGTGCGGCTCGCAGAATGGCTCGAAGCGAGCCACTTCAGGGATTTCATTGATGGCGGCCTGGACGAGCAGCTTTCCCGAGCAGGGCTGAACATCATCCGGCAGGACCGCTGGTTTTCTCTGGGATTGTTCCTATGTGAGGTTCGGGCTTCGCAGAACGGAAATGTGCCTCACGGGCCAGAATTCGATGCCACGCAATCGTCCAATCAACCGTACCCTCCGGAGGAAAGCTCATTTTGACGATCCGTGACCAACAGCTCGCACTTCTGGTGGACTTCGGGAGCACCTACACCAAACTGGTGGCTGTCAATCTCGAGGCAGGGAGAATCGTCGCTCATGTCCAGGCTCCCACGACGGTCGAGACCGACATCAACATCGGTTTATGGCAGGCGCTCGCGCATCTTGAGGAGACGTGTCAGCTCAAAGCCGAGCAATTCAGCTATCGGCTGGCGTGCAGCAGCGCAGCAGGCGGACTCCGCATCATTGCGATCGGTCTGGTAAAGAGCCTGACGGTCGAAGCCGCCCGCCAAGCCGCACTCGGCGCAGGTGCACGGATCGTCGGCGCATACGGTGATCAGCTGACCACGGACGAAATTGTCCAGATCGTCCGCACCCAGCCGGACATGATTCTGCTGGCAGGCGGAATCGACGGCGGAGACCGGAACGCCATTCTGCACAATGCCGCGCAGTTAGCCGAGTCGCCCATCGCGGTACCGATCATCCTTGCCGGCAACAAGAACGCCTGCCCGGCAGCGGAGGCGATCCTGCGCAGCCACGGCAAGGAAGTCCGCACGACGGAGAACGTACTGCCCCGCTTGCAAGAGATCAACGTCGAACCTGCCCGTGAGACCATCCGCAGGCTTTACATGGAGCGCATCGTTCAAGCCAAGGGTCTGGACCGGGCAGAGTCTTTCATTGGGCAGATCATCATGCCTACCCCAGCGGCAGTGCTGCAAGCCTCTCGACTGTTGGCGGATGGTACCACCAATCAGCCCGGCTGGGAAGCTGTCATGGTCGTCGACATCGGAGGCGCCACAACCGACGTCCATTCCGTCGCACCTAACCCGCCCGCAGCAAAGTTCGTCATCCACCACGGGTTGCCCGAGGCCCACGCTAAACGGACCGTCGAGGGAGATCTGGGCTTGCGCGTCAGCGCCATCTCGTTGTTGGAGACCGTTGGGATGGCCGCATTGCGCTCGCAGTTGGACGACATCCTGCAAACGACCACAGCAGATGGTATGGACGAAAAACTACACCATGCAATGCGCCGGCGCACCGAAAACGTTTCACTGGTACCGGAGGGCGAATTCGACCGAAAGCTCGATGAAGCGATGGCTTTTCTCTGCGTCGAACACGGAACGGAACGACACGTCGGCCATCTACGCGAGCACTATTTGCCCACCGGTTTCTGCCTCATTCAGGACGGCAAAGACTTGACGCAGGTAAAGCATGTGATTGGAACAGGTGGCATCTTCCTGCACACGAACAATGCAGCATCTATCCTGTCTGGGGGACTATTCGACCGCCGGAAACCGCATGTGCTCAAACCCGCCTTTCCGGAGCTTCATCTTGACCGGCAGTATGCCCTCTGGGCGATGGGTTTGCTCGCAGAAAGCCACCCGGATCTGGCATTGGACATCTTGAAACAGGAATTGCCGGTGCTCAAGCTTGAGCCGCGGAAACACGGCGGGACGGAATCCAAGCCACTCTGAGAGCGAAGTGATGTGTCAATACAACCGAGACGAGGAGAGATTTTCGCCCCCACCAAGTCAAACGGCGCAACGGGCGGACGAGCGGAGGGTCCGCCACGGATCACCCATCGACAATTGGACAAGTGAGGTGTAACGAACATGGCAACTTCAGTTTTGGGCGGCGCGTTGGGAGAATGCGTTCATGTCGCGGGAATTCTCAATTTTCTCCGGCTCGCTGAATCGCAGGGATATCGAACCGAGTTCACCGGACCGGCTACAGCCATCGCAGATTTCGTCGATGCGGCACGCGAAGTAGATCCCGATATCATCGCAGTCAGCTACCGGCTCACCCCGGAGAACGCGGTGCTGCTCCTGCAGGATTTTCGGGCCGCACTGCGCGAAGCCGGATTGGATGGCAAACGTCTCGTCTTCGGCGGGACTCCACCTGTCGCCGCTGAGGCGCGTAACACGGGCATGTTCGAGGCCGTTTTCTCCGGCGAAGAACCCACTGAGGCAATCATCGCCTACTTGAAAGGCATCCCATTCGATCGAACGACAGCCGCTGATTATCCGGATGAGACCATACCTCGCCTAGCCTGGAAATCGCCGTACCCGCTAATTCGCCACCATTTCGGGATTCCGGCAGAGAACATCGCGCCGACGATCGCAGGTATCCGACAGATCGCCGAAGCGCATGTCCTGGATGTCATCTCACTCGGTGCCGACCAGGACGCGCAGGAGAACCTGTTCCAGCCGGAGCGGCAGGACCCCAGGCGCAAGGGCGCTGGGGGGGTTCCATTTCGTACTGAGGACGATCTGCGCGCGCTCTACGCGGCGACCCGCACTGGAAACTACCCCTTGATGCGCTCTTACTCCGGGACGTCCGACCTGTTGGAGTATGCCGAACTACTGCGGGAGACGATCCGCAATGCGTGGTGCGCCACATCGTTGTTCTGGTTCAATATCGTCGATGGACGGGGCCCACTCAGCTTGCGCGATTCGATCGCCGATCACATGGCGTTGATGCGCTGGCATGGAGAACGAGGCATACCCGTGGAAGGAAACGAGCCTCACCATTGGGAACTACGCGATGGACACGACGCAGTTGCTTGCGCAGTAGCATATATCTATGCGCACGTGGCCAAGAACATGGGTGTCACAGACTACATCTGCCAGTACATGTTCGAGACACCACCGCATCTTTCGAACCGCATGGATCTCGCCAAGATGTTGGCAAAGATCGAACTGGCCGAAGGGCAAGCGGTACCCGGCTTTCGTTTGCTCCGCCAGACGCGGACAGGGTTGATGAGCTACCCGGTCAATACGGCGGCCGCTCGCGCCCAACTGAGCGCCTCAGTCTACCTGCAAATGGCCCTCAAACCGGACATCGTTCATGTGGTCAGCTACAGTGAAGCGGATCACGCAGCGACCGCCGATGATGTCATCGAGAGCTGTCGCATGGCACAGCACGTCATCGAACTGGCGTTACGCGACATCCCGGACATGACTGCCGATCCAGTGGTACAGCGCCGTAGAGATGCACTCGTCGAAGATGCTCTGGTCATTGTGGACGCGATCCGCCAGCTCGGCGCTGGAAAAGCTGCTGACCCGCTGCTCGATCCGGACGTACTCACGCGCGCCGTCGAGATCGGACTGCTCGACGCTCCCCATCTGCAGGGCAATCCGCACGCCTGCGGAAGAGTCCGCACGCGCATCGTCGATGGGGCAAACCTGCCAGTCGATGAGCACGGCAAGGTGCTGTCAGAAGCGGAACGGGTCCAGCGGATACTGGAAGAGTTGTAGATCCAAATGAGGTGGTGAACCGCGTCGCCATTCCGATCGACAGGGCCGACTGTTGAGTCGGGAGAGGGGACGCTTCAAAGACGATAACCCGATACCAGAACAAATTCACGTCTGTGTGCGCCAATCAGCGTTCACCAGCCGAACAGAACGGTTCTCCGGTATCATCGAGACCGAGAGGAGAAGAACGAATGGATTACCCGATCGCACTGGACCCTAGATTGAACATGAGCGCCGAGGCGTTTGCCGAAGCGTGGAATGAAGAGGAGGAATGCCGCGCACAAGCCAAGGCCCGTGTCGGGCGTGTGCCATTGTCCGGTTTCCCCTTCGACGCCACCACGATTGCAGTACTGGGTGTTGCAGGAAGCGTGGCAGCCAATCTGACTCTGGGCACGGCAAGCAATGCCCTCTATGACTGGGCGAAGCCCCTGATAGACGAAGCAATGAACCGCGCAGACATTTCGAAGGAAGTGGAGGTTACGATCACGTCATTGCCCGATGGGACCCGCATCATCGTCATCCAGCGGGTCGAGTCATAGCGCGCAAAGCCGCGCTGGCGATGTTTATTGCGAAAGAGGTGAACAGACCGAGTGCCCGCCTCCTCTTCAGACGGTGTGAGCACACACTGCGCAACTCAAGAAGCACAGCACCCGCGGAACTGCTCCCGGCGTGAGCAGCCCGCTCGAGGGGCACGCATGGGATCGCTCAAACGGGTCTGGGCGGTCTCATTCCCACCCAGACCGCTGAGCGTGGCGAGCGCGTCTAGTCAGAGCGTCCGGTGTCTTCGGGAACGGGGATGGGCACGAACAGCACACCGAGATAAGCCTGTCCCGCGTTGTCAGGATGCTCGGCGAGCGTCACCGTAGTCGAACGCTCCATACCACGCCGCCAATAGACGACCTGAACTTCATCTCCCGGCTTGTAGTTTGCAATTGCATCCGCCAGGGTGCGCTCGGGAGTCAAAGGGCTCTCATCCAACGCCAGAATGATGTCTCCGCTGCGCAGTCGCGCGCTCTGCGCCGGGCTGGCTGGCGTGACTTCCAGCAATAACGCACCGGCGTCGTAACCCTGCTCCCAGAACTCTTCTGGCACCATCTCGTCCAGCGTTGGCTCTGCGGGACCGGGCAGCAGTGGCATCTCCAGCTCCGGAGTGGGGCCATCGCGCGGACCTCGGCTCGGTGGTATTTCCGTCCAGTCGTCGGGCAGCGCCCTTGGCGGCCACGGCGTCAATCGCTCCAGCCGTGCATTCCGTTTCACCAGCCAACGTGCCTGCGATGCACCCGTCACAAAACCGCCCAGCGCACCACAGCAGCAACTCAGCAGCACACCCAGCAATGCGATGAGAATCACCACCACAAACAGCGTGTTCTTCTCACTTGTAGACATACGCAGCACCTCCCGTTTCATTGGCAAGCAAACGATTCACGCTCATTGTTCTTGTTAATCTCTGTCTCCCGAGATATTCACGGCGCTTGAATTTTCATCCGAACTGCCTTATGCTATAATACCCGCCGCCGAAACCGGCGAAAGGGGAACGCAGAGAATATGGAGTCGAAACATACATTGGGCATCACCTGCACCGTTCTGCTCATCATCACGGCGCTGACAATTCTCTGTCTCATCGCTGCCGGCGGTGTATTCTTCGTTGCCAATCGCCCGAATGGCCTCAGACAATATATCGCGCAGCGATTCTCTCCGCCGACTGCCACACCGATCCCCACTACCACGGCCACACCAACACAGACCCCAACTCCGGCCCCACCGACCGCAACGCCGCTGCCCACCGCGATACCGGAGAATACTTCCACAGCCACACCCGTTCTCGCATCGCCGACAGTGGCAGCTCCGCCGACCGACACACCGGCAGCACAACCCACCGCGACAGAAACGCCCGCGTTGGCCTACATGCCAGCTCCGACGGACACACCCATCCCTCCGTCACCAACTCCGGCCACACCACCGACTGATACACCGGTACCTGCCCCGACCGTTGAGCCGTTCCTGCCTATCGGCACCAGAGCGGAGTTGTCGCCCCAAGCGAATGGAGCGACCGGATCTGCTGTTTTGTTCTCGCCACGGCAGTTGACCATCATTAACTTGAACTACGATGGAAAATGTCCGGTCAGCGATATCCGGCTTGGCATGGAGGGATTCCCCAAGCCGCCGGTTGCAGTCCTGCAGTACCTGGAAGAAAGGTCCTACAAGAATGAGTCT
>ENA-OSEO01005672-OSEO01005672.1-sediment-metagenome-genome-assembly--contig:-NODE-5672-length-11786-cov-10.315057_pt1 | contig 11786 bp, 8 predicted proteins | sample MGYA00237883_ERZ534232 | MGnify/ENA metagenome assembly ERZ534232
TCCCTTTCCGTCATCGTTTTTTTGAACTCATCGATCTTATTATGGAGAAGGGATTCGATCTCCTTTTTTGCCACCCGATCTTCTGTAGATTCAATTTCTGAACTTAAAAATTCTATCCTTCCCGCATCGGAATCTTCCTTTAAAGGGGCATCCAGAGAAACATCCCAACCATCAAGGCGCTGGTCCATATCCACGATTTCTCGCTCGGACACGCCTAATTTTTCGGAAAGAAGTTTTGGTTTGGGGTCAAAACCCTGATCAACCAAGTTCTGCTTTTCCTTTTTGAGCTTAAAAAATAATTTTCGCTGTCCCTGAGTTGTCCCAATCTTTACGAGACGCCAGTTGTCCATGATAAACTTGAGTATATAAGCCTTTATCCAAAATGAGGCATAATATGAGAACTTAACATTTTTATAGGGATCAAATTTTTTAACCGCCTGCATCAGTCCGATATTTCCTTCCTGAATCAGGTCTAAAAGATTCTGCATCCAGACTCTCTGAAATTCCAGTGCGATCTTTACCACAAGCCTCAGGTTGGCCGTCACTAGAATATACGCCGCCTCGGTGTCACCCCCTTCTTTAACTTTTTTACCGAGCTCGATTTCCTGCTCTCTGGTAAGAAGTTTGTATTTGCTGATTTCCGACAGATAACGCTGAAGCGGATCAAATTTTACAATCGCGGTGTCTATGGGCGGTTTTTTCGGCGTTTCGACATCACCCGAATTATCATTTTCGATTTCATCGGGCCTGTCATTGTCGCCTTTCTGGTTTTTCGTCGTTTTCTTCATATCGATAATTTAACAAGACTCCGGATACAAACAAGCACCGAACCCACTTTTAGAAATATCTTTTTTGTGGACATAAATTCGAGCATATGGTACTTGATTTTTTTGTAATGTGCGCCTGTAGCTCAGCTGGATAGAGCAACGGACTTCTAATCCGTAGGTCACAGGTTCGAATCCTGTCAGGCGTACCAGAACATTAATATTAAAAGAATTTTATTTTATTATCAACGTTTTTTTGCCGGCCGCTCCCAATGCCTCATAATCCAAAGAATTTCGAACAAATCCTGCCCTAAGGTTTCGCCATCTGTTAATGCGGCGGTATTTTCTATGTATCATTTAGCAACCGGAAATATTTTCCCCTCATCCCTGTGTTTCGTTCCCCATGAACATTTCCCATATATTTATCAAACCGCTTAAATTACTACGTTTTTATTTTATTTAGGCAAAACATACTCGGATTGATCCTTGTGGCACACTCGCTGCATATGGATTTGTTTAAAGCAAAATTCAGAGATAGAATGGAGAGGAAAAATGATTCAAAAAATGATTCCGGCAGCAGGGATAATTTTATTTTTGAGCCTGTCGACAACAATAGTCGGCGAAACATCTATAATATTGAACATCAAAAGCGGTATGCTGGTGCTTGGCGGTACCATCATCATCGGTTTTCTATCCTTTCCCATGAAAAGCTATCGGGATTTATTTAAGACCCTATGGGTGCGTTCTCGTCGCCAAAAAACAGATTACCGGGGGCTGTTAAAAGATATCGCCAGATTATCCCGAGTAAACAGGTTATACGGCAACTTGGCACTGGAAAAAGAGGCACATCAAATAAAAAACATTTTTCTGCGCAAAGGCATTGATCTCATCGTTGACGGATATGATCCGTATGAAATTCAAAACGTAATGGAAAAAGAATATGAAATTTATTTTTCTCGAAAGGAATCTCTTGTCAATATTTTGAGTACACTTCAGAAGCTTGCACCGGTCATCGGATTTTTGGGCACCATAATCGGTCTGATCAATGTTTTAAACCATCTGGGATCCCCCGGGGATATGGGAAAAGGTATGGCGATAGCTCTTCTCACAACGTTATACGGTTTGCTGATTGCCAATTTTGTTTTCTTACCGCTTCACAAAAAACTCTCCGAACATCTTAAATTAGAATCCACACTTCTTTATGTAATAATAGAAGGTGTGTTAGACATTTCAAAAGAAAAGAATTCCAGGGCTGTTGTGCACTATCTGCAATCCTATATGGATAATTGTCAGGGAAAGCAAGACGATTTGTTTGAATCAAAAGATCGCTCTCGATGGCGGATTTCACCAAATCCATTGGAAAAATTGACAGTGAAAAAACAAAATGCATCGACAGCATAACGAAAAAGAACTCAAGAGCCGGATTGAATTATCCGAACGGAAAAGAATCCAGCTTCAGAAAATGCTGGCCCAAAAAACCGTTGAGGAAGAAGTGCCGCTTTGGAGCATGGTCGATCTCATGACACTCCTTTTGGTCTTTTTTCTTTTTCTTTATTCACTGTCCGCCAAGGGGACTCTTTTTTCCATCAAAGACTTCAATTCAAACCAATCTAACCTGCAAATCAAGGAAACTCCTCTTCCTCAAAAATCAGCAGATGAAGCGTTGTCTATCGAATTCGACAGCCCCCAATCGCCACATTTATCCAAATCGAGTGAAAGCAATATGTTAAACAACGCCATCCATCAACTCCGCACCGACGTTCTCAGGGTTGTGGATGAAAAAGATCAGGATGTGTTTTCCATTCGAATGGAACAGAACCGTCTGGTCTTTGTTCTGGGTGAGCGAATTACATTCAGGGAAGGAGAAGCAGCGCTGCTCGAGGCTTATCGTTCCATCTCTAAAAAGATTGCCGGATTCATTGCCTCAAAGAAAGATTATCAGGTGGTGGTCTCAGGCCATACGGACAACACGCCTATTAATACGGAAAAGTTCCCCTCAAATCTGGAACTTTCTGCCGCCCGGGCCATCAATGTCGCTAAATCTCTGATCGACAACGGTGTATCCCCCGAGCGGGTATCCATCCAGGGATTCTCAGAATATCAGCCGCTTTTTGATAACCTTTCCCCGGAAAATCGTCAGGCCAATCGCCGGGTGGAGATATCACTGATAAATGAAAAAAATCCCAAAAAGGATCGGCATATCAGCCGATAACCCCAATAAAAATTGATAAAATGATCGTTACGGAAATCGATTCCGGCAACCTGCTGACGGTTATGCGAAAAAATTGACGGTGAAAAGCAATGAGTCCTGCCCAATATGTCAGACTATGGTTATCCCCGGAGCTGATTCTATCTACCTTATGTTCATTGACTGACTGAAATTCCAAATATCAAATCCCAAATATCAAACAAATCCCAATGACCAAAATTCGAAATTCAAAACAAGGGCTCGTTCTTAAAGTTTTTGTTCAGTCGACTTCGCCATAGTAGCCTTTGGCTACGACGGCTGAATTGGATATTTGAATTTGTAATTTGTTTGTCATTTGGTGCTTGGAATTTGTAATTTTAAATGCAAACCCCACGGCGGAGCCGAAGAACTCTGACTCCCGCGATGCGGGGGTTTTTAGTGCAGAATAAAAAACCCTGTTAGGCAGCGACAACCTAACAGGGTCGAAAGGAGGTGGGAATCAAGAAAAAGCATGGAACTTGATTCCATTGTATTCAGATTTTAAGCAATTTTTATGCCAATGTTGACAAACTCGTAAAAAGTTTTTTGTGAGCGACATTTGAGCATTTGGGGAATCCGCGTTTCAAACGGTGAGGCGTTAAAAATTTCAAACTGTTTGAGGCGCTTGCGCCGAGTTTTTGAAATTTAGCGGCACCGGTAGAAACGCCCCCAAATGGTCACGGAGCGAGCAATATCGACCTTTTACGAAACCATCAATGTTAATTGACAGATTTTTTATTTCCCAAATCCCTTGAGAATTCCCTTGATCTGTTCCTCTACGGACGTTGATTTTTCTTTCTGAGAATCATCGCCCAGTATTTGTTTTTGTAAAGCCGGGAGGCCTTTCTCAATTTCCTTTTTGAACACTCCTTCGAGGTCCGGACGAAATTTGGGTGAAGAAAAACTACCGGTAACCAATACAGGGACCATCACGCCGGAACGATCTTTGACATCGCCCTGCCCTTTGAGTGTTGCGACAAGCTTTGGCTCCAACCTAAAATCAATCTGTTCTTTTGTCAAATCGGCGTTGCCCGATGCCTTTAATCGAAACAACGGTGATATAAGAGACGTGTTGGCAGTGTTAACAAGGCCGTTTTTTATGGTAAAGGGTACATTGAGTTCGGAAAAATCGGTCCTCGGCGCTGTTGCGGCTTGTTCAGCCAGCCCAAAGGCGGCTTTGACATTATGAAACATACCATTCAGATCAATTCCTTTGATGGCGCCGTCTTTAAATAGAAGATCACCGTCGCCGTTTAATGTTTTCTTGATGACGACGGCATCGTCTCCCTTCATGCTGAGATTGACCTGCGCCTTCATCATCCCTTCGAGAAAATCTTTTTTTAAAAGATCACTAAGAAGAGGACCTGCCTGGACACCGTTTAATGTCAGTTGGATATTCGTCTGCGGGACATCACTTTGCACGCTAAATATGCCGTTACCCGACACACCGCCCTGATACAGATCCATGGTGAGCGGCCGCAGATTAAAAACTCCTTTTTCTCCGGTGAGGTCGAGACGAACGCGTTCGATTTTAGCGTTCTTGATTTTTAACTTTCCGATACGCATTGTGCCCTTTAAGGATAGCCGGCGCAAATTCGAATAATCGCTCTTTTTTCCCTCTTTGGGCACAACGGCCTTGGGTTCTTTTTCTCCGGCAGCCTCCTTGGCCGGAGGCGGCAGGTATCGATCCAGATCGATTTGATCGAGTTCCATATTAAACGCTACCCGTGGTTTTTCGAAATCACCGGCATTCATCGTAAAATTCACCTTCGATTCATCCATATCCATAACACCTTCTGAAACCGACACATTCTTTGAATCTCCTTTGATGCCGGCCTTAAAGGAGACTCGATTTAACACACCAGGATCAGATGTCGATACGGGCAAAATTTTTCCCATTGCGGCCAGAAGCTTTCGAGGTGAAAACGGAGATACATTTACGGATACGTCAAATTTTGGCTGAGTGGCCGGATCCACAACATTCCCTTTAAGTCCGAAATCCACCTGTTCAAAGGCTCTTGCGGAAAGATCCAGAGGAATCGTTCCTTTGCCGGGTTCTTTACCAATCGGCCCCACCTTGCCTTTAATTGAGAATGGCTGTTTATCGAGTCTGGCAGAAAAATCCAGGTCCACGGGGCGGTCTAAAGAAACATTCTGGAGCAAAAGGGTCACATCAGAAATTTCCTTGCGCTCTTTTTTGGTGTGATCCAGCCAGAGAACGGACCCGTCCGTCACTGCAAGTTCAACAAGGGTGAACCCTTCCAGGGCAGGTATTTCCCCGGACCCGGCCTCCCCCTTTGCACCAGCTTCGGGTTTTGTTTTTGTGTCAAATTTCCAGTTGGTCCGGCCGTCCGAACTCGTCTCCAGAACAATACGAGCCCCTTTTAGTATAAAACGTTTGATCTGAATATCCTTGAAAAGAAGGGGCAAAAGCTTAACCCTCACATCAAAAGATCCCACGGTGATAAAGTCTTTTTCTTTGAATCCCGGAAGGCTTCCCAGATGAAGGTCGGAAAACGAGAGACTCGCATAGGGGAAAAGAGAGAGACGAAGGTCATCCCCTAACGTAAAAGTTCTTCCCGTAACCCTGGCAACCTGCTTTTCAATCCGGGGTTTATAGTGTTTGACATCCACGAACTTCGGCAGAAGCACAAGGGCCACAATGAGCAGGAGAATCAAACTCCCGCCCACGATCAATCCCCATTTTACGATTCGATTCATAATTCCTCCCTTTTTCTACCTGATTATTGCAGGGTGTATAATTCAGGACCTTAATTATAACCTGTATTTTGAACGAGTTGGAAGTTTTCGTTCGCAAGTCGAAGATTCCGTCGTCAAGGCTTGGCCTTCCAAAATCCCGCTTTCGTCAGAATGCGGTCTTACCGGTTTTCTTTATCACTTCTTGCTGATGCTTGATTTTTTGCTGTTCGGCAAAAACCAATTCTTCAAGACTCGGCACATAATAAATTGTGGTTTGATATTCCGGATTTCCATAACGGTCATTGCTTACGGAAAGTATTAAAATCGACCGATTCTCTTCCCAGTAAAATGATCTGCCGTTTTTATCCTCCCAGTGGATTGTTTTTGGTTCTCCGTATTTTTTTGTAAGGGCATCCAGAATATCCGACCCTGCTCTTTTAGACTTGATTAAAAAAAACAACGGCTTTTGGGTTAGGTTTGAAAATACGAGCTTAACAAAATCGAATGGCGCATTTTTTTTTCGTGCATAACGATATGTGAGTTGAATGGTATCATGTTCAACCCGTTCCCCGATCGGGGAATTCAATTTTTCATTTAATTCAGATAATCCGGGGAAATATTTTTTTAGGAATCCTTTATAGAACACGTTTAAATCCAATGTGGTCCATCTTTCGACGGCATCCGGACCGAGCGTGTCACTCAGTTGCTTCCGGGCGTCACTTGAGAACTTTGTGTTCTCGTCAATATTCAAAAACGCAAATCCTACGGGCTCTTTATTTGAAAGATGTGTTTCTTGAGTTTCCTTTTTTTTGCAATAGTTAACGGAAACAATAACTAAAATTAAACAGATAAAAAATAAGATGATCGCGGAAATTTGAAATTTCTTATTTTTCAAAAAAAACATCAAAAATTCTCCATTCATCGGTAATATTTCGAGGTTTCTTTACGTCTGTTTTTTTAAAGTCTTTTGAAATCATTTGAGTTCAGAGGCTTACGGATCGAATATTTTCCTTTCTAATTAATTATAATATTCATCGATTTCAGTCAATGCAATTGAAAATTTTTGGCCGCCGCCATGGTCGGGTGGATGAAGGGAGTGTTCCTCAGGCAAAAAATTTGAAGGCCATTCTCTGGGGATTTCCACGAAAAATCGTCCCAACAACCATACAAATCATTGGAGACAGTGTGACAGCCTTGTCCGGACGGCCTATGGGAGCTTTGATTGTTCTTGAGTCGAAAGAAAATATTGAAATTATCTGAGGAAAACGAATTTTGGAAAATCTTACGACCTTTTACACCGAAAAGGTTCACCCGGATAATTTAAATGATGGGACTGGTTATTCGCGGCGAAAAAGGAATTCCATAAAACCGGGACGGCATATAAAAGATTTTGCCGGTATAAAAGGCGTCATCATGGATAACACGTCCCTGTTCTGGCGGGAACGCAGCGGAAGATTCAGATGAGGTTGGGGCCGCAAGTAGATTTGCCAGTTCTGCCCTACAACAAATGATTTCGTTTCAGATGACGCTATCTGATCACCCATCACCATGACCAATGCCATCCCCCCGTGTTTTAACATGGAATGGCACAACGTTACCAGCCGGTTTACATCCCGGTCATCCAGACGGTCCGCCAATTCCCACACCAAGATACCATGGAAACTTTCAGGCTCATAATCAAGATCTTGCCAAACTTGATGAACAGGGCTGCCCTTTCGAATGCACCGATCCAGTCGGATAAACATGTCACAGACATAATGCTTCCATACCTTTCCGGCGAAAAATCTGATGTTTTCCTGACATACCGGCCCAACGTCCAACAGTCTGACCTGCTGTTGACGCTGAATATGCTCCATAAAAAGTTTTAGGGCATTACTGGTGTAGTCCGCCGTCCCGGAATCTTGGTAGGCGCCCTTTTGGTTTCGATCTGCAGCGAAAGCGGCCAATGATCAATTCTCCTTGCTGCCTTTGTCGGCCAGAATCAGCGGGTCTTTGGCAGGGCCGGAAGGCGTTTTATCTTCGGGTTTGCCTGAAAAAACATCTTTTTTCATCGGTTCGCGCTCCAACTCAATAACGGCCTTAAGATACGCCCCGTCCTCGACGGAAATACTTTTGGCTTTGATTTCCCCCTTGAAATCCGCTTCTTTTGTAATTTTAACCTTGCCTGTTGCATTAATGTTTCCCACCAGAGCACCGCTGATGGTGACATTTGCAGCATGAACTTCGGCCTCGACCCGACCCTTCGAACCCACCGTCAAATGATGGGCTTTCATTTCGATGTTTCCTTTAACCTTTCCTTCGATGAGCAGATCCTCATCGCCGCGGATAGTGCCTTCAATATAAATTTGGTCTCCGATAATTGTCTTATCACCAATGATGTCAGGACTTGCGGAGGTTCCTGGTTCGTCATTTTCCTTCCTGGATCTCTTAAGCATGATATCCCCCCTTTCTGGGAACATTATTTTTTGGTATAATTTTATGTTAAATCCCGGTTTATGTCAATGTTAGATTTGTTTCAGCGGCAGTTTACACGGTTTGTAAAAAAGCATTGTCCATGGGACGATCTGACAAGTAAAGAATCCGGGCCCATCAAAGATCCCGTCTCGAGGGGGTACGGAGAACGTTATTGTTCGTGTGCTTTAATCCGCTCACTTTGGCCGATGACACGATGGAGCCATTCACCGTCGTCCTTAAGGTAAACTTCAGCCAGGCGATTGAATTCCATAGCCTGTCCAATATTCCCCTTCATGAGCCATGCTTCAGCCAAATAATAGTAATTCCGTCCATTGCCTGGATTGAGGTTCAACGCTCGTTCCAGTATTCCGATGGCATCATCAGGTTGATTTTTTTCCAAGAACATCCGTCCCTGCTCGGTCAATTGTAAAGCGGCAAGCGCACGAGGACTGGGTTTTTCGGGGGCCTCTTCCGGTGCCTCGTCCGTCTCCCCGAATATCTCAATTTGGGGGGTCTCGGACGGTTGGGTTGGTGGAGAGGGGCTTAAATATGCAGGAGCACACCCCCAAAAACCCATATGGAATGCCAAAATGCAGAAAATGATAAAATATTTAAAAGCTCTTGATAAAATCTTTAACCCCATCAAAGATCCTCTCGATTTGATTCTCGCCCGTATGCACCCGGCATTTTTCTTCGGGCACATGATCCGCCAGAAAATATTCTTTAATTGGAAAAGGGCACGCCCCTTTTACAGCAAGTAGTCCGCTTTCTGAACAGACATCCCGTTGAACCACTCCCTGCGGCATCTTAAACCAATATCCTGATACATATTGGGGCAATGCATTCATCAGGTCTGCCCATATCGGCAGGGCGGCTGTTGCGCCGGAGGCGTAAATTGAGGCACCATCATCAAATCCCACCCATATCAAGGCCAATATATCCGGCGTGTATCCCACAAACCAGGCATCTCTATAATCATTCGTGGTTCCGGTCTTGCCTGCCACCGGAAAAGTAATTCCCATTTTCTTTAAGGAACTGGCAGTGCCATTCTCCGCAACACTTTTTAATAAAGAGCTCATGATGAAGGCTTTCTCAGGCGTTGTCACCTGCTTAATGCTCATATGCCTTTGTTCCAGAATATTTCCATCTTCATCCAGGACCTGCTTCAGGGCCAACGGGTATGGTAATACACCATCCGCAGCAAAAGGACAATATGCACGGGCCAATTCCAAAGGTATCACCTCGAATGCCCCTAAAGCAATAGACGGGTAAGGTTTTAAGGGTGTCGAAAAGCCGAAAATACCCGCCGTTCGTAGAATGTGATCTATCCCTACCTGCATGGCCAGATCAACGGTTGCCAAATTTATGGATGCTGCCAATGCGTCTCTAAGCCGAACGCGTTCTTCTATCATCAATGAATAATTATGGGGCGTCCATTCCTTTCCGTCAATTTCATAGGTCTTCGATTCATTGGACAGTATGGAAGCCGGGGTAAATTTATCCAACCCACTCAAGTATACAAAAGGCTTGAATGCACTACCAGGCTGCCGTTGTGCCTGTGTAATTCGATTGTACTGGCTCAAACCATAATCCCGGCCGCCCACCATGGCCAGGACGTAACCGGTTTTTGGCTGCATGACGATTACTGCCCCTTGCATTTTTTTTTGGGGATCTGTGCGATCCAATCCGGAAGTTGATTTCTCCAGAAGCGTCAAACCCTTTTTCAGTGCCCTTTCCGCAGCCAATTGGACCTGAGTATCCAGTGTCGTATAAATGGATAACCCAAGACTGGACAAGTCTTGATGAGAATACAGCAAATTAAGCTGATCAGAAAGGTAATCCATAAAATAAGGAGCCTTCTTACCATAAGACGCATAACCGATGGCCTCTACCGGTAAAGGCAAAGCCATCTTTAGTTCTTCTTCAGTAATCCCTTCCATCTCATACATTGCATTGAGCACTATGTTTCTCCGTTTTTTACAACGATCTATATTAATATAAGGAGAATAAAGGTTGGGCCCCCTGATGAGACCTGCAAGCGTCGCGGCTTCGACCAGTGAAAGCTCGTTCACGGGTTTTCCGAAATAGAAATAGGATGCCTCACCAAAACCGGTGATGGCTTCGGATGCTTTCTGTCCCAAATAGATTTCATTCAGATAAATTTCGAGTATTTCATTTTTCTCATACATCAACTCAATGATGAGCGACATGAAAAGCTCTTTTATTTTTCGAATAATTGTTCTCTTGGGCGTTAGGAAATAGTTTTTAGCCAATTGCTGGGTAATGGTAGATCCCCCTTGGCGAATGGATGCCTGGCGCAAATTGGCATACATCGCCCTTATCATTCCCTTTGGATCCAGCCCCATATGTGTGTAAAAGCGCCGATCCTCTATAGCTAAAACTGCGGTTATGAGGTGCTGAGGAATTTGATTTATGGAGACGAGCTGACGCCGTTCTCGGTTGGGACCGTAAAACAGCATCACCTCCTCAGGCTCAAGCTCCAAAATCAACAAGGGTTGACCCGAATTTAAATCGGTTATCGATTCTATTTGATTTTCAGCGAATTTTATCCGGATAGGAATACCTTCCCTGTGTCTTGACGGGTCATTAAAATCATGAAGATAAAGTTCTATGAGAGATGGCCGGGTGTTAAGTTCTCCCTTGTTCACCGGCTTATGGGCAACTTCCCGATATCCCAGACGACGAAGTTTTTCATTGAAAAGTGTACGATTCGTTTTTTGTCCGGGATATACTATTGTCGTATCTGAAAAAACTTTGGAGGGTATACTCCACCGTCGTCCTGAAAATCTTTCTTCTATTTGGATTGAAAGATATCCGCAATAAAGCAGAATCACCACAACGACGAGGGCAATGGCCGACAGGCACCACTTAAGCAGACGCCTTGGGGCCGTGTTTATGGATCGTTTTTTCTTTTTCACGGATGCTTAAAATAAAAACAGATGCATAGGACCATGGAATACCGGAATGTTAATTGAACGTCTCGGAATCTCTATACCGCGATAAACGGAGGAAAAATGGACTATATGGTTTTATCTGACCATATTTGATTCGGGCATGGAATATCGTTAACCATTCCTTTTTACATCAAAGATGTATACCGCCGCTGGCGTTTTGTACTGAAACCGATGATAAACCCGAGAATGAGAACGCCGGCCCCGCTTAAAAACCATTTGATATTTTTATTCCACAGAAGTTTTGTTAGCTCGTCTTCATACTTTTCGGCTTTTTGAGTCTGTTCAGCAAGCTTTGAGGTTGTTTCTTTATATTTTGTCTGAAGTTCCAGGAACTGTGTGGAATCCTTTTTGAGGGTTTCATATGCACTATCGGTGCTCTTTAGCTTTGTCTCGCTGGTGTTCAGGTCAGCGCCGAGCCTGCTATTTTCCGCTTTAAGTATTTTGTTTTCTTCTGTGAGTGCTGCAGCCTTGTTTTTGAGAGCATCATACTTTTTCTTTAATATTTCGAGTTGAATCCCTTTCGGCGTTTCATCTGTAATAAAACGACTGAGCACCCAGCCTTCCTTGCCGTCCGGCAAACGAACCATTGACCAGTCGTTTTCGGTATTCAAAACTTCCATCTCTTGTCCCACAGCGGGCAAGGCGATTATTTTTCGATCCAATGCC
>ENA-OSEO01005673-OSEO01005673.1-sediment-metagenome-genome-assembly--contig:-NODE-5673-length-11785-cov-3.102579_pt1 | contig 11785 bp, 10 predicted proteins | sample MGYA00237883_ERZ534232 | MGnify/ENA metagenome assembly ERZ534232
AGCCACTTGGTTGGCCTGGAAGCCGTAGCCCGCGGGGAATCGGATAACCAGCTCGCCGCCTTCAAGGCTCTCGGGGCGTCCCTCGCCGAGGACGGCTGAAAGGCCCGCCTGGCGTTTTTTCACGGCCTCGAGTACCAAAGGCCAAGCTCGTCTGAGGTGATCGACGTCGGGCTGCACCATGGAGGGCCCGGTTGGTGTTGCCGACGCAGATCGCGGTCGCTCGGGGGTCTGCGCGTCCGCTGGAGCCGGTTCGCCCGCCGCCGGTCGTTGCGGGGGTGGTTGTTGCTCCGCCGGCCCGCCAGGTGCCGCCGGTCGGGGCGGCGGAGCGGGCTGGCCTGAGCCCGGCCGCGGGGCGGCGCGCTGCGCGGCGCCCCCGCCCACGGGCACGGCCGGCCTTTCGGCCTCAGCGGCGGTCCCCGCGCCGAGCGCGGTCATCTTGATGAGCACCAGCTCCAGTTCCAACCGGGGGTCGGATCCCTGCCGGATAGCCCGCAGAGCGTCGCCCAAGAGATCGATGAAGGTCACCGTCCGCGCCGTTGAGACCCGGACAGCCTGGCTGCGCAGGGTGCCCTGCTGTTCTTCGGTCATGGCGATGCTCGCCGGGACATCGTCCGTGTGCTTGACCACGTAGACGTCGCGCAGGTGACCGAGAAGGTCCTTCATGAACTGGGTGAAATCGGTGCCGCCCTGGCTCAGCCGCTCCACGAACAGCAGCGTCCCTTGGGTGTCGTGTTCGTGCACCAGGTCGACGATCTCAAAGAGCAGGTCGTGCTGCACCAGACCCAGGAGGTCGAGGGTCTCCTGCAGCGTGATGGTCCCGCCGGAATACGTGGCCAACTGGTCGAGGATACCGATGGCGTCGCGGAAGCTGCCCCCGGCAGCCCGAGCGATCACGGTCAGTGACGTCTCGGCCACCTCGATGCCCTCTTTGGCGGCGACGCCGGCCAGTACGCCGACCACCTCCGTGATGGAGGGCCGGCGGAAGTCGAAGCGCTGGCATCGCGAGAGGATGGTGGATGGCACCTTGTGGGGTTCCGTGGTGGCCAGGACGAAGACGGCGTGGGCTGGTGGCTCCTCCAGGGTCTTGAGTAGGGCGTTGAACGCCTCGGGCGTCAGCATGTGGACCTCGTCCACGATGTACACTTTCATGCGCCCTTCCACCGGCGAGAAGTGCACCTTGTCGCGGAGGTCGCGAATATCATCGATGCCCCGGTTGGAGGCGGCGTCCATCTCCACCACGTCCATGGCGCTCCCCCGGCGGATTGCCTCGCAGTGCGGACAGGTGCCGTCGGGGGTCGCCGTGGCCCTGCCCTCACCCGCGTCGCAGTTGAGGGCCATGGCAAGAATCTTGGCGGTGGAAGTCTTGCCGGTGCCGCGGGGACCTGTGAAGAGATACGCGTGGCTTACCCGGTCGTGGTTGATGGCATTGACGAGCGTCCGGGCCACGTGTTCCTGCCCGATGATGTCTTCGAAGCGTGCCGGCCGGTACTTGCGATACAGGGATACTGACATGCGCCGGGTTACTCCTCGCTCGCGCTCCCAGGGGTGGCGCGATTATATCAGTCGTCCCACCAGCCTCGGGCCCACGAGCAGCGGGCATGACTATGTGCCTGTCTGGGTAACAAGGAAGGGTAGCCAAGGGGGTCGGCGCATTGAGCAAGAGGTTACGCGAAGCCTTCGCGGAGGTTGCTGGGCCGGTTCTTCCGGTCGCGCTACTGGTGGTTCTACTGCAGCTTCTAGTGGTCAGGGTGCCCAATCATCTGTTCGCGCGCTTCGGCATAGGCGTGGTCTTGGTTGTCGTCGGTCTCTTTCTTTTCTTGGTGGGAGTGCGCACAGGTCTGATACCCGTGGGTGAGTATGTGGGGTCCCATCTTCCAGAGCGCGTGCGGCCGTGGCTTCTTGTTGGGGTGGTGTTCGCTCTCGGATTCGTTGCCACCGTCGCGGAGCCGGATGTACGGGTGCTGTCGGATGTCATCGATAGTGTTTCCAGCGGCTGGCTGAGCCGCTCTGTTCTCATTCTGATCATTGCTGGGGGGTTGGGTCTTGCCCTGGCCGGCGCAGTCGTGCGTCAGATCATTGGAGCAAGAATGGCTGTGGTCTTTGGCATAGGCTATGCGCTCGTGCTTGGACTCTTCCCATTCCTGTCGCAGGAGCATATCGCCATCTCTCTGGATTCTGGGGCCACTACGACGGGACCCCTAACCGTTCCTCTGATCATGGCCCTCGGCTTGGGTGTGGCTCGGACCATCGTGGGGCGGACCGCTTTGGAGGACGGGTTTGGTCTTATTGGGATAGCCTCCATGGGTCCCGTCCTTCTGCTGACGATCATCGGTCTCCTTGCCTGAGAGGTTGTGGGGATGGAGGAAAGCGTAGGTTCCCTTCTGCTTCATACTCTAAGCGAATCCGGCCAGGCTCTAGGTCCTCTTGTGGCAGTTCTTGCGGTTATCTTTCTGATCTTCTTCAGGGATGTTCCCAAAGACGTGCTTTGGACGATGGTCAGGGGAATGATCATCGCCGCCTTGGGTCTCACGGTCTTCCTGATGGGGGTACGTATCGGGTTCATCCCCTATGCTCGGGAAATGGGGTCGACGTTGGCGACTAAACGTCCCGCGGCCGTACTGATCACGGTGGGCTTCGCTATGGGGTTGGCTGCGACGCTTGCCGAACCGGCGGTGCGTATCCTGTCTGGCCAGGTCGACCGTTTTTCGAGTGGCTACCTGAAAGAGAAGACCATCCTCTATACGATTGCACTGGGGGTCGCGGCGGCGGTGGCCCTGAATATGGCTCGAATTCGCTACGGGATTCCCCTCTTCTACATCGTGGGCCCCGGCTATCTGCTTGCACTCATTTTGGTCGCGATCTCTCATCCCTCTTTCACGGCGCTGGCCTTCGATGCTGGAGGAGTGGCTACCGGGCCTATGGCGGTGACTTTCGTCATGTCTCTAGCCATCGGTGTCGCTTCTGGCACGGGCAGAGACCCGGCCGCTGAGGGACTCGGTCTGGTGGCGCTTGTAGCGCTGGCACCCATAATCAGCGTGCTGCTGTTGGGATTGGTCTACAAACCGCCTTGGAGGCGAAAGGGAACATGAAACCTGAAGAAGTTCACCACGATCTGATCGTTACGATCGTTCCCAAAGGGATGGCGGAGAAGGCCCTGCGCGCATCACTGGAGGCCGGGGCCGAGGGAGGTACGATCACGTACGGCAGAGGGGCGGGGGTGCACGAAAAGCGCAAGGTCCTGGGCATCCCGATCGAACCAGAGAAGGAGATACTTCTCACGGTTGTTCCTCGGGCGTTGAGCGGGACGGTCCTAAACAGGATCATCGACGCGGTTCAGTTGGACGAGCCTGGGGGAGGAGTCGCGTTTGCGTTGGCGCTGGAGCGGGTGGCAGGCATCTGCCATCTCACGATGTGCGACGACCTTGATCTGGACTCGCCATAGTCACATCGGCTCAGAATAGTTCGCCATGCACTCGTGCCCTCTCTCGGGAGCAGCGGTGTGAGTGCCAGGGCGATCACCGTGAAGAGGGCCTTGAGCACGTCCCGGTCCACTGCTATGTGGCCGATCTGCGTGTGCAGATGATCGCCGTCGGGCGAGTAAGTGGACGAGGACGACCGTACTGGCCAGGGAAAGCGCGAAACAGTAGGCTATGCCGGCTTTCCAACTGCCCCCAGCCTAACCCAGGAGCGCGGCGCCCCGGCCCGTCGCCACCCCTACCTGGATGAGAGAGCCGGGAATCGCGACGCGGCGTACGGCCAACAGTTTTCGAAAATGAAACTGGAGTCCGACTCCGAACATGAGGAGTGCCAGACCCACGTCCGCGAGTTGTTCCGCCACCCCTCGGTTGGCGGCGACGCCTCCCTCCGGTGCGGGAAGACAAGAAAAGACCGTGCACCCACCTTCGAAGCCGGACCTCCGAGCGCCCGCCGGCAGCCGGCTCAAGCCAAGCTGCCCCGCGGCACATGAAAGAGTCCGCTTAGGGCTGCTACCTTCCGGTCCTGACCCGGTTCACGGATTTCCATTGCGCGGGACCTGGCCGTCAACACCACACGCCGGCGTCAGACCCCACAGGCCCGCTCCTCGGGTGGGAATTCAGCCCCGCTGAAGCGGATTGCGGGTACAGGGCACCGCTGGCTCCCCACCTAGCACGGTCGCGGGGAGTATACAGCAGCACCGGACCGCTAGGTCGAGGTCGTAGCGGGGATCATCGCCGTCGCCTCGTCCAGCAGGGCGGCCAGGGCGGCGATGAACTGGTCGAGAAGAACGGTCGCGTTGTCCGGCTCATCCGAAGGCTTGCCCAGGGTTGCGACGATCGCGCGGGCACCGGCAAGAGTCTGCGCCACGGTTCCGGTGGCGATGTCGGTGCCCAGGTTGAGGGAGTAGTAGACGTCCTGCATGGCGCTGTCCGCCATTTCCAGATCGCCACCGTCCAGTGCCTTACGACAACTCAGAGCCTGGACCCTGGCCTTGAGGCCATAGAAGATCCCCATGCGCGGGTCGTCCTGATCGGCCCCCGAGTCGGTGAGAAACACGGCCAGCTGATGCTGGACGGTAGCGGTCTTGGCCAACTCCTTGTCGAACTCGGATAGAGTCAACGGCGCGGTAGTGGTGGTGCTGCTCTGCACGGTTGTCGCCGTCGATGAGGTGCCCCCGGAGAGGCTGGTGGTCGTCACCCGTGTGGCGTCCGAGGAGCAGCCGGCGAGGAGGGTCGCGGAGAAGAGCAGCACCAGCAGGCACGTTATGGTTCGGCGCAGCGTTGTTTTGGGGATACTCACAGAGGTCTCCTCCGGGGTTGATGGCGGAGTGGGAGGGATTCGAACCCTCGAGACGAGTTACCCCCGCCTACACGATTTCCAGTCGTGCTCCTTAAGCCAGCTCGGACACCACTCCGCGACGAAATATGGCTGCAGCCAAGGCGCCGATTATAGCCTACGGCCAAACCGGCTGTCCTCCAGAGATTACCGCCCACACGATAAGTGTGAGACCGCCGAGAAATGAGCCGGGAACGATCGTCGCCGCAACGGGATTGTATGTGACCTCCGAGGGCCTGAGACTGAGCAGGCCCGCTCCTGTGATCACCACGCTCGCGGCAATGCAAGGGATGGGCTGTCTTCCCCAAACGCCCATATAGACTATTACCACGCCATAGGTGGCGAGCGAGCCAAGCACGAAGAAAAGCCTCTGCAGGCCCATGACGCGTTGGCCGGCTCCCTGCCCCAGAAGCAGAATGATCAGGGTAGCCAGGAAAAAGCCAAGACCCAGCAAGATGTAGCCGGCCTTTGCATCGAGGAACTCTATCTTGGCGGCGAACTCCCCTTGCGCCAGCATGTCCGGCATCACCCGGTGGATGGTGTGGGCTGCAAGGTGAACGCCATGCCCAATGAGGCCGACTCCGAGCCCAACCCAGAAAGCCCATGCATACGGGCTCGAAATCACCGAGTACACGTTGAGCGAGCCTCGGGTCGACTGTGTCACTACCAGGAACAACCTGGTGAACGCAAAGGCGGCCAGCGCCGGCAGCAGAACCTCGAAGACCAAGTCGAACGGGCTGAGCGCCCAAGATCCCGTCGGCGAAGCCACATTGGCACGCAGACCCTGAAAACCCTCCCAGACGACCAGAGTGATGACTACCCAAGCGACGCTCCGGGCAACTGGAGCCGTTGATCTTGGTTGGCCGGCGCTATATCTCATCGTCGATCACTTCTAGCCAGGCCGATACTAGACGATGAAGGGAAGCAGAGCTTTGCGCCGTGACGGATAATCCTCGAAGTTGTCCCGATACCAGTGATGGGTCCTGATGGCGCGCGGCACCAGGTTGGCGGCAGTCCAAAGAAGGAAGGCAATGGAACCCGCCGAGGAGCAGACGAGGGCCCACCCCCCCCATTCCACGATCTCGCCTAAGTAGTTGGGACAGCTCACGAATCGGTATGCCCCGCCCAGGGGAATCGCGTACCCGCCCGCCTGACTGCGTCTCCGCAGCCGAGCGAGCACTCGGTCGGAATGGTAATTGAGCGTGAAGCCAACCAAAAACAGGAGCAATCCCAGAATGAATCGAGGGTTGAGCAACCACGAAGGGCTAAGTTCAGGCCCGATCGTAAAAAGATACCGTGCGTTCAGATATCCATTGCCCACATTGAAGCAGGCTCCGAGGGTGATTACCGGGAGATTCATGCTCGACCTGTTGCCACCTAGCCGAAAAGGATAGATGAGAGAGCGGTGAGCGTAATGGGAGGTCCAGAGTATGAGGAGCAACATGCTGACCGCGCTCCCCCGCCTGTCGGAGATCAGGTACAAGACGACGAAGCTGAGCAGGGCGGGTACCTCCATCGCAACCCATCCCCACCGGGCCTGTATCGCCCATCCCCAACTGGAACGCTGAAACCGGCCGTACGGCGCGGTCACGAAAAAGAGCGCGACAAAGGTAACCGCGGCCAACACGAGCCAGAGGAAGAGAAGAATCTGATAGAAGGTCGATTCGTCCACGCTTCGACTTATATCATCTGGCGCCTGATAGCGCACGCATGTACCCTGGGTTGGTGGACGAAGTGCGACAAATCCCTCCCCGTGAGAGGCCTTTCAGGATCGAAGCCGTACTCTTCGATTTTGATGGAACCTTGGGCAAACCGGAGGCCATCGATTTTTCCGCCTTGCGGGACACCATCGGTTGTCCGGCGGGCGAGGGGATACTCGAGTTCTTGGAGTCGGTGCCCGAGCCCGAGGCCCGCAGACGTCTGGCCAAGGAGGTGGAGGCTGTTGAAGACGAGGCCGCCGGGCGTTTTGAGGCCAACGAGGGAGCCTGTGAGCTTCTGGCATTCTTGCGCGAGAATCGCATACCTGCTGCGATTATCACGCGGAATCGGCTCCGGTCGGTGGAGCGGTCTCTCTCGAATCTCCGCGGGGTAAGCGTTGCCGATTTTGCCTTGGTAGTGACGCGTGATCTCCCCTTGAGCCCCAAGCCTTCCGCCGAGGGAGTCCTCTACGCCGCGCGCGAATTGGGCGTGCCGGCGGAGAACCTGCTCGTGGTAGGGGATCATGACTATGACCTCGAGGCGGGTCGCTCGGCTGGGTCTCTCACAATGCTGCTCGTGCATGCGCCACAGGGAAAGACATCGGTTCGACCTGACTTCGTCGTCGGTTCGCTCCCGGAGGCTCAGAGGACAATCAGGCGTGGTCTTCCGCTGCCGGCCGGCAAGCTGCCGCCCGATCTGCTCGCCGATGGCCTCGAGCGCATAAGGACCGCCGACCCGGCGGTTCTGGTCGGCGCGGCGCTGGGGGAGGACGCCGCGGCCATCGACGTGCGCCACGACGAGATTCTCGTCGTGGCTTCCGATCCCATTACCCTAGCGGCCGACTCGATAGGTCGCTACACGGTTCTTGTCAATGCAAACGACGTCGCGACCAGTGGTGCGACTCCACGCTGGCTCTTGGCCACGCTGCTGTTCCCCCCCGGTTCCACCGCCTCGGAGATCTTCTCGGTGATCGGTGACATCCAAGAGACCTGCGCGCAAGACGGCATCACACTCTGCGGAGGCCACACCGAACTCACGGATGCCGTCTCGCGGCCTCTGGTCGTGGGAACCATGGCCGGCACGGCCCTGGCCTGCAACCTCATCGACAAAAGGTGCATGCGCGAAGGCGATCGGCTGCTGCTCACCAAGGGCGTCGCCATCGAGGGCACCGGACTGCTGGCAACCGAGTTCCGGCAACGTCTCCTGGGGGCCGGGTTGAAGGGCGGAGAGCTCTCCGCCGCCGCCGCCTTTCTCGATCGCATTGGCATCTTGGAGGAGGCCCGGATTGCTCGGGATTTTCCCGGCGTCAGCTCGCTCCATGACGTAACCGAGGGTGGATTGGCCGCGGCCGTCAGGGAGTTGGCGAGTGCTGGAGGCCACAAGCTGCGCATCTTCAAGGACAGGATTCCTGTCTATCCCGAAACCAAGCGTATCTGTGCCGCGCTCGGGCTCGATCCACTCGGGTTGATAGGCTCAGGCAGCCTGCTTCTCACTTGCTCTCAAGCCGACGTTGACCCGCTCATGCGCTCCGTCGATCGTGCGGGCATTGCGATAACTCACATCGGCGAGGTCCTGATGGAAGGGGAAGGGGTCGAGGCCATCGCCGGCGGATCAGAAGTCGAATGGCCCCTCTTCGAACGAGATGAGCTCTCCCGCCTGTTCGGTTAACAGGTGATTGCCCACGAAAGATGTGGGGGCAGTCAAGATATCTCCAGAGCTGATTGACTGATGATTACTGATTGATATCATAGAGATATTGACGAACGGTGCTCTGCGCCATACGCGCGGCAGAGGATGGAGGCTCGAGATGGAAGCGAATCTAGTCAGTCGAAACAGCGAGCGCGAGGCGCGGGCCAGGAGCGGCTGGGGAATGCTCGCCGCGGACATTCTGCTCATGATCGCGAGCGTCGTAATTCTTGTCGTTGCCGGAATACTCGGCGACGCCGGGAAGCTATCCGCGGGCGAGGGCTGGGCTCTTGTCGGTCCGGGTATTCTGCTCTTATTGGTGGGTATTCTTCTCATGCCCGGGTTCTTCACGCTCGAGCCCAACGAGACGCGGGTCCTCGTCCTGTTCGGTGCCTACAAGGGAACAGTGAGGCAGGGAGGCTTTCGTTGGGGGAATCCTTGTTATTCCAATGGTCCATCCGTCAAGGTGCGTGACGCTGGAACCGGAGAGGCGTCCGCGGCCGGAGGCGCCAAGAAGACTTCTTCCGCCCGGACCGTCAAGAAGTTTGCCCGCTACAAGATCTCGGTGCGCGCGCGGACTCTCAACGGGCCAAAACTGAAGGTGAACGACCGACGCGGGAACCCGGTGGAGATTGCCACTGTTGTCGTGTGGCGCGTCAGAGACACGGCTCAGGCGGTTTTTGACGTGGATGATTTCGAGCTCTACGTCGAGACCCAGAGCGAAACCGCACTGCGCCATCTCGCTAGTTCTTACGCCTACGATCACGGGGAGGAGAACGAGATAACCCTCCGCAGCAACGTGGATGAGGTATCGCAGGCCTTGAAGGACGAACTCGAGCAGCGACTCGCGCGTGCTGGGGTGGTGGTCGAAGAGGCTCGGCTGACTCATCTCGCGTATGCGCCCGAGATCGCCCAGGCGATGCTTCGCCGTCAGCAGGCCGAAGCAGTGATCGATGCGAGGCAGAAAATAGTCCACGGCGCCGTCAGCATGGTTGATATGGCTTTGCGGGAGTTGGCTGAAAAGGGAGTCATCGAACTCGATTCCGAGAGAAAGGCGGCCATGGTGAGCAATCTGATGGTCGTGCTCTGTGGCGAAGCCGAGGTTCATCCGGTGGTCAACACGGGAACGCTGTACAGCTAGAGAGCAGTGGCAGAACGCAAACAGTTCTTGCTCCGTATCGATCCGGAGCTGTGGAGTCAGCTGGAGGCTTGGGCGGCCGACGAACTGCGCAGCGTCAACGGTCAGATCGAGTACGTGCTAAGGCAAGCCGTTCGGGATCACAGAGGACCGCTCAGGAAAGGACCACGGAATGAGAGACCCCCGTCTGGCGACACTGGCGAATAACCTGCTGGGGTATTCGCTTGAACTGAAACCCGGAGAGAAGGTACTGATCGAAGGTGAAGCGGGCGCGCGCGAACTCATGATCAGCCTGGTCGAGGCCGCTTTTGCCATGGGAGCCGTGCCCTTTATAGACACCGGGGATTCACGCCTGCGGCGGGCATGGCTGCGCGGAGCCAGTCGCGAGCAGATGGATCTGCAGGTTTCCTGGGAGATCAACCGGGTCCGCGACGTCGACGCGACGCTCTACCTCCTGGCAGGTGATAACGCCTGCGAAATGGCCGACGTGTCTCCCAGCGCCCTGGAGGCCTCGCGTCTGGCGAGCGAGCCACTGATGACACTACTACTGGCGAAACGTTGGTGCTTGCTGCGGTCGCCCACCGCCGCCGCGGCCCAGTCCGCAGGCATGTCGACCGAGGCCTTCGAGGATTTCTGCCTATCAGTTTCCACGCTCGACTACGCGAGGATGGAGAGGGCGATGGATCCCCTGGTGGATTTGATGTCTCGAACCGACCGGGTGCGCATTCTCTCGCCCGGCACAGACCTGTCCTTCTCGATACGCGGCATCCCCGTGGTGAAAGCGGCGGGAAAGAACAACATCCCCGATGGCGAGGTCTTCACGGCTCCAGTGCGCGATTCTGCGAACGGGACGATATCCTTCAACGCCCCCTCTCTCGAGGATGGCACCACATATGAGCGGGTACGCCTCACACTTCGGGACGGGCGCATCGTGGAGGCCGATTCCAGCGAGCCAGAGAAGATGCGGACTATCCTAGACAGCGACGATGGGGCCAGGTTCTTGGGTGAGTTCGCTCTGGGCCTTAACCCGTTGATCGTGCGTCCGATGAAGGACACGCTTTTCGACGAGAAGATCGGCGGAAGTCTCCACCTTACGCCCGGCAGGGCCTACGAGGATGCCGACAACGGCAACCGATCGTGTGTTCACTGGGATCTCGTGCTGATACAGACTCCCGCCTGGGGCGGAGGCGAGATCTGGTTCGATGACGTACTGGTGCGCAAAGACGGCCGATTCCCGTCGACCGAGTTGGTAGGACTGAACCCGGAGAACCTCGTGTAGCCTGTCTAAGTGGGCCGTGTGCAAACGCCTACGGGCCGTGGGGAGGCCAGCGTGACGATCCCTGAGCATTATGACGCAATCGTCATCGGAGCCGGTCAAGCGGGTGTGCCACTCTCCCGCGAGCTGGCCTTGGCCGGTCGTAGAACTGCCCTTGTCGAACGTGAGCATGTGGGAGGCACGTGCTACAACGAGGGCTGCACCCCCAGCAAGACCATGGCTGCCAGTGCGCGGATTGCCCATCTCGTGAGGACGGCAGGTCTGTACGGTGTGATGTCGCCCGATCCGAAGGTTGATCTTGCCGCCGTCACACGCCGTAAGGATGAGCTTGTCGCCGACTGGCGGGCGGGCGCCGAAAGACGGCTCGTGTCCACGCCCAATCTCCATCTCATGTTTGGGGAGGCCCGTTTCAGCGCGGAACACACCGTGGAGGTGAGGACCGGCAGCGACATGAGACAACTGACGGCTCCGCAGATCTTCATCAACACCGGAGCTAGACCCGCTGTGCCGTCAATTCCCGGGCTCGACGAGGTCCAGCACCTCAATTCGACGACAATCATGCAGATCGATGAGGTCCCCGAGCATCTCATAGTGCTCGGGGCGGGCTACGTTGCTGTGGAGTTTGCGCAGATGTTTCGCCGCTTCGGGAGCGAGGTGACCATCATCCAGAGGGGTCCGACAGTACTGTCGCGCGAAGACGTCGACGTGGCGGAGGCCGTGGCGGAGATTCTGCGAGAAGACGGTATTGATATACGCCTGGGCATGACGACGCTTGAGATTGGGGAAGACGCGACTGGAAGCCTCATCGTCAGACTGGGCCCGGCTGACGACACGGATGCAGAAGGCAGTGGCCCCTCCCAAACCGGAACGACTGTGAGAGGTTCGCACGTACTGGTGGCGACCGGCCGGAGGCCCAATACGGACCGGCTGGGAGTCTCCGCTGCCGGGCTCACGGTGGACCAGCAGGGGTATCTCACCGTCAACGACCGGCTCGAAACTTCGGTGGAAGGGATTTGGGCTTTGGGGGACGTTAAAGGCGGGCCTGCCTTCACCCATATCTCCTATGACGATCATCGAGTGGTCGCAACGAACGTCCTACGCGGAGGCAACGCCTCAATCCGTGATCGGGTGGTCCCGTACACGATCTTCATCGATCCCCAACTTGGACGGGTGGG
>ENA-OSEO01005675-OSEO01005675.1-sediment-metagenome-genome-assembly--contig:-NODE-5675-length-11779-cov-4.186293_pt1 | contig 11779 bp, 11 predicted proteins | sample MGYA00237883_ERZ534232 | MGnify/ENA metagenome assembly ERZ534232
GCGGCGGCGCCCGTAATGCCGCTCGGCTTGTTCTGGCCCAGTGCCGGGCCGGCCAGGACGAGCAGAGCCGCCAGGCAGACGACCAGGACCAGGCTCTTCCTGTATTTAAGGACCATGACACCTCCCCAAGTTATCGGATTTGGCCAGCCCCCCCAATCGTGCTTCCTACCAAATGAACTCCCAGGGCCGGTCTGGCTGCCGGGGTCTCCCAAGACAGTCTTCGGCGTCGGCAGCGAGTCTTCGCGTGAAAAACTCCCCAGGCTTTCATTATTACGGAACGCGAGAAAATCCACGTTCAATTTTATATTAATGCCCGCTAGTTCCCCTTGTCAAGACCACGAGGGGAAAAGGACCGGTTTAAAGGACTTATATAAGTTAAAATTCCCACTCTATGGATGATTAACGGAGGCGCTTCCTTAGCCCTCCCTTCCTGAGTCAAGAATTTCCCCGGCCGGGCCGGGAGGCCCCGCTGGCCGCCATCGGCCGACGAGTCAAGCAGTGATGTTCCCGGACCGCCGGCGGGGCGGAGGCATCGCTTTGACAAACGGGACTAATGGGGTTATATTGCTTCAAAAGTCGGTTCAGGTTTGGAAGAAGGCCCCATGCCTCTGCTCCGCTTGAGATTGATCAGACTGACCATCTGGGGACTGGCCGCGGCGGTGGCCCTGCTGGCGGCGTCCCTTTTCGACGAGCCCGGCCAGCAGCCGAGCCTGATCGCCCCCCAGGTCGAGACGGCCAGTCGAGCCAAGCCGGAGGCCGGCGAGGCCGGCCCGCCCTCCTTCCAGCGCTTCGAGCCCCTGCTCCAGGGCAGCCTCTTCGGCCAGGCCCAGGAGAGGGAACAGAAGGAGGTCGAGACCGCGACCGAGTCGGCCGACCTGCCCTCGCTGGAGGGCTTCAAGCTGGTCGGGGTCATGGCCGGGTCGCAGAACCTTTCCTGGGCGGTCATCGAGGAAACCGGCGCCCGCCGCCAGGAGATGGTCGGCCTGGGCGACCGGATCGGCCAGGGCGAGGTTCTGTCAATCACCGCTGACCGGGTCGTGGTCCAGGTCAAGGGACAGCGCCTCCAACTGGTCATGGAGGACAGGACCGACCAGCAGATGGACGGGGTTCTGACCATCAAGGCCGAGGCCCAGCCGGAAGCGGAGCAAACCGCCGCGGCGCCACCGCCCGACCGGCCCGAACAGGTTCCGGATCGGGGTCCCATCCGCCTCCAGCCGGCCGGACCCAGCGGCCAGGGAGTGGTCGTGGTCAGCCCGGGCGCCGTGGGAGCCGGCCTGGGGCTCAAGGCCGGTGACACCATCCAGGCCCGCAACCCGGCCGAGGTGCAGCTCTATCTCGACGAGCTGAGCGACGGCCGGGCCGTGTCCATGGAACTCGAGCGGGAGGGTCGGCGACTGGGAGTTTTCTTCTCGCCTCTGTGAGGGCCGGAAGCGGATCTGGAGAGGCTATCGGGTGCAACTGAGTAACCGGTCCGCTCTGTGCCTGGTTCTGACCGTCTGGCTCGGGCTAGTCGCGCCCCTGGCGGCTTGGTCTTACGAGCAGCCGCCCCAGCCTAAAGGCTACGATCAACCGCCTCAGCCCAAGGGTTACGAGCAGGCGCCCCAGCCCCAGCCCCAGCCCCAGCCCTTCCCGGGCCAGCCCGTGGAGGGCCAGCAGCAGCCGCCCCCGGAGTATTACGACCAGCAAGGCCAGCAGCCGCCGGAGTACTACGAGGACCAGGAGCCGCCCGAGTACGAGGAGGAGCCGCCGCCTCTGCCCGAGGGCGAGGGGCAGCCGATCATTAAGGCCAAGCCGAGGAAGCCGCCGGGCCCGGGCGAGGTCAGCCTGGTCTTCAAGAACGTCGACATCAGGGTTCTGATCCAGTTCATCTCCAAGCTGACCGGCAAGAACTACGTCGTCTCCAACAAGGTCGCCGGCCGGGTGACCATCGTCTCGCCAGGTCCGGTGAGCGTGGACCAGGCCCTCAGGATCTTCGAGGCCGTCCTGGCCGTCCACGGCTTCACCACCGTGCCCGAGGGCGACGTGGTCAAGGTCATCCCCACCAGGGACGCCCGCCGGCTGGGCGTGGAGATGATTCCGCCCCACCAGATCCCGCCGCCCGGCTCCGAGTCCATGGTCAGCCAGCTGGTTTCGGTCAAGTACTCCACGGCCAGCGAGCTGCGCAACATCCTCATCCCCCTGGCCACCCGCTACGCCTACATAACCTCCCACGCCGAGACCAACTCCATCCTCATCACCGACCTGGCCTCCAACGTCCGCCGCCTGGTCAAGATCATCGAGGCCCTGGACAAGCCGGGCCTCCAGAACCGCATCAAGATCGTCCGCCTCAAGTACGCCGGGGCCAGGGAAATGTCCCAGCTCATGGACAAGCTCTTCACCGCGGCCGACCTCTACGGCTACAAGAAGGAGGCGGCCCCGCCGCCCGAGCTCGGCGGACGGACCGAACTCAAGTCCCTGGCCGACGAGCGGATCAACGCCATCATCCTCCTGGGCGCCCAGGCCGACATCGAGCGGGCCGTGGCCATCATCGGCGAGCTGGACCAGCCCGAACAGGAAGGCCAGTTCAACGTCCACGTCATCTACCTCAAGTACGCCGTGGCCGAGGACATGGCCCAGGTGCTCAACAAGCTGTCCGGCCAGACCACTGAAACGCCCAGGCCCGAGGCGACCCCAGCCCAGAAGGGCGCGCCCGTGCCGGTCGAGGAGAAGCTCAAGGTCATCTCCGGCGCGGCCAAGGTCGTGGCCGACCGGGCGACCAACGCCCTGATCATCTCGGCCACGCCCCAGGAGTTCAAGGTCATCGAGTCCGTGGTCGCCAAGCTGGACGTGGCCCGGACCATGGTCTACGTCGAGGCGGTCATCCTGGAGATGTCGGCCAGCAAGTCCCTGGAGTTCGGCATCAACTGGTTCGGCGCCTCCAAGGCCTCGGGCGGCCTGGTCTCGGGCGGCGTGGGCGGCCGGCCGTCCTCGACGCCGCCCCAATCGCCCAGCCCGGGCTGGAACTTCGGGGTCCTGGGTCCGACGATCACCTTCGGCGACCTCCAGATCCCCAACCTCTCTGTCCTGCTCCGGGCCGTCCAGACCGACAGCGACATCCGCATCGTGGCCACGCCCCAGATCCTGACCGCGGACAACCAGGAGGCGACCATCCAGGTGGCCCAGAACCTGCCCTTCATCACCTCGACCCAGGAGGGCACCACCACGGACGCGGTGGCCATCCAGTCCTACGAGTACCGCGACGTGGGTTACAGTCTGACGGTCACGCCGCGCATCAGCGACAACCGCATCATCCGCCTGGCCGTCGAGGCCGAGGCCAAGTCCGTGGTCCAGGCCCAGACCACCGACTCCCAGGGCAACACCCTCCTGGCCCCGACGACCAACGTCCGCCACGCCGAGACGACCATTCTGACCAGGGACGGCGAGCTCGTGGCCATTGGCGGCCTGATCGGCACCGAGCTGGAGAAGACCGGCGACCAGGTGCCCTGCCTGGGCAATGCCCCGGGCGTGGGCTGGGCCTTCAAGTCCCGGGCCGACATCGGCAAGCGGACCAACCTGCTCATCTTCCTCTCGCCCCACATCCTGTCCTCCCAGGAGGCCATCAAGACCCTGACCGATGACAAGGTCAAGGAGAGCCGCAAGGACGTGCCCGAGGAGAAGAAGGACCTGCTCAGCCCCTACCGGCCCAAGATCGAGGAGCCGGAGATTTTCAAGCGCTCCCAGCCGGAGAAGAGCGACTGATGCCCGGCCTGGGCGAGCATCTCCTCTCGGCCGGCCTGCCGGCCCGGACCATCGAGCAGGCCCGGGCCAAGGGCGACGGCCTGGTGGCCGGGCTGTGGGCCCTCAAGGAGGTGGACGAGCCCAAGCTCCTGGCCGGCCTGGGCTCGTATTTCGACCTGCCCCAGATCAGCCGGATCGAGGCCGAGCTGAGCCCCCAGCAGCTCAGGCTGGTGCCCCTGGCCTACCTCAAGAGCCAGCGCCTGGTCCCCCTGGCCCTCAAGGGCGACACCCTGACCCTGGCCCTGGCCGACCCCCAGAACCTGGCCCCGGTCCAGGACCTCAAGCTCCTCTTCGACGCCCCCAGGGTCGAGCTCTGCCTGGCCCCGCCCCGGGAGATCACCGCGGCCATCAACCGCCTCTACGACAAGCTCTCCGCGGCCACACGGGAGGCGATCCAGGAGATCGACGGCGAGGCGGCCGGGCTGAGCCTGTCCGACTTCCAGGAGACCGAGGACCTCATGGACGCCACCTCCGAGGCGCCGGTGGTCAAACTGGTCAACCTGATCCTGGTCGAGGCGGTCAAGAGGCGGGCCTCGGACATCCACCTGGAGCCCTACCGGGAGGCGTTCAACGTCCGCTACCGGATCGACGGCCTGCTCCACGACGTCCACTCGCCGCCGCGCGGCCTGGCCGCGGCCATCTCCTCGCGGATCAAGGTCATGGCCGACCTGGACATCGCCGAGCGCCGCCTGCCCCAGGACGGCCGCTTCCAGATCAAGGTCGCGGACAAGGAAATCGACGTCCGGGTCTCGGTGGTCCCGACCGCCTTCGGCGAGCGGATCGTGCTCCGGCTGCTCAACAAGTCCGAGGAGCTCCTGACCCTGACCGAGCTGGGCATGGCCGACGACACCCTGGCCTCGCTCAAGCACCTGATCGCCCGGACCTCGGGCATCATCCTGGTCACCGGACCGACCGGCTCGGGCAAGACGACCACACTCTACGGGGCCCTGCAGGCCATCAACACGCCGGAGAAGAACATCCTCACCGTCGAGGACCCCATCGAGTACCAGATCGCCGGCGTGGGCCAGATGCAGATCACTCCCAAGGTCGGCCTGACCTTTGCCCGGGCCCTGCGCTCCATCCTGCGCCACGACCCGGACGTGATCATGGTTGGCGAGATCCGCGACGTGGAGACGGCCGAGATCGCCATCCACGCCTCCCAGACGGGCCACCTGGTCTTCTCCACCCTGCACACCAACGACGCCGCCGGCGCGGTGACGCGGCTGATGGACATGGGCATCGAGCCCTTCCTCATCGCCTCCTCGGTCACGGCCGTCCTGGCCCAGCGCCTGGTCCGCCGCCTCTGCCCCCACTGCCGCCAGGAGACGGCCTTTCCGGCGGCGATGCTCGAGCCCCTGGGGCTCAAGGCCGAGGACGGCCCCTTCTTCGACGGGAAGGGCTGCTCCCGCTGCCTGGGCACCGGCTACTGGGGCCGGCTGGGCATCTACGAGCTCCTCCAGGTCGATGAGCCGATGATGGAGCTGATCCTCAAGCGGGCCTCGGCCGGCCAGATCCAGGCCCTGGCCGTGTCCGGCGGCATGCGCACCCTCCTGGCCGCCGGCGCGCTCAAGGTCAGGCAGGGCAAGACCACCCCCGAGGAGGTCCTGCGGGTGATCCATGCCTGACCTGGGGAAATGTCGGGCCGGTGGCAGTTTTTGACTACCGGGCCGTAGATCGGGCCGGCAAGGGGGTCAGGGGCAGCCTCGAAGCCGAATCGCCCAAGGCGGCCCGGCAGCGGCTGAGGAGCCAGGACCTCTTTCCCCTGGAGGTAAAGCCGGCCGGCCAGGCCAAACCGGGGCGGCTGGGGCCGAGCCGGGGCCGGGTCCCGGCCAAGGAGCTGGCCGGAGCGATGCGCCAGCTGTCCGTGCTGGCCGGGGCCGGCCTGCCCGTGGTCGAGGCCCTCTCGGCCGTGGTCGAGCAGTCCGGCCGGACCCGCCTGGGCCGGGTGCTGGGCCAGGTCAAGGAAGAGGTCGTCGGCGGGCGGAGCCTGGCCGAGGCCCTGAGCCTCTTTCCCGGCGTCTTTCCGACCCTGACCGTGAACATGATCCGCTCCGGCGAGGCGGCCGGGGCCCTGGAACTGGTCCTGGTCAGGCTGGCCGAGCTGCTGGAGGGCCGGGTCAGGCTGCGCAACCGCGTCCGGGCCGCCCTGGCCTACCCCCTGTTCATGCTCCTGGTCGGCGGGGTGGTCCTGGCCTTCCTCTTCACCTACGTAATCCCCACGGTCACGGACATCTTCAGCCAGACCGGGCAGATCCTGCCCCTGCCGACCCGCATCCTGATCGCCTTCAGCCAGGCCGCGGCCGGTTACGGCTGGCTGGCCCTGCCGGCGGCCGTCCTGGCGGCCCTGGTCTGGGACCGGCTCAGGCGGACCAGGCCCGGCCGGCGCTGGCTGGACTGGCTCAAGCTCAAGCTGCCCGTCCTGGGCCGGTTGACCAGGCGGGTCGTCCTGGTCCGCTTCGCCACGACCATGGCCACCCTGCTGGCCTCGGGAGTCAGCCTGGTTGACGCCTTGCACATCGCGGCCAAAGTGGTAGACAATGCTCTCTATCAGGACAGCCTGGAGGCGGCCGCCGCCCGCATCCAGGAGGGGGCGGCCCTGGCCGCTCAGCTCAGGCCGGCCTGGCTTTTTCCGCCCCTGGTGGGGCACCTGGTGGCGGCCGGCGAGCAGTCGGCCGCGCTGGACAAGATCTTTCAGAGGCTGGCCGAGGGCATGGAGGAAGAGGTCGAGAGCAGCCTCTCGGCCCTGCTGTCCCTGCTGGAGCCGGCCCTCATTCTGGTCCTGGGCGGGGTGGTCGGGTTCATCGTCGTCTCAATCCTCTTGCCCATCTTCGACATGACCCGCCTGGTCGGTTAGGAGGTAGCTGCGTTGTCCGAGAACAGGGAAAGAGGTATCACCCTCATCGAACTCCTGGTGGTCATCGTCATCCTGGGCGTCCTGGCCGGCCTGATCGTCCCCCGGGTTATCGACCGGCCCGAGGAGGCCCGCCGGGCCAAGGCGGCCCTGCAGATCGAGGCCCTCGAGGGCGCGCTCAAGCTCTACCAGCTGGACAACGGGGCCTATCCGACCACCGAGCAGGGCCTCAAGGCCCTGGTGGCCCGGCCGAGCGTGGAGCCGATTCCGAGAAGCTGGCGGGAGGGCGGCTATCTGGAGAAGGGCCGGATGCCGCTGGATCCCTGGGGCCGCGACTTCAAGTACCTGAGCCCCGGGTCCCACAACCCGGATTTCGACCTCTGGTCCACCGGCCCCGACGGCGAGGACGGAGGTGAGGGCAAGTACGCTGACGTCACCAACTGGCAGGCGTCCAGGTAATCGCGGCCTGACCCTGATCGAGCTGACCGTGGTTCTGGCTGTCATCGGCAGCCTGAGCCTGATGGTCCTGCCTCGCCTGGGCCTCTTCGGCCAGGAGAGCCGGCTCAAGGCCGCGGCCAGGCGCTTCACGGCCGCGGTCAGCCTGGCCCGCAGCGAGGCGGTCAGCCGCTCGGCGCGGCTGGAGATGAGCCTGGACAAGGCCGAGAGGCGGGTCACCGTTATCGAGGTCCAGAACCGGCGGCGCTTCCAGGAGCCCGAGGACGAGAACAGCCGCCTGGGCCGCCTGGAGTCCAAGCTGAACACCGGCCTGGCCGCCAGCAGGCCCAGCCAGCGGGAGACCCCGGTCTGGACGGGCCGCTGGCCGGAGGGGGTCGAGCTGGAAGAAACCATAATCCGGGGCCGGGGCCGGGTCGAGGAGCCGCTGCTCTTCTTCTGGCCCAACGGCCGGGTCAGCGAGGCGGTTATCTATCTCAGGGCCGGCGACAGCCGCCTGACCCTCCACCTCGAGCCGCTGACCGGGCAGGTAACGGCCCGCCGCGGGCGGATAGTCTATGACTGGTTCCAGGGCTGAAGGCTTCACCCTCCTGGAAGTGGTCGTGGCCGTGGCCATCCTGGCCATCGTTCTCACCGCGGCCCTCAGGCTCCAGGTCATGGACCTCAACCTGGTCGCGGCCGGCCACCAGGCCACCCGCGCCTGCCTGGCCGCGGAGTCCTTGCTCTGGCGCTGGCAGGTCCTGGGCCCGCCGCCCGAGGGCCAGGAAGAGGACAACTTCGGCGACTTCAGCTTCCAGGTCACCGTCGAGCCGAACCCGGTCTACAGGAGGATCCTGACCGTGGACCTGGAACTCAAGCCCCTGGAAGAATCGGGGCCGGCCAGGCGGTTCACGCGCCTGCTCTCGCCGCGCCGCCAGGGACAGAGCCAGTGAAGGCCCGGGGCTTCACTCTCCTGGAGATCGTCCTGGCCGTGGCCATTCTGGGCCTGGTCATGAGCCTGCTCTTCGGCTCCTTTCACTCCCAGGATCGAGTCCAGACAGCGGCCGAGACCAGGAGCCGGGCGGACCAGCTGGCCCGGCTGCTGACCGAGCAACTGGCCCAGGACCTGGAGCAGGCCTTCGACCCCCACGATCCCCGCTGGCGCGGCTGGCGGGGGGAGTGGCGCCAGTTGCTCAGCTTCAAGGGTCAGCCCGAGCAGATCGGCCTGGCCCAGGGCCACAAGCTCTCCTTCGGCTTTCGCTCCGGCGAGGACGAACCCGTCCTCCAGGTGACCTATCAGGCCCTGCCCGCCGCAGAGGAGGAAGAGGGGCCCCTGATCATCGTCCGCAAGCTGGCCCCGGTCCTGCGGCAGACCCCGGTCCGGGAGGAGGTCCTCTGCCGGGGAGTGGCCGGCCTTAGATCGAGTACCTGGCTCGGCGGAGCCAGGTCGAGGCGGAGTGGCACGACGAATGGACCAGGGCGACCCTGCCGGCCGCGGTCAGGGTCACCCTCAGCCTCAAGGAGCCGGGCGGCCGGGTGGCCACTTACGAATACACGGCCGGCCCACTGCTCGGTCTGGAATGGCGGAAGGGCGCATGAAGCGGAAGGCCGGCTTTGCCCTGGTGCTGACCCTGGTGGTGACGACCCTCATGGCCGCCGCGGCCCTGGAGCTGTCCCGGGAGGTCAGGATCTCGGCCGCCCTGGCCGGCAACTTCCAGGACCGGACCAGGGCCAGGCTCCAGGCCCTGGACGGGCTGGGCATCGCCGCCCAGGCCCTCCTCAGCGACCGGCTCGCCTGGGACAGCCTGGACGAGGACTGGGCCAGCCTGAGCCGGACGATGCCCGACGACGGCCCCCAGATCGAGATCAAAGACCTCTCCGGGCTGATCAACCTCAACCGGCTCATCGCCGAGCAGGGCGGGGATTCGACCCTGGTCGGGGTCCTGGAAAGGCTCCTCATCCTCCTGGGCCAGCGGCCCGACCCGGTGACCGCCCTCCTGGACTGGCTGGACTCGGACAATCTGCCCCGGGCCGGCGGGGCCGAGATCAGGGACTATCAGGAACGGGAGCTGAAGAGGCGGCCCCGCAACGGCGCCCTGCCCGCGGCGGAGGAGCTGGCCCTCATCCCGGGGTTCAGCCAGGCCCTGCTCCACGGCCAGGGGACCAGGCCCGGGCTGCTGGACCTGGTCACGGTCTACGGCGGCCTGAGGATCAACGTCAACACCGCCCCGCCCCTGGTCCTGCTCGCCCTGGACCAGGCCATGACCAGCAGCCTGGTCGAGGACATCGTGGAGCTGAGACGGCGGCGGGGCATCCGGACCCTGGAGGAGCTCCAGCGCCTGCCCGGCCTCACCCCCGCCCTCTTCCAGCGCATCAGCCCCATCCTGACGGTGCGGAGCAGCTGGTTCCTGGTCAGCTCCACCGGCCGCCACAACCGCTCCCGGCACGAACTCAGGGCCGTGCTCAACCGCGAAGGTGAATCGGTCAGCCTGGAGGAGATCGAGGTGGGCTCGTGAGGTCCTGGTGGCCGGTCAGGCTGCTGGGCCTGGACCTGGGCTCGGCCGCGATCAAGGCGGCCTGGGTCAAGCTCGGACCGGGCGGGGTCAAGCTGCTCCGGGGCGACCAGACCCGCATCGAGGCCGACGGAACCGGCCAGGCCCTCGGCCGCCTGCTCAAGAGCGGGCGGCGCAGCGAACTAATCGCCGCCGGCCTGGGCGGGCACAAGGCCTACTTCCGGATCATCGACCTGCCCCGCCTGGGCGGCGCCCGCCTCAGGCAGGCCGCCGCCTTCGAGCTGGAGAACCACCTGCCCGTGGCCGGCGACTCCCTGGCCGTTGACCTGATCAGCCTGGAGAGCCGCCGGGCCGACGGGCTCAAGGGGCTGGCCTTCGGCCTGTCCCGCCAGCGCCTGGAGGACAGCCTGGCCGAGCTGGGCCGGGCCAGGCTCAAGCCCCACGTCGTCTCCCTGGACACCATCGGCCTGGTCTCGGCCGCCCGCCTGGCCAAGGCGGACAGCGGCCTGATCCTGGACCTGGGCGCGGCCAAGACGACCATGCTCCGTCTCCAGGAGGGCCGGCCGCTCGACCTGGGCTTCTCCAGCCTGGCCGGCTGGGCCCTGGACCGCCACCTGGCCCGGACCAACGGCTGGCCCATGGACAAGGCCCGGCAGTTCAAGGAGGAACTGAGCCGACCCGAGGAGACCCTGGCCCGGCTGGGCCCGACCCTGGAAGAGCTGGCCCGGGAGATCTCCCTGTTCCTCAAGACCGTCTCCCCGGGCGAGGAGGAACCCCCCGGGCGGCTCTACCTCTGCGGCGGCACCTCCCGGCTGCCCGGCCTGGGCGACTTCCTGGCCCGAGCCCTGGACCTGGAGGTCCGCCGGCTCAAGCCCCTGGCCCAGCCCGTGGCCCCGGAGCTGATCCCGGCTCTGGGCCTGGCCGTCTCGGAAATGGATTTCAACCTGGCCCGGGGCGACCGGAGAGTGGCCCGGACGACCGGCGACCTCAAGCTGGTCGCCCTGGGCCTGGGCCTGATCGCCGTCCTGGCCGGGGCCAACCTCTACCTCAGGCTCCACCAGGCCTTTCAGGCCAGGGAGGCGATCACCGAGGCCAAGGTGGCCCTCCTTCGGCAGAACCTGCCCCACCTGGGACGGGTCGTCTCGCCCCTGGCCCAGATGGAGACCGAGCTGAGCAAGGCCAAGGAGGAGGTCTCGGCCCTGACCCGGGGCCGGACCGAGGGGCTGGTTCTGGAGACCCTCCTGACCCTCAACCGCCTGGTCGAGGGTAAGGGGGTCTCCCTGGACGAGATCGTCTTTGACGGCCCCAACCTGATCGTGGCCGGCCTGGCCGGGGGCTTCGACAAGCTGGAGGAGTTCCAGGCCGCCCTCAAACAGGAGCGCGGCTTCAGCGAGGTGACCCTGGAGACCAGCCGCCGGGAGGGCTCGGGACAGGGGGTCCGCTTCCGGCTGAGGATCAAGCGGTGAGCCTGAACCTGAGCGCCAGAGAGAAGTGGTTCCTGGGCTTCGGTGCCCTGGCCGTGCTGTCTCTGCTGGCCTGGACCTTTCTCGTCTCGCCCGGCCTGGAGCGCGTCGAGCAGCTGGACCGCTCCATCGTCCGCCACAAGCAGGAGCTGGCCCGCCTGGAGGCCATGGTCGAGCAATGGCGCCAGCTCAAGGCCCAGAGCGAGTCCCTGGTCGACCAATTAGGCCAGCGGGAGGCCGACTTCTCCCTGGCCGGCTACCTCGAGGAGCTGATCAAGGCCAGCGACCTGTCCAACAAGGTCCGGGCCATCAGGCCCCTGCCGCCCGAGGACGTGCCCGGCGGCCTGACCCGGCTCTCGGTGGACCTGAGGCTGGAGGGAGCGCCCTTCCAGGGCCTGGTCAAGCTGCTCTACCGCATCGAGTTCTCCGAGAAGCTCCTGACCGTGACCCGCCTGACCCTGAACTCGGCCAAGGGCGGCCTCAACGTCGGCCTGCGCGTCCTGACCCTGAAGAAGAGCTGAGGGGGCCAAGAATGGCCCCAGTCGAGGTGGCCCGGCCATCCTAGCCGTGATCACTGCCCTTGTCGCCAGGGAACCAGAACACGGACAAGATGCCCGTGCCACCTCCAATTAACCTTCCGGGTGCTGGGCGCTGGCTCAACTTTTTCCGTCGCTTCGCGATGGTGTCACGGACGCAGCCGTGACACCACGGGAAAAATGGCAGCTATCTGGAGAAAAATGACC